>Ga0105044_10013220_pt1 | contig 11215 bp, 10 predicted proteins | sample MAT01_FD_78092 | JGI IMG/M metagenome (GOLD analysis project Ga0105044, IMG submission 78092) | Freshwater microbial communities from Lake Fryxell liftoff mats and glacier meltwater in Antarctica - MAT-01 | ecosystem: Environmental > Aquatic > Freshwater > Ice > Liftoff microbial mat | place... | reverse complement strand
TTGGCACTTCGTGACCTTTTATAAGCCAAGTTTTGGGGCCAAATTTGCTTCAAAAAGGCGGATTTGGCTGTGTTTTCAAAATTGGCGAAGGTATTGGTAATCATTCACCTATCCATACGACAAAGGCCGTTGCGCGATATATCGCGCCCTGATGATTTATAGGGGATTTAATGTGGGCAGGATGTATCCTGCCCCTACAAACCCACGATTCTCACGGATAGGTGAATGATTACACACGCAACCTGTGGGAAACAATCGATACGTTGATGGTGGGTCAAGGTGCTCAATTAGAGTCAGCGCAAACTCTCACTCATCCTCACAACATCTCTGCCGACAAATAATATCCACCTATGCCGTCAATGTGCGGAGGAGCATGATGGATTTATCTTGCTCCCCGGCCCCGTTGATTACTTGAATACATTCTCAAATTCAGATAAAAACGGGGTATTTTGAGGCTACTGCTACACAGAAAGACCTGAAAGAGGCACAATAGATCAGCGACTGAAATACAGCCTCTTGAAAGTCATGCCAATGAATATCCTTGAGACAGAACGATTAAGCGTGCGGCATATCGAAGCAGAGGATGTGGCCTTCATCCTGGAACTACTGAATGAGCCGGGCTTCATCAAAAATATTGCAGATCGCGGCGTCCGCACCCTGGCCGATGCTGTCCGCTATATCGAGCAGGGGCCACGAGCCAGCTATGCCAAATTTGGCTTCGGCCTCTTTTGCGTCATCCTGAAAGAGACGGGCGTGCCGATTGGCATGTGCGGCCTGCTCAAGCGCGAGACGCTGGAGGATGTCGATATTGGCTATGCGTTTTTGGAGCGCTGCTGGGGCCAGGGCTATGCGTCTGAGGCGGCGTCTGCGGTCATGGCTTATGGGCATGACACCCTGGGTATCAAGCGGATTGTCGCCATCACTGCGCCTGATAATGATGCCTCAATCCGTGTGCTCACCAAGCTGGGCCTGCGCTTTAAGGCGATGGTTTACATCGGTCATGACAGAGAAGAGAGCCGCTTGTTTGTGCCTGTCGAGGAAACTTAAAGCATGGGACAAGAAGCCTGAATGCCTCTCCTGCATGAGCGGCGTGCTGAGTTCCCAACTCATCACGCACTGCTCGGCTCACCGATCATCGAAGGCTTTATAGACGGCCAGCCATGATGTCAAACGTATCGGGCGGGCTGCTGCAATCCGTTAGGCCCGAACTCAAAGGGTTGGAATCTTCTGACATGATACTGCCATTTCGTGCATGAAAAATCAGTTTACAGACTGTACCATATCCCCCTACGATGAACGACCTGATGAGCCGCTTGAAACGCAAAACACACCAGCACCAAAGCCCACCGATCTAAAAGAATAAAATCCACTCATATTTATAGCCTGTGACGAACGCCACTAGAATCAGCAGGCACATCAGCAGACTGAGCATCCAGATCAACGTCTCCACAAGATCGAACCAGGGGCTGTCCTGCACGCGATCACTGAGTAGCAGCGGCCACACCCCAATCAGTGTCGTGAGCGAGTAGCGCTGCACACTGGCAACCAGGGTGCAAAACGGAATCAACACGACGAAACATGTAAACAGCGGCATAACCCATGCACCGCCCAGCTTCTGCCGCCGCTCCGCTGAGAGCCGCAGCCACAGCCAGACGCCACAGCCAAATCCGAGCGCAGCCCAGGCAATAGAAATATCCGTCACCAGATAGCCAAAGGCAAAACCGGGCTTCAAATTCAATTCATTAAAAACAATCCACTGCTCCCAGGGCCCAGCGGAATGTGCCACGCCCCCATTGATCCTGAAAGGCATACGCCGCGAGAAAGCGATGAAACCACAGGCTCGTAAACACGATCCAGATGAGCCATGCCGCACCGGGAAGCAGCGCCCAGACCACCGCCGTAAGAGGTGTTTTGCCTTTTGACCACTGATACAACCGACGAACACCGAGGAAACAGGCCAGAATCACGCCACTTGGTTGCAGCATGGTCAGGCACAGCAGCGCAGCGCTGCACAAGGCCCACTTGCGCTTGTACTCCAGCGTGAGACTGAGCCACATGAGCGCAATAAAGCCGGGTTCCATGTAGCTTGCCAGCCAGATATGCAGCACAAAGAGCGGACTCAATAGCAACCACAGCACCGCCCGTCGCCCATACCCCGCCCGATACTCCTCCCAGAAGCGGTAGGTTTCGGCGACGCCTGCCCATACCATGAGTGAGTGCAAAATGGAGAGGATGAGGGTCACGCTGACGGTCTGCCCGGTCACATTCCACAGCGAACGGGTGACAGCGGAATAGAGAGGAAATTTCGCAATGTTCTTCTGGTCATAATCGGTATAGCCGTTGACGGCAATATTCCAGAACAGGCTGCCCTCGCCTTCCGTCAGCTCCGACGTCCCAAAGGTATAGCTGAGGCTGCGACTGTTGAGGATATGCGTCCAGCCATGCAGCACCCCGCGTGATGCAACGGCAGCGCCTGCGCTCACCCCCAATATTACTTTCAGGATCAGCAGCACGATACAAATTCTCACGACGAGGGGATGGGTATAGGGCCACCACCAGCGCCGCGAGGACTCTATCGGCAGAGTGTTTGCATCAACAGTCATGTTGCCAGCAGAGTCCAATATCAGTCCTTTTCACAGGCTTATTTCATTGTGTTCACAAAATCGCCCCTACTCCCCCAACCCATGCATCGTGTCGCGCAGCAGCGGATACAGCCCCCGATACTGGGCATACGCCTCCTCGTACCATGTATGACGTTCAGGATCAGGCAGCGTCGGCGCGTCATACTGCACCAATCGCGCACACGCCAACGGAAGATCGGCATATACACCGCTGCCCACCCCCGCCAGCACCGCCGCCCCCAGGCACGCCTGCTCCTTCTGGCGCGATTTTTGCAGCGGCACGCCCAACACATCCGTTAGAATCTGCCGCCACACAACGCTCTCCGCGCCGCCGCCCGCAATCACCAGCATGTCCACCGATGCGCCCAATGACAGCGCCAGCGTGAGCGCATCGCGCAGACCAAAACTCACGCCCTCCATCACGGCCCGCGCCAGATGCCCCCGCGTGTGATGATAGCGCAGCCCGATCCATGCGCCGCTGGCCTGGGCATCCATATGCGGCGTGCGTTCCCCAAATAAATACGGCAGATAACGCAATCCCTGAGCGCCAACAGGCACACGGGCCGCTTCATCGCTCAAGAGCGTGTAGGCGTTGGGCGTGTCATGCAGCCCCACCAGATCACGCAACCAGCGCAGCGATGACCCCGCCGACAAAATCGCGCCCAGGACATACCACATCTGCGGCACAGCATGATTGAAGACATGAATGCGCGGATCGGTCTGCAAAGGGCCTGCGGGTTGGTACGGCACAAACACCTGCCCGCCTGTGCCAATCGTGACCGAGCCGATGCCAGGTTTGACGAGGCCGCTGCCAATCGCCTGTGCGGGCTGATCGGCACAGCCTGTCACGACGGGAATACCTCGCGGCAGACCCAACTCATTTGCGGCAGCATCCCGCAGCATCCCCACCACCTGTGACGAAGCCGCCACTGTCGGGAATATGTCGCTTGAGACGCCCGCCGCCTCAATCAGGGAGCGCGACCAGATGCCGTGCGCCACATCAAACGCTCCGGTGGAGGCCGCATCGCTGATATCGGTGTGAATATCGCCCGTCATTTTGAGGCGCACATAATCTTTAGGCAGGATGACATGCGCTGTTTGCGCCAGCCAGTCCGGGCGATGGGCCGCGATCCAGGCCAGCGTCGCAATCTGGAAACCGGGCGCGGGATTTGTCCCTGCAATCTGCGCCCAATGTGGCACGCGCTGCACCAGATCAGCCGCTTCATGACCTGTACGAGCATCGGCCCAGATGATGGCGGGTGAAATCGGAGCATGGGCGCGATTGAGCAAAATCGTGCCGTGCATCTGGCCGCTGAAGCCAATCGCAGTGATGGCATTGGTGTCCGCCGTTTGGATCACCTGCCGCACGGCCAGCACCGTCGCCCGCCAGTAATCTTCCGGGTCTTGTTCGGCATATCCTGGCTGCGGCGTATGGATGGGATATTCGTGTCCATGCACCGCGAGACTCAGGCCCGTCACGCTGTCAAAGAGCAGGGCTTTCACCGATGATGTCCCAATATCAATACCGAGGAGAAGGCTCATAAGCGTCTTTCATGCATAAGGTCAGCACAAATCAATAGAGATATTGCAGGAGTATAGCCCGTTTTTGACAGCCTGAGATCGTATTAACCCTCAAGCGGCTGCCACACAAACGCACCCTCCTGCTGCATAACGTGTCCCAATCCCGGAAATGGGAAGTGAAACGCCATCAGCAGCGTGCCTTCTCTGACCGCCTGCTCAAGCACCGCCCGCCGCGTCTCGATGGCCTGTTCGGGGGCGCGATCAAAACGCGGGATGCTGTCGAGATAGCACAGTTGCAGCGGCACATGCACCGTGTCAGCAATGTCCAGCAACCGCGCCCCGCCCGACGCAATGCTCACCCCGGCATGACCCGGCGTATGCCCTGGCAGCGCCACAAAGTGAATTCCCGCCGCAATCTCAGCTCCCTCATCCAGCCTGTCAAGCTGTCCAGCCTGCTCATACGGCAGCAGGGCGCGGCGCAACGTAGCAGCGCGATACTCATCTAATGTGGCGAGAAAGTCTTCGCGCATGATGTTCTCCCACTCGCGGCGTGGAACAACGAGTCGAGCCTTCGGAAAGACCAGCGCTCCATCGTCATCGATCATGCCGCCGATGTGATCGATATGGAAATGCGTGATGATCAAGGTGTCGATCTGGTTGGGCTGGACGCCTGCCTGTTGCAGGCCCTCGCGCATGAAGCCGTGCGGCTTGCCCTGGTGCAGACCCTCGCCCGTATCGATCAGAATGTGCTGAGTGGGCGTGTGCAAATACAGGCAGTTGAAGCTGAAAATGGGATCGATAAGCTGACCGAAGGCGCTGCGAATCGCCTCATCAGCGGGCCGATTGAAGATGCCATTGAAGCGTTCCGTCGGCATCACCTCAAAATCATCCGCGATAGCGACAGCATCGATGTCGCCGATGGTGAAGCGATGAATGGCGGTGGGCATGGGGTTGCTCCTGATGGTGTGGAATAAGGGCGTATTCTAGCGCAGGCATAAAACGATATCTGTGAAAATGGTCATCAGAATTTGTCTCCTCTCTGGTCTATGGTAATCATTCACCTATCCGTGAGAATCGTGGGTTTGTAGGGGTACGATGTATCGTGTCCTGTGATTTGTAGGGAATTTGGCGTGGGCGCGATGCATCGCGCCCCTACAAGGGCGTTTGTCGCATGGATAGGTGAATGAATACGGTCTATGCTATTCTTGGGGTCAGAGAAGATCATAAATGAGCAAAAGAGTGATGTCTGATCAAATTGACGCTCAATTCCTCAGCCTCCAGGCATGTCTACGCTCCCACTACGGCCACGATATGCTCGACCTCAAACGGCTGTCTCTGGGCGCAGATCTCGATACGAGTGTCTTTCGCGTTGAGACCAGAAGCGCCATAGGCACAGGATCATATTTTATCAAGCAGCGGCGCGGCCCCTTTGATGATGCAACGGTGGGTGTCCCGCATATGCTGCATCAATTTGGTATTCGCCAGATCATCGACCCGATAAAAACGCTTTATGGGAATCTGTATGCCCGTCTTGAGAAGACAGTGGTAATTCTATACCCCTTCATCGAGGGCCAGAATGGGTTTGAAGAGAGCCTAAGTGAGTTACAGTGGATCAATTTTGGCACCACGCTGAAGAAGATTCATATGCTCGATCTCCCCCCTACTGAGTGGTTTGAACGGATTCCGCATGAAACCTTTGATAATGATGGCCGTAAGCGTGTCATGAAAGCGCTTACCCATGAGATAACACAGTCCTATGCTGATCCTGTTATGGCGGAAATGGCCGCACTGCTGCGCCATAACGAAGCGACTCTGCGCGAACTGGTGCGGCGGGCCGATCATCTGGCAACAGCGATGTACAAGTACAAGGGACGATTTGGGTTGTGTCATGGCGATATTCACGCAGGCAATCTGCTGTTAGCCGAGGCTGACAATAGCTTTTATATCGTGGACTGGGACACCGTGATTCAAGCTCCCAAAGAGCGTGATTTGATGTTCATCGGCGGCGGTGTGGGCGGGGCTGATGCAGCGTGGTATGACGCGCAGAAGGCAGACTTCTTTTTTGAGGGCTACGGCCCTACGCGGATTGATCCGGTGGCGCTGGCCTACTATCGCTATGAGCGCATCGTGCAGGATTTCGCCGTAACGTGTGAACAGATATTTGGCTCTACCGAAAGTGACAAAGATCGTGTCATCAGCTTAGGGTTTTTGAAGAGCCAGTTTATGCCCGGCGATGTCATCGATCTGGCATGGAAGACCGATCTGCTTCTGCCGCCGAATTTACGCTCGGAATGAGAAACATCAATGTTGATCCATGACCCTCCTAAACCAGGATGTTGTCTGCACATTCGCCAATCTGCGTTAGACTGAGACAACTGTTTCACCCGATCAATGCGATTGTGAGTCTGCTATGCCCCATCCCCTGCTACGCGATCTCGCGCATCGTCCCTGGCCCGTCCCATCTGCGCCCTGGGTCATGACGCAGACCTGGAACGCCCTGCTGTTCGCGCATTGGCCCGTTTCGGCGGCGCACATGGCCGCACTGCTACCGCCCGATCTCACGCTCGATACCTTCAACGGACAAGCATGGGTCGGCGTCGTGCCCTTCGGCATCACGGGCATTCGTCCACGAGCGCTGCCGCCCATCCCCGGTTTTACGGGCTTCCTGGAATTGAATGTGCGGACGTATGTGACGCGTCATGGCAAACCCGGCGTGTGGTTTTTCTCGCTGGATGCCGCCAGCCGCCTCGGTGTTGAAGGCGCACGTCTGACCTATCATTTACCCTATTTCAATGCGGCCATGTCGATGCAGCGTGAGGGTGATACAGTCCGCTATTCCAGCACGCGCACGGATCGGCGGGCGGGCGCAGGCACATTTGAGGCGTCGTATCGGCCTACAGGCGGCGTATATCGCAGCCAACCCGGAACGCTCGATCACTTTTTGACCGAGCGTTACTGTCTCTACAGCCGTTCGAGGGGCGGGCGCTTGTATCGCGCCAATATTCATCATGCGCCCTGGCCGCTTCAGCCTGCCGTTGCTGAGATTCGCATCAACACGGTGGCCGAGGCCTTTGGAATCGCGCTGCCGAATGTGCCACCGCTGCTGCATTATGTCAAGCAGATTCCGGTGCTGGCATGGTATCTGGAAGGGGCGGAAATAAGCTAACCCCACATTTCCCCCAAACACAGACCAAATGGCAGCAAAAGACAGTATACACGTCACTGGTCTACTCCTGACGCCGACGTATGATCAACATCATAGAGCATCAATGTGTAGGAGAACAGATCATGACGTCATCCGTCGAGAAGCCCACTGTTTTGCACAGTTCGCACCTCAACAAAGGCAGCGCCTTTAACCTGGAGGAGCGCGATGCCTATCATCTGCGCGGACTTCTGCCGCCACGTGTCTTCAATCAACAGCAGCAGGCCACCCGCTTTCTTAATTTTTTGCGCCGTAAAACCAGTGATGTTGAAAAATATATTGAACTGATGGATCTTCAGGATCGTAACGAAAATTTGTTTTATCGCCTGCTGATCGATCATCTTGAGGAGATGATGCCGCTCGTCTACACCCCCACCGTCGGGCAAGCCTGTCTCGATTATGGCCTCATCTATCGCCGCCCGCGTGGATTGTTCATCACGGCAGAGGATCGTGGGAGTATTCGCCAGATTCTGGGCAATTGGCCGCACGATGATATCCGCGTCATCGTCGTCACCGATGGCGAACGTATCCTGGGCCTGGGCGATCTGGGCGCACACGGCATGGGCATTCCGGTGGGCAAGATTGCGCTGTATGCGGCCTGCGCGGGCGTTCATCCGCAGCAGTGTCTGCCGATCACATTGGATGTCGGCACAAACAACGCTGCCCTGCTGCAAGACCCCTTCTATCTGGGCATGAATCATCCGCGTGTGCGCGGCCAAGCCTATGATGACCTGATCGCAGAGTTTGTGGACGCCGTACAGGAGCGCTATCCCAGAGCGCTGTTACAATTTGAGGATTTTGGCAATGCCAACGCCTTTGCGCTGCTGCACGCCTATCGCAATAAAATTTGCGCCTTCAATGATGATATCCAGGGGACAGCCAGCGTCACACTGGCCGGACTGCTGGGCGCTTTGACGATCAAAGGCGAGGCTCTGCGCGATCAGCGCCTCCTGTTCCTGGGGGCAGGCGAAGCGGGCATCGGCATCGGCGATTTGATCGTCAATTCGATGGTGAGCGAAGGTCTGACGTTGGAGGATGCGCGGAAACTGTGCTGGTTTGTCGATTCCAAAGGCTTGGTCGTAGCGCAGCGCCATGATCTGGTTGAGCATAAACAGCGTTTTGCTCACACTGCGCCGTTCATCGAAACCTTTGAGGAGGCGATTCACACTCTCAAACCAACCGCCATCATTGGTGTCTCCGGGCAGCATGGGGCTTTTACGCCCTCCATCATCCGCTTGATGTCTCACATCAATGAACGCCCCATCATCTTTGCGCTGTCAAATCCAACCTCAAAATCTGAATGTACGGCGGTTGAGGCGTATCAATACAGTGAGGGACGGGCCATCTTTGCCAGCGGCAGCCCCTTCCCTTCCGTTGTGCTTGAGGACAAAACATTCACTCCCGGCCAGGCTAACAATGTCTATGTGTTTCCCGGTATCGGGTTAGGCATTGTGGCCGCCAATGCCCACCGCGTCACCGATGAGATGTTTACCGCAGCGGCCCAGGTGATTGGCACGATGGTCACAGAGGAGGATCTACAAATGGGGAGAATCTTCCCGTCGCTGGCACGCATTCGGGAGGTATCGATCAACATTGCGGTGGCAGTAGCAGAGATTGCCTATCGGGAGCATCTGACAGATGCGCCGATGCCGCACGATCTACGCGACCATATCGAGGGGACTGTCTATGATCCGACGTATTAACCAATGGGGTAAGTCATAAACTTGAGGTGGGATTGGCGTCGGAGCGCAACGTGCTGGTCGTGTACACGATAACGTGGCGGGCGAAAATTTCACCATACCCTACGCAGGCGATTTCATGGTTTTTGGAGAAACCGCCAAGAAGGGGTCACAGATGGTGGTGCAGGTTTGGCCGTGATCGTGTTCCGGGCCGCCTGTTGATAAAAGCCGTTCGCGTTTTAAAACGTTTGTAAAGATCAAGACGCAGTGGGCGCGATGCATCGCGCCCACGTCTAATTCCCTACAAATCACCAGGGCACGATCCATCGTGCCCCTACAAGACCACGCTTCTCATGGAGAAGTGAACAATTACTTTTTCTGAATGCCTGGACAGCATGTTACCACGCATACGCTTCGGGAGCGGTTCCACCTGGGCCAGGGAAGATCTCGTCCAGGCGTTTCATGGCCGCCTCATCAAGCTGAATCTCCAGCGCCCGCAGGCTGCCAGTGAGCTGATCGACGGTGCGCGGGCCGATGATGGGCGCGGTCACAATCGGGTTTTTCAGCAACCATGTCAGCGCAACATCGGCAGGCTCTTCGCCCAGTTCTTTGCAGAACGCCTCATACTGCTCGATACGCGGACGATGCTTTTCCAGCGCCTTTTGCACACCTTCGCTGGCCCGCCGTCCGCTGTCGATCTTTTGCAGCACACCGCCAAGCAAACCGCCCGCCAGCGGCGACCAGGGAATCACGCCCAAGCCGTAATGCTCACATGCCGGAATCACTTCCAGTTCAACCATGCGGGCATTCAAATTGTAGAGGCTCTGTTCGCTCACCAGCCCCATAAAATGCCGTGATTTGGCGACTTCATTGGCCTGCGCGATGTGCCAACCGGCAAAATTACTGCTGCCGACATAGATCACTTTGCCCTCACGCACCAACTGCTCCATCGCCTGCCAGATTTCTTCCCAGGGCGTATTGCGATCCACATGATGCATCTGATACATGTCGATATGATCGGTCTGCATCCGCTTGAGGCTGGCTTCGCAGGCACGGCGGATGTGCAGCGCAGACAGGCGGCTCTCGTTCATCCAATCGCCCATATCACCGTAGACTTTGGTCGCAATAACGGTTTTCTCGCGTCGTCCACCACCCTGAGCAAACCAGCGCCCAACGATCTGTTCCGTGACCCCTTCGCCGCGCTTCCAGCCGTAGACATTGGCCGTATCGAAGAAGTTGATGCCCAGTTCAAGCGCCTTGTCCATGATAGCAAAGCTGTCGGCTTCACTGGTTTCCGGCCCAAAGTTCATCGTACCCAGGCACAAACGACTGACCTTGAGACCTGTGCGTCCCAAACGTGTATATTCCATTGGCATTACCCTCAACAAGATAGCAAATAAAAAGCGCTCATGATGGTGCTGGTCTGACACACATATCTCGGATGCATACGACCTTTTAGCTGCCGATCATCCAGCAGCAATCATAACGCGAAATGTTATGGTGGGGCTATGGGGATGTGTGAGAAGGGCGTAAGTATTTGCAGGCGTGCATAAAATAGAGGCCGCTGTCTGATCAGGATTTATTGTGACACTCCACCACGTCTAAAGACGTGTGACTTCTCGTAAAATCCTACGAGCTACAGGTAATCATTCACCTATCCATGCAACAAAGGCCGTTGTAGGGGCGCGATGTATCGCGCCCTGATTGATTTGTAGAGGATTTGGCTTGGGCAGGATGCATCCTGCCCCTACAAACCCACGATTCTCACGGATAGGTGAATGATTACAGCTACAGTCTTGCGACGGGTCTGTGTCCAGGCATCTACGCCTACTCCGCTTGCCAGAGGCAGCCGGTCTACGCTGCTTGAGCGCACGCTCTCATCTGTTGACGATTTTACAGGCTGAACGATGTCTCAGCCCAACGCCGTATCGTCGGCCTGGTAACGTGCCTGTCGCTCATAGCGCTGGAAACGTCTCGTCTGCCCGATGAAGGGCCTTCCGTTTGTGCGCGAGACGACACGCTCATTCTATCTCAGAAAGCGCCTAACCACTAGTGGGTCACTTGCTGTGCATAACCGCATTCTTTGATCTCAATTTGAACTCGAAACCCGGAAAATGAATGCCGCACATCATGCCACATGGCCCACTAGTACACGTTGGCGGAAGTTCACAAGCATTTCGTTCAGTCTCTTT
>Ga0105044_10013217_pt1 | contig 11215 bp, 10 predicted proteins | sample MAT01_FD_78092 | JGI IMG/M metagenome (GOLD analysis project Ga0105044, IMG submission 78092) | Freshwater microbial communities from Lake Fryxell liftoff mats and glacier meltwater in Antarctica - MAT-01 | ecosystem: Environmental > Aquatic > Freshwater > Ice > Liftoff microbial mat | place... | reverse complement strand
TGACCGTTTTGATTGGATCAAATGGCAGTGGCAAGAGTAATTTTTTGGATGCGCTGCAAATGCTACATCGCCTGAACCACTGTCAGGTTGACGCACTCGCTGATGATCGCTCTTTCTTGATAGACCCAAAGCCATTCGCACTCGGAATTACGGGTTCTAACGATGACACCTTTAACTGCACATTCGACGAGTCTGGATTCACAGTCTTTACAGGAACACCAAACCCACTGAAAAGCATCAACTTTCTAAACTTGGATCCCAGTCGGTTGCGCCAATACGAACGCCAAGTAAATTCTGTGCAAATGGGTGTCGATGGCACTGGTTTTGCGGGTGTCGTTGCGAAACTTTGCCAAAATGAAAATACGAAAATTGCGTATTTGGACTGGCTGACGGAACTGCGCCCCGAACAAATTGTTGATGTTGAAGTACGCGCTGGCGCCGCAAACGACTTAATGTTTGGCTTGGTAGAAAAAAATCGCGGCTGGATGGCAGCGCCCGCGCTTTCTGATGGAACGCTGCGATTTGCGGCCTTAGTCGCGGCACTATTTCAACCTGTCAAACCCAAACTCATTTGTATCGAAGAAATCGAAAACGGCATGCATCCGGCGCGTTTGCGCTTAGTTTTAGAGCTGTTGCGGGCGTTCGTCGCAAATGGCACGCAAGTCATTGTTACCACCCATGCACCATGGTTGCTGGCTTGGTTGAGCAAAGAAGAATTGGCCGCCACACAAATTTTCTATCGGGGTGAGGACGGCTCTAGCCAGGTTAAAAGTTGCGACGAACATGAGTTCTTGAAGGATGCGCTCAAAAATACGCCGATCGAAGAGCTATTCGCGGAAGGCTATTTGGAACAGACGCTGTGAGTTTAAACGTGTTGCTGGTTTTAGAAGATTCGCTTGTAGACCAATACATTGCGGTGCCGGTAATACGTCGAATATTTGACGATCTGGGCCGCCCAAATGCAAAAATAGCGCCGCTTTTTAACCCGCGTGTGCGTGGGCATGCAGACGCATATAACAAAGTAGCAAATGATTTAGAAGCATTCCGAAAATCGCATACCGTATGGATTTTTCTGCAAGATGCCGATCGCGCACGCCCCATTCCGTTTCTACGTGAAAAAGTGGCAAAAAGCGGCGTGAAGTTAGCAAGCATCGCCATCCATCCAGAAATTGAAGCGTGGCTATTGGCCGGGTTCGCGTCGGCACAAAGTTTTGGGCTTTGGGATGACGTACGGAAACACCATCGCCTCAAAGAAGACGTGTTTGAACCGTTTAGACGCAGTCAGGGCGTCGATAAATCCGTGGGCGGTGGAAGAAAAGAGCTGATGCGCGAAGCTCTAAAAAACTGGAGTGGTGTCAAAAATCGCTGCCCCGAAATTAAAGAATTGACGCAACAACTCAAAGAAATTTTGGAACTAATCCCATGATTGCAGGCCTCATCCGTACCGCCAAGCGCCTTAGAGAAGTAGGGCTTATTGGCTTAAATCAGCGCAATGCCGATTACATTTTGATCTACAACGAGCGCAAATATTACCCGCGTGTTGACGATAAACTGATCACCAAACAGATGGCAATGGCGAAGGGTTTACCCGTGCCAGAGCTTTATGCGTTGGTGCGTGAAGAGCACGAAATTGAAGAAGTACACGAGAAAATTAAGGACAAAGAGCAGTTTGTCGTCAAGCCTGCGCACGGTTCGGGTGGTGATGGCATTTTGGTCATTACTGGGCGACGCGGCGAGCGCTACCGTAAAAGTTCTGGCTCCTATATTGATCGTGAAGACTTCAATCACCACATCTCAAACGCATTGAGCGGCCTGTATTCGCTAGGCGGTCAGCCGGATCACGTTTTGGTTGAATACTGCGTGCAGTTTGATCCGATTTTCGATCATGTTAGCTACAAAGGTGTGCCAGACATTCGCATTATCGTGTTTAAGGGCTATCCGGTTATGGGCATGATTCGCCTTCCCACGCGCCAGTCCGATGGCAAAGCCAATTTACATCAAGGTGCAATTGGCGTCGGCATAGACTTGCCCACCGGTACCACCAAGCGGGGCGTTTGGTCCGGGCAGCCCATTACCGAACACCCAGATACCGATCACAGCATCGTTGGTTTGCAAATCCCACGCTGGCACGAGCTCATGATGATTGCCGCCGAGTCGTCCGAACTCAGTGGTTTAGGCTATGTGGGCGTTGATATTGTGCTGGATCGTGATCTTGGGCCGATGATTTTGGAGCTTAATGCGCGCCCAGGCTTGGCGATCCAAATGGCAAACGGCAATGGCTTAGGACATCGTTTGAAGAAAATTGATGCATTGACCGAACTTTCCAAAGACCCAGCCGAGCGCGTCGCATTTTCAATGGCCAATTTCCCGACCACCTAACTCGTTTCCGTTGGATTTGCGGCTTTTGCAAATACCATCGATTTGGCTTGGCTTTACTTTTGTAAATTTTAGCGAGCGCCTTTATATCCCTGAAAATAAAAGAATTTTCCAGGAAATCAAAATGAGATACACGATGACGGTGTTAAATGTGTGTACTTGCAAGATAAATTACATGACCAATGGCTAGGCAAAATTTCACTTGTTGTTCAGTTTATTCGGGCAAAACTGTGTACGCAGTTTCAAACTGCATTGAAAGTCCGCACCCTCGTGCTTTGCCTTGAGCAAAGCGAATAAATAAGAACTAATGCGGCTATGCACCGCAATTTGAGAACACTATGAAAAATTTAGTCCTGAGCGCAACGCTCGCCTTAGCTTGCTCGGCACATGCGCAAGAATGGAAAGGTGTTGGTGAATTCGGCTTAGCCATCACCGGCGGCAATACCGATACACAAAACATCAACGGTAAATTTGGCTTGGTTAAAGATACGGACGCCTGGAAACATGAATTTGCTTTAGCGCTGCTGCAATCCAAAACGGATGACTCAAAAACTGCGCAGCGTTATGAAGCGGCGTGGACGTCGGGCTATAAGCTCAACGAGATATCCTATGTTTACGGCAGTTTGCGCTATGAAAATGACAAATTTGGCGCTTTCCGCAATCAGACCGTTGCAGGCATTGGTTACGGTATTTACGCCATCAAAGAAGAACCAACGACATTGTTATTTGAAGTCGGCGCTGGCTATCGCCGTGCGCAACCACAAGACAAAGTCGAAGGGGCTGTGTGCATCGCCCTGGTTGGAGTCGTTTGCCCACCTTTCGTCGTGACGCAATTCCCCAAGGAAGGTGACGGTATCTTGCGTGGCAAAATGGACTTTAGCCATCAGCTTAACGACAACACCAGCTTATACGACACCTTTCTCATTGAAGCCGGGTCAGACAATAAATTCATGCAAAACGATTTGGGCGTGGCAGTAAAAATGTCAGATGCCTTCGCTGTCAAAGTTGGCTTCCAGTTGCGGCATAACTCCGATGTTGCACCAAACCTGAAAAAGACTGATCGCTTGTTCACCACAAACTTGGTGTATTCGTTCTAGTTAAAAAATTTAGGTACCAACGCTTTAATTTCTTGGCCGCACTAGCCGATTTCAGCGAGTGCGGCAGCGAGCGTGGGGTAGCGAAAGTTAAATCCAACTTCCAACAACTTAGCCGGCACAATTTGCGCCCCTTCCAGTAATAGGGGCGCACGTTGACCCAGCACCGCGCGCAGTGCAAAAGCTGGAATACGCCACAACACAGCTCGATGCAATTGTTTGGCCTGTATTTCGGTAAATTCCTGGTTCGTGACTGCCTGCGGCGCGACCGCATTGACTGGGCCGCTCAGGCGCACATCAAAAGTGCTTTGTGCAAGCATCGCCACCAAATCCTGCACATGCACCCATGCGAAGAATTGCTTGCCGTTTGCAAGCTTGGCACCGCCGCCTACACGCGTCGCTAAACGCATCATCGGATACACGCCGCCAGTTTTGCCCAGCACGACGCTGATGCGCAAATTCACCACGCGCAGGCCAAAGGCCTTAGCAGACAGAGCTTTTGCCTCAATGGCCTGACAAAGATCAGATGCAAAGCCGACGCCCGGTGCGGCAGTTTCATCCAAAATTTGCTCCGATTGCGTCGGGTAAAACCCGACCGCACTGGCCTGCACCCAAACTTTCGGCGGGTTTTTTGCGCGCGCGAGAAAAGCCAATATTCGCTCAGCGATCAGAAGTCTGCTTGCCATGAGCACATTTTTGCGCCCGGCGCTCCAGGGCATCGCGATGACGTTCGCGCCGGCCAAATGCACAATCGCATCAAATTGGGCGTCGTCGGCAAGCTCCGCAGCATCGCGATGCACCGTTACTGCACCCAAAAGCTTTTTCGCTTTTTCCGGGTTGCGCGAAAGCACCGTAATCTGCACGCCCGCAGCCTGCGCCGCTTGCACCAATGCGCTCCCGATAAAACCGGTTGCGCCGGTGATCAAAAGCCGCTTAGTCCCGCCAAAGTCAACCATCGCCCTATCCTCTTGCGCGCGAATTTAAGCCCGCGAATTTTTGTCGTTAACCTCAGCAATAAAGTAATCATCATTGCTGCATTGCCTGATGGAGCTACCGGCTGCACCATCCAGAACTGGCTCAGTGCCAACTCTTCTGTTGAGCCGGTTTATCGCCATAATAGTAACGAAGCCAACGCGAAGGTCAGGTAAAGCCAGACGCTTTACCGGCGGTGTCACGCCAACGGCGCGGTACAACACGTCAATTGCATCCAAGGCGATGTGCCAATAACCCGCCAAATCGCGCACATGCAGCGTTGTTGCTAAAGATTCTGGTGCGAAACCCCACGCACGCGCGGAAAATGCTGCCCCGCGAATATTAACCAACTTAATTTGATGGCGCTGATCATTCGCCTTGAGCGATAAAAGTTCGGTACACAGCAGGTGGCAATCATGGTCATACAAGACAATGATCGTGGGTGAGCGATGGCTAGGCATTGGCGCATTTCCACAAAATTGGGATTTTGCTTTGACTGCCTTGGGCAGCAAAACGAAATTTCTGTAATTTCAGAAATTACCGTAATTATAGACTGGCTTTGTGTCAATTTTCTGCTGACGCGCAGACTTTTCTGCTGCAACGGGTGACAACGAGCTGACTCTTTATTCGCCTTATCCACCATCAAAGTGTCAAAAAACATTCAAATTAAATCTGATAATATAATTATCCCTAGGAGCCGGCTTTCCTATTGCGCAACTTGATGCATTCCTTAGCAAGAGTGCTATGTCGGCGGATGAGCGCTTGCGGATGGCGCAAGATTTGCGCACCTTGCGTTCCACTTTAGGGGCGAAGGCTGATCCATGGGCCTTGTGATTGATACGGACGTTTGGGTGCTTGCGAAAAAATCGTCGAACTCAATGAACTTTGCGAAATGGGCACATTATGGTGACGCATATATGAGCAGCATCACCGCCAGTGAATTGTTGGTCGGCGTCGAGCGAGCAAATACCGCGAACCGTAAAGCCTTACGCGCGGCATTTGTGGAAAACCTGCTGGCACATATCCCGGTGCTAGAATTTTCTTTGCCCGTTGCGCGCACCCACGCCCGCATGGTCGCACAACTGCCGAAGAACGTGACTGCCACTGCACACGACGCGTTGATCGCCGCAACTGCAATTCACCACGGTTTCCACCTACTCACCCGCAATATTAGCGACTTCAAAATTTTTGCAGGGCTGAAACTTGAATCATTTGAAACGGATGCAACTCAGACTGAATTCGTGTGACTTTTATTTTTAGCTATGTTGAGTGCGAATTGAATCTACCGACGCTTGACTAGGCTAGAAAAAGTATCCTCAAGTATCCAGCGCTGAACGCCGCAATTTAATCCGCTTGCCTTCAGATAATGTTTGCGCGTACCTTCTTCCCCATCAGGCGCGGTGTCTGCGCAATAGTTCTTTGATTTTAAAGGGATTTATTCATGGCAAGCACTTCAGCGGCACTTCAAAACTGGGTAGCCGAGACGGCAAAACTTACGCTACCGGCAAAAATTCACTGGTGCGACGGCTCTGAAGCTGAAGACCAAGCGCTAAAGGCGATGATGCTGGGCACGGGCGATCTGATCGCGCTGAATCCACAAACGCACCCAAATTGCTATTTACATCGCTCCGACCCTAGTGATGTCGCACGCGTTGAGCATCTCACTTTTGTTTGCACGCCAGAGCGTGAAGATGCCGGGCCAAATAATAACTGGATGGAGCCCGCAGCGGCACACGCCAAGATCGACGCCCTGTTTCAAGGGTGCATGGCCGGGCGCACGATGTATGTGATTCCCTATTGCATGGGTCCAATCAACTCGCCGTATTCGCGGCTGGGCGTGGAAATCACTGACAGCCCGTATGTGGTTGTCAATATGCGCATGATGACGCGCATGGGTGCGGCGACACAGGCTCGCATTGAAAGCGAAGGCAATTTTGTACGCGGGCTGCATTCCACCGGGGATTTGAGCCCAGATCGCAGATTTATCATGCACTTCCCGGAAGAATTGGCGATTAAATCGATCGGTTCAGGCTACGGTGGCAACGCCTTGTTGGGCAAAAAGTGCCACAGCCTGCGTATTGCCAGCACGCAAGCGCGCAAAGAAGGCTGGTTGGCTGAGCACATGCTAATCGTGGGCATCGAAAGCCCAGCGGGTGATACGCATTATGTTGCCGCTGCCTTCCCTTCGGCCTGTGGCAAAACCAACCTTGCGATGTTGATTCCACCTGCTTCAATGCCTGGCTGGAAGGTTTGGACTATTGGCGATGACATTTGCTGGATGCAGCCCGGCGCCGACGGCAGGCTGTACGCAATCAACCCTGAGGCGGGTTTTTTCGGTGTTGCCCCGGGGACTGGCGCGAAAACTAATGCCAATGCGCTGGCGATGCTTAATCACGATGCAATTTTCACCAATGTCGCGCTAACAGCTGATAATCAACCGTGGTGGGAAGGTTTGGATCAGCGCGTGCCCGCTATCGATTGGAAAGGCAACCCGTTCGATGCTGCAAAAGGCCTGGCTGCGCATCCAAATTCCCGCTTCACCGTCAATATGACGGCCTGCCCTAGCTATTCCAAGCAAGCAGAAAACCCGGCTGGCGTGCCAATTTCAGCGATTATTTTTGGCGGTCGACGTGAATCATTAGTGCCGCTGGTGTTCGAAGCACGCGATTGGGCGCATGGCGTGTTGTTAGGTGCGGCAATGGCCTCAGAAACCACGGCTGCTGCCACCGGCGCAGTCGGCGTTGTGCGGCGCGATCCGATGGCTATGAAGCCGTTTTGCGGCCTTAATTTTGGCGACTATTGGGCGCATTGGCTGAAAGTAGGTGCGCAACTGACGCATGCACCGAAGATTTTCAACGTCAATTGGTTTCGTAAAGGCCAGGATGGGAAATTCCTTTGGCCGGGCTTTAGCGATAACTTGCGCGTTCTAGCTTGGGCGCTGAAGCGCTGCAGCGGCTCGGTTGGCGCGCAGCCCAGTGCTATTGGCAATATGCCGAGTGCGAATGACTTAGATCTCGCCGGTCTCAATCTGTCGAACGACGCTTTGAATACACTATTGCACGTCGATCAAAACGCATGGCTAGCTGAAGTCGAAGAAATTGCCGCGTTTTTAGCGGAATATGGAACGCGTACGCCGCATAGCCTACAGCTGGAACTTGCGAAGACGAGATCCGCGTTGAATGCTTTAATAGACGCGACGGCCTAACGCACATGATCAGCAAAATCCTGATGGGCGTCGGTGCAGTTTTGCTAGTATTGATCCTAGCGTACGTGTTGCGACTAATCTATTTGGTGCAAAACACCCCAGCCGCGCAAAGCTTTGGCAACGGCAGCGCGATTACCGCATGCGCTATCACGAAGCCAAACTGCGTCAGCTCGCTTAATATTGAAGACGGCTTTATGGCAAGGCCGATTGCTTTTTTAGGTGACGCAGCAAGCGTGATGGCGAAGCTCAAATTGGCGATACAAACCGAGCCCAATAGCGAGGTGGTTTTTGAAAACGATCAGCAAATCGAGGTTACATTCAAAACCGCGCTGTTTGGATTTCGTGATGACGCTAGCTTTGCCTTAAACCTGCCCGCGAACCAGATTGAATTTCGCTCGCAGTCGCGCGTTGGCTATTCCGATTTGGGCGTCAATGCAAAACGCATGGAGCGTATACGCGCGGCATTTACTGCTAGCAAATAGTGGCACTGCAAACGTCAGTTGAACATCAGCCGCCGCAAACTTGCGCCGCTGCGGCGTGCCTGCCACACTAGAAGGCTTTTCGCAAGACTTAACCCGACCTCAGGGTTAGCACGCACTTATGTCTATTTCCGCTTTAAATTTTGCCACGCCGATCCGTCGGCGCATTGAGGTTGCACCGCGTGATTTCGCGCGCCGTGATCATGCGATCAGCCTGTTTGACGCCGGTCAGTTTGTCGACTCCGTGACCGCAACCTTGGGCTATTTGCTGCCCACCACCAGCGTGCCAGATCTGAACAATGACGCGCTGTGCTTGGCACAGGGCTCAGCGCATATCCATATCGAAATACAGGGTGAAGAACTGCTTGTCCGAGCGCCGCTGGTAACGCTCAAGCCCGAAGCGCAAGTGGTTGCCGCGATGCGATTTTTTCTGACGCGTTTGAGTGCCACCGGGCAATTATTTCAGCCACGTTTACGGGAACAAACCGTCGCACTAGAATTTCGCGAACGCTTAGCGCTTCTACATCCTTTGAAATTGCTTGAAGTGATGCAGCGCTTGCCGATGGAGGCCGACAATCACGATGATTGGTTAGTGCAGCAATTTGGTGTTGCGATGGCCGAACGCCAATCTGTGACGGGCCTGACTGACGCAGAATTTGACGCCGCTTGGCAGCTTTGGAGTGCGCATTGGTCGGCAGTCGAAGAACTTATGACGGAATCACGCCGACGCCGTCAAATATCGTTGCTGGATTCATTAGGTTCCTTCACTGTGAACAATTTGGTTTACAGCCTGCCGCTGTTTGGGCCGGTGCGCACGCGCATCAACGAATGTGCCGATGAATTTACCAGCCGCGATGAAACCGCGACCAAGCGCGATAACGAGCTTGCCAAGTGCGTCAAAGAAATGCGCCAAGTCACGCCAGAGGCGCTGCGTGCCTGTTTAGGCCACTCCACTTACGCGATCAACCCGCAGCACGAAGGCACGCCATCGTTGCTGACCTCAATTTTGGGCGGCGGTAGCCGCATGCAAAAAACCGGCGAGCATCGCGCCGCAGGGCGTGGGCTAGAGGCGACGCTCGAGTTGGTGGCGGACTATCTATATCTGCTGGCGCATCATAGTTGGCCCAATGAAATTGATGCCGCACTACGCGCAGGTCTGGCGTCGGCATCAGACAAACCTTGGCGTGAAGCGGCCGATCTGCTATGGAATCACGCGAATGCGACCGCGAAAACATTTGGTAGCCATGGGGATCAAGACAAAGATGATCCGGCTGATGCCGACGAGTTGCAAAACAACTTCGACGCACATCCGCACCACGAACACTGATCGGTACCACGCGATTTTGCGTTGACTTAGACGAAACACGCACTTAGACGAAACATGCAGTAAGGAATTTTATGCAAGCGCCGCACCCCATTGATGATATTGAGAAATTTGGCATTTATCAGGTCTACACCGGCTTAGGCACAGGCTCCGGTTTTTTGATTGACGCCAAGCACCTGTTAACCAATTGCCACGTTACTGCACCGTATCGGGATGTTGCCGTCGAACTGCGCGATCGTTCGCGTATTTCCGGGCGCGTGCGGCGTCTGCACCCGTATCGCGATTTAGCCATAGTTGAACTGGAACGCGCGGTTGAAGGTGAAGTGCTGGTGTTGAGCGAAAATGCGCAATTGCGCCCGAAGCAACCGGTGCATATTTTAGGCTTCCCGGTTGGCTTACCCTTATCGCTGACCGAAGGCGTTATTTCGCACCCACGTCAACTGCTGGACGAGCAATATTTTCTACAGACTGACGCGGCAATCAACCCCGGCAATTCTGGTGGGCCAATGTTGGATGATGCGCGTGAAGTCATTGCCGTTACCACCTGCAAACTAACCCAAGCTGACGCTGTCGGTTTCGGCATTCCAGTTGCCGACGTCCGGCTGTTTATCGAAGAATTTCGCGCACAAACCCACGAGTTCGGTGTCCAATGCCCGGCGTGCAGCGATTTAATAGTGACGGCAACGCGCTATTGCCCAAGCTGCGGCACGGATTTGGAATCACGCCATGATTTTGACGAGTATTTCACCGCGCCAGAAACCGACCCGCTGGTCAATTTTGTCGAAAGCGCATTAAAAGCCGCCGAGATCAACCCAATTTTAGCCCGCCACGGCAGCCACAATTGGAGCTTCCACAGCGGCGCGCCGCTGGTCAAAGTTTGGTGCTGCTGCTCTGAGCACTTGAACTTCTCCTCGCCACTGGCGCAAACGCCGACGCGCAGCTTGGAGGGCTTATTTAGATACCTGCTCAGCGCCGAACATGCGCCGTTTGCTTTTGATCTCAACGGCTCAACCGTGCGCATGAATCACGTCGTGCACATTTCGGATATTTTCGCCGCCGGTGATGACGCAGAACTCAGCGCGCGGGTGCGGCATTTTGTTGAGAAAGCGGCGGTTACAGACCAACTGTTGATTCAGACCTACGCGTGCTTACCTGGGCCAGAGAGTTTGCCAGCGATTTAAGTTCGTGTTTTAGTCGGCGAATTCAGCCCCGAAACACCTGAATCTTGCGCCCGGATGCCGTTTGGGCAGCCAACGTCTGCATGCGCGCCGCCCACTCGGGCGCAGTTGTGCGCTGATCAAACAGCACTAAAAAACCCTGGTCTAATTTCATGCGCGTTAGGTAACGTTCGATCTGCTCCAGGCCTTCAATCAGTGGGTCTGGGCGCTTATCGCGCCAGACTTTGATCTCGATGACCATTCCGATGCCGCCGTGTTCGACGTACAAATCCATACGTCCCGATCCCGCCGCATATTCGCGCTCGATGCGGCCCATGCCGTTGATAACGCGCTGCAAATACGCCATCAGCACCAGCGTCGGCGCGGCTTCGTGGTAGGACACGGTTTTCATCATCGGCTCACCCTGACTGAGCCAGAAATCCATAAAATTCACCATCATTTGCGGGGGGTCTAGTTTGCCTGCCGCGGTTTGCCAGTTTGGGCGAATTAAGTCTGTGTGCAGGCTCGCTTGCACGGACTGACTGAGCATGCGCGGAAGCACTTCGGCATACATCGCGTTGGCGGCGCGCAGGCCATTTTTATCTTGT
>Ga0105044_10013214_pt1 | contig 11216 bp, 10 predicted proteins | sample MAT01_FD_78092 | JGI IMG/M metagenome (GOLD analysis project Ga0105044, IMG submission 78092) | Freshwater microbial communities from Lake Fryxell liftoff mats and glacier meltwater in Antarctica - MAT-01 | ecosystem: Environmental > Aquatic > Freshwater > Ice > Liftoff microbial mat | place... | reverse complement strand
CCCGCGGTGGGCAGGAGCTCCCCCGCCGACACGGCGTGATACGCGTACAGCGCACCGAGTGCACCGGCGCCGGCGACCCAGTGACCGAGCGCGCCCTTGCTCGACGACACGTGGGCGGCGTCCCCGAGCACCCGGCGGATCGCGGCGGCCTCGATCCGATCGTTGAGCGGCGTCGACGTGCCGTGCGCCTGCACGTAGCCGACCTCGGTGACACCCGCATCGCGCAGCGCCGCGGTCATCGCGCGTTGCGCACCATCGCCCGCGGGATCCGGCGCCGTCAGGTGATGGGCATCGAGGCTGCGGCCGATGCCGGCGAGCTCGACGCTCGCGGTTCCACGCTCCGTTGATAAGACCAGCATCGCCGCGCCTTCCCCGACGACGAAGCCATCGCGATGCGCATCGAACGGGCACGACACGCCGCGCGGGCTCAGGATCCCGAGGAGCCCGAAGCCGGCGAGCATCAGCGGATCGACGTCCGCGCCGACGCCACCGCACAGCGCGACGTCGATCTCGCCGAGCCGGATCGCGCGGACGGCCTCGACGATCGCCGCGCTGCCACTCGCGCAGGCGAGCGAGACGGTCTCGACGGGACCGTGGGCGCGGTACTCGCAAGCCAGCGCGACCGCGACCGCCGACGGTGAGATCACGGAGGCGTCGATCCGATCCTCGTAGGCGCGCGCGGCGAGTCCGAAGCGCGCGTGGTCGAACGTCCCGTCTGCACCGCGCGCCGCACGGGCGAGGCCGAGCACCGTCCCCCAGCGTCCGCGGCCCGACTCCGCGCCGAGAAACACGCCGAGCCGCGCGGGCGCGACCTCGAGGTTCGCCATCGCCCACGCCTCGCGCGCGGCCTCGCGTGCGTAGGGTAGTCGTCGATCCTCGTGGGGAAACACCTGCGTGATCGCGGCGGCGTGTCGACACGGAAACCCGGAGGCATCGAACGTCGCGATCTCGCGGATCGCACACGCGCCCTCGGCGAGCTGCGCGGCGGTGGCCGGCCACGTCGCAGCCAGCGGCGTGAAGGCGCCGACACCGCGGACGAACACCGGCCGGCGCGTCATCGCCGGTCGGCAGAGCCCGTCAGCCAGATGTCGAGGTACTCGCGGCGCTTCGCGAGGACCGCAGGATTGGTGACCTGCGCGAACGCGAACGAGAGCTGCGCCTCCGCTGCGACCTTGCCGTCGAGACGCGCCCACGTCTGCGCCTGGCCGCCATCCTCGGTGACGCGCTCGACGCGTGCTTCGAGCTCGAGGCGGTCGCCTGGCCGCACGACCTGCCGGAACTTCGCGCGATCTGCCATCGTCAGCAGCGCGTGGAGATCGTCGCGACCACGCTGGCGCATCGTCGCCTCGAGCAGGACCCCGGCGAGCTGCGCGAGTGCCTCGAGGATCAGCGCGCCGGGGAGGACCGGATAGCCCGGAAAGTGATCCGCGAACACGTCGTCGGACAACGACACGCACTTGATCCCGTGCGCCACCTCGGGCGGTGAGAGCTGCGTGATGCGGTCGAGGAGGATGTAGCGCACGAGCCCGCGCAGCCTACCAAATGCTCGGCGCGGCAGTCCGGAGCGGATCGGCAGATGCGGGCAAGCACGAGTCGCCCCCACGACGTGCACGCCGGGCTGATGGTAAGAAAGCGCGATGGACTGCACGAGCTGCGGCAGCGTTCCCAGTCGTTCCGATCGGCCCCATACGTTCTTCTCTCACGAGCAAGACGCGTGTCCGTCGTGCAACGAGCCGATCGAGGCGCGCGTCGTGCTGCGCGATGGCAAGGTCGTGCACCTGTTGCGCTGCCTCGCATGCGGCCCACAGGAGCGGGTGGTCTCGGAGAACGCCGATGCCTGGGTGCGTTCGTTCCTCGATCGCGGTGTGGTTCCCGACGGGCTCGTCGGCGATCACCTGTTCAAGCACACCACGTCGACGTGCCCGCAATGCCTCGCGCTCGCCGCGGCCCAGGTCGTGACCCGGACGGATCGCGTGTTCTTCCTCAAGGATTGCGATCGCTGCGGGCCGTCGGAAGCGCTGGTCTCCGAAGATGCGAGCTACTACGTCAAGGCGTACTCGTTCGCGCGCGCCGGCACGGAGCCGCTCAAGTTCCGTAACACCGTCGAGCACGGATGCCCCACCGATTGCGGCACCTGCGACGACCACGAGCAGCACACCTGCCTGCCGATCGTCGAGGTCACGGACCACTGCAACCTCGAGTGTCCGATCTGCATCGTCGACAACCAGTACTCGAAGCACATGGAGCCTGCGACGTTCGCGAAGATCGTCGACGGCTTGATCGAGGCCGAGGGTACCTGTGAATCGATCGCGCTGTCGGGCGGCGAGCCGACGAGCCACCCGAAGATCCTCGAGCTGCTCGCGATCGCGAATCGGCCGGAGATCGGACGTGTCGTCCTGATCACCAACGGGATCCGGCTCGGCAAGGATCGCGCGTTCGCGCAGGCGCTCAAGGACATGGGCGTCTACGTCGGGCTGCAGCTCGACGGCTTCACGGCCGAGGTGCACACCGCGATTCGCGGCCGCGATCTCGTCGCGGAGAAGACCGCCGCGCTCGCCGCGCTCGCCGAGCTCGATATCCCGACGCAGCTGATCTTCGTCGCCGCGCGCGGCATCAACGAGCACCAGATCGGCCAGGTCGTCGAGCTGTTCCTGTCGGGCGCGCACTTCCTGTCGCTCAACTTCCAGCCGGTCGCGTACACCGGTCACGGCGGTGGAACCCTGGTCCACGATCCGATGGATCGGTTGACCATCCCCGGCGTGATCAAGCGGATCGACGAGCAGACCAACGGCAAGGTCAACTACACCGACTTCTTCCCGCTGCCGTGCTCGCATCCGCAGTGCGTGTCGTTGACGTATCTGTTGCGCCTCGAGGACGGCACCAACGTCCCGTTCGCCCGCTTCGTCGATTTCGAGAAGCACGCCACGCTGCTGCGCTCGTCGGCGACGTTGCCCGCGACGCCGGAGGTCGAGGATGCGCTCGCCGATGTCATCCACGAGGTGTTCGCGCGCCAGGATGAGATCGAGCGCGGCCCCGAGATCCTCGCGGCGCTGCGCCGGTCGCTCGACGAGATGTTTCCGAAGAAGCCGCTGTCGTCGCGCGACGCCTTCCGCGTCAGCGAGCGTCAGAGCAAGTCGATCTTCTTGCACCACTACATGGATCGCCACGACTTCGACCTCGAGCGGCTGCGCAAGTGCTGCCATCACTACCCGCAGATCGACGGCAAGATCATGCCGGCGTGCGGCTTCAACATGTTCCACCGCGGCGCCGCGAAGGGGCCGAACACCCCGGCCGCGAAGTCCGGGCGCTCGCCGTTCTCGCTGCCGGTGATTGGCTAGCGGGTGCTCTGCGAGGGCCGCGTCGCGCTGGTCACGGGTGGTTCGCGTGGGCTCGGACGCGCGATCTGCCAGACGCTCGCGCGCGAGGGCGCGATGGTCGCGTTCAACTACGCTTCGAGTGATGCGGACGCGGTGACGACGGTGAAGCTGATCGAGGACGCCGGCGGACGCGCGTCGGCACACAAGGTGTCAGTGCTCGACAAGGCGGGCCTGCTCGAGCTCGCGAAGTCGCTCGATCGCGCGCACGGCAAGGTCGACATCCTCGTCAACAATGCCGGCTTCGGGCAGGTCGTGCCGCTCGCGCTGATGGAAGAGGCCGACTGGGACGCGATGCTCGACACGCACGTCAAAGGTGCGTTCCTCGCGACCCAGGCCGTGCTCCGGATCATGGTGCGCGAGCGCTATGGTCGGATCGTCAACGTCGGATCGCTCGCGGGCGTCAAGATGATGCAGGCGCCGGTGCACTACGCGACGGCGAAGGCCGCGCTCAAGGGCTTCACCGAGTCGCTCGCGAAGGAGATCGGGCGCTACGGCATCACGGTCAACTGCGTCGCGCCGGGGATCCTCGACGCGGGCGTCAGCGATCACCTGCCACCCGCTCGCAAGGAAGAGTACCTGCGCCACTGCGCGGCTCGTCGCGTTGGCACGCTGACCGAGGCCGCCGACATGATCGCGTTCATCGCGTCCGAGCGTGCGAGCTATACCAACGGCGCGACGCTCGTCGTCGACGGGGCCGTCTGATCGTCGTCGAGCGCGCGGTGACCGGTGATCCGCATGACGCGGGTCAGGCTGCCGCACGGGCGGCGCTCGCGTCGGTCGCACCTGCGGCGGTGCTCGGCTACGAAGGCACGCGGCCGATCGTGGTCGGCGGAGGCATCGCGATCTCGATCACGCACTCGCGGACGCGGGCGTTCGCCGTCGCCGCACGGGTCGATCGGATCGGCATCGACATCGTCGATGATGCGGACCCGCGCATCGTCCGGATCGCGCCGCGCTATCTCGAGCGCGAGCGGGCCTTCGCACGGACGCCGGGCGAGCTCGCGCGCTGCTTCGCCGCGAAGGAAGCGGGCCTCAAGGCGCTCGGCCTCGGCCTCCTCGATGGCGGCATGTTCGAGACCTGCGCCGTCGACGTGATCTCGCTCGAGCCGCCGCGCCTCGCGACCACATCGCATCCGCTCTCGCTCGTGTTCTCTCGCGCCGGGTCGAGCACGCTCGCGATCGCTTTCGGCTGATCCGGAGTCGGGTTTGCCGCGCGCTACCACCACGCAGCCCCGGTGCGGTCGCATGGTCCTGCTGACCAGCGGGAGGATGAAAGTGGATCAGATCCAGTGCAAGCAGGTGCTCGGCAAGTTCCTGGAGCTCGGCGTCATCCAGACGTCCGAGATCTACTCGCCGACGCCGGGTGCCGCGTGCATCGAGCTCGCGTTCGGCGCACTCAAGGTCAACGGCGACTCGATGGGCTGCGATCTACGCCCGATCGATCCCGCGCATCCCCAGGCCTCGCAAGCGGTGTGCGGCGATCATGCGGGTCCCAGCGATGCCGGCTCGCACGCCGGCTCGCACACCGGCTCGCACACCGGCTCGCATTACAATGTCGCCGACCTCGGCAAGTTCGGCGAGATGGGCAAGAACGCTGGTCCGCTGTGGGAAAAGTTCCTCGCGTACTACGGCGCGGCCACCGGAGAGGATGGCGCGCTGACGCGCCGCGAGAAGGCGCCGATCGGTCTCGCGGTCGCACACGCGAAGCAGTACGGGCACCGTTTCGCGTGTGCAACCGCAGGGTGCCGGCCTCAGCGCAGGTCGTCGTAGCCACCGCCGTTGACGACCTGCGTGAAGCCCTCGGCTTCGAGCGCGGCCTTGGCCTTCGCGGCGCGGCTTCCAGCGGCGCAGTAGACGACGATCGGTCGGCTGCGATCGCCTCCGACCAGGGTCGCGACCTCGGTGATCTTCGCGGGCAGCTCGCCGACCGGCAGGTTGACCGCTTTGTCGAGGTGACCCGAGGCGAACTCGTCGGACGTGCGGACGTCGAGCACCGTCGCGCCGCCCTGGATCAGCGTGCGAGCTGCCGCCGGGTCCTTGGTGGGTTTGGTCGCGGCTGGCGGGGCGGGCGGATCGGACTTCGAGCAGCTCGCAAGACCAAGCCCGAGGAGCAGGAGGATCGTTCGCATGGCGAACAGGGTGCCGTGGATGTGCCGCTCGGGCACCACCTTCCGCACGTGAAGAGAAGTGGCGCGGACGGCAAGAATTGCGCGGATCCGGGGCGCGCGAGCTGGCACGAACCGTGGACAATCACGCTCGTGGAGATCGTGGGGACCGCTTCGTCCGAGCTTCTGGGACGCACTTGAAACGACCCGAGGTGACCTCGGCATGGGTGGGGTTGCGGCGCCGGCTCGCGATCCCCTTGCTCGCATTGTTCGCGACGCACACGATCGGGACCGTCGGCTACTGGCTCCTGTGGCGCGACCAAGGGGGGACGTTCAGCGACGCGCTGTTCATGACGTTCACCACCGTCACGACGATCGGCTTCGGCGAGGTCCATCCACTCGACACCTCCGGTCGGTTGTTGACCATAGTGGTCGCCGCCGGCGGCATCGGGAGCCTGTTCTACAGCTTCACCATCACGCTCGATTGGCTTTCGAGCGGAGAGATCCAGACCGCGCGGAGGAGACGAAAGATGAAGGACGAACTCGCACGGCTCCGACCACTACATCCTCGCCGGCTTCGGGCGAGTAGGCCGCGAGGCATCGCGCGAGCTCGAGGCCAACGGCAAGCGGATCGTGGTGATCGACCTCGCCGACGACCACCTCGCGATCGCGGCCGAGCACGGCTTTCTGTTCGTCCGTGGCGATGCGAGCGACGATGCGGTCCTGCGCGCGGCCGGGATCGAGCGAGCCCGGGGCTTGGTCGTGACCACGGGCAACGACGCGACGAACCTCTACATCGTGATGTCGGCGCGGCTCCTGTCGTCGAGCCTGTTCATCGTCTCGCGCGCGGTCGACAGCAACGCGGTGCCGAAGCTCGAGCGCGCGGGTGCCAATCGTGCGGTGAGCCCGTACGCGATCGGCGGCAGGCGGATGGCCCACCTGCTCCTCAGCCCGCACGTGGTCGACTTCTTCGAGACCGCGTTGCACCGCGGCAACAAGGCGCTGTCGATCGGCGAGATCCAGCTCGTCGCTGGATCGCCGGCGATCGGCGCGTCGCTGGATCACGTTCGCAAGCACACCACCGGGGCGACCGTGCTCGCGGTCCTGCGCGGGGTAGATGGCTCGGTCGCGCTGGCCTCCGATCACCTCGTGCTGGCGGATGGCGATCACCTGCTCGCGCTGGGGACCGACGAGCAGCTCGAGGCGCTCGAGGCGACGCTCGGGGCTTCGTGATGTGCAAGACCTGTCACGCGAGTCGATCTCGTTGCGCGCGCGCTCGTGGTAGCGTGCGTCAGTCAGGTCGATGCGTATCGCTGTCGTCTTCAATTCACCGCACGAAGGTTGGACTCCGGACCAGCACTTCACGCAGCTGACCAAGGAGCTCGCGAACAGCCAGAAGGTCGAGCCCGAGATGGAGTACCAGATCGCGGCGGCGCTCCAGCGCAACAAGCACGACGTGCTGCTGGTCGGTGTGCACGACGATCTGCGTGACATGCGCGAGCGGCTGGGCGGCTGGAAGCCCGAGCTCGTCGTCAACGCCACCGAGGCGTACCTGCAGAACTCGGAGCTCGACTACCTGGTACCGGCGCTGCTCGAGGCCGAGGGCTACCGGTACACCGGGGCACCGCCGCTCTCGCTGCTCGTCACCCGCAACAAGGCGATGAGCAAGAAGATCCTGGCCTACCACGGCGTCTGCGTGCCGGGCTTCAAGTCGTATCGTGTCGGGGAGAAGCCCGAGAACGATGCCGGGTTGCGGTTCCCGTTGATCGTCAAGCCGCTCGGCGCGGATGCCTCCGAGGGCATCGCCCAGGCTTCGATCGTCCACAACGTCGCGGAGCTTCGCGATCGCACCGCCTTCGTGCACGAGAACTTCGAGCAACCCGCGATCGCCGAGGAGTACATCGAGGGGCGCGAGCTCTACGCGACGATGATCGGCAACGGCGACACCGTGGAGATCCTGCCGATCGTCGAGATGGTGTTCGACGAGGCGGGCTCGCGACCGGAGCAGCGGATCGCGACCGCGCGCGCGAAGTGGGATCTGAAGTATCGCGAGCGCCGCAAGATCCGGAACGTGTTCGCGCGTCCGATCTCGGCGCGTGCACGCGAGCGCCTGACGCATGCTTGCAACGTGTCGTATCGCGCGCTGTGGTTGCGCGACTACGCGCGGATCGACGTCCGCCTCGCCAACGACGAGATCTGGTTCATCGAGGCCAACGCGAATCCGTTCATCAGCTACGGCCACGACTCCGCGGAATCAGCGCACAAGCACGGCCTTCCCTACGATGCGTTCATCCAGCGGATCGTCGACGAAGCGATGACGCGCGAGCCTTGACGGAAACGCGCGCGAACGGCCGGACGTTCCGTTACGATCCGGTGATGATTCGAAGCCTTGGACTCCTGCTGCTGATCGCCTGCGATGGCGCTGCGGCCGCTCCGACACCGACACCGCTTCCCGCGCCGGCACCTGCTACACCGGTCGTGGGGGACCACGCGTGCGGGGCGTTCTCGTCCAAGGATCTCGCCGCGAAGGAGGTCGGGCTCCTCGATGATCGGATCCGTGTCCGGTTCCTGGCGTCGCCGAAGGTCGAAGGCAACGCCGCGTCCGTGCGAGCCGTCGTCAACAAGGGTGGGGCCAGCGCGTTCGTCGGTGCCCGCGAGTTGTTCATGCAAGGCGATGCCGACTTCGCGCGCCACGCGACCAAGAACGCGGCGTTCGATGGCGACTACGATCCGGTGACCATCCCCGCGCGCGGCGGCGTGTCGATCGTGGCCGGGCTCCTCAAGGCCGCACCGGCGAGCAGCGACGTGGTCTCCGTCGCACACGGTTGGTTCTTGAACGGAACGAAGGATGTCCTCGACGTCGCGGTGTTCATCTCGGGCGTCACCGCGGCGAACCTCGCCGAGTGCCGGTTGTTCGCCGTCAAGGTGCTGTCGACGGTGACCTCCGGTTCGCGCGTGCTCAAGTACGGCACCGGCGCGACCGTCGAGACCAAGGTCTCGTACGCGACCTTCAGCTACGTGTTGCCCACCGACTGGATCCTCGCGAGCGATGTCGGCATTCACGACTTCGCCCGGATGACGTTCCGCCGCCGCGGGATCTATCCCGACGGCTTCACCGATCTCCAACTCGGCCTCGATTCACATCCTGGCGATTGGGGCTCGCCCGGCGGACCCGACGGCACGCGCCCCGGAAAGGTCTTCGGCCTCGACGTGACGTGGAACCAGACCAAGAGCAAAGGGATGTTCGGTGCGTGGACGATCTCCAAGGGCGTGAAGGGTCGCGACCACGCCGTCGCCTCGATCACCAGCGGGTCCGGGGCCGATCGCGATGCCGCGCTCAAGTTCGCGGAGTCGATCACCGCGAAGTGATCAGGAGTCCCGAGGCGATGGCGGAAACTATGGGACCGCCTGGGTTTCACCCCCGGCGAAAGTGGTCGATGTCATCGGTATGCGCACGCTCGCCCTGCTGCCCGTCGCGGCTTGCATGTCCTCGACCACGCAGGTCCCCGACCCGGTCGAGCGACCGTGGGCCACCTACGCGATCCCCGCGGGCGAGCACACCGCGACCGTCGACAAGCCCGGGTTGCACAACCCGATCGACGGCGTCACCGACGTGGTCGGCCGCGATTACGAGCTCGCACTGGACGGCAGCGCGATCTACGTGCTGACCCAGCCAACGCAACCCGAGGATCAGTACGACTGGAACAAGCTGCCAGGGCTCTCCGACTGCGGCACGGTAGATCTCGCGGTCGATGGCGCGATGTTCGGGTGGCGCTGGCGGATCGAGACCTCGTCGCTCGAGGTCACCGCGTACGCGAACAACGACGGCGTGCACCTGACGATCGAAGCGCCGCTGTTCACGCTCGACGCCGACGATCTCGTCGCGGCGGAAGCGTTGCGCTACACGGTCGCGCGCGAGCAGGACATGTACGCGTTCACGGTTCGTGGCGTCGTACGCGGGCGCGAGATCGCGACGGCGGCGCGGTTGCCGCGGCGATGCAGTGAGCTGGAGCGCGATCCGCTGGCGTGGGCGGGGGCGTTCTACTTCGGGGGGACGTCGGTGGCGCCGCAGCCGATCACGGCGCAGATGCGCGAGTCGACCTACGAGCCGTAGCCCACCAGGCTTCATGTTCGGGTTCGACATCGTCGAGGTCAACGGTCGGATCCTGACCGCGAACACGCCGCTCACCGTTGGCTTGCTCGCGAAGGATATCCAGGACCTCGCGATCGTGTGGGGGATGGGTCGACCTCGAACACGCTCGGCGATCACACGTACGCACAGGGCGTGTACGACTGGACGCTCGACGCGCTGCACTCGCAAGGTGCCGTGCACCACGTCGATCAGGTCGCGGTGGTCGAACGTCGCTTCGACTTCGCGAGCGGCTCGCTCAAGATCTCGGCGCCGAACGGCGCGGCATTGATCGAGGGCTTGCTGCCCGGCCTGGTGGTCGGGCTCGGCACGGATCCCGCCGGCGCGGCTGCCGTTCACGATCGAGGCGCTCGGCTCCGAGCCTTAGCCGGGCGGTCGACGGTCGGCTGCGCTGCCGAACCTCACACGGCGAGCATGCGCCGATTCGTCAGAGTCGACCGGCTGATTGCTGCGGCGTCTGCTGCTCGCCCGTCGTCGGCGGCGGTGCATGCGGCGTCGCCCGCTGCTTCGCGATCCGCGCCAGATGGCGCCCGAAGCGGCCCATCACCCATGCGTGGAACATCGCCTGCGTCCACCGGTAGATGAACCACGGCAGCCGCGGTTCGAAGTCGTGCACCGCGGTGAGCAGCTTGTCGCCCGATGGCGTCGCGCGCAGCTCGAGCCGGCCGCGCAGCGTCTTGCGCGCGAGCAGGCCACCGGTGACATAGAACAGCTGGCGATCGCTACCGCTCCGATCGGCCGCGAAGCGCAGCTCGAGCAGCGGGTGCTTGTGCATCCCGACGACGAAGAACCGCGAGGTCCGATCGTCCTCGACGTCGACCCGCAACGGAGGCCACGCACCGCGCGGCAGCCAGCGCATGTACTCGAGCGCGGCCCACTCTGCGGTCGCGCCGGGCGGTAGATCGACGCGCTGCACGCTGCGCACACCGGTGGCGCGAGCTCGCGGAGCGCGGCGGTACGCGTGGGGCTTGGCGGCCGTCGGAGCGAGCAGCGCGCGCGAGACCGCATCGCGGAAGGTGATGCCAGGCAGGTTCGCGGCTTCCTGCAGCCGGAGGTCACGCGCGACCATGTCGTGGTGGAGGCTCTCGATCAGCGGCGCGACCAGTGCCTTGGGTGCGCCGGTCACCACCGACACCCACCTGCGCGAGAGGCGAAGGAAGTTGAACGGCAACGACAGCACCGGGCGCGCCTTGCCGCGCATCACCTCCCCGACGATCGCGATCATGTCGCGATAGCGCAGCACCTCGGGACCACCGATGTCGTAGGTCTCGCCGAACGTCTGTGCGTTGCCGACGCAGTGGTCGATCAGATCCGCGACGGTCTCGAGATCGATCGGCTGGCAGCGGTGCTGCGCCCACGCTGGCAGGATCATCACGGGGAGATGCTGGACCAGCTTGGTGAGGATCTCGAACGACGAGCCCTGCGGCCCGACGACCATGCTCGCGCGCAGGGTGGTGACGGCGACGCCGTGCGCGCCGAGGGCACGCTCGACCTCCTGTCGACTCTCGAGGTGCGCGCTGACCGCGCGATCCGACGGCGGCGGCATCAGCCCACCGAGGTAGACGATCTGGCGGACGCCAGCCT
>Ga0105044_10013212_pt1 | contig 11217 bp, 6 predicted proteins | sample MAT01_FD_78092 | JGI IMG/M metagenome (GOLD analysis project Ga0105044, IMG submission 78092) | Freshwater microbial communities from Lake Fryxell liftoff mats and glacier meltwater in Antarctica - MAT-01 | ecosystem: Environmental > Aquatic > Freshwater > Ice > Liftoff microbial mat | place... | reverse complement strand
GGTACACCCGGAACCATCCCGAACCCGGTCGTTAAGCCCACAAGCGCCGATGGTACTGCACTGGTAACGGTGTGGGAGAGTAGGCCGCTGCCAACCCAGCCTCATGTTTTCTATCTAAGCTGAAAAGCGAGATAGAGGACGAGAGCTGGGCGGTGATACAAGACATGAGACCCACGCGGGTCTTTTTTTGATTCTGATCAGTTTTATGGATGTGCGTCTACTGACAGGGGTACACTCGTATCCTATATAATTGAAGATATATAGCGACATAACTAAGGGAGTGGCTGATGCGGCGTACACTGGCGTTGGTGATTGTGGTTTTGATGATGGCTTGGTCGGTCAGCGCACAGGGATTACCACCCGCGCCGATCTCGAATGATGAGGGCGGCGTGCAGTTCATCCGAGGGGATGCGCCGTATACATTCCCTTACTTCAGACTGTTTTTACCCCAACCGTATATCGTTTTATATGATGCGGCGGGGATTATTGATCAAAACATGGCGTTTATCCCGCGTGAGGAATCACAAGTGTTGGGCGCGATCACGTCCGACCCGTTCACCTCACCGTTTCGCTACGAGATGAGTCTGCCGTATCACGCGGGCGGCGAACTGCGCGATCTCGACAACAACGGCCAGACCGATGGCGGGGTTGGCGTCTATGTGCTGACCGTGACTTCTAACACATGGAACGACCCATTTTTGGAATTACGTGACGATTACGTGACAGGGATTATCCGCTCGGCGGAAGTCTCGAATGATGTCGACCAGTTTTTACAGGTTACACGCGGCTGGCTGGCGGTTTATGCGCCTGATGCTCAACAGGGCTTCCCATCTGGACGGGGGTTGGACGGTGTATTGTTCAGCCCTGACGACCCGGCGGTCAGCATCCCACAAGGGTGGACGGTGGTGGATATCAGCGGTGAACCGTTCACTTTTACGCGCACCCGCGAAGTAAACTTATCCTTGTTGGAAGCTGAGGACGCCGCGTTGGATGATTTTTCTAGCCTGAGCTATGTCGATTCGTTCGAGGCGATGATCGACTTGCTCAAGCAGAAATATGCCTTCACCGTCTATAAAAATATCGACTGGGAGGCGCTCCGGTCAGAGTTCAGGCCGCGAATCGAACGCGCACAGCAGAACCGTAGCAGTTTGGAGTTTCAGCGCACGCTGCGCGATTTAAGCTGGCGTATCCCGGATGGACACGTCAGCGGGCCGAGTGTGAGCGATGATTTTCAGCAGGCGGCGCTGGGCGGCTTGGGTATGGTGCTGCGCGAGTTGGATGATGGGCGAGTCATCGTGGCGCAAATTATCCCGAACGGCGTGGCGGCGGGGGCTGGAATTCAAACGCGGGCGGAAATCGTCAGCATTGATGGGCAGCCCATCGGTGAGGCGCTCAAGGCGGTTGTGCCGTATACAGGACCGTTCAGCACGCCGCATAATTTGCGCTTAGAACAGCTTCGTTTCGTGGCGCGGCGACCTATCGGCACGGACATCCAACTCGGTGCGCGGGCGGCGGATGGCTCGATTCAGACCTTTGACCTGACGGCACAATTCGACATAGACGGGTTTTTCGCGGCCAATTTCAACTTGCCGCTGGTTGGCACAGAACTCCCGATTGAGTACGAGTTATTAGACAGCGGCGTCGCTAAAGTCAGCATCTATAGCTTCAGTGATGACTTGCCGTTGACGGTGGCACTGTGGGAGCGCGCCATTCAGCGGGCAAAATTCGACGAGGCCGTCGGCATCATCATCGACATCCGACAGAACGGCGGCGGCTCTGGATTCTTGGGCGATCAACTGCCCGCCTATTTCTTCGACCAAGATTACGTGATTGGCAACCGGGCAGAATATAGCAAGTTACGGGGAGATTTCGTGGTCAACCCACTCTTGGAAGAACGCTTCATTCTACCGCCCGCTGAACTACGCTATGATGGTGCAGTTGCGGTGCTGATTAGCCCAGATTGCGCCAGCGCGTGCGAGTCGTTTGCCTACGCGATGACGATTAACAATCGGGCGGCCATCATCGGGCATACACCGACGGCGGGCTTGGGCGGTAGCGTCGTCCCGATTGCGATGCCGGACGGTGCATCGTTCAACTATACCAACAGTCGCAGCCTCGGCGCAGACGGTCAAATCAATATTGAAGGCAAGGGCGTCGCGCCAACTGTGCGCGTACCGCTGACCGAAGAGACCGTGTTTGCAGACTATGATGTGCTGTTGGACGCGGCGTTGCGTTACTTGCGAGAAGAGGCGGATCCCAACCAGAACCCACCGGTCACAGCCGGGCAGGTTTTGCCGATTAGCGTTGGGCAAACGGTCAGCGGGCAAGTCGCCCCGACTCAACCGGTTCATTATCGTTTGACCCTGACGGCGGGCGGGATATTTGACATCATCGCAAGCGGGACGGGCGCAACCGAGCGTGGGCTGGTCGTGCGGGTGTTGACCGAGGATGGCTCACGGCTGTTGAGCGAGAGTTATACCCTGCCGGGCGGCGTGGCGGGCGCGGGCTTTAAGGGCTTGGCGCTGCCCGCTAACCTGACAGTCTTGATAGAAGTCGCGTCGGCGGCCCCCACGGTCAGCGGCGCGTTTACCCTGATGATTACTGAGGTGAGATGAGCGAAATTCGTATCGTTGAATTTGTGGTCGAGGGCGCTGGCGAGCGTCTCGACAAAGTGTTGACCGCCCAAATCCCAGACCTGACCCGGACACAGGTTCAGACCTTGATTAAAGAGGGCGCGGTCAGCGTGAATGATAAGGCGATTAAGGCCGGGATTAAGTTGCGCGGCGGGGAGCATATCCGCATCGCTATCCCGCCGCCGCCGCCCGCAGAACTTCAGCCGGAGAATATCGCGCTGACGGTCTTGTATGAAGATGACCAAATCGCGGTCATTGATAAACCGGCAGGGATGGTTGTCCATCCGGGGGCTGGGGTTGAGGGCGGCACGTTGGCAAATGCGCTCCTATGGCGCTATCCAGAGGTCGCGTTAATGAAAGGCCAGCGGCGGCAGGGCATCGTGCATCGCTTGGACAAATACACGTCCGGCGTGATGGTGATTGCGCGTACCGAACTAGCTTTGAACGCGCTGATGAAGCAGTTTCAGGGGCGCACGGTTGAGAAGTTTTACATCGCCTTGCTGGAAGCATGTCCCAAGAATCGGGTTGGGCAAATCGCGCTCCCGATTGACCGCGACCCCTCGACCCGGATTAAGATGATTGTCCGCAAGAGTGGCCGCCCCGCCGTCACCGATTATGAGGTGATTGAAGACGGACTGAAGGCCGGTCAAGCATTGGTGCGGGCGCAAATCCACACCGGACGCACGCACCAAATCCGCGTGCATTTCGCGCATATTGGCTGCCCGGTGGTAGGGGATACCGTGTACGGATATACCAAGCAGCGCATAAAATTGGCGCGGACATTTCTGCACGCCTCGCGGTTGGGATTCGACCACCCGGTCACGGGCGAGCGCATGACGTTTGAGGTTGAACTCCCGTTGAAACTGGTGCGCTGTTTAGAATCGTTGCGCCTGAACCCGACGTTGTAATCTGTGTTATTTAACGGACGGGGCGCACACATGGGTGCGCCCCTACGGATACAGCAGGTAGAAATTTAATGCCGTGTCCGCCCCATCCTTATCATAAGGCGCTTGAAAGGTCGATATGACTCGTAATCAAAAGGTGATTTTGTTCATCAGCATCATCATCAGTGCGGTATTCCTCGTCATCGCATTTCGCGGGTTGAATCCCGTTTTAATTAGGGAGACGCTATGGGCAGCAAATTTTTGGCTGCTTTTACTCGGCGCTTTGATGTATTACGCCGCGATGTGGGTCATCACGCGGCGCTGGAAATTTTTGGTTGATGATTCGGCCAATGTCCCCATGCGCGATTTATACCCGTTGGTGGCCGTCGGTTATATGGGCAACAACATTTATCCGTTCCGCGCCGGAGAAGTCTTGCGTCTTGTCTTGTTACGACGCGGCTGGGGCGTGCCGTTGGCGCGTGGCGCGGTGACGGTCTTAGTTGAGCGCTGTTTTGACGGCCTCGTGATGCTGACCTTTATTTTGTTACCGGCGTTGGTGGTTGAGTTGAATACCGACCTCTTGCGGCGAGTTGCAGCGGTAGCCGCGCCGATTTTTATCGGGGCGATGGTCGTGTTTTTGGCATTGGCACAGCGACCAGAGATATTTCGTAGGCTGGTTCATAGCATTACTGGACGCTTGCCGGGTGCGATTGGCGGCAAACTGGCCGGAATCGCCGACGAGGTGATTGACGGCCTGAGCGCGCTACGCCGCCCGCGTGACCTGTTCGGGACAGTTTTCATGTCTTATCTGTCGTGGATGATTGAGGCCATTGTATATTTGTTGGTTGCTCAAGCGATCAATCTGCCAGTCAATTACTTCTTATTGCTAATGGTGGTCGGCGCGGTCAACCTCGGCGGGCTGATTCCGGCTTCACCGGGCGGGGTAGGTGTGTATGAATTCTTGGCGTCATCGGTCTTGATTGCGGCTGGGATACCGGCAGAACAGGCCGCCGCCTACGCGCTCTTGGCGCATATCGTGATTTGGTTGCCGCCGACTGTGATGGGGTTAATCATGTTGCCGCGCATGGGCTTAACGTTGTCAGCGTTGTCCCATGCGCGGGAGATGGCGGAAAAAACAGGTTAATTCCCGTCGCGGAAACCGTCCGGCGCGTCGGGCAAACCGAGGGCGTCCCCATTTGACGGCCTGACCTCGGCGGCGCGGGCGCGGGTGCTGCCGACGGCGTAGCGCACATCAAGATTATCCAGCCAGAGTTTAGCGCCAGTCTGGGTTTTGTTGCGGATGCGGATTTTCATGGTCGTGATGTCGGTGCGCGGGATGGGGATAATCATCTCGAACGGTTGCCAACCGCTGGTCGCGCTCAGGGTCAGGCGATATTGAGTCGGCCACGCTAACGGGTCAGCGTAGGCATATTTGAAAATTATATCCACCGAGGCGCCCGGTTTGGCGTTGACCATGCCGCTGATGCGCCATTCGCTAGTCGTCTTGAGCGTGAAATTGCGCCCGGCCATCACGATGTCATACGCCAACTTGCCTTTTTCACCGGTGCTGCCGACGAATCTGAAGGCGCACGGCGCACTACTGGACAGGCGGGTACAGGTCAGTTTGTCGTTGGACGGGCTGAGCGTCCTGAACGGCAGCAGTGAGCCGTTGTCCCAGCCAGTTGTGCCAACCAGCGAAAAACTATCGACCACCGCGACGGTGTAAGTCGGGCTTTGGATGGGGGTAACGCCATCGGTAATCGCGACCCAGAAGGCCGTATTCCCAGCCAACGCGCCGGTGGTCAAACTGGGCGAATTTGTTCCGACAGGGGCTGAGGTGTCGCCCGTCGCGCCTTGATACCACTGATAGGTTACAGGCGTGCCGCTGGAAACAGTCACGCTCAAGGTGGCGCTATCGCCAATTAAGACCTCAGTGGGGATGCTTACGCCAGTAATGCGCGGGGCGGTCTCGACGCCGTACAGCTTCAATTGCCAATTGGTGAGCGTGCCGGTTGTGCCGCTGACGGTATCGCGCACGCGCAGAGTCCATGTCCCGACGGCGTCTTCACCCCAATGGCGGACGCTGGACATGCGCCAATTGATGAAATGGTCGCCAAAGTCATTGGTGCGCCCAAACATCAGGCGGCTGGTCGTGCCTTGCGGGGAGATGAGTTCGATTTCAAGCTGACCGCGTGACGAATGGCTGATGTTTAGCACCACTTCGGCGTGTTCGACTTGGATGGCGTCATTTAGGGTGAGCGTGCTGCTGACCCATGTGCCGTTGTCTGGGATGGCTTGATTGGCGGTCTGTACCGGCGAGGTTGCGTTGACTTCTGGCTCAACATTGACCCATGTCTGAGCCAATGCTACGGCTGCGCCCGCATCAATGCGCCCAAAACCGTAATAGTGATTGATGTCATGACCGGCGGCGTTGGTCGTCCAATCGGCTTGGATCGGGTCGTTCTTTTCCGCCGATTCAAGCAAGACATACTGTACATCGCGCCAAGTTAGGTTGGGATTGGCTTGTAAGATTAAAGCCACCACGCCCGCGGTCAGCGGCGCGGCCGACGATGTACCGCCGAAGGCGCTGTTACAGCTGCTTGAACTGTAGCCGGTGGTGACGATGCCCGCCGAGCCGCCGTTGGACGGGGCGTTGACCAAAATTGGGCTGCCGGGTTCGCTGTACCACGAACTGAGGCCGAAATTGGTGGTGGCGCTGACGGCAATCACGCTGCGAAGATTGGCGTAGCCGTCCGCGTTGACGTTATCTCCGGCTGATTTGCCGTTGCCCGCCGCCCAGACCGTGATTGCGCCGAGGCCGCCGCGCCCAGTCACGATATTGTCCTCTAAGGCGGCGAGGGTCAATGGGCCGGGGGCTTCTAATACTGTGCCGTAGTCGCTAGGCCCCCAACTGTTGTTATAGACGTGAATCGCGCCGTTTTGGTGCGAGACCGCGCTGGCTTCGGTGGCGTCGGTGATGCTTCCGCCCAATAAGCGGATGCCCGCGATTTGGGCGTTGAAAGCCGCGCCAACGCCGCATTTCACGCCGTCATTATCCGCCGCCATCACGCCAGCGACTGATGTGCCGTGGCCGCCGCCGGACGGGTCAGCGTCGTTGCTGACATAATCATAGCTGAGGTCGGGGCGATAGTTTGGGGCGATGTCCGGGTGGGTGTGCCACACACCGTCATCCACGCTGGCGACCACGACGCCCGTGCCGGTGAATCCCGCGTTCCATGCCGGAAAGACATTCGCGTCTGCGCTAATTGTGCCGCCCGCTTGACCGGTGTTATTCAGATGCCATTGGCTCAGAAATAGCGGGTCAATAATCGTGTCCTCAACGCCGCGAGTCTCACGGATGAGCGCGGCTTGCTGCACGGCTTGGAGGATTTGCGGCGCGGCGTCCAGCGCGGCGGTGATGTCTGGGCGGGCGGCGCGGATGTCCTCACGGGCGATGAAGCGGTATACGCCGGTTAGGTTGCCGACTTGACCGAGATTGACCATGCCCAACTGTGCGGCGGCGGCGTCTGGGTCTGCGCTGGGCGCGAGATAGACCGCCCATTCGTTGGTGAGGGTCGCCGGGGCTTGCGGGAGGGGTAGTTGCTGGGCGATGCTGGCGGAGGTGAGGACGAATACCAGCACCAACGCGGCGACCAAAAAGGGACGTTTCATATTAACAAAACTCCGATGATTTCAATGATTTGGGGCGTGGCAGGCCACGCCCCGATTCAGATTATTTTAGCACAACTACCGGGATTACTGACCGTTACGGAATCCTTCGGGTTCAACGGGTAGGGTAAGCGCCGGATTGATGGAACGCCCCGCGCCCTCTGACCAATTCACGAGCAGATTATCGACGCTTAAGCGTTGACCGGAGATTTTGGATTTGTTGGTGATGACTGCGGCGATTTCCGTCACGGTCAAATCGTCAATTTGCAGGATGCAGTTGAAACCGCCGAACGTGCTGGTCGGGAGGATGGCCTTTTTGCAAAGTTCGCTCGTCCCGTTGCTATAAGACACCACCAGTTTGAGTTGACCGCGTGCGACGCCTTTGGCTTGCACGGTGAAGGTGAGAAAATCACCCGCATTGAAGTCAATGTTCTTCAGGTCAAGATATTGGCGAATCTGGGTTTTCTCGGCGGGGCTGCCGACGAAGCGGAACACGCATTCAGACTCAACACACATGACTTTATCGTTGTTTGACGCGCTCAGGCGCAACCAACCCAGCGCCTCTTTCGGGCGGTTAGGGTTCTGCGTCATGTCGCCAGCGGTCACGAGCGTGCGCTCAAGAACACCGGTGACGATGAAATCGCCGCTTGTGACGCTGGTCGCGCCGGTGGTGGAGGTCAGTCGATACGTTTTTGAACTGCTAACCGGCGCGACAGCGGTCAGGGTGCGACTGGTCGCGGCAGGGACAGCCGGATCGGTAATGCCGTCAATCTCGTGCCATTGATAGGTCGTGCCGGGCATATCGACGCTCATGGCCTCGAACGTCACGTTGCGCCCTGTGAGGGTGGTCACGTCGGCGGTCTCACCGACGATGGCCGGATCAACGCTGATGCCATTTAAGAACAGTTCCCAAGTGTCGAGCGTGCCGATGTTGCCGGTCACATGGTCGCGCACTTCCAGCGTCCAGAGGCCGGTTGCGGTTTCGCCCCAGAATTGGTTGGACGAGTAGCGCCATGAGCCGACGGATTCGACATCATCAAACGGGCGGACGCGCATCAGGGTGCTGCGCGTGCCGCTGGGTGAGACCAAAATCACTTCTAGGTCGCCACGCCGAGCGTGGGTGATGTTGGTGATGACCTCAACTTGCTCTAACTGCATCGGGTCAGCGATAGTGATGGTGGTGCTGGCGAGACCGGCCTCACGCCCCAATCCCGTCCCATCTGGGATGGGGAGGTTGGGCGTGAGTTGGCCTGAACTGATGCGCGGCTGGGAGGTTGGAACGCCTGTCCACGCGCTGGCGTATTTGACCGCTTCGGCGGCATCTACCCGGCCAAAACCGTATTTGGGGTTGAACATATACCCGGCGGCGTTGGCTGCCCATTCGGTATCAGTGGGGTCATTCAGGTCGGCGGTTTGCATCAGAATATATTGCACATCGCGCCATGTCAGGTTGGGGTTGGCGTCTAACATCAGGGCGACCACGCCGCCGACCAACGGAGCAGCCGAGGATGTGCCGCCAAAACTGTTGGTGCAAGTGGTGTTCTTATAACCGGTGGTGGTGATGCCACGACTTCCGCCATTGGACGGCGCGTTGACCAGCAGATTTGCGCCGGGTTCGCTGTACCACGATTGCTCACCACTGTCATCGCTGGCCGCGACGGAGATGGTGTAAATCAGGTTGGTATAGCCATCGGCGTTGGAGTCGTCAAAGGAGTCAAGGCCGTTGCCGTTCGCCCAGACGTAAATCGTGCCAAGTCCGTCGCGCCCATTCAAGATCGAATCGTCCATTTGGGCTTGTGCCAATGGACCGGGTTTTTCACGGGTTGCGCCGTCATCAGACGGGCCCCAACTGTTGTTATAGACGTGAATGGCATTGGTTTGATGACCCAGCGCGTCGGCTTCAATGGCGTCACTTATGATGTTGCCTAATATCTTCAAGCCCGCGATGTTAGCGTGATAGGCGACGCCAACGCCGCATTGATTCCCGTCGTTCGCGCCAGCCATCATGCCAGCCACTGCTGTGCCGTGACCGCCGCCGTTGGGATCACCGTCGTTGCCGATAAAATCATAGCTGAGGGCGGCGTTATAATTGGGAGTCAAGTCAGGGTTTTTCCAACGCACGCCGTCGTCTACGCTGGCGACCACCACGCCTGTGCCGTCACAGCACAGCGGGCTAAAGTTCCACGCGCCCAAGACGTTGGCGTCTTCGCCGACCATGCCAGCCGCGACGTTATTGATGTGCCACTGGCGGATGAACAGCGGGTCTTTAATGTGTGTTTCGACGCCACGAGTCGCCCGTTGAATGGTGAACTGTTGTTGGGCTTGTAGGACGCCGGGGGCGCTACGCAGACCGAACGAGCGCGTGCCGTCGGTTGTTTGGCCGTCAGCGGCGCGGAACAGATACCAGCCGTCCAGCGTGCCGATTTGCCCGCTGTTGACGAAACCTTGTGATGCGGCCAACGCATCGGCGTCCGTGCCGGGTGCGAGTTGTACCGCCCATTGGTCGGTGGGCGCGCCTTTGACGGTTGGCAGCGGCAGGGCGGGTTGGGCTGTGACAGGCATGAGACATAGCGCGAACAGCAGTAAAAATGCGAATAAGCGTGCTTTCATTGGGGGTGTCCTCTGGCGGGATTTAAGCCCGTAATGTTGATGAGATCATTATACATTTGAAATATCGCGTGCCGCTTGGGTGGACTTGTGCTATTCTCTAACTATGTCTTGCCTAGATAGCTTTGCGAATGTTTCTCAAATGGGAGGGGTGTTTTAATGCGTGGTTTGACCCGGTTTTTGACGGCCATCGGGCTGATGGTCAGCGTCGGTGGCGTGCTTGCACAGCGCGGCGATTTGCCGCCCGTCCCCATCACCGAAGACGTGACGTATATCGTTCAGCCGCGAGATAATCTCGACGGTATCGGCGCGTATTTCGATATTCGGGTGGATTGCATCCGTGAATTGAACGACTTGCAAATTTCGACCATCCTCCAGCCCGGTCTGGCGTTGCGACTCAGCCCGGAATGTCCGGCGTATGATGGCACGCAGGATGTGCTTGACCCGCGCAGTGATACGCCGGGGTTAGACGGTAGCGATGGCACGTATGTCATCCGCCCGAATGACACGCTTGATACGATTGGTCAGGCGTTGGATGTCTCGGTTGAGGCGATGATTGCAACCAATCAAATCACAAACAATAAGGCGATTGTGCCGGGTCAAATTTTGGTGATTCCGGCGGACGCGCCCAAGTATGGAGTCGTCCCGGCGCTGATTTTGTCACCGGGCGCGGAGGCTGCGATGGCGGCGGGCGGCGGCGCGGGCAGCGTGCCGGGGACAACTTATGTCGTCAAAGCGGGCGACACCATCCCGTCGATTGCGGAATCGTTGGATATTTCGACAGTGGTGCTGCGCGTGGTCAATGGCCTCAGTTTAGAGCCTAATATTGCGGTTGGGACAGAGTTGTTCATCCCAGAGGGCGCGAGTCCGTTTGGGGCGTTCCCAGCGGATGGCGAACTTGCGCGCTTGACTGAAGGGGTCGGCGCGGGGGCGATTGAAGGTCAGACCTATGTGATTCAGCGTAATGAGACGATTGATGGGGTGGGGGCGATGTTCAATCTTGACCATTACTGCCTGATTGAGCGCAACGGCATTAAAAATGTGCGAAACGTGTCAGTCGGGACGTTGTTGCTCATCCCGTCAGATTGTGGCCCGTATACCGGTTTTGATTTCGTCGGGACGCCGGAATCGTAAACTTTGGAGTCCTGAGTCCCAAGTCCTGAGAGAAATACACGAGACCCCCGTGTTTAGTGGGGGTCTTGTGATTCTAAATGTGTCTAGCGATGAGAATGTCTGACCCAACTCAGGACTCAGGACTCATCAGTTCATATCTACGCCCAAGTGATCAATTTGGGGAGGAACGGCGTCGGCAGATATTCGTGCTTGGGGACGACGCGCACAGAAATCCCGCGCTCACCGCTGTCCTCATAGCGCAGTTTGGCGGTGTAAACGTGTTCAGCGCCTTTGCTGCTGACGTGCTTCAT
>Ga0105044_10013211_pt1 | contig 11218 bp, 11 predicted proteins | sample MAT01_FD_78092 | JGI IMG/M metagenome (GOLD analysis project Ga0105044, IMG submission 78092) | Freshwater microbial communities from Lake Fryxell liftoff mats and glacier meltwater in Antarctica - MAT-01 | ecosystem: Environmental > Aquatic > Freshwater > Ice > Liftoff microbial mat | place... | reverse complement strand
TCCGCGACGACCTTCCTGTTAACTCAACCTCGACAGACCCTAAGGATAATGCAATTAATATCTCCGCCATTGCAGGCAATCAGGCAAGTGTGCAGGTGCGTTTCCACGTTTCGGGAGCAACTCATTATTTCTGGATGATCGACGATGTTGCCTTTGTCGAGTCTGAGGAAAACAACCTGATTGTTCGTAACGTTTTCGCTGATTATCTATTCGAGGGCGGAGGGAAATACACAAGAATTCCTTATGGGCAGGTTGGGCCAATGACTTTCAGAGCGATTGTCGAAAACCAGGGGTCGGTAGATCAGACGAACGTTACATTTAACACGACCGTTACACAAGCTGGAACAGAAGTATTTAATGAATCTGCAGTTGATGCCTCGTTCCCCCGTGCTACAATTGATACAATTGTTAGTGTGCCGTTCACAATTGACAATGTTGCTGGTAGTAAAGGATTGTACACTGCATCGTTCGATCTTAATCAGGATCAGACGGACGTGACGCCTGCCGATAATACGTTCCCGAATGCCTCATTTACAGTAACCGATACCATATTTGCAAGAGATAACAACGCGCCGTTGTCTACCAATAAAATGAGTGTTGGGAATTACGAAGGTGGCGATATCGACGGATCAAGGTTGACAAACCTCTTTGAATGTACAAAAGGAGGAATTATGAGCTCTGTTTCAGTTTTCCTCGCAACAGACGCAACAGCGGTTGGAACCACTTTCAAAGGAATTGTTTATCAGTCAACCGATGCAGCGTTTGTTCCGATCCTGGAAACAGACTTCTTTGATATTACTGCACCTAACCAGATGAACAAGTGGGTAACACTTCCATTCCTAACAGACGGTTCAGCTGAAATTATTCCCGAAGAAGGCGCTGATTATCTTGTCGGAATTGAAGTTTATGGCGTAACCGCCGACAAGAATGTCTTCCTCGCAGAGGATGATGCAACGTTACAACCTGACCAAACTACATTTATTTTTGTTACGGATGACTGGTTCTTTGTAAACAACCTCCCGTTTATCCGTTTTAACCTTGTTGATCCTGAAGTTGGAATTGAGGATATTAATGCTCCTTCATTACATCTTAGCCAGAATATTCCAAACCCTGCAAATACATTCAGCCTGATCAACTACATGCTTGATAAACCAAGTACCATTACTCTTACAATCACTGACATTTCAGGAAAAGCGGTTCAGGTGATTTCCCAGGGAACAAAATCCCAGGGCAAGCACCAGATCAACGTAAATACGTCTGAACTTTCTTCAGGCACCTATTTCTACACCCTTAATACAGAAATTGGTTCACAGACTAAAAGAATGATGATCGTGAGATAAATTTCTTTCTCACTTCCATAAAAAAAGGCCCTTCTGTAAAACGGAAGGGCTTTTTTTATGGTAAAAGCAGGGAGCTGTCGCCGTAACTAAGAAAGCGAAAGTTGTGATCAAGCGCATATTTATACACTTTCTTCCAATCCTCACCGATTAACGCGCTTACCAGAAGAATCAGGGTGCTTTCTGGCTGATGAAAATTAGTGATGAGCCCACCACAAACCCGAAGCTTATAACCCGGAGCGATGAGTAAGCTGGTTGTTCCTCTTATATGATCGGCTCCTGTATTTTCCATTTCTTTGATAAGCCAGCGAAAAACTTCGGTTGCTTCCGGTAACGGTTCCTCGTAAGAATAGGGCTCCCACTGCTCTGCGTCAATCCTGATTTCACCGTCACCTTGCTTCATCAGCTTTAACGCCGACCAGTAAAGACTTTCAAGCGTTCTGAAAGACGTTGTTCCAACTGGAATTACCCTTCCCTTTACTTCACAAAGTGCCTTTATCAGCTTAAGGGAAACGTAAACCTCTTCCGTATGCATGCTGTGCCCAGCCATTGTTTCGGCCTTTACCGGCTTAAAAGTTCCGGCGCCAACATGCAACGTCAGAAAATCAATCTTTATTCCCTTAGATTTTAACTTGGAAAAAACGGCAGGTGTAAAATGCAGACCGGCCGTTGGTGCTGCCACAGAACCGTCTTCTTCGGCGTAAATCGTCTGGTATCGCAATTCGTCTTCTGCCTCGGGATTTCGGTTCAGGTAAGGCGGTATCGGCAACGTGCCGGCCCTTTCAAGAATCTCTCCGAATGTAAGCCTGGGATCATTCCATGAAAAAACCACCTGAAATCCATTGCCATCCCTTCCTGCTAAACGCGCCTCCAGCGTTTTGCCGTCACCTCCCAGGCTTGTTTTAAGAACGGTTTGATCTTTCCATTTCCGTGCATTTCCAACCAGGCAAGTCCATTCCACACGATCGTGTTTCTGAAGCTCGGAGGCAATATCAGACGAGTTGTAAGGCGAAAGACAAAAAATCTCAATGCGAGCCAAACTTTCTGTTTGGAAGAAAAGTCGCGCATGAACCACACGCGTCTTGTTAAAAACCAGGAAGTCATCTGCCTGCAATTCGTCAGCAAGAGAAGAAAATATGGACTCAGAAATTGAACCGTGCCTGTAAACCAGCAACTTTGATTGATCTCTTTCTTCCAAAGGAAATATGGCAATCCTCTCGTTAGGGAGATCGAAGCTAAAATCACGAATGGAAAGATCACCTGGCAGCATTTCTTATCTATCTCTCGAAGATTTTCGAATCCTTTTGAACAGCTCTGAGGCATAAACAAAATCATTCACTTCCTCATTGTCAGTGTCCAGAATCTCTTCTTTGTTTCCTTCCCAGGACTTCCTGCCTTTGCTTAGGTAAATGATCTTCTGCCCAATTTCAAGCACCGAATTCATATCGTGCGTGTTTACTACCGTTACGATATTATACTCTTCTGTAATCTCTGCGATAAGGTTATCGATAACGATCGACGTTTTCGGATCGAGGCCTGAGTTTGGCTCGTCAAAAAACAAATACCTGGGATTTAATGCTATTGCCCGCGCAATTGCCACACGCTTCTTCATTCCCCCGCTGATCTGTGAAGGAAATAGTTCATGGGCCGACGGAAGATTTACCCGGTTGAGGCAAAAGTCGACACGCTCCTTTATTTCCGCTGGATTCATTTTCGCAAACATCTCGAGAGGAAAGGCAACGTTCTGAGCAACTGTCTGTGAATCAAACAACGCTCCTCCCTGGAACACCATTCCGATCTCCTTCCGGATATCACGCTTTTCATCCGCATTGAATAAGGTAAAGTCACGTCCATCATAGATAATCGTTCCGCTATCGATCTCATATAAAGCTACCAGGCACTTCATAAGAACGGTCTTACCAGAGCCGCTTCCCCCAATGACAAGATTGGTTTTGCCTTCATCGAAGTTGACAGATACGTTATCCAGTATCTGTTTCCCATCAAATGATTTGCAAATATTCTTTACTTCTATCATGTCAACACAACCTGGGTAAGAAGATAATTCGCGACAAGAAGAAATATGCTGCTGTAAACAACGGCCCTGGTGCTTGAAGAACCTACTTCGAGCGCCCCTCCTTCGGTATAATAGCCAAAATAACCTGAAATAGAAGTGATGAGGAAAGCAAAAGCAAGCGTTTTCCCAAGTGCGTAAGTCACATAAAACGGCTGAAACGCGTACTGAAGGCCATACACAAATTCTGTTGTTGTTACCGCCCCGCCAAGTGTTCCAAATAGCCATCCGCCGAAAATCCCGAGCACCATCGATATGATGATAAGAATAGGATTAATGATAACAGCAGCCACAATTTTTGGCAAAACCAGGAAGGATGCCGAATTAATTCCCATAATTTCCAGCGCATCAATCTGTTCGGTAACCCTCATCGTTCCAAGCTCAGATGCGATATTAGAACCTACCTTACCGGCTAGGATTAGACCGATAATAGTTGGAGAAAATTCAAGTATAATAGAATCGCGCGTTGCAAGGCCAACTGCATAGAGCGGTATAACAGGACTTTCAATATTATACGCGGTCTGGATTGTTAACGCTGCTCCCATGAACATCGAGATAATTATTATTATCGGAAGTGAATTGATGCCAAGAGAGTTTATCTCGAAGATCAGCTGTTTCCAAAATCTCGAAAATTTCTGAGGGCGACTGAATACCAACCTTACAAAAAGGAAGTAATGACCTAAAATGTGAAAGAAGCCCATAAATTTCGTGTCAAACGTACTGCATTTTTGGGTAAAAAAGGGCCTGCGGGCATTGATTTTTAAGGTTTTTCTACCGGCTTAACCGAAATGGTATCTTTGCCTCATTCCTTTGAACCCGATGTTAAGTAAAGATACGCGCAGGAATTTATCAGAATTGCTGGTGTCCAGGAATAAGCATGTTCTTTTGCTTGACTCGAACGACTATCCGGATCCGTTTGGAGCTTTCAGCTGGGTTATGATGGCAGGAAGCGAAGAAGTTGAAGGGCCCGACGATGACGGAAATGACCCTTTTGACGCACTAAGAGATTTCCTGAATAAGAACGAAATTCCGGTTATTCCCGGTTGCTTTTCCTATGATTTAAAGAACAGGATCGAAAGCTTGGGTTCAGCCAATCCGGACAAAACCGGATTTCCACTAACCGGATTTTTCAAACCCACAGTTATTATCGGAGAAGACCGCAACGGCCAACCGTTTTTATACGGCGAAACCGACGCCCTTATTAAGGAAGCTTCTTTGTTCAGAGAGCCAGAAGGCAGATTTCCGGATGTAAAGCTTAATCCGGAATTAAGCCGCGACACCTACCGCGAAATTTTCGGGAAAATCAGGAAGCACCTTCTTAGAGGAGATATTTATGAGATCAATTACTGCCTTCATTTTTCCGCAATAGTTAAGGAAATGAATCCGCTTGAATTATTTTCCAGACTTAACAAAAACAATCCGGCTCCTTTTGCCTGCTTTTTTAAATATGACGGAAAGTACCTGATCTGCAGCAGCCCGGAACGGTTTCTACATAGGAACGGGGAACAGGTGATTTCGCAGCCAATCAAAGGAACAGCAAGAAGAACAGGTAACCCGGAAACGGATCGAAAAGCCGCAGAAGCGCTCAGGCTGGATCCAAAAGAAGTTTCGGAGAATATCATGATAGCGGATATTGTCCGTAACGACCTTTCATTTTACGCATCACCGGGCTCAGTAAAAGTCACCGAGCTTTGCGGAATCTATCCTTTTCCCACAGTTTTCCAGATGGTCACAACGATTGAAGCCCGCGTTGATCAGGCTGTTCACTCCACAGACATAATCAGGAAAGCATTTCCGATGGGTTCTATGACAGGAGCGCCGAAAATACGCGCGATGGAACTGGCAGAAGAGCTCGAAACCTTCAGGCGAGGAATTTATTCGGGCGCTGTCGGATATTTCCTCGCGGATGGCTCTTTTGACTTCAACGTTGTGATTAGAAGCTTCACATGGAATTCTGAAAATGGATACTTATCCTTGAGCACGGGAAGTGCTGTCACCGAAAAAGCAACAGCAGATCAGGAATACGATGAATGTCAGCTAAAAGCAGAAGCACTGATCAGGAGCCTGGAAGTTTCCTGACTCTGCAGCAATATGTAGTAAATGTAATTTCAGCTTTCTCTCCTGGGCTGAAACCAAGGCTGCTTGTGGCGCTTAGCGGAGGAGCCGATTCTATGCTGCTTTTCAAGTTGCTGGCAAGTTCCGGCCTTACCGGAATTGGAGCCCACGTTAATTATGGACTACGTGGGGAAGAATCGGACGAAGACGAACAGTTTGTTGCAAAAGAAACCGAAAATGCCGGATGGCCTGTTGAAGTGTTAAATGCTTCCCGGGAAATGAATGCACATCAAGGGGAATCAACCCAGATGGCGGCAAGGCGGATCCGCTATAAATGGTTTGAAAAACTCCGCGTACAAAACCACCTCGATTTTATTGTAACCGCGCATCATGCAAATGATAATGCAGAAACCATCTTGATAAATTTCCTTCGCGGAAGTGGGTTAAATGGCCTTTCAGGAATGTCGGAACGCAACGGTTTGATTCTTCGTCCGCTGCTGAAAATCCCAGGCGAAACGCTTCGGAAAGTAGCAAACGAAACGGGCCTTAGATGGCGGGAAGACAGCAGCAACGATAGTGACAAATACCTTAGGAACAGGATAAGGCACCACGTTTTACCAGTGCTGCAGGAAACCGATACCCGGTTTTTTAAAAAACTGGAGGAAACTTTCATACGTTTGAAGTCGGAACATTCTTTATTGCACGAGCTGATAGCATTACAGGGCTTTTCAAAGGAGAGTAAGGAAGGAAAACTGATGATCAGGAAAGCAGACCTGGAAAAAGTCACGGAACCGGCAGCTTTACTCTACCAGATAATTAAAGAATATGGATTTTCTTATATTGTTTGTGCCGCAGCCTGCAGCAATCTTACAGCTTACCACAGGAGAGTATTCTTTTCGGGAGAATGGCAACTTGTATTGGAGCGGTCCGAAATCCACATCACCAAAGGGATTCAGGGCAAAAACGACGATGTTTCGGGACTGCTAAATAACTTTTCCTTTGAAAATCTGCCTGGACCACCTGATTTTACGGAAAAAACTGCTCTTTCTGAAGCCTTTTTAGATCCCGAAAAGCTAACCGGAAGATGGAATGTTCGAACGCGGCGAAACGCCGACAGGTTCTGGCCTTCAGGTATGAAAGGAAGCAAACTGATCAGTGATTATTTTACAGACTTGAAATTGTCTTCCGCAGAAAAGGATAGTCAGTTGCTTCTTTGCGATGGAGATGATATTGTTTGGGTTGTAAACCGCAGGATTGACGGTCGTTTCGCGGCCACAAAAGAAAGCCTTGAAATTTTACGGATCCGTTTCATCGGAGGGATCAGCGGAACAGCAGTCTGAAACCCCTGCGATGGCTTAGCGTAAGAGCAGGAAAACATACCTGACCTATGCGTAATGTGCCCATCGTAGAAAAAGAAACCGTTAAAGTAATGATCTTCCCAAGAGAGGAAGTCCTCAAGACATCAGAGTCGGCAAAAGAACGTCGCAATCTGCTGGAGCGTGCAACTGTGTTAAGCAACCTGTATCATAACAAAGTTAAAATAGTATTTGAAGACCGTGACGGCAATAAAATGGTGAATACAACCATATGGGCAACCACGGATGCTGCGATAATGCTGAAAGGCGGAGTAGTTATTCCAATTCATCGTATCCATAGCATCGAACTAATCTGACCCGAAGGATTTCCAGTCCTTTAAGGCCATTCTGTCAGTATTTAAGACTTTCCTTTAAATTCATTGTCTGTTTTTAAGGGTAGACGGGTCTGACAACGGATAAAATAGCAGTACTTTTAACCGGGGAACATTTGTTGTCTCCCCGGTTTTCTTATTTTAAACCCATCTAAATGAAAGGTATTGTCGCCATTGGTGTTATTCTTCTTATTGTAGTTCTTCTTTTCGGAATCGGCGGTTGTTCGTACAATGGCCTGGTGAAAAAAAATGTAGCTGTTGAAGCCGCCTGGGCTCAGGTAGAAAACGTTTATCAGCGCAGAGCCGATCTTATTCCAAACCTTGTAAACACGGTTAAAGGCGCGGCAGATTTTGAAAAATCAACTCTTACTGCTGTTATCGAGGCCCGCGCAAAAGCAACCAGTGTTAATATTGACGCAAGCAAGCTTGACGCCGCCTCCTTCCAGAAATTCCAGCAGGCACAGGATGGCCTTTCATCAGCTTTATCGAGGCTTCTTGTTAGTATCGAAAGGTATCCGGAGCTTAAGGCAAACCAGAACTTCCGTGATCTTCAGGTTCAGCTTGAAGGCACCGAAGACCGTATAACAGTTGAAAGAATGCGGTTTAATGAGGTGGTTAAAGATTACAATACCACAGTTCGTACTTTTCCGTCTAATCTTTTTGCAGGAATGTTCGGCTTTACAGCGAAGGATTTCTTCAAGGCGAGGGAAGGTTCGGATGTTGCTCCAACTGTTGATTTTTCTACAAGTAAGTAGGAATTTATGGCCGCTTTCCTGACCGAATCAGAGGAAAAAGAGATCATTGCTTCAATTTCTGAAGCCGAGAAACAGACTTCTGGTGAAATCCGTGTTCACATCGAAAGTAAATGCAAAGGGGATCCATTAGCCCGGGCAGTTGAAGTCTTTGATAAATTAGGAATGCTTGCAACGAAGGATCGAAATGGCGTCCTGATCTATATTGCCGTTAACGACAAAAAGCTTGCAATCATAGGCGACAAAGGGATAGATGAGGTTGTTCCCGAAGATTTCTGGAAATCGGCCAGGGACTTCATGACCCATGAGTTTAGCCAGGGCGCTTTTGCAAAAGGAATTATAGGCGCATTGAAGATTTCGGCAGAGCAACTTCAAACGTTCTTTCCTTTTAAATCAGAAGACAGGGATGAATTATCAAATGACATTTCGTTAGGTGATTAAAGGCCTGGTTTTTCTCCTTCCGTTTCTCTTGGCTACTGCAACAGAGTTTACAGGGCAGTCCTATCCGGAGATTCCGACCCCGCTGCGGCTTGTAAATGACCTGGCAGGAATTCTTGAGTCAACAGGAGAACTGCTTCTTGAACAAAAGCTCGTTGCATATGATGACAGCACGACAACCCAGATTGCTATTGTAACAATGAAAGATCTTGGTGGAATTTCCGCATCGGTTTATGCTACGGGTTTGGCAAATAAATGGGGAATTGGTCAGGAAGCGGAGGACAATGGCATCCTTATTCTTGTGTCTTTGTCCAATCCAAGAGAAATGTTTATCTCAACAGGATACGGTATTGAGGCAATTATATCTGATGCCGAAATCAAGGAAATTGTGGATAATGATATTATTCCGGCTTTTAACCAGGGTAACTACTATGTTGGGCTGGACAAAGCAACGTCCGAATTGATTTTCCGGCTTCGCGGCAAATTTAAAAACGAAAAAACCAAGAGGTGAAAAGGCATCAAATTTTAACCATCTCTCTATTAATATTCACGGCTTTCATCAGGGTTGCTGCTCAAACCTATCCCGAAAAGCCATCGCCGCCGAAACTTGTAAACGATTTTGCGGGCATACTGAATTCCAATGAAGTGGAATTGCTTGAGAACAAGCTGGTCGCTTTTGGTGATAGTACTTCGACCCAGATTTCAATTGTTACTTTAAAAACGCTCGACGGAGAGCCCGCCTCTTCCTACGCGGTAAATCTTGCCCATAAATGGGGAATCGGCCAGGACAAAACCGACAACGGTATTTTGATCCTTGTCGGGATGGAAAAACGTGATCTTTTTATTGCGACTGGTTATGGTGTTGAAGAATATGTTACTGATCTCCAGGCAAAGGAAGTTGTAGAAAATGATCTCAAACCGTTCTTTAAAAAAGGAGAATATTATCAAGGGCTGGATGTGGCTACTAACGATCTGATGAAGATGTTGAAGGGGAGTTTTACCGGATTCACAAAAACTCGCTCAACTAAATCCAGATCAATTCCCAAAGGCATTATCTTTTTTGTAATCATCATAATCATCTTTATCATCTCCAGAAGAGGCCGTGGAGGCGGACGAGGTGGCTACATAAGAACCTTTGGCGGTCCATTTCTAGGTGGAGGTTTTGGTGGTGGATTTAGCAGCGGTGGCGGCGGTGGTGGTGGTTTCGGCGGTTTCGGCGGTGGTGGTTTCGGCGGTGGTGGAGCCGGAGGAAATTGGTAGTTCGCGGGCAGCTCTCAGGAGACATGTAAACGGCTGAAAAACATTGGAAGTTTTGCAAATTTTAGTTTTGTCGTTTTTCCAATTTCCTGTAGGTTTGATGAACCTCTAAATACTGATTAATTTAAATAATGAAACATCTACTCATTCTCGCCCTGGTTGCTTTCAGCATACAGGTGACTGCTCAGGCTAACAAAGGCCTCGAATACACTGATGGCTGGGCTTTAACAAAGAAAGGAGACACATTACGCGGCAAGATTTGTTTTGAGAATACCAAAACGGGAGAGCGGTTTGACAAAATCTATTTTATGGATGCGGCAAATCTGAAGAAACGCTACGGGCCCGAAAAGCTCACCTCGTTCGGAACACTGGGCAAAGTCTTCGATTACGTTATTCTTGAAGATGGAATGCCTTCAATCCTTATGGAAAGAATAATTACAGGCGATATTATCCTTTACAGAACATGGTATGCCTTACAAACCAATACGCCTCAAAAAATGAGTTATGAGATCGGGTTGCTACTTAAACGTAAGGACAGCCCTGATTATACTGAAGTATTTGAAAAACGTTTTGTTAAGGACATGGCTGCCTATTTCAAAGGAGATGAGGACATTGTCGAGCTGATAAAAGCCAATAACTGGGGCATCAAGGATATTGAGAAGATAGTTGTTGCCTATAACGCCAAAGAATAATAACGCTTTAAGCTAAATTAAAGGCAGATTTCTAAAGGTCTGCCTTTTGCGTTTTTACGAAATATACATTTTTGTCTGTCTGCAATCTGATCATGTAAATCCCTGCAGGCATTTCATCTGAATATCTAATCTCTACAGCATTTCCTGAGACCGTAGCACTAATGTTCACTTGCCGGGCAGCCAGATCAAAACATGAAACGGAGGTTATCCTTTCATCTTTAATCATTAAAGTCTGAAAGAGGGTAGCCGGCACAGGAAAAATCACCGGAGTAGAATCTGAAAAGGGATTTCCCGTTGACTCAGGATCTTCAGGATCGTAATCAACTGCGGTCACATAAACATCACTTGAAGCACCGCCTGTGGCAGTAAGGGTGAAAGTGCCGAGGGTGAGCGATCCGGAATATTGCCCGCTGATTCTGAAACGGTTGTTATCAAGCGGCGAAAACCCGCTAATGGAAGGATGCGGAATTCCCCATCTCCAGGAACCATCAGCATTTAATCGCGCAATGTAATTCGGTTTGTCTGCGGCAGACGTCATTGTAAAATTTCCAAAATCATACACCCCGCCATCCAGAGAGCCTGCAAGGAAAATATGATCGTCCGAAGCAATTTTTAGAACAGCAGCACTGTTAACCGATTCGTTTCCAACTGCGGTAATCCAATCCCAGTTTCCGGCAGGGCTTATCGAAGCAACAAAAACATCAATGTCGTCTTCTCCGCCAAAAACATTTTTAGTAATTGATCCTCCCGTAATGGACCCCTGGAAAGTTCCACTTACATATATAATATCGTCATTGGCGACTTCGATCGAACGCGCATATGTCTCATAGGACAATGCCCCCGCATTGAGGCCCCAAACAGCATCTCCGGCAGCAGAAAGTTTAATAATAAACAAGTCTCTTGCTGTTAACCCAACTTCTGCATCGCCG
>Ga0105044_10013210_pt1 | contig 11218 bp, 8 predicted proteins | sample MAT01_FD_78092 | JGI IMG/M metagenome (GOLD analysis project Ga0105044, IMG submission 78092) | Freshwater microbial communities from Lake Fryxell liftoff mats and glacier meltwater in Antarctica - MAT-01 | ecosystem: Environmental > Aquatic > Freshwater > Ice > Liftoff microbial mat | place... | reverse complement strand
AGCCGAGAAAGCCGGTCTTGCCCGCATCGCTCCATGGCATGTGCGCGGTCTTTTCCGCGAGGCCGATGAACGGGGGAACCGATGGATCGACAGGACCTTGCGATCGTGCAAGAACCGACCCGATACTCGGCCGACCACCGAGTGCGGATAGGTCTTCGTTGCGATAACCCGTCGTACACTGGAAGGCGTCGTGGCCACCCGATGCACCGACGATCGAGCGGATGATGGCAAACTTGTCCATCATCGCGGCCATCTTCGGGAAGACATCGCTCACCTGAATGCCGGGAACTTTCGTATCGATCGGCTTCATCTCGCCGCGAATTTCGACGGGGGCATCCATTTTCAGGTCGAACATATCCTGGTGAGGCGGGCCACCGCCGAGGAAGACGTTGATGACGGCTTTGTGTTGCGAAGTCGATTGCGAACTGAGTCCACTCGCTTTCGCGGCGGCTTCGGCACGATACACATCGGCCAATGAGAGCGAAGCAGCACCGAACGACAGTGCGCCGACTTTCAGGAACGAACGCCTTGCCACACCATCGCAAAGTCGCGACTGACCGCCGAGGAATGTGAGCATGGGAATTCCTATATCGAGTGTTGAGCGGGTCGAAAGCAGTTGGCAGGATGGAGAAGAACCTCCACTAATTAGAGAGTAACTCGAAATGCGGGTGGAAGCAATAGTGTTGTTCGAGAATCTGGCTACCAAGAATGTGGAACAAGATCTACTTGGTTTGAAGGAGGACAGGTGACGATCGCCACAAACTTCACTTCTGCGGCTGCAAATAGATGAAGCTTTTGCCGAGGCGACCGTTGTAGTTTCCGGCGCTGATGCGCTGCAAGCCAGGGACGACGCGGGCGGCGGCGATGGCGGCTTGGGTAGCGGCGGAGAGGGTTTCGATGTCGGGGCCGTTGAGGATAATCTCCTGTACGCTGTCGACGCCATCAGGCAAGCGGCTCGCGATGCCGGGCTTGCCCTTCAGGGTGGGGCAGTATTCGGCGTACGTGCTGGCGATGGAGAACGGATACTTACTTCCTGCCTTCGAGCCACTGGCGGCGACGCCACCGGGGAAGGGCAGGCAGATGCCACTCGTTTTCAAGCCGTTACTATAGTTGCTCGCTGCGGCAGCTGCGCGCACCGCAGCTTCGAGTGCGGCATCGGCGGTGCCCATGAACCAGAGATTCCCGCCCATCAGACCATCAGCCCAACCGAACCGCCGCTCGATGACAAACTCGCCGGAGAGGATCGGAATCACCCGGACGCGACGCCCAGAGCGTTCCGTTTTGAACTGGTGTCCGTCGCCGAAGTACGACACTTTCCGCCCGAGCGGGAACCACTTTTCTTCGGCAGGTAACACGTTGAAGCACGCGGTCGTCGGGCAGGTCAGCACGTTTTGCGAGACGCGCACCAACAAGGCGCGTTCGAGTTTCGCCTCGCGTTCCTTCCAGAATCGCGGCACATGAAACTGGACAATCGCGCCGGGGCGACCATCGGGCGTATCGGTGGTGTATCGGCTAACACCCGCTTCGCAATCGCAGAGGATCGAGGAACTCGCGTTGCCCGTGGTGGCAGCAACTGCGATGTCCAGCCAGTGCCGGTCGCGGGCGGTAATCAGCACCTCGGCGTAAATGCTGCGGAACGCTTCCGCGTAGGTGTCGTCGATGATCGCAGGCACGGGAACACCCTCCATGGAACGGATTACTGTTAGTATCTTAGAATTGGCGGTGCGGGTTGGTTAGCCCGAACCGGGTATGCCCACAAGAGTACGAGGTCGAACATGTTCGCGGAAACCGACCCTGCGATTGCCGAGCCAGGAACGATTGCGCCGGTACCTGCCCCCATACCGATCAACAAAACACAGGGCCGCATCGATCTCATTAACGTTGTGGGAATCGCGTTCGTCGGACTGATCGTTGCGGCGATATTACTAAAAGTCGCGACTCGGTACCGAAGGCAGATCGACGAACCCGACGATTGCAATGCCTCGGTGTCGATGTCGTCGTTTCGCGAGATGTACGAAAACGGCGAGATCACGCAGGACGAATACGACCGATTGCGCGACAAATTAGCCGCGAAGATCAAGGGCGAAGTCGGCAAATCGAACCCATCCCAATTACCCAGGCTCACACCGAAGCCACCCGTCGTGCCACCGCCTGTCGGCTTGGATGGACCTCCTCCCCCGCCTGAAACCGTGTGATGGACAAAATTCCGAAGCACCTCGCGCGTTGTTCAGCGTACAATCGGCAGACCCGACGCTTCGGGATCGTCAGCTTCGTGCGAATAGTCATAACCGAGAACCTAGAATTCTTGCGACGCGATATAGTTCTCAGACGTTCGACCGCGAGCGACCTTTTCATAACACGCAAATATACTCGATTCGGGGATACTGATGGCTGAGCGTACTTCCGGTGAAGGTGGAGCCCGTCGACCAACGGGAACAACAGGGCGCAATCGGAATGCGTATTGTTCGTTCTGTCGGCGAAGTCACCGCGATGTCGGCCCACTCGTGGAAGGCCCCGGCGATGTTTACATCTGCGGCGAGTGCATCGAACTGTGCATGTCGATTATCGACCAAGAAAAGAAGCGTCGCGGCAACGGCAAGTCCTCCGTCGGCAACACACACGCCCCTCGGGTGATCAAGGAAAAACTCGATCAATACGTGATCGGCCAGCAGCGTGCTAAGAAGGTACTTTCGGTTGCGGTCCACAACCACTTCAAACGGTTAAGCCACACAGATGGCATCCGCAGCGATGTCGAGATCGAGAAAAGCAACATCCTGTTCGTCGGCCCGACCGGTAGCGGCAAAACGCTGCTCGCCCGCACATTGGCGAAAATCCTCGACGTGCCATTCGCCATCGGCGATGCGACAACGCTCACCGAAGCCGGTTACGTCGGCGAGGATGTTGAGAACTTGTTGCTGAAACTGCTCCACGCGGCCGATTTCGATGTCGAAGCCGCCCAGCGTGGCATCATCTACATCGATGAAATCGATAAGATCGCCAAGACGAGCCAGAACGTGAGTATCACGCGGGATGTCTCCGGCGAGGGCGTGCAACAGGCGCTTCTGAAAATGCTCGAAGGCACCGTGAGTAACGTCCCACCACAAGGGGGCCGCAAGCACCCCGAACAGCAGTATATCCAGATCGACACCTCGAACATCTTGTTCATCTGCGGTGGAACGTTCGTCGGGCTGGAAGATATTATCTCGAAGCGGATCGGCCGCAAGACGATCGGCTTCGGAGCGTCTGCCGACAAGGAAGAACACACGCTCGGCGAATTGCTCAACCAAGTGACCGCCGACGACCTGATCGAATTCGGCTTGATCCCCGAATTCGTTGGCCGGCTGCCCGTTTTGGCTCCGCTCGATCCGCTCAACGAAGAAGCGATGATCAGCATCCTTACCGAACCGAAGAACGCACTCGTTCGCCAGTACCAGAAGCTATTCGAGATGGAAGGCGCAACGGTCGAGTTCGAGAACGCCGCGCTGCGAGAGATTGCGAAACTCGCGAAAAATCGCGATACAGGGGCACGTGGTCTGCGAGCGATCGTCGAAGACGTGATGGTGGACATTATGTACGAATTGCCCGACATGGAAACGAAGGGACATTACGTCGTCACGGCGGATATCGTGCGTGGTGATCACAAGTTGTTCGAGCGGAAGCAAGGTAAAAAGAGCGCTTAAAACGGTTCCAACGAGAGTTTTTGTAGCGGCAGGTTCGACCTGCCGCTTTTTTTGCGCCATTTCCCTCACAGAAAACTAAACTGCCAACGTCGCCCGACCCCGTAGAATTATGAAATGCCTGTAGAACACGAATTGCTGAATGCTCTTGCGCCCTTTCTGAAACGCCTGAAGAGCATGATCGAAGCCGATGCCACATTGCAGCGCGATGTGGTCGTGCTCGGTCGCGCTTTCGTCGGATGGGTCGAAGGACAGACGGTAGTAACCGACGAACCATTGGTGCCGACGCTGATTCCGGAAGCCCGGAAGCCAAGGGAGGCCGTTCTGCCTGCGACGGTGGCGGCGTCGTTATTGACGTTCCATCTCACCGCGCCGCCGTTTGTTCGCACAGAATCGCACAATGAAGAATCTTCGAGCTGGCTACCGCAGGAACCTAGCGTTATCGCCAGTCGATGCCGAGTGAAAGCCGAAGCGTGCCGCCTCATCGCGCAACGGCACCGGAATGCATCGAGCGAGTCAAGCTACATGGATACTTCGGCGGGGCTGAGAGTGAAGGCGGAGCGGTTGATTAAATGCACGCTCTGGATGCTCGACATTTCCACGCTGTCGCGATCCGCAACCGTTTGGGAAGATCTGGCTGCGGCATACGATGTCGGTGCCGACGCTGCGGAATTACTCCACCACGTGCTCGACCCGCGTTGGATTAAGGATCGCGATCTGCTGCTAAGTTCCTTGAATCTCGCGGCCGAGGCCCAAGGACTGTTATTTGCAGCAGTGATCGACACGACGAACATGCGCCCCGATGCCGACCAGATTCAGCTTTACGTTACGGTTCGCGAACTGGCAGCTGCACACAGTACGTACATCCAGCGGTACATGAAGCGAGAAGACCGCGTCGATCCGCGAACGTGGCCAAGCCTTAAACAGCGAATCGCGGCCGCCACATTGCCGTTACGCGATTCGCAGGTGAAGTCTGGCGGACTGAAAAAGATTCTGAATAACCTCAAGTACAAACTCGGCAAAGCAGGCGAAAACCCCAACACGTTCGACGACTGGCCGCGTGTGATCGAACTGCTAGACGAAGCGGTGACTGCTGGTATGCCGCCAAGCCACCTCGAGACGCGCGAACAGTTGGTGCCCGTTCTCGATGTGATTCCCGACGAAATGCCGTTACCGAAGAACGCGGCGCTGGTGTTTCGCGAAATCGACGAATACCTTCGCCTCAAAGCCACCGTCGAGCAAGAATCGGTAACGGTCGATCGCGTGTCGGATGAAGTCGTGCAGGTTGCGAAGTGGCTAAAAGGCCGCGCCATCGTGCTCATTGGCGGGTTGGTGCGCCCCGAACACAAAGCCGCATTGATTCGCGCCTTTGGGTTGAGCGATGTCTATTGGGAAACGGTGCCCGAGCACAGTTCGATTAGCGCATTCGAAGCGGGGATCATTCGCCCGGAGACAGCCATCGTGCTGCTTGCGATTCGCTGGTCGAGTCATTCGTACGCGGAAGTGCAACGCTTTTGCAACGATCACGGCAAACTGCTCATCCGGCTACCGGGTGGGTATCACCCGAACCAGGTAGCGCATCAAATCGTGATCCAAGCGGGTGACCGACTCGCCGCAACTGTGATGAGCGTGCCCGAACCGGCGAATGAATTCTCGCAGTTGTAATCTGTTTTGTTCGCGCATCTGGAGATGTCTCATTTTCATCCGCCTTTAACTTAGAAATTGCTGGCACGCGATTTTCAATTTCGGTAGGATGCTTGAGTTCGACCGCTCTACCACTCCCATTACTTTCTGAGGCTTCTATGCTCTTCGAACGGGGATCTCTCTCTCGTCGCGGATTCATGACGAACTCGGTTGCGGCACTTACAGCGGCGGGGTTGCCGTTATGGTATGCCAAAGAAGTGTTCGGTGCCGACGCGGCTACGGCAGCCACGGCAGCGAAAGCCACTTCTGCCAACAGTAAACTGCGCGTTGGTTTCATCGGCATTGGCAGCCCGCAGAGCCGCAACTACGCGCTCTACGGCGCGGCCAAACGATTCAAGCACGTCGACTGTGCCGCGATCTGCGACGTGGATCTGCGCCACGTCGATCGCGCTGTCAACACGTTCCTGTCCGATGGCTATACGCCACGGGTTTACAAGGACTTTCGGCAGGTTAACGCCAGTAAAGAAATCGACGCGGTCTGCATCGCGACGCCCGACCACTGGCACGCACTCGTTGCCATCGACGCACTTCGCAAAGGCAAAGATGTTTACTGCGAGAAGCCGCTGACGCTGACGGTTGAAGAAGCGATCTTGATGCAAAAAGTCGTGAAGGAAACCGGTCGCGTTCTGCAAACGGGCAGCCAACAACGCAGCGAAATGGGCGGCATGTTCCGCCTCGCGGCCGAAGTCGTTCGCGCCGGTCGCATCGGCAAAGTGAAGCGGATCGAGTGCCGCATTAATGGCAACCCACAAAGCGGGGCGATCACTGCCGTCGATGCGCCGAAGGAGCTCGATTGGGACATGTGGCTCGGGCCGACACCGAAAGTGCCGTACCGTTTGAAGGACGGCAAAACGAACTGCCACTACGAATTCCGCTGGTGGTACGACTACAGTGGCGGGAAGATGACCGACTGGGGTGCCCACCACATCGACATCGCGCAATGGGCGCTTGGGATGGACGACAGCGGCCCGATCAGCGTCGAAATGCTGAAGGCGACCGCACCGTATAGCAAGGGCGACGGTTACAACTGCCACGAAAATTTCCAGGTGAAATACACCTACGCAAACGGCGCGGAAGTCGTGGCGATGTCCGGTGGCGGCACCGAGGTCAAGGGCCTCGTTCGCGCCGATGGCAAGCCGGTTACCAGGAAGATCAAGAAGAAGATCACCGGCGACGATGGAAAGGTCAAGGAAACGACGGAAGATGTTCCCGTTGGTGCAATCAGCGGCGATGAAAACGGCGTCATGATCTTCGGCGAAAGCGGCACCGTGTTCGTTAGCCGTGGGTTGTTACTGGCTTCCGATGCGAAAATTCTCAGCGAGCCGCTCGGCAAAGACGACCCGATGTTGTACCCATCGCGACCGACCGACCACATGGGGAACTTCCTCGATTGCGTGAAGACGCGCCAGCAACCGATCTGCCACGTCGGCGTCGGCGGCGGTTCGGTGATCGTCTGCCATATCGGCACGATCGCGCTGCGTGTGGGCAAGAAACTCGCATGGGATCCGAAGACGCACACCTTCGACGATACCCAGGCGAACAAGCTGCTCTCACGCGAAATGCGTAAACCGTGGACGTTCGATACGTAAGCGATCGCACCCTGAGAATGCGAATTCTCAGGGTGTATTTTGCGGTGACGATGAGCCTCGTATTGTGGCTCAGTCGTGCGTTCTGGCTGTCTGCCGGTTCGATGCCGAACGACCCGGCGGTTGTGCAGTCGGCATGGCTGACGGTGATTATCTGGTTCCTCGGCGGCGTAGCATTTCTTCGCGGTGACCGCCCTATCATTCAGCTCGTTTGGTCCTCTGGGGCGGCTCTCCAACTCTTGCACGTCGCCATCGCGTTCCATGCCGTACACGGCTGGTCACACGATGCCGCTTTCGAACATACGCAAAAAATAGGTGGCTTCGGCGAAGGCGTCTACGTCAACTATGCGTTCACGCTAATCTGGTGTGTCGATGCAATCTGTCTCTGCGCAAATTTTGATAAATATTGTCGGCGACCAATCTGGTTGAATTGGGCCATCCACGGCTTCATGGCCTTCATCGTGTTCAATGCCGCCGTCATCTTCGGTTCATGGGTCGCACGCGGCCTCTTCGCAATCGGCGTGACCTGGATTTGGCTCGCGATTAACAAATCTCCTCCACCTACATCTACTTCAGATCCCACGTCACCTTTTCGACGCCGGGCTTAGATTTGAGTGCGTCGATTAGCGAACCGAGATCGCCCTTTAAAGCGGAGCGGAAACGGAAGGTGAGTTCGACGGTATCGGCTTCCTTGACCGTTTCCGATCCAACGAGTGCGACAGTCACGCTGTCGACGTATTTCGCGAGTGTCTCGCGGAGTTCGGCTTCGGTCGTTTCCTTGCCTTTGAGGCGGATGACGATTTTGCCTTCGTGTGCAGGCGGACCTGTAAATTGCGTCACAGCCACGGTCACGGCGGCGATCACGCCAAATCCGACGAGCGCCGTAGTCAGAAAGCCCGCACCGACCGCCATGCCGACGGCCAAGGCGAAAATGACGAACGTCGAATCGCGGGTGTCTTCAACGACCGTGCGGAAGCGCACGACTGCCAGCACGCCAGCCAGCCCGAACGCGCGAGCGGTATTGTTACCGATGACCTCGGTAACGAGCGCCGTTAACACCGTTAACAAAAGTAATGTGGTTCGCAAACCCGCCACGGGGCGGCCGTCCGAACGTGCGAGTGTCCGTGAGACGGCCACACCGACGCCGAGTAATGCGGCCACGACCAACCGAACGACCAACACTTCGGGTTGCTCGTCGCCGCGGTTGCCCCACGCATTTCGCCACCATTCAGGCATCGGTAACCTTTCGAGTCATTCCCGGATACAGAATGTGTGGTTTTATCGGGCGACGGTTTTACGGCCACTGAATTAAGCCATGACTGCCGCTTCCGGGTTCAACTCGGCGGTCAGCGATTCCATTCCGCGGCAGGCTTCGCGCAACCGCCGGATACCCTCGGTGATCGCGTCGGGTTCGGCGACGCCGAAGCTCAGCCGAACCTCATTTTGTGGCAAGTAACCGGACGCATCGGGCACGTGGCCGAACTCGCCGGGGATGTATAACACGCCCGCTTCGGTGGCACGTTCCACGATGCTCCCGCCGATGCCCGCGTTCAACCCTTCGGGGAAGGTTAACCAAACGTACAGGCCACCGGCGGGCATCGTCCAAGTCACTTCGGGCCAGTCGCCGAATTGGTCTTCGATCGCGCGCAACATCGCATTGCGTTTGGTGCGGTACACATCGCGCAATTTCAGCACGTGACGATGGTACGCGCCGTTCTCTAGCAACTTGTTCAAAATGTGCTGATTCAAGTTCGACGACCCGAAATCGTGGCAACCCTTCAAATTGCAGATCGGGTTGACGAGGTCGCGCGGCATGATCGAATAGCCCGTCTTCAACCCTGGCGCACACGGTTTCGAGAACGTGCTCGTGTAGACCACGTATTCGTTATTTTCGTCGAATCGCTTGATGCTGGTGATATCGTCGCCGTCGTAACGCAGTTCGCGATACGCGGCGTCTTCGAGAATCAAAATGCGGTGCGTGCGGCTGTAGCGTTTCGCGAGTTCCACGAGGCGCGGGCGGCGATCTTCGGCGAGCGTTAGCCCCGTTGGATTCTGGAAGTAGTCCACCGTGTAGATCATCTTCAGTTTCGCGATTTCACCGGACTTTTCGAGGCTTTCCAGCAAGTCTTCGAGCGCGTCGAGGTCCATGCCGCCTTCGTTCATCGGCACGCTCAGCACCTTCGTGCCGTGGCTCTTCAGGCAGTCGTGGAACACGAAGTACGAGGGGGCCTCGGCAATCACGATGTCGCCCACCTCGAACAGCACTTCGCCGAGGAGATACAGCATCTGTTGCGAACCGGTTGTGATGACGACATCGTTCGCTGTCAGCCCTATGTCTGCCGGATTCACGCTGTCGGCGTCGCAGAGCAATCCGAGTGCCTTTTCGCGAAGCGGCAACAAGCCGCGCGTGGAGCCGTACTGCAATGCCGCCTTTGCTGTGACCGGGTTCGCCATCATCTCGGCAACGACGGCCGCGATGTCCGCGGACGGGAACGCCGATTCGTCGACGAGGCCCGCCGCGAGCGAGATCAGGCCTTTCGTCTCAATCGCCTTCTGGACGAAGTAACTGATCGGCGAATCGGCGGTCCGGCGGGATCGTTCGGACAGCAAGAACGGCGCAGGTGGCATAGCGAGGCTCTTTCATCGTTAGCAGGGCACAAATGCAAACGGCCCCGGAGACAATCTCCGGGGCCGTTGAATTTCAAATTCAGTTCCCGGAGTTTAGATGTATGCGGCGGCGGCCGCCGCGATGGCGGCTGCGAACGCAACGGATACGACGACAAATGCCGCAATTGCGGTACGTGCGTGTCGGGTTGCGTTGCGGACGGCCATCACATTCACCATAGTTCACGGGGTCGCAAGAAATCATTTGCGGCACCCGTTTCTTATCACCCGCCCGCCGTAACAGCAAGTGGAGACGCTCTCATAATTGACGTAAGTCCGAATGGAGACACTTTCAGACCGCCTCGCGAATCTGACTTACGTCACATCGCCTCCGATTTTTGACTTTGCGAATTCGTGTGGGTTAGCGAAAACTTATCGCCAGTAATAGTGCCACTCGTACGATTGCCCGGCACTCTGGCCCGGTGCCAGCTTTGCGGTCCAGGTTACGCGGCCGACGCCGTTGAAGTGGCTCCACCACACGGGCCACGAGTAGTAACCGTACCAGCCCGGTCGGTTTGCGGATTGCAAACTGTCGTCGTCTTCCAGCAGGTTGACCATCTCGGCCTTTGCGCCGTCGCCCGCTTTGTCGACGTTGCCCAAAACGTAGCGAGTGACTTCGACTTCAATCGGCTTGTTGCTCTGGTTCGTAAGTTCGAGCGAACTGGCGATGTCGATTCGCCAAAATGATTCGCCGTTGAAATTGGCCACGTTGGGCGTCCGTTTGCTCTCTTTGTCTTTCTTCTTGACCCGCACATCGACGGCCGTCGTCAGCGTCAAATCGACGCTGCCGCCCTTCGAGGTGTATGTCATCATCGCTTGCGCGAGGATTTTGCCGTCGCGGAGGATCAGTGCGGGAGCCGTTGTCAGCGGTTGCGCATTGCCGTTCGTTAGCCTTAGCTTGTGCATAACTTTCGGTTCGCTCATCAGTTTCACGAGTTCGGCGGCTTGGGCGTTATTCGCATATTGTTTAAACGCCTGCGGTGGCGAATAAGGGACGTCGAGTGTGTAAAGATCCTTGTATTCCAGCGTGTGTTGCGAGATCGGCAACACCATTCGCTGCCCTTTAGCGAGCGTCACGTTCTTCACGGTGAAGACGAACAAATCCTCGTTCTGGCTGCCCGCCACGCCGATTTCCGGCCCGAGATTCACGGGTGCGGCAACGCCCGCACGGATTTCGCCGCCGCGCGCGACTTGCGTCATCATCGAGTTGCTCATCGCGTATTGTGTCGAGGCATCGGTTTGAAAATACGTCGAAAGCTGAGCGAGCGCTCCCGTGAGTGCGATCGGGTCGGTCGTCTCCTTGAAGTAGAACGACGGCACGCCGATGACGAGATTCACGGTGGCGTCTTTCAAATCGGTCAACTCGTTCAGCAGCGTTGCCTGAAGTTTAACGGTGGCTTTTCCGTTGGCATCGAGTTCGATCCGGTAGTTGGGAATCCAGCGAATGCCTTTCTGCACGTAGGCCATGCCGACCTCGGCCGAGTTCGCCGGCGGTTGGCCGGCCCAATCGAGCTTCATCGTTAGCAAATTGCGAAATTCTTCCTCGCTCACCTTGGTGTCGTATTTGCCGACGAACTTGACATCGGT
>Ga0105044_10013208_pt1 | contig 11219 bp, 5 predicted proteins | sample MAT01_FD_78092 | JGI IMG/M metagenome (GOLD analysis project Ga0105044, IMG submission 78092) | Freshwater microbial communities from Lake Fryxell liftoff mats and glacier meltwater in Antarctica - MAT-01 | ecosystem: Environmental > Aquatic > Freshwater > Ice > Liftoff microbial mat | place... | reverse complement strand
GACGAGGCTAGCGGCCTGATCCTTGTACTCCTGGGTGAAGTGTCGGCGTGTCGCCACGCGATTCCCTCCGCTGCGATCAGCGGCAGTCTACGACCGAGTGTCTACAAGATCGGGAACGGTCCATACCAGGCCCTCCTCGACCGCTCCGGCGCCTACGACAGCAACGACCTGCTCTCCGCCGCCCTGCACCTCGCCACCCACCAGCCACCCGACCCCGACTGGTCCGCCGTGTTCGTCGACGAGGTCCAGGACCTGTCTCTGCTCGGTCTGCGGCTGTGTCGCACCCTCGCCGGCGACGGCACCGACGCTCTGTTCCTCGTCGGCGACGGACAACAAGCCCTCTACCCCGGCGGGTTCACCCTCGCCGATGCCGGCATCTCCGTCACCGGCCGCGCCACCGTGCTGCGCACCAACTACCGCAACACCCGCCCTATCCTCGAGGCCGCCCAAGCCCTCGTCGCCCACCGCGACTTCACCGACCTCGACACCACCACCGAGCCCGGTCACCAACCTGTCGACGTCCTCCGCGACGGGCCCGCCGTCGAGTACGACGACACCGCACCAAGCCGCAAGGGGCTGGTCAACCTCCTGCGCCAGACCATGCGTCGCCACGCCCGCACCGGAATCGCCTGGGCAGAGATGGCCGTCCTCTGCCACACCCACGAACACCTCGCCTACATCACCCGACGGCTCACCGACCTCGGCGTACCGCTCACGCCGCTCGAGCACTGGGACGGCCAACCCGACCCCCATGTGAAGATCGGCACCATTCACCGCTCCAAGGGCCTCGACTTCGCCGCCGTCTACCTCCCGGACCTCGACGTGCCCCCACCACCAGGTCCCGACACCGCGAACGCGACCAAGAACGTCGTGCCGACAGCAGCCTGGGAACATGACCGCCCGCAGCGCGAGTACGTGGCCTGCACCCGCCCCCGCGACCGCCTCTGGATCGGTCGACTACGGCAACGGCCGACGACCGCGTGACCCACCGGCGGCCGTCCCCAACCCGCAGGAAGAAGCACCAATGGGCAAGGATACTTGCCTGCAGAGTCGGGCGAATCGGGACGGGAGCAACGTGGACGACGGGAGCGGCAGCATCCTCGACCAGGCGGTCGAGCAGATCCCCGATGAGGCGCTCCGGGCCCGCATCGCCCGCGAGGTGGAACTGCTGCGGGGTTCACGTCGGTTCGGACTTGTGTTCGACCGCCACCTTCCCGAGTCCGTACGGCTCCCCGACCACCCCGTCCGCAAGGGCACGATGGTGACCCTGCGGGACGAGTCGACGACCCGGGCCTGGCGCGTGCTCCGCTTCGCCGACGCCCACCGGACCACCGCGGTCCTCGACGGCGACGGCGGTGAGATGCCGACCGACCGCCTCGTCGTGATCCGCGAGTTCGGCGAACCGGTCTACCCGGGGCTGCGCTCCGTCGAGCGCATCGCGGCCGGCCCGGCGGACGCACCGTGGCATGTGGTGATCAACGGCGAGAACTTCCACGTGCTCCAGGCACTGCGAGCGACCCGCCGCGGCAAGGTCGACCTGATATACATCGACCCGCCCTACAACACCGGCAACGACGGCTGGATCTACAACGACCGCTACGTCGACACCAACGACCGGGCGAAGTCCTCGAAGTGGCTGTCGTTCATGGAACGTCGGCTGCTGCTCGCCCGCGACCTCCTCAAGCCGACCGGTGTGATCGTCGTGGCCATCGGTGATGAGGAGCAACACCGCCTGCGGATGCTGCTCGACCAGGTCTTCGGCAGCCACAACTTCCTCGCCAACGTCGTCTGGCAAGGAAGCGGCAAGAACGACGCCCGCTACACCGCCGGCGGTGTGGACTACATGCTCGCCTGGGCCAAGAACGAGGAGGCTCTTACCGAGGCCGGCGTGCGGTGGCGGGAGACGAAGCCGGGGCTCGACCTCGCAGAGGCCGCGGGACGGGCGGCGTGGGAGAAGGCGGACGAGGCGCTGGGGGTGTTCGAGCACGTCACCCGGCCGCGGATCAGCACCGTCGTGACGGGGGTGCGCCCGGACGGCTCCCGCTACTCCGACGGGCTCGCCGCGAACGTCGAGATGTTCGACGTCACCTACCTCGACCCGGGCACGGTGCGCCGGGGTCGGGAGTTCGCGGCCATCGCTGCGCTGATGTGGATCGAGGGCGGCGCCACCGGCGAGCGGATCGTCGACGAACCGGACGGGGGATGGGCGCTGACCCCGTTCTACGGCGTGCTGATCACCATCGACGCGCTCGCGCCGTTCGCCGACGCCGTCACCGCAGCCGCCGCGGACGACCGGGCGCCGTCGGTCGTGTTCGTCGTGACCGACTCACCGACCGAGTACCAGCACGCCGTCGAGCGGCTTCCCGTCGGCGTCGAGACGGTGCAGCTCTACCAGGACTACCTCGCGAACTACACCATCAACGTCGAGGGCGGTGCCCGGTGAAGTTCACCCTCGAGGACTACCAGCACAAGGCGGTCGAGCAGATCCTCGCCGCCCTCTCGAAGGCCCGCCGCGACTACGAGCTCGACAAGGACCGGGCCGCGGTCGCGCTCACCGCCCCCACCGGGGCCGGGAAGACCGTGATCGCCACGGCCGTCCTCGAGGCCCTCTACCTCGGCACCGCCCGCTGGGAGGCCCGGCCCGACCTGACCGTGCTGTGGGTGACCGATGACCGCTCCCTCAACGCGCAGACCATCGGGAAGATCCTCCAAGCCTCCGGCGGGCGGATCGATGCCAACCGGATCCGCTTCCTCGCCGACACCGACGAACGCACCCTGGAGCCGGGCTACCTGTACTTCGTGCACATCCAGGCGCTCCAGAAGAACTCCACCCTGCACGCCGTGCGGCCCGACGGCACCCGCTCGGACCGGCGCACCTTCGGCGCCTGGGAGATGATCTCCAACACCGCCCGGGACCGCGGCGGGGACCTGCTCGTCATCTGGGACGAGGCCCACCGCGGCGCCGGGGGCAGCGACACCGAGCGCCGCACGATCGCCCGGACCATCGTCGACGGCGGCACCACCAACGTCGGCACGCACCAGGTGCCGGCGCCGATCGTCCTCGGCATCTCCGCGACCCCGGAACGGTTCAACGCGGCAATGTCGACCGGCGACCGGGTCGTCCGGTTCGTCGACGTGCCCGCCGCCGACGTCCGCCGCTCCGGGCTGCTCAAGGACCGCATCCTGCTGCGCACCATCGCCGAGGACCAGCGCGCCGACAACACGATGCTCACCCTCGCCGTCGCCGACCTGAAAGCCGCTGACGCGGCATGGCGCGCGCACCATCAGGCAACCGGTGACCGCCTGGTCGAGCCGCTGCTGGTCGTGCAGGTCGAACCGGCGGTCACCTCCGCCCGACTCGCCGAGATCCTCGCAACGATCGAGTCGGCGTGGCCCGAGTTGTCCGACATGGCCGTGGCCCACGCGTTCGGTGACCCGCACGGACCCCTGCACGTTGGGGACCGCACCGTGCGCTACCTCCCCCCGGAGGCCATCTCCGGGGACGACCGGGCACGGGTCGTGCTGTTCAAATCGGCCCTGACCACCGGATGGGACTGCCCCCGCGCGGAGGTCCTGGTGTCGTTCCAGGGCAAGGACTCCTACACCGAGATCGCCCAGCTCATCGGCCGGCTCGTGCGAACACCACTCGCTCGGCGCGTCGAGAGCGGCGACGACCGGCTCAACGAGGTCGTCGCCTACCTGCCCGGGTTCAAGACCGAGCACGTCGTCCGGGTCGTCACCGCCCTCACCGAGGACGAGACCGTGCAGGTCGAGGTCCTGATCGCCCCGGAAATCTGCGAGCGCTCCCCGAACGTCCCGCCCGAGGTGTTCGACCTGCTCGACACCCTGCCCTCCTACACCCGACCCCGAGCGAGCTTCCCGACCCGCACCGCGCAGCTCATGCGGCTGGCAGCCGCGCTCAACGAACACAACCTCGTCGTCGGCGCCTCGACCAAGGCGCGGGCGTGGATCGTCAACCAGATCCGCGCCGCAGACGCCACACGGCACGACGAGATCGACGCCAAGGTCACCGACCTGCTCGCACTGACCGTCGGCACGCTCACCGTCGGGCTCGGCGCGGAGATCACCACCTCGACCGCCGTCATCGACGCGCCGACCGCCGAACGAGACCTCGACAACTACTACACCCGCGCCCTACGGCTGCTGCCCGACGGATCAGCCGCCTGGTACTACAACGACCTGTGCGACCGAGGCATCGACGACATCGACGCCGGCGCCCGAGTCGCCGCCCTGGCCGCGCTCGGGTTCGCCGAAGTCATCGAGAACCAGGCCGCGGCGCAGATCGCCGCCTGGCGCGACACCCACCGCTCCACGGTCGCCCGGCTCTCCCGCCCGGTCCGCGACTTGATCGAACCGCTGTGGCACCTCGGCGGCACCGCGATGCACCCCACCACCGTCGAAGCCCGGCACAGCTACCCCGCGTCCGCCGAGAAGGTCGTCCGCGGCGAGGCCGCCCGCGTGACGACCTTCCCAAGGCACCTCTACGTCATCCCCGCAGGCAGGCGCGGCGCCGGCCAGTTCCCCGTCGACACCACCCGGTCGAGCTGGGAAGCCGACGTCCTCGCCCGGGAGATCGACGCCCCCACCCTCGTCGGCTGGTACCGCAACCCCTCCTCAGGCCGGCACGCCCTCGCGGTGCCCTACGAGTTCGGCGACAAGACCCAGCTCATGCACCCCGACTTCCTGTTCTTCCACCGTGACGGCGACGACATCGTCATGGACATCCTCGACCCGCACCGCCATGACCTGGCCGACGCGGCACCCAAGTGGTCCTCGCTCGCCACATACGCAACCGACCACCCCGACCGGGTCCGGCGCGTGCTCGCCGTCATCCGCGACGCCTCGGATGCGCTCCGGGCCATCGACCTCACCGCCGACGGTGTCGCGGAGAGGGTCGCCAAGGCGACCAACAAGGAGCTAATGCAAACGCTCTTCGCCGATGAGGGGATGGCCTACTGACGCCGCCGCAGCCGCGGTCGTTCTCGCTGTACGCGCGCACACCGGAGACTGTCGGACCCCGGCGTTAGGCTGACCGACGGATACAGGACGCCCCGGGCTCATCGCGGGGCGACAGGCACCGGGGCGGCTACTTCCTGATTGGCGTCTGGAACCTACCTCGCCGGCACACCGGGGCGCATCAGTTGCGCCACTTCGTGTGGTGCTTGTCGCGCGCAAGGCAGCTCTGGGCCAGACGCGAGGAGACCCACCCGTGAGGCTGATCGACGCCCACATCACGAACTACCGCTCGATCGAGGACTCGGAGAAGTTCGACGTCGAGCCCGACGTCACCTGCCTCGTCGGCAAGAACGAAGCCGGCAAGACGGGGCTGCTCCAAGCGCTCTTCCGGATCAACCCGGTCGAGAACGTGACCCCGTTCGATGAGGAGCTGGACTTCCCGGCCAAGCGGGTACGGCAGCGGCGGGAGTACAAGCGCAACCAGCTAGTACCGGTGGTCAAGGCGACGTTCGAGCTCGCCGACGCCGAGGTCGCCCGCGTCGAGGAGTCCCTGGGTCAGGGCGTGTTGCTGAGCCCGAGGTTCACGCTGACGAAGGGCTACCGCGCCGCCCCTGGCGGGCAGTGGAACTTCGAGTTCTCCGAGCGGACGATCGTCGCGCGCCTGGCCGAGCAGCTGGATGCGACAGCCCGCGAGGCGGCCGGCAGCCCCGAGACGGTGCAGGCCCTCCTGGCGGTCCTTGAGGAGCAGGACGAGCTGCACAGCTCGTCGAAGGAAGTGCTGGACAAGATCAACACGTGGGGTGGAGTCGGCTGGCGATGCCTGCACACCCTGGTCGCGCCCATGCTGCCGCGGTTCGTCTACTTCGAAGACTACGACCGGATGCCGGGCAAGATCGCGATTCCGGACCTGGCCAAGCGCAACGCGTCCAAGGAGTTGACCCGCGGGGAGACCGCGCTGTTCAACTTGTTGGCGATGGCCGGCACCGACCCGGAGGACTTCGACGACCGGAGCAACCACGAGCGCCTCGTCCGGCGGATCGAGAACGCGGGCAACGGGATCTCGGAAGAGGTCTTCGAGTTCTGGACCCAGAACACGGGCCTGTCGGTGAAGCTGGACGTCAAGCCGCCCGAGGAGGGCATGACCGGTCCGCTGAGCCAGGGCACCAACCTGCAGGTCCGTGTCTACAACCAGCGACACGGGGTGTCGGTCGCGTTCGACGAGCGCTCCCGCGGGTTCGTGTGGTTCTTCTCGTTCCTGGCCTACTTCACCGAACTGGAGGACACTGAGGACGACACCGACCTGATCCTCCTGCTCGACGAGCCGGGGCTGTCCCTGCACGGCCGGGCCCAAGCCGACCTCCTGCGGCTGGTCGACGAGCGCCTCGCGCCCAAGCACCAGGTCATCTACACCACGCACTCACCGTTCATGGTGTCGCCGACCCAGCTCGGCCGCGTCCGCACCGTCATCGACCATGACCCGGGCGGGACGATGGTGTCGGCCGAGATCTTCAAGGCTGACGACGATACCGCCGCGCCGCTGCTCGCCGCGATGGGCATCGAGATGAGCCAGACGCTGTTCATCGGCCCGAACACCCTGCTGCTCGAAGGCCCCAGCGACCTGATCTACCTCGACGTCCTCAACGGCGCACTCGGAGAAGCCGACCGAACCACCCTGGACCCGCGATGGGTCAAGGTCCCCGTCGGCGGCGCCGGGAAGCTGTCCACCTTCGTCACCCTGCTCGGCTCGAACAAGCTCAACGTCGCGGTACTGATCGACTCCAGCACTAAAGACCAGGGCGCACTCAAACGGCTCCGGGACAACGAGCAGATGCGCCCCGACGCGTTGATCACCCTCGGCCAGATCGTCGGGCGATCCAATGCCGACGTCGAGGACCTCTTCGAGCTTGACCACTACCTCACGCTGGTCAATACGGCCTACGCCAGCCATCTCCCGAACCCGATCACCGGCGCCGACCTGAACAACAACATCCCCCGAGTCGTCCAACGCATCGCGGAGTACTTCCAAGAGCACGGAATCAACGACGGCCACTTCGACCACTACCGACCCGCCGCCGCCCTGCTCCGGCTGGGTGCCGCTCCGGTCGCGCTCAGCTCGCACACTCTCGACATGGCCGAGCAACTGTTCATAAAGATCAACACTCTGATCCGGGGATAGGGGTCGCCGAGCCTGCTTCGGCCACCGATTACCCACCCGGCTGGCCCGAGGAGAGCCGAGTTGTGTGTCCTCGCCAAGATGGGGCGGTGCATATCCGTCGAGTAACGATCCAGCGGTACCGGGGTGCGAAGGAGCTGACGCTGCATCCCGGGCCGATCACCGTGCTGCTGGGCGCGAACAACACCGGGAAGACCACCATCCTGGAGGCTCTCGACCTGTTGCTGCACCACGGCGTGGGCCGGGCTCGGCCGAACCCAACCGAGCTCGACTACTTCGGCCGTGACACCGCACCCGGGTTCGAGATCGAAGCCGTCCTCGCCAATCTCCCGCTCGACGTCCACGCCGACGTGGTCGATCACCTGGAGGGATGGCACAGCGGCAGCCGCGAAATCCTGTCATGCCCCGACGGCGACGGCGTCGAGCCGGTGGTGCGGGTGAAGGTGGTCGGGTCGTCCGACTTCGACCTCACCCATGGCTTCGCCAAGCCCGAGTCCGACGGTGTCCGGTTCAGCCCACGGCTGCGACGACGACTTGGCTGGTTCTTCGACGGGCGCCACCGCGACCCGACCCGAGAGCTGTCCTTCTACCAGGGCAGCGTCCTCGACCGACTCTTTCACGGGCTGGACCTCGACGAGCCCGTGCAGGCACTCCGCACGGCCCTGAGCGAAGGGGCAGGGCATGTCAACGACCACGACGTCGTCCGACCCGTGCTCGACGAACTCGGCATCGAGCTCCACCAGCTCGGGCTGGGACAAGCTGAGGAGCACCCGGCGTTCGAGGTCGGCGGGGTCACCTCGCGAGAACTGCTGCAGGCCCTGCGCCTGGCGATGCCGGGCCCGAACGGAGTCATGATCCCGCTGGCCTACCAGGGCCGCGGCGCGCAGCGGCTGCTGCTCGTGTCGGTGCTGCTGCGCCTGGCCGAACGCGGCGCGACCGGACAAGGCCCGATCGTCGCCCTCGACGAGCCGGAACAGGCCCTCGAACCCCTGCGTCAGGCTCAGCTCGCTGGAATGCTGCGAGGCATCGCCGCAAAGGGCGGACAGCTGTTCCTGTCGACCCACTCCACCGACCTGACCCGCGGGTTCACCATCGATGACCTCGTGCTGATCCCTGACGATCACGGCCCCGCGAAGGCGCTGTCCACACTGAGCAGCCAGGCCAAGCAGGGATACGAACGACGACTGGACGGCCCAGTGGTGCGCGCGCTGTTCGCTCCACTACCCCTGCTGGTCGAAGGGCCCGGTGATCGCCCGGTCCTACAAACCTTCTGGACAGCTCTGGCCGATGCCGGCTCCGTCGTCCCCATGGAGCACCTCGGCGCCGACGTCATCAACTGCGAAGGTGCGAACCTGCAACCGCAAGCCGCACGGATGCTGCACGAAGCCGGCAAGACGGTCATCGCCTGGGCCGAGCAGGACAGGCCGGACGTACTGGACCTGTTAAGGACCGGTCAGCACTGCGCCGCGCTACTCGTGCACGACCCGGATCCCCGACGTCAGGCGTTGGAGGGCTCACTCGCCTACGGCGCCCCGGTGCCCACACTGGGCATGGCGCTACAGAAACTGGCCGAGGTCCGCGACTACGAGTGGGACGCCCAGCTCGAATGCCTCAAGGCAGGCCTGTCCGGCACGGAAGTCACGCCGGAGACCCGCGCGACAGCGGCCGCCACCACGTCGACGCCGGAGTTCCTGGCCACCCTCGACGATGCGGACGCCCGCGCGCTCGTCGCGCGGTTGCTGGCGCCGACCGGAAAGAACAAGGTGACCCCGTTCGAAATGAAGGGCGCCTGGCAGGCTCGTATCGTCGCCGAAGTCATCGTCGAGGATTCCGGCGTCCCTGCTCCCTACGTGTCGGCGATCACGGGACTGGCCGAATGGATCCGTGGGGGTTGCCAGCCCCGCGGCCACGAGATCATCCTGACCAGTCCGGACCAGTCGTGACCCGTCCGGGCCGCCGTCCCGATCCTGATCACGACGCAGTCTGTGCCAGCACCGCACGCCACCGCGTGGTCATCGCGCCACCCGGCACCGGCAAGACACACCTGGCCGTCCGGCTCGCCGGAACGCTCGCCGCAGCACTTCCGCACCCGCCGGTACCCGACTCCACCATCGGGGCTCGGGTGCTTCTGATGACCTTCTCCAACCAGGCCCGCTCCCAACTCGAGGCCGAGGCTGGTCGCCAGCTCACCCTCGCCCAACGTCGCCGGATCGAGATCACCAATTACCACCGGCTGTTCTGGCACGCAACCCGAGCCCATCGCGGCGCACTCTGCCTTCCCGCCACCACGGACATCGGCGGTATCGGCCGCCGACAACGCGCACTCGACAACCACGCACCGGGCGCAGCCGCGGCGCTGACCGACCACAAGGGCCTGCTCGAAGCGTTCGCCGAGCAGGCGTTCCCCGCGTTCCGCGACGACCGCACACCCAACCCGGCGCAGCTCCAACAGCTGCTCGACGTGATCGAGACCGAGCACCAGGCCGGTCGACTGGTGTTCGATGACCTCGGCGCACTGTTCTGGAAGCTGCTCGACAACTACCCCACCCTCGAAGCCGCCTACCGGGCCCGCTACCCCGTCGTTGTCGCCGACGAGCACCAAGACGCCTCCGCACTCCAAGACGCTGTCGTCCGCCGCCTCGCCGACACCCTCGTCGTGCTCGCCGACCCGCTACAGCTCATCCACGGCTACCGCGGCGCCAGCCCCACCCGTCTCGACGCCCACATCAGCGACAGCGACACCCTGCCCTTTGACCTTCGCACCCCACACCGCTGGCACGACCAGCCAGACGCCGGCACATGGCTACTCGCCGTCCGACGACGCCTGCTCGGACATACCGAAATAGCAGTCCGACCGTCGGCCGCCGTCGTCCAGCACAGCCCCGCCAAGCGAGGGCGCAACGGCGCGGTTTACCTCACCCGGTACGCGGCCCTCAACGCTCTCAACGCCGGATGTCAACGCGTCGCGGTCCTCGCCCGAACAGGCGACGACGTCGTCCAGCTACGCAACCACCTCGCCAAGAACGGGCTTCGCCCTCGACACGCCAACGACTCCAGCGAGATCACACGAGCCCACGCCGACATTGAACTGCTTCCCACCCTCACCCGGCCTCGCGAACTCGCTCGCCACGCACTCGCGCGACTCACCGAGCACGTACCGACGCTGCCAGCCACCGCGGTGAAGCAGATCAGGGCCCGACTCACTGAGGACCAGGCACGCCTGACCGGTTGCGGGGCCACCGCCCGCCCCGTGCTGAACGCCCTCGCCACCCTTTACCGCGACGGCCCAGCCGCCTACTTCACCGCCCTCGTCACGGCCCTGGACGCGCTCTCCGAGGCCGGCCAACACATCCCAGCGTCGACACGAACCTCCGCGTACCGGCTCACCGCCGCCACCTCCAACGGCAGCATCGTCACCGACCTGACGAACTTCTCCCGCAACATCCTCACCGCAGGACTGACCGCGCCCCACGAGCACAACGGCCTCTACGTGATGACGGTCCACCAAGCCAAAGGCCGCGAGTTCGACGCCGTCATCCTCACCCACGCCGACAAACGCAGCTACCCCGACAACGCCGAAGGCCGCCATCTTTTCTACGTTGCCCTCACCCGGGGCCGGTCGCGCTGGCACCTCATCACCCTCGAGGGTCAGCAATCGCCACTGATCGCCCACCTATAGCCGATGCTGTGACGCGCCCGAGTCACTTCGCGTCCGGGCACGACCTGCGCACGTCACGGAAGCCGTAGCTCAGCGGCATGGGGAAAGGGTGCGGTTACGGTTCAACCCGGTCTACCGGCTCGAACCCCCCACGATGCCTTGGTCGGCACCTACGTTCACCAAAGTCGGCCGGCTACCGATCCGGCAGCGTCAAACTAATTTCGACCACCAGCGTTCCGGCGTCGAAAAGCAGGTCAGACCCGGTCCCATCCTTTGGTAGTCCCGCCGAGGGCACGAACCTGCGACAGACAGGTGCGGGCCCGGCGTCGGCACGGACCAACAGCGTCACAAACGATCAGGCGGGTCTGGCGGCCAGCGCACTCGCCACGATGCGCCCTCGCTACGGTGCGT
>Ga0105044_10013205_pt1 | contig 11221 bp, 8 predicted proteins | sample MAT01_FD_78092 | JGI IMG/M metagenome (GOLD analysis project Ga0105044, IMG submission 78092) | Freshwater microbial communities from Lake Fryxell liftoff mats and glacier meltwater in Antarctica - MAT-01 | ecosystem: Environmental > Aquatic > Freshwater > Ice > Liftoff microbial mat | place... | reverse complement strand
GTAGTACCGCGTTTACGCCAATGTCGTTGACTTAAGATATAGATCAAGCGCTAAGATCACTACCGATCCAAGATGAAAAAAATGATCTTCTGGAAACGATTTTTTCTGCTCGGGTGGATTTGCTAGCATCATGATAGGGTATCGTTTTGGCGGGAAGAAAAGAGATTGACTGCGGGTTTCTGGGAGGCAAAGTTAATGGAATACATGCGCTTAAATCCATTCCGTCCCCACTTCCACATCCAACGGCTGGTAATTAATATACTGCACAAACCGGGGAAGTTCAGCGGTATTCGGACTGCTGCCGTGCGGTAATGCCTGGTGCCAAATGATAAAATCGCCGGCATTGGCAGCGATCGGAAAGCTGCCCAGCGCATGAAGGTTTGCCTCGCGCGGATTGAAGCCCGGCGGCAAACTGTTGATCCACGACTCTATTCGATTTTGAAAGCCAGGAACTACCGTGAAAGCGCCCTGATTGGATTTGGTGTCCGACAAATACATCAAACCCAATACGCTGAAAGGAATGGGTAATTTCAGGCTGATGTCCCAGTGCAAATCCGGCCCCTGAAATTTGTACGAAGGCGTCTCGGGGGGATTGAAACTAACCCTGTCGGTATTGACCCACAAGTCTTTGCGCCCGTAAAGTTGCTCATAAGCTCTCCGGATACGGGGCGCATGGCGGTTTTCGTCCAGCTGTGGGTGCTGAAAAAGTTGCACCATAATTTTCTGCTTGGCGGGGTGACTGTTGTACCAGGTCGCTGGGTTGTCGCGCTCGATCTCCAGGAAATCGCAGATGGCCGCAATGCTTCGATCACAGGCTTCCTCCGTTATGACCTTGCGTACGATGACATAACCGTTGGCATCCCAAAACGCCAGATCTTCCGCAGTGAGCACCGGAGGCCCTTCCGGCACTTCGGAAGCGGACGTTCCCTGATGGCTAATTTGGGCGTTAAAAGCCTTGATCTTCGCCTGGTCTGGTTGTCCGTTGTTCTGTTGCAACACCCATTCCTCAAACGCCTCAAAATCCGTCGAAGCCTGATACAGGTGCGTGATGATTTGCTCGATTCCAAGTCCAAGCGCCGCGAATAACAACACATCCAAATTCCATTCTTCATTAAAGGCGCCCTGTTTGACAGCACCTCGCCTTATCAATTGCACACGCTCCCAATAGCGTTTCAGGTGCATCACACCAAGCGAGCCTGTGGCAGCGGAAGGGCTTAGGGAGCGTTCTTGTGTGGTCATACTGGATTCTTATTTCAAAAAGTCAGCGGTATTGTTTTGGAGCGACCAAGATAATAACATTCTGCCTGCCAGGTGTCCACCTCCCTTTGCTAAATCTCCCTTCTGTGCCAAACGCCCTGCGTTGGTGTTCTTCACGCAGGAAACGTATACCACGATGTACCCTGACCGAACTAAAGCCAAGCGCTCCGAAACAAACAAACAGTAAGGAACAACTAACAACTGGTTTTTTCCGTTTCTTGCACCCAATTAAAAACTAATATTTAATCATGCGTACCGCCTTTTTCGCCTTCCTATCACTCATTCTATCAAGTAGCATTTCAGCGCAATGTGCTGAATTTCAATTACTTGAACTTCAAACCATCAAACGTGCCTCAGATGCCCAAAAAGAACGCCAAATCCTTCATCTCGGCTTTGACCTGAATGCCAAAGAGGGCAATTCCTTCCGATATAATAAATGCTGGAACACCCATCGAAAGGGAAAATCCATCTTTGATCAGGTACTGTACTGGAATACCGCCTCAGGCAATATTACCTACCTGACACCCGATGAAGAAGCTTTTTTAGCGCTCCGCAAATCAATTGAAGGGCGACATGGCCAAACCGGTTCGCTTGGTGCCTCCGACAGCTACATTGGACAAATGTTCCGGTACGAGTTTGGCTCAAGATGGCTGGATGGGATAATGCACTGGTCAGTTGAAATTTCAAATAGGTGAATTTGACAACTGGCATACCTCTAATGGTCATTAGTTACCATATAATTGCGTACTTTTGGCACAATATATGCTATAGCATCATCAATCTTGCGCTCCTTCTGCGATTCCTTCCTCCTATACATTAATCTATGTTGTTTTGGCAATCCACCTTATACAAGGTAAGCCATAGCTATATCTAATCAACACCTACAAAGCACACTTCATTTAAGCGATTTTGACATTTCACCAATTCAAAGCCTTTTAATGAAGCATTACATTTACACCATCGGATTACTCCTCCTGGTTTCACAAGTATTATCAGCGCAAATCTCCGTACAAACCGCAGGCACCAATGTCAGTTGTTTTGGCGGAGACAATGGCAGCGCTATTGCTACAGCCAGCGGCGGGAGCTTGCCCTACAGCTTCCTCTGGAGCAATGGTGGCAACAACAATTCTATTGCCAATCTTTCTATGGGAACTTACAGGGTTACAGTCACTGACAACGCAGGAAGTACTGGCACCAAGTCTGTTGTCATCACGCAACCACCACTTTTAGGGGCCACTTTGAATGGCCAGCCTCAAATTTGTGTGGTAGCACCAGATGGATTTACGTATGCCATTCCTACTGGCGGCACCCCACCCTACAGCTATTCCTGGACCAATGGCGCGCAAACCCAGCTGAACAACCACCTGACCGCCAACAGCTACGCCGTTACAGTAACGGACACGCGGGGCTGCACGACCATTCGCAGCTTTACCGTTGGCTTTCTGGGTGTTGGTCTTTTCTTGATTCCACATGCCGATGCAGCCTCCTGCCCTGAGCCAGACAATGGCGCAGCATCCATTGCCGCCTTATCAGGAAATGGTCCTTATCAATATCAATGGAACACGGGTGCCAGCACGGCGGCCATCAACAACATTCAAGCTGGAAACTATGTGGTGACGGTAAGCGATGTGAACGGATGTTCTGCAACCAACACTGTGACCGTGGAGCAAGAAAATGTGGAGCCTGTCACGATTGACATACCTACCCCTCAATGCACCGCCGAAATTTATGATTATGAATCTACGGCCAATTACCACGTGTACAGCTGGGAAGTTAGTGATCCAAGAGATAGTATTATCGGCAGCAATAATACGCCACAGATTCAGGTAAAATGGGGCGCTGAAGGCCAAAAGCTACTCTCTGTTTCCATGATGGATACCTTGACAAATTGTAGCACAGCCATGCATTTCAAGGTTACCGTTTATGTATGTGCTGTTAGCGCGCAAACGATAACCCTTGAAAGTGTAATAGCGACGCCCAATCCCTTTGATCAATACATCAGTATTGTAGGAAACGACCATGATATGACTGGTGTAGTTTTGCAGGTATTTAGCCTGTATGGTGCCCTCGTCGCCAAGAAGGAAATTGCTGGAAATACCGCGGTGCTGGATACAAATGAGCTTCTACCTGGGGTCTATCTTGTAAAACTGGCCGATGGGGACGCAATTAAAACCTGGAAAATGATAAAAGGGTAGCTTTGGTAAACGGCATGCCCGTTACACATAAAAAAGTCGCACACAACGGTGTGAAAATATCCGGCAGCATGCCTTTCAAGGCAGGGTAGGAAAGGCAGAACGCTGTGGCAATTCCAAATACGGATACACCACCTTCGACAAATATAGCCCTTGCGGGTGCGCACCTGTGATGATCTTCGGCGTTTTTTTGTCCCGAAGATGCTGTTCAAAAGTTTCCACGCGCATCCTCCCTTTGCCGATTTCCAGCAAGCGGCCCACCAGGATGCGTATCATACCCCGGAGAAAACGGTTGGACGTGATTTGAAAGTGCAAACGATCGGCATGTTCGTCTGCCCACAAGCTGGCGGCACTTACCCGGCAGACGGTATGTTTGTTGCTGTTAGGCGACTTGCAAAAAGCGTAGTAATCGTCGTATTGTGTCAGCAGCGCAATGGCCGTTCTCATGCTGGCTAAGTCTAGCGATTTCTCGGCGTAATAGGCACTGGCACCGTTTAAAAAAGGATCTTTATTCGTGTGTATAAAATAGTCGTAAGTGCGCGAGATGGCATCAAAACGAGCATGCGCCTTGTCGTGCACCGGTATTATTTCAAAAACAGCAATGTCGGGCGGAAGGGCGTGGTTGAGGCGAAACAGCAGGTCTAATTCCTGGCCTTCTTCAATATCAGCGTGAAAAATATATTGACTGGCATGCACTTGTGCATCGGTACGGCCACAACCATTAACGGTGGTCGACGTTTTCAACACGTTTTTCAGGGCGTTTTCGATCACTTCTTGTACGGCCAAACCAGACACCTGCCGCTGCCAGCCGTGATAAGGGAGTCCGTTGAAGGCGATATGGAAGAAAAAGCGCTTGATAATATCGGCTCAAAGTTAGGTATTTGGAGTAATCTTGTGCTAAACAATAGTACTTGGCACATTATGAAGAATAAAATCATTGACACCCTCAGGCTAAAAAACGAGCAAGAGAGCTTTACAATAGTTCGGAAAAGCATCGAAGACGGCGCTGTTTTTTCTGGCACTAATCTTTGGGTACTGTTTTTTGCCATACTTATCGCCTCCCTGGGCCTGAATGTCAATTCAACCGCAGTCGTCATTGGCGCGATGCTTATTTCCCCGTTGATGGGCCCCATTATTGCTATTGGGGCCAGTGTCGCCATCAAAGACCTTAATTTATTGCGCAAAGCGGTTCGAAATTACCTTTTCGCAGCAGCTGTGGGGCTGACAGCCTCTACCATCTATTTCTTGCTGTCGCCCATAAATGAAGCGTACACTGAAATTCTAGCCCGCACACAACCTACCGTTTACGACGTACTTATTGCATTTTTTGGCGGATTTGCTGGAATCATTGCCTTGTCGAGCAAACAAAAAGGCAACGTTTTGCCTGGCGCTGCCATTGCTACAGCATTGATGCCACCGCTTTGCACCGCCGGCTTTGGACTGGCAACCGGCCAATTCACCTACTTTTTTGGTGCCTTGTATTTATACCTGATCAACACGGTATTTATTGCTGCTGCAACCATTCTAACCGCCTATTTCTTAAAGTTTCCCGTAAAAAAATACGAAGACCCGGATTTTGAACACAAGGCAAAGAACATCGTTTGGGCAGTTATTATCCTGACACTTTTACCCAGCATTTATTTAGGTTATGACCTGGTTCAACAAAATGAATTTAAGGCTAAATCCAAAAAATACATTGAAAATGAGGGGGTGCTCCCGAACGATTATTTGCTAAAAAAGGAAATTGATGCGAAAAACAAAACAATCACGCTCACTTATGGCGGTCAGGTCATTGCTGATTCGACGATCAACAGCCTCAAAGACAAACTTAAATATTATGGGCTGGAGGGCGTGACTGTGGTGATAAAACAAGGATTTTCCATACTTGAACAAGACACCAAATTCATCAACAACGCACAAATCAACCAACTTGGCCTCGCCTTAAAGCAAACCGAAGCCCAAAGATTGATTTTGAACGCTAAACTGGATAGCATCAACAACCAACAATTGATCAGTCAACAATTGTTTAAGGAAATGAAAGTCCAGTACCCAGGGCTGAAAGAAGCCGTAATTCAGCCCGTTGCACTGGAAACAGATACCACCTCCAGCCAGCAGGCCATATATTTGGTCTTCCTTGACTTCAACCCTTCCCTCCCTATGAGCGAACAAACCAAGCTTGAAAAATGGCTTAAGGTGCGCTTAAACAAACCTGAAATAAAGCTGGTCTTCCAATAGAGCATCAATGTTTTTCCCAGGTTTGGTAGCGCAGCCAACTGTCCGTTTGAAGGCCTATAAAATAAAGGCCGCTGGGCAAATCAGCCGTATTTACTTGCCATTGCTGCTTGTCTTCTATGGAAGGTATTTGTATCGTCGACATCAACTGGCCCGTAGGTGAGCTGATGCGCAATTGTGCCTGGGAAGCGGTTTCACCAAAATAGGTCAGGATGAATTGATCAGAACCTGGGTTTGGCTGCAGCCTGAACTTAGCTGCCGCTGCACCTGATTCAGCAGAAACTTGTCCATTCCGCTCTTGTATCTCCGGATTATTGCTGTTCGATGCTTCCGTGCAGGTGGTCACAACATTGGAACACAGGGAAGTAGCTGTAGTGGTCGAAACATCCTGGTATTTTTTTGCCCAGCAATAGTACAATTGTAGCGTTTGGGTAGTCCCGTTGCCGGCATTCAAGAGCCAACGCAGGCTGCTATTGTTGACGTATTGAGTATTGGCTTGAAAAACCGGTGCCGTCAAAGGAACGCCATTCAAGCTTGACTGGCCAATATTTAGCCCGTTATTTGGCAGTCCTGCCAAGGTGATTTGGTCGTTGACAGCAATGTTGCTCACGACCACTTCGTAATATTTGTCATTGCCACTGCACCCACTATTCGAATGCGGAATACGCTTGAAGGAAACTACAGTTGGGCAAGTGTTTGCCACTAGCGTTGTCAGGCGAATAAATGCCGGAGCCCTCCGGATTGTATGGAGGGTGGTGGTTCCAGCGAGCATTCCTGTAGCTGCAGCATAGTTTTGCCCCACTGCCAGGCTTTCGGCAAAAGTCTGGGCCATCGACGATTCAATGGCAAAATTCCCAGGTAGCAGGCCACTCCAATTGACCACCTTGCTAATCGGAATATTCTGATTAATAGTAGCATCCGTCGTTTGTGATGGAGACCAGAATACCAGGTAAGGGTCTGTTCCATCAGGCTTTGCCAGCAAAAAAACAAAGGCATCCGCATCCTCCACCAGGGCCTTGTAAAACACATGCTCACCAAAGCGCGCCTTCAAGTCCATCATGCCAAACCAGGAAGGCTTGGCGATGGCACCGTGCGCTACCAATGGCGATGGCCATGCGCTGTTATTCGGATCCGTGCCCAGTTTCCAGAACCCACTGCTGCTGTACAAACCATTGTAATTGGGGTCGGAGCTTCTGGCATGGTCGTAGGCATTGTAAAAATATACTTTTTCATAATGATAGCGGCTGTGCAATAACAAGCCCCGGATCAAATAGGCTGATTGGGTCTTTTCGCCCACACCAGCCGTTGGATGGCTGTCGTAGCCATATTCTGAGGACCATAATCGGGTGTCGCGCAGGATACCAGTCGTTTCGTTTTTGTTGACCATCAGCCAGCCCGCCATATTTCTGATCTGCCATGCTTCAGACATTGGGTTCTCTGGATAAGTCCAGGTAATAGTGCCCGGTAAAAAGCTGTATGGATGGCAATCAATGGCCCCCAAATCCTTGAGGATATTACAATCTGGAACATCCAAATAATCGCCAATGGCATCATGGCGTGCCAAATCCCCACCGCAATTGGAAACATCACGCAGGAATTCAGTACAAGTATTGTCCCGATATGCCTGGAAAGCACTGACCACCAAATTCATTTTCCAGCCGCCCAGCGATTTCAAGCCATATTTACTGTTAAAGGCATTTCTGGCACCAGCCAGCAAATTGTGGTAGTCTGATTTTATGGGGTAATCCCACCATTCGTTTCCAACCTGGAAACTGGATACCAGCATTTGACTACCAATACCATTGGCTGGCGCCAATTCATCAATGAATTTTTTGGTGTAGTTTTCAAAAGAAGCACCGATACCAGCAGGCCCTAACATCGACCAATCACTTTCTTTGTATACCTTATCTTTCCAGGACATCGGCCCATATTGCAATAGTTCTGTAGCGGCACAAATACTGGTAAAACCATGGGTGTTGCGGTATAGATTGTACAGCGCTTTGTTGCGCCCCATAAAGGCTGGTGTTCCTTCCGGAAAGGTGTTTTTTGGCTTAATATTCTGGTCGTAATTTAGCAGTACGTTATTGAAATCCTCATCCGTGGTGTGAAAATTTCTGAACTGGGTGGTAAGCTGGGTGATTTGGTTGGCAATTGAATTTTGGAAGGAGCGAAAAACAAGCCCGCCATCATTGACACCAATCATAGACCCAAAGGTGAATTGGCTTGGTTTGTTGAAATCGCTGTTAAGTTGTACAATTTGTGCCTGACTTAAATTTTTGCCGTAGTTTTTATTGGCCAAACAAGATGTAGCCGCTGATTCGGTAGCGAAAGTAGTTGGCACTGAATATGCGCTTATTCCAGCAGTGCAGGTTGCTTGAATACGCACCTGATACTGCGCAGCAGGTGCTAAAGGAGGGTTCAAATATGCCAGTGAAGGCGGAATATCAACACCCTCCGTAATCCAGTTACCTGCGGTACCAGGCCTGTATTGGAGGTTGTAGGTCAACACGTTGTTACCAGCTGTCAATTGCACCGAAGCACTGGTAACATCTGGAATAACTACAGGTGCCGCTGGGGTCGGGCATCCTGCTGTAACAACCCGTGTAAAACGGGTAAAAAAACTCGATGTAGCGCCACAATTTTTTTTAATTTCTACCTGATAAGCACCGGCAGACAAGCCTGAAATAGTAAATGGTGACAAGGAAACAGACATGGCATCAGAGAGGATCAGCCAATCTCCTGTATAGCCAGCCCGATACCGTATGGTATGGCTTCCTGATGAGTTCCAATTGACTTGGAGCATTCCAGGAGTGGCTACCACTGAAACGCCCGTGGGAGCGCTACAAGTCTCAGTAGCACTTTTTGTCACATAACTTACGGCTGGACCCCATGCTGAAAATGAACTACCACAAACGGATCGAATCTGGATGCGGTAGGTGGTGCTTTTCCTAAGGCCAGTCAATAGGTATGGCGCTACAACAGGTGCTTCGAAAACGGTTTTATCACCGGGGGCACTGCTCTCCCAGTAGCGCAATTCGTAGGCATTGGCGCCATTCACCGCAGACCAATTAAGGCTGAGGCTATTTGAAGTTTGTTGGACCGAAAGCCAGGGAGCCTGTGGAACGGTGCACTGGGCTGAAAGCCCCAGCGGCAATAGAAATAATACGGAACATAATCCCCAATGAAGCAGTGGTTGTATACGGTACATAAAAGGCGGTTTAGATTAAAAGAATTTTTTGGGAATCGACAGCTATTCTTTGATGAAGCTGCTGTATCAAACAAACCAAAAGTAGTCGGATGATATCTATACATAAATTTAAAACCCACATTTGTCAGATTCGCGACATTTTTACGCGCGTACCATTTGCAACCAAATGAAGGTTCTGCTGTGTCGGGGAACCTTTTTTAGATTAGTTTGGTTGGAATCCCCTATACTTGCAGTTGCTATCGAAAAACCATTCATGCATTCTGATAATACACCAACAAGACAACAGGCTCTAGGCATTGGCATGTGATATGCCAGGCTAGAGCCTGTTGTCTTATTTTACATTTTATTCACTGAGAAACAAAAGTGGAGTCCAAAACCATGTCAAAAAGGGGGCGTAGCCGAAAAGCCAAAAGAGTAGGAATTATTCACCAATAAAATGAAAATTTAAAAATGGAACAATCAAAAGTGGACATGTTTATCATGTCAAATGGCAAATTTTTCGAAGGTCACCAATTGCCCGCTATCCGCGATAGCATTGCCAGTCTCGACGATTCAAAATGGAGCGTACTGCAAACCATGCAATTTAAAGACCCAACAACCATGCTTATTGTATCGCTTTTGGGTGGCACTTTGGGTGTCGACCGGTTTATGATTGGCGACACGGGGCTTGGCGTGGGCAAACTCTTGACTTGCGGTGGATTTGGCATTTGGGCTATTATTGATTGGTTCATGATCCAAGACGCAACCAGACAAAAAAACATGGCACTCCTGCAACAAGTAATGTATTAATGCCTTCCCACAGGAACAACATATACCTACTTTTATCCGTAGCATGTATGGCAGGGTATATTTGGCTTTATTTTGCATACGCGGCAACACCAGATACATCTGGGCCTTTCGCTGAAGTCTGCATTATAAAGCATGCAACGAATATACCCTGCCCATCCTGTGGGGCTACCAGATCGGCGCTCGCCTTGCTGCACGGTGATTTCCTGGATTCATTGTATTGGAACCCCATTGGCATATTGTTGCTCATCATCCTGCTTGCAACCCCAGCTTGGGTTTTATATGATTTGTGCGCAAAAAAAATAACCCTCCAAAAATTCTATTTCAACACAGAATCATTCCTTCGACAAAAATCTGTTGCAATACCTGCAATTATTTTGCTCGTTGGCAATTGGTTCTGGAACATTTATAAAGGACTATGATCACAGTAGAAAAATTTATGTACCAACCGGGCGACCATGAAGCCGAAAAAGCCTCAAACAGTTACCTGATGTCGCTGATCGCCGTCATGGGTGGACTGCCATTCCCCATCATCAACCTTTTGGCCACCTTGATATTTTACCTCGGCAACAGGAATGCCCCGTTTTTTGTGCGCTGGCATTGTACGCAAGCCCTTTTGTCGCAAGTTTCCCTGCTTTTCATGAACAGCATCGGCTTTTGGTGGACGGTATCCATCATTTTTGGGTCAGAAACGCTCAACAATGCCTATATCGGGTATATAATTACCGCTTTTACGTTTAACTTGATTGAGTTTGTGGCCACCATTTATACCGCCGTTGCCACCCGGAAAGGTAAACATGTAAAATGGTGGTTTTATGGGGACATTACCGATATGATTTGTAAGTGATGAGTTATGAGTTATGAATTATGAGTGATGAGTTATGGGTAAATTGCTAAACGCGTTAATTTGACAATTGCTATGAATAAGATAATAGTTCAAGGAATTCTGATCGTGGGATCGTTTTTTGCGACCTGGTTTGTATTGAAAAATATAGACTGGATGGGTATTTTTAAAATTGAAAACGCCACCAAAAAGACGGAGGAAAAGTTGGGCGACCTGTTCTGGGAAATGATCAATAAATCGGAACATGAAATCAAGAAGGTGGACATAACTGCCCCGATTGACAGCCTGTTACGAAAAATTTGTACTGAAAACGGTATCGACAAAAGCACGGTTAAGCTCCACGTCGTTAAAAGTGATGATGTGAATGCGTTTGCACTCCCCAACAAGCACCTGGTGCTGTACACCGGGCTGGTAGCCTCGGCGGAAAACGAAGCCGCATTGAGTGGTGTCATGGGCCACGAGCTGGCCCATATTGAGCTGAACCATGTCATGAAAAAGCTCATAAAAGAAGTTGGCTTATCCGTTTTAATTTCCATGACCACCGGAAACGGCGCTGGTTCTGAAGGGATCCAGAAAGCCGCAAGCATGCTTTCCTCTTCTGCTTATGACCGAAAACTGGAAAAAGAAGCGGATATCAAAGCAGTCGATTATCTGGTCAAGGCCAACATCGACCCTGGTCCGTTTGCTGATTTCTTATACACC
>Ga0105044_10013204_pt1 | contig 11221 bp, 8 predicted proteins | sample MAT01_FD_78092 | JGI IMG/M metagenome (GOLD analysis project Ga0105044, IMG submission 78092) | Freshwater microbial communities from Lake Fryxell liftoff mats and glacier meltwater in Antarctica - MAT-01 | ecosystem: Environmental > Aquatic > Freshwater > Ice > Liftoff microbial mat | place... | reverse complement strand
TGGCGAATGTGAATTATGTCTCGGATCCCGATTGGTGGCATGTGCTGCTGCGGGTGCCCGGCCTGTGGCGGGTGCTGGTGGCGGCCGCCGACGATGTGCCGGATGCCAAGCTGCTTTCGGATGCAACCAGTCGCGAAGCCTTCGGCCGGCTGATTGGCGAGCCAGACACCCGGACCCGCCACCGCACCATCTACCGCGTTCACCAGCGCGTTGCGCGGCGCTTCGATCATGGCCGCGTCATGCTGGTCGGCGATGCCGCGCATCTCAACAATCCGCTCGGTGGGCTAGGCATGAACAGCGGCATTCATGATGCTGTAAACCTTGCTGAAAAGCTGGTGGCGGTTCTGCAGGGCGGGGATGCCGACGCGCTGCTGCCCCGGTTCGGGCGCCAGCGCCGGCATGTGACGACAAGTTTCATCCAGGCGCAGACCATGAAAAACAAGCAGATGATGGAGGCAGACGAGCGCGCACGGCAGCCGCTGTTCGACGAGATGGCGGAAGTGCTGCAGGACAAGGATCGTCGGCGCAGCTATCTGTGGCGGCAGGCAATGTTTGCCAGCCTCGAGGAGGCGGCGGCCATTGCCTGACTGCACGTGCGGCCGGGATGGAGAGGGATGAGATGAGGCGGATGCTGGGGTGGGCGCTGCTGCTGGCAGCGACAGGCGTGCAGGCGCAGACGCCGACCATGGCCGAGCGGATGGCGGCCTTCCCGCGCGACCGGTCGGTGGAGGCCGTGGAGGCCTATGTGCCAGCGCAGACCGTGCGCGGCGGAGCAGTGCGCACGCTGGCGCGGGCCGGTCCCGGAAATGCCGGCATTTCCGACGCCGCTCTCGCCGAAGCGCAGGCGTTGGCGGAAAAAGGCGGCGCGCATGCCCTCATCATCGCCCGCAATGGCAAGGTCGTGCTGGAGCGATACTGGAACGGCTTCGGAGCCGGGTCGCGTTTCTCCACCGCATCGATGCACAAGACCGTTCTGGCACTGGCCTATGGCCGCGCCGTGCAGCAGCGACGCATCGCGCTGGCCAATCCGCTGGCGCGGTTGCTGCCGGAATGGAAGGCAGACGCGCGCGGCGGCGTGCAGATCGGGCAGCTGCTGGAAATGACCAGCGGGCTGGCCTTTCCGCCCTCGCCGCCCGGGCCGGGCGCGCCTTCGGCGCGGTTGTTTTTCGCCGACGACATTCGTGCCGTCGCGCTTGCCGTTCCGCAGGATGCGCCACCGGGCAGCCGGTTTGCCTATTCCAACATCGACAGCCAGCTGGCCGGCGAGGCGCTGGCAAACGCCGTCGGCGGCAACTATGCCCGCTGGCTTTCACGCGAGCTGTGGGCGCCGCTCGGCGCAGCCGACGCCAGCCTGTTCATGGACCGGGTTGGCGGTTCACCGCACTATTTCTGCTGCCTGCAGGCCCGCGCAAGGGACTGGCTGCTGGTCGGCGAATTGCTCCGCGAGGGTGGCAAGCTGGGCAAACGCCAGCTGGTTCCGGCGGACTGGATCGCCACCATGACAGCACCCTCGACGCTGAATCCGAACTTCGGCAAGCAGATCTGGCGTGGCAGCCCGCATGCGCCGCTCCGCCGCTATTCCGCCAGCATTGCCATGACGATTCCAGCGGCCGAGCCCTTCCTGGCCGATGATGTGCTGTTCATCGATGGCGCAGGCGCGCAGCGGGTCTATGCCATTCCCTCGAAAGGACTGACCATCGTCCGCATCGGCCGCCCGGACAGTGGCTGGGACGATTCAAGGCTGCCCAACATCATCCTGCGCGGGCTTGCCGGTTGAGGCGCGCAACAGGAACAGCGGCCAGCGCCACCAGCCCGTTGAGCACGCCGACGATGATGAAGGGGCTGGCGGGGCCGAAATGGTCGAACGCCCAGCCACCCACCGCGCCGAGGATCAGGATGCCCACCGCGCCGCAGAAATTGAACAGCCCGATGACGGCGCCGCGCTCTTCGACAGGCGCCGCCTTGCCGATCAGCGTCTGCGCACCAAGGACGGCGGAAATCTGGCCGATCCCGAGCAGCGCGAAGAAGGGAATGGCGGCCGCACTGAGCGGATCTTTGACGAGCCCCATCGAAAGATAGCCGAGCGCACCGATCGCCATAGCAAGGCCGAGCATTGTTGCACGCGGCAGCCTGTCGATGAAGGCGATGATTGCCAGCGGCCACAGCAGCGCCGCCGATTGCGCAATGATGAACGGCACCCGACCTGCTTCCAGCGCATCGGCCGGCGACAGGCCGGTGGCAAGCGCCGCCTGCTTGCCCCACGCAACGGTGAAAATGCCGACGATGGCGAGATCACCGCGCGACACAAAGGCCGACGCGTAGGCAAGCGCAATTTCCGGGCTGGAGCGGGCGGCGGTTACGCCCCGACGGAGCATGGTTGCCATGGGCAGCCGCACTGCCCCTTCGGGTGCGCCTTTTTTCAATCCGGCCAGCAGGATCAGCGCGGTGACAACGCAGGCGGCGGCGCCGATGCCGGTCGTCAGCTGCGCAGCGCCCTGCCCGCTCATCCCGCGCGCCACCAAAATCGCCGGCAGCGCGCCCAGCAGCAGCGCCAGCATAACCACGCCAAGGCCATTCAATATGCCCCCGATGGCCGCCAGTTTGCCGCGATCGGCCTGCACCGCATAATCGGCGAGCAACACCCCGTACATGCCGGTCGCAGCGCCGATGCCGAGCGCATAGAGCGCGCGCACCGCTGTGAATTCGCCGAGGCTGCCGGCGTGCGGAAACAGCAGATAAGCGGTCGCCATGGCAAGAAATCCGGCGGCATAGATGATGCGCCGGCCATAGCGATCCGAAAGCGCGCCGAGCGGCCCGTAGGCAAGGATCAGCACCAGCTCGCTGACCACCGTCAGCTGGCCGAGCGCCCTGCCCTGCCGGTCTTCGGGCAGGCCCACTGTCTCGGTCAGCAGATAGGGCGTCAATATGGCCATTCCGGTCACCAGTCCGATGGTGACGAACGCAGCATACAGCAGTGTCCAGGCATTGCCGCGCGAGACGCCGGCTTCGAGTGTGAGCGGGCCGAACCGGGCGCTCATTGCGGCAATCTGGCCGAAATCGTGCTGGCGAGCACGGCAGCGGCGCTGCCCTGTGCGGCGCCACCGGGGGCGCCGATGAACATGTGCGTGGTCTTTCCTTCTGCAAAGCTCCGTACGAACGGCTTGTCCCAGTCCACGTCGGCCGGGGGGCCCTCGAAGCGCCGGAAACCAGGCAGCCCGTCAAACATCAGATAGGCGTGCAGAAACAGCGTATCGGTGTTTTCCGCCAGGAATTCGACCGGAACGGCCACCACCAGCGCATCGCCCCGCGCTCGCGACGCTGCAAACACCTCGAAGACAGACAGGAGCTTGTTTGCCGGATCATCGGTTGCGTCGGCAAAGGCCTCCTGCGCCACTTCGACGGTCAGCCGCCGCCAGCCAAGCGCCTGCATCTGCGCCTTCATCTGCGGCGCCAGCAAAGCAGTGGCGCGGCGGGAATTGGACGCCCAGCCGTCGCGGCCGAGTTGGCTGATGGGAAGGCCGTGCAGCGAAACAACCAGCGTGGCTGCCGCATCCGGTGACGATGGCGGCGGCACGGTGGCCGCAACATGCGCCGCCCAAAGGGCCGCATAGCCCGGCATGTCGGCCATCTGTGTCGCAAACAGCAGCTTCGGCGCCGGCTTGCCGCGCTCCGCCGCCCAATCCCGCACCATCTTCTCCAGCTTGGGGTATGCGCCGCGGTATTCCTCGAACGACGAATGGATGGGAAGCGCCGAGGCAATGATCAGCGTATCGATGCCGGCATCGAGCACGCGATACAGTTCGCGGCGCGCATCATAGGGGGCAAAGGCGTCGAAAACACCGCTGGCCCGGACGGCCGGATGCTGCGCAACGGTGGCAAACGCGCCGTTCACCATCGCCAGCGTCTGGTCCCGCTGTGGCAGATACCCTGCCGGCAGACGGGCATAATAGATTGCCCGTGCCTTCAGCATGGCGCGCTGGGCAGGGCCGGCCGCACCTCCGCTGCGCCCTTCATACCGAAATGTTCCGATATCGCCGGCAACCCTGTCCGACGGCGGCACCCAGTCCACCTGCCCCTGGCGGCGCTTCTCTGCAAACGGCACGCCGTCCCAGTCCACCGTCCGTCCATCAAAGGTCATCAGGGTTGCGGGGGCGAATTCCCGCTGCTCGTCCGGCCGGGCCGGATCGATCAGCGCCACGCCGGTGTCGCGCGCCGCAAGCCGGTTGACCGGCCAGGGAATTGCCACGGCAAACAGTTTGCTGATGAAATTGTCGTAGAACACCGTGTCGAACTGCGAGGGTTGCAGCAACGCGACCACCACCACCCCCACCCGACCTTGGGCGCGCGCGCTTGCAGGCTGCGCTGCAATCGCCTTCTCCGCATCGAAATGCCTTGGCCAGCCCGGCGGCTGATTCATCAGCCAGAACAGGAAAGCGATGAAGCCGGTGGCCAGCAGGCCGCCCGCTCCAATGGCCAGCCAGCGCCGGCGCCGGGGCAGTTCCCAGCTCAGAAGCGGAATGCTCCGCGCAGGCCGAAGGTGCGAGGGTTGGGCAGATAGGCGATGAATCCGCGGCCGGGCGCAAAGCCTTCGGGGCGACCGAAATCGACGTTTCGCTGGGCGCTTTCGATGCGCTTGTTGTCGAAGATGTTGTCGACATAAGCGGTCAGCGAAAGCCCGTGCCACTCCACGCCCGCACGCGCGCCGAAGCGCCAGTATTCCGGCAGATGGGCAAGGTTGCTCTCGTCGGTGAAGCGTTTCGAGCGATAGAGCGCGCTGGCTTCGACGAACCAGCTGTCGCGCTCCGCACCGAACGGCTGGCGATACTCCGCCGACAGGTTGAGCGCGTGACGCGGGCTCTTGCCGACCCAGTTGCCCGAGAAATCGGCACAGAGATTGCCGGCCTCGGCACGGTTCTGATCGGATGATGTCTGCCCCACCGGCACGCCGCATCCTTCAAACGCCGCAGCAGGAGAGCCGGGCGGCGGCCCCTGTATGAAGCTGTCGAACTTCGAACGGGTGAACGCATAGCCGAGAGTGAACCGCAGCCGATCCGCCACCCGCCAGTCGACATCGGCCTCGAAGCCGAGGATCCGCACCTTGCCGGCGTTGACGATGCCGGCGGTGGTGACCGTCTGCCCGGTGGGGGAGACGTTGGTGTTCTGCACGCCGATCTGCTGATCGGTGTAATCATTGTAATAGACATCGGCGTTCAGCGTCAGGCTGCGGTCCAGCAGGCTGGATTTCACGCCCAGTTCAAAGGCGTTCACCTTCTCCGGCTGATAGCCCTGGCCCGAAAAATCGACCACTTCGTTCGTGTTGAACCCGCCCGGCTTGAAGCCCTGCGCATACGACGCATACACCATCACATCCGGCACAGCGCGATATTCGACCGTGAAACGCGGCGTCAGTTTCTCGCTTTTCAACCGTGCAGTGCGCTCGCACGCCGCAACCACACCCGGCGGCGGAGTGCCGGCAGGATTGGCGGGCGAGAAGGTGGCGCCATTCTGGAATTGCGGCAGGCACACAGGGCGCAGCCTGGACAGCGTGACATCCTGCGACCGCCAGCCGGGAATGGTGTAGACGATGCTGTCATAGTTCCAGCGCATATCGGCGGTCAGCCGGACCTGATCGGTCACCGTCCAGCCGATGCTGCCATAGACGCCGTAATAGTTGGTGTTGCGTTCACTGACGACCGGAACGGCGAAATCAGCCCTTGGCGCGGTGGACAGGCGAAAAGGCGGACCGGCGAGCGGCGAAGTCGGGCTGCGCAGCCAGAATTGCGCTGCGTTTATCAAGCTGGACTCTTCTGTCAGAATCTGTGCGCCCACCATGATGTCCACCCGGCCGAAGGTGCGGCGGAGACGCAGCTCATTGTCGATGCGGCGGTTGTGATATTCGAGATCCTGAAGCGCGGAAAGCGACAGCACCGGACCCGGCGGAGCCGCGAAATTCGAATAGTCGCCGTCTTGTTGCAGGCGGCTTTCGTTGTCGATCCAGCCGAAGCGATAGCTCAAGGTGCCCCAGTCGGCATCCCAGCTGGCGTTCACGGACACCAGATCCTGCGTCATTTTCATCCCTTCGAATGCTTTGCCGGTAAACGGATCGGCGCTCAGCTGGATATCGGATTCGCCGGCGCTGATGGCGCCGACCAGCGTGCCGCGGGTGCAGTTGATCTGCTGCGGCGGCGTGAGGCCGGTGAGCACCGGCGGGCAGGGAATGGTTGCCGGTGCGCCCGGAACCGCAGAAAAGCGCGCGCCGGGCGCCGGCAGCCGCGTATTCGATCCCAGGAAGGCGGTCGGCGCCTCGCTCATCCGCTCCGTGGAGTGCAGGTAGCGGCCGACAATGCGCACATCGGCGGCCGGCTTCAGCAGGATGGCCCCGCCAAAACCTTCCGAGCGGAAGCTGCCGAGGCGCGCGCCGGTCACCGGATTGCGGTAGAAACCGTTGCGGTTCTTGATCCCGGCGTTCAGACGGATGGCAATCCTGTCGGCAATGATCGGCGCGTTGATCGCACCTTCCAGCGCCCAGACGCCGCCATTGCCCACCTCGCCGCCAACCCGGCCCTCCAGCTCCATCGACGGATCGCGCGACACATAGTTGATGGCGCCGGCAAAGGCGTTGCGGCCATAGAGCGTGGATTGCGGGCCTTTCACCACCTCGATCCGCTCCAGATCGAAGAGGGCTGTGTTGAGCGAGGCACCACCGCCCGCGATAGACAGATTTTCGCCCGACAAATCCTGGTTGTCGAGCAGCACGGCAACCGATGGCCGCCCACGCTCGGCCTGCATGCCGCGCAGCGCCGGGCGCGTGTCGTTCAGAAAGCCGCCAAGATCATAGGTGAGGCCGGGCACCAGGCGGGCGAGATCCTCGACCTGTCGCAGACCCTCCCTCTCGATGGTGCCGGAATCCAGCGCCCGGATGGCGAGCGGCACTTCCTGCAGCGATTCCGATTTCTTGCGGGCGGTCACCACGATGTCACCGCCGAAGATGCTCGCTGGGGCCGTTGCCGGCCCGGGACTATCGGTGGCGGCCGTTGCCAACGCATTGTCTTGCGCAAGCGTCGGCGCTGCGGCGATGCCGGCAGAGGCGAGCAGGACGGCGCGAATGGCCATGCTGTATCCCATGAAGTTTCCCTTTCCGTATCGCCGGCAGCGGGGCGCTTTTCGCCCTTGTCCGCAAGCGGTGTTCCCTGATCTTCGAAATGCCTCGTCTGCATGCTTCCCGTGTGGCCGTCCGCATTTGCGCTTGCAAAGTTGACTGGTCGGTCTACATAGTGCGTCGTCATGGAAGGGACGTCAAGGCGAAATGCGCTCGGGATGGAAATGACAGAAGCGTCCATCGCCGCAGCCGAGCCGCAGCCGCTCAAGGCGGCTGCACGCAGCCAGCGCGACCGGCGCGCGGCAACGGAAGCCGCCATCATCGATGCCTTCGACCGGCTGCTGGCAGCCGGCGGCATAGCCGCGCTCGGCGTCAATGCGCTGGTGAAGGAAGCCGGAGTCGGCAAGAAACAGATCTATGATTATTTCGGCGGCCTGCCCGGTGTCGCCGGTGCATGGGTCAGGGCGCGCACGGTGTGGCACTCGCTGGAAGACATCATCGGCGAGCCATGGGACAGTTTCGTTGCCAGACCGCCGCTGGAAAAGCTGCGACTGGTCAATGCGCGCTATGCCGCAAGCCTCCGCCGCAATCCGCGCCTGTGCGAGCTGTTATCGGGCGAATTCATGCACAGCGACGAAGTGAAGGAGGCGGTCGAGCATGTCCGCCAGCTGGTGCGGGTGGATTTCGAGCGCGTCCTGCAATCGGACGAGCGGCTGGGCCATCCCGACATGCTGGCGCTCAATCTGGTGGCCTACAGCTGCGCCACCTATCTCGGCCTTCGCGCGCACCATCAGCCAATCTTCTTCGGCTTCGACCTGTCGGCGGAAACATCGTGGCTGACGGTGATGGGAATGTTTGACAGGGTGCTGGCGCTGGCCGACCCGGAGCGTGAAAAGGCCGTTAGTTGACCGATCAGTCCTTTTGCCCGTTTGCACCCGGAGATCGCTTTGTTCCGGTGCCGATGCTCGACGCCTCGGCGCGCTATCCAACGGGGTCAGGTCGTGTCCTCCAGCTGGCCGGCGATGGTCGCCCGAAGGCCACGGTATCAACCGGCCGCACCGGATTGATTTCCGCAATGGGCATCGGCCCGGATGGCGTTCTGTGGGTGCTGGATCCACAAGCCCGCTCGGTCGACCGATTCGGCCCGGATGGCAAATTGCTGCCACCGCTGCCATTGCCCTCGCGCGGCTTCGGCTCGATCCTGTTCGAGGCGGGCGGGACGATCCTGCTGGGCGAGCATCTGGCGGGCGCTGCAGGGCCGTTCGCCGGCGAGGGCAAGGCGGTCCGCCTGGCAGCAGGCGGCGCGCTGCTGGAAAGCTTCGATACCGAATTCAACGGCGGTGTCGGCGGCTTTCTCGGCGTTACCCACATCGCGCTTTCGACGGATGGCAAAACGCTGTTTCATGTGTCGGAAACCGGCCCGGAGCTTTATGCCCACGATCTGGCGGGAAATTCCCGGCTCGGATCAATCTACACCCGCACCGATCCGCCGCCGATGCTGTTCGGCCTCGCCGCCCTGCCGGATGGCCGGCTGGCGGTCGCCACCGGCACGGCGATCCGGCTGCTCTGGCCCGATGGCGCACCGCTTGGCGATATTGCCTTGCCGCAAGGCAGAGGTTGGGCCAATCTCGTGGTGAGTCCCAATGGCAAGGCGCTGCTTGCGCTGGATTTTTTCGGCGGGCGGATGGCCGAGCTTGCGTTGCCCGATCTGGCCCTTGTGTCGGTGGTGGATTTCGGCAACCCGCAAGGCATGACGACGGTGGCGGAGGTCGGATGATCATCAATCAATGGTATGTCGCAGCCGAAAGCAGCGAAATCACTGCCGGAGCGCCGAAGAAGGTGCGAATGCTGGGCCTCGATTTCGCGCTGTTCCGCGATGCCGACGGCAAGGTCAGCTGCCTGTCCGACGTGTGCGTGCACCGCGGCGCTTCGCTCGGGCAGGGCCGGATGACCAGCGCCGGCTGCCTGGAATGCCCCTATCACGGCTGGCAGTATGATGGCGCCGGATTGGTGGTGCGCATCCCCTCGCTGCCGGAAGATCTGCCGATCCCCAGGCGCGCCCGGGTGGACAGCTATCCGGTGCAGGAGCTGTACGATTGGGTATGGGTGTTTCTGGGCGATCTGCCGGCCGAAGAGCGCCCTCCCCTGCCGGAATTTCCGGAGTATGATGACAACGCCAGCTGGCGCTGCATCCGCGGAGATTTCACCTGGGACGGCAACTATGCCCGGATCGTCGAAAACGGTCTCGATTTCGCCCATGCGCCCTTCGTGCATCCAAGCTTCGGGGACCGCGACCGCGCCGAAATTCACGATTTCGAGCTGGAGCAGGACGCCTGGTCTGCCCGCGCCAAGGTGACCTACATTCCGCCACTGCCCAAAGGCATGTGGAAATTCGTGCGCAAGGAGCGGACCCCGGTGGAAGCGCGGCCCAGCTTCCACCTCTCCGGCTCCACCATGCGGCTCGATGTGTGGCTGACCCAAACGTGGCAGATGGTGATCTTCGATGTGAACACGCCGATCGACGAGACCCGCACCATCACCCGCTGGATCATGGCGCGGAGCTTCTTCCGCCAGCCGATGTTCGATGGCGACAGCCGCAAACGCACGCTGAAGATTTTCGAGCAGGACAAGGTGATCGTCGAGAAAATCTGTCCGGAAATCGTGCCGACCGATCTGCGCGAGGAGCTTTCGGTGAAATCCGACGGATTGATGAACGCCTATCGCGCCAGGCGTCGCGAGCTGATCGACCGCGGCTGGGCGATCGATGTGGAGTCGCTGAAAGCACATTTCGAAGGCAGGCGCGCGCTGGTCATCGGCTCGCCGCTGCGGCGGGAAGAGGAAGGGCGCAACTTCGTGCTGAAAACAATTCCGCTTATCCCCGCCAAGACCTCGGCAGTCTCCCGCGAGGCTGCATGACGGCAACCACCGCGCCGGTGGCAGCGCCCCGGCTGGCGATCCTGTTCCTGGTCGTGTTCATCGGCCTGCTGGGCTTCGGCGTGATGGTTCCGGTGTTTCCCTTCTGGGGCCGCGCGCTTGGTGCGTCGCCCGCCAGCATCACCCTGGCGATGGCCGCGTATTCGCTCGGCCAATTCATCGGCGCGCCACTATGGGGCAAAATGTCGGATCGTATCGGCCGCCGCCCGGTGCTGCTGTGGAGCCTGGTCGGCGGCATCGCCAGCTATGCACTGATGGCGCATGCCGACAGCGTCTGGACGCTGGGTGCAGCGCGGCTGGTTGGCGGCCTGATGGCCGGCAACATCGCCGCCGCCTTTGCCTATGTGGGCGATGTGGTGCCAGCGGAAGGCCGACCCAAGGCGATGGGGCTGCTGGGCGCTGCCTTCGGCATGGGTTTCATCTTCGGCCCTGCCATCGGCGGGCTGCTGGCCGGAGATGCACCCGGGCCGGATGAGTTTGCCCGCGTCGCCTATGTTTCCGCAGCAATCACCGTCGTGGCGGCGGTGGCTGTCTGGTGGTTGCTCCCCGAAAGCCTCGGCCCTGAACGACGCGCGGCGGTCAGCGCGACTGGCGGTGGCCTGCGCCCGCGCGAACTGTTCGCCACCAAGCCGGCGGTCGTCGGCCTCATGCTGCTTGTCATGCTGGTGATCGGCTCGGCCGCGATGATGGAAACAACCTTCGCCTTCTTCGTCGATGATCGCATGGGCTGGACGCCGCGCGATGTCGGCCTGTCGTTTGCACTCGTCGGCGGCATTTCGGCGGCGCTTCAGGCCGGCGCCGCCGGTCCGCTGTCGCGCCGCTTCGGCGCGCCGCGCGTGGTGCTGGGCGGGGTCGCGGCCTATGCCGTCGGCCTCGTCGGTCTGGCGTTTGCCAGCGGAACGGTGCCGATCCTGGCGGCCCTTTCCGTCACCGCCGCTGGCGTCGGCCTGTTCAATCCCGCCTATCAGACGCTGGTGGCCGCCACCACCGACGACCGCGACCGCGGGCTGGTCAACGGCCTCACGCAGGGCGCGTCCGCCGTCGGGCGGATCATCGGCCCGGCGGTTTCGGGCAGCATCTATGTGGGCTTCGGCGCTGCGGCGCCCTTTCTTGTCGGCGCGGCGTTGATGGTGGTGGCGTTCGCCGTCGCAATCGGCGCCGGCCGCGCGGTGGAGGCAAATCACTGAT
>Ga0105044_10013203_pt1 | contig 11221 bp, 10 predicted proteins | sample MAT01_FD_78092 | JGI IMG/M metagenome (GOLD analysis project Ga0105044, IMG submission 78092) | Freshwater microbial communities from Lake Fryxell liftoff mats and glacier meltwater in Antarctica - MAT-01 | ecosystem: Environmental > Aquatic > Freshwater > Ice > Liftoff microbial mat | place... | reverse complement strand
ACGGATTGGGTCAATGGCATGAGCCAGGATTCAGCAGAGGAAATCTAGGAATCCCCCCCACTGGCAATCATCCTTCTCCCAACGTCGCCGTAAGCCTCCGGGCCTTTTGCTGGGCAAGGAGGCAGAGCTCCGCGGCTTTAAAGGCGTGGTTTTGGGTCATTGCCGTTTCCGTGCGGTTCAGAGAATCCAGAATTAGCTGACCGAAAAACGGGTAGCCGACTTTGCCAGCGCAGGGAATGCGTTTTTCGCCATCGCCGTCCACAAGGATTAGTTGGTCGCCGCCATTCTCCGTGGTTACATCGGTGTATTTCCGAAGTTCGATATAGCCCGTTGTGCCGAGGATGACCACGCGGCCATCCCCCCATGTGCTCAGGCCATTGGGCGTGAGCCAGTCAATGCGGAAATAGCCGGACGCCCCATTGTCTGCGATGAGGCTGCATTCGCCGAAATCTTCCAACTCGGGATGGTCGGGGTTTGCGAAGTTGCCGACGGCACTGGCCGCGATGGTGGCGTCTTTGGCTCCGGTGTAGTAGAGGAATTGCTCACACTGATGACTGCCGATATCGCACAGAATCCCGCCATATTGGGCGTGATCAAAAAACCATCCCGGTCGAGTGGAGGCACTCAGGCGGTGGGGCCCGGTGCCAAGAGTTTGAACCACACGACCAATGAGACCTTCGTTGATGAGCGTCCCGGCGTGCACGGCACACTCCACGTGAAGCCGCTCACTGAAATAGACCATGTATTTTCGCCCGGTTTCTGCGACGGCAGCTTTTGCTTCCTCAAGTTGAGCGAGGGTGGTGAAGGGGGTTTTGTCAGTGAAATAATCCTTGCCTGCACGGAGAACCTGGCACCCCAGAGGACCCCGGAGGTTCGGAATGGCCGCCGCCGCCACAAGATGCACGGAGGCATCGTCAAGAATCTGCTCCAAGCTTCGCGCGGCATTAGCTGCCGGGTGCTTTTGGAGCAACAATTACACCTTGGAGGGGTCGCGATCATAGATCCATTTCAGCGTTCCACCCGCTTCGGCAAGACCATTGCATTGGCCATGAATGTGGCCGTGATCCAAATGGGTGGCAGCAAACACAAACTCTCCGCCTTTGCAGACAGGAGCTGCTTTGCCCACCGGGGCATAGGTCATTCCATCAGCAGCACTCATAGGGGTTAGGAGACGAGGTTTTCTGTGAGGTAGCGGAACGATTGAGCCAAGGAATCGACCGGGTCGCCCGGGCAAACATCCTGCTCAACAATAAACCACTCACACCCGGACTTTTCAGCCGCCGGGATAATTTTTGCAAAGTTCAAATTGCCAGCGCCGATCTCACAATAGTTCGGTTTGTTTTCATCAGTGGTCATATAGTCCTTCAAATGAAGCAGGGGCAGGCGTCCCGCGAGGCGTTCGCACCACTCGACATTGTCACCCCCGCCAAAGTGCACCCAATACGTGTCGGGTTCTCCTTGAACATGGGTCGTGTTTGCAAAAATTCTCTCAAAGACCGTTTTACCACCGAGTTTGCGGAATTCGTGGTTGTGGTTGTGGTAGCAGAGGACCTGTCCTGTGGCAGCCAGCACGGCCCCGGCGGCATCAAGTTTGCTGATCATTTCATCCACCGAGGCTTCACTGCCAAGGTCCACATTCGCGGGATATGGATAGGCGGTGTATTTGCAGCGCAGCTTCTGCAAGCGTTCAACAACCTTTTCGGGACTGTTGAGAATTCCGTCCGATGCTTCATGGGTGGCGCAGCAAACCAGTCCCTCGCCATCGAGAATGGTGTTCAGTTCTTCCTCCGGAATCGGGCCCATTCCGCTAATCTGCACCGCAATGTATCCGACCTCGCGGATGCGGTGAAGGGTTTTGGCAATGTCCGCCGGGGTTTTCAGGAGGTCGCGGCAGGTGTAGAGCTGTGCGGCAATTTGGGTGGTTTTCATGGTGTTTGGGATCGGAGTTTTTTTCGACGTTGGGGTCAGAACGAACTGGCTGGTTAGACTTTGGCGGATTTTCGGAATTTTGATCCTGCAATCAGCGAGGCAAGCCTCTTTTCATAAGCTTTGCCCGACATGGGAAGGGTCAGCGTTTTATCCAAAAGGGAGGAGAACAAGATCGCGTTTCCCAACTCCACTGAGTGGATCCCTTCCGCAGCGGGAGCCAACAATTTTTCTCCCCGAAGGATGGCCCCCACAAAGTTTTTCATAATGCCAACATGTTGCTCTCCCCCATTCTTTGGCATGGGAATTTGGATATTCCAGATTTCCGGCCGGGAAAAACTCTCCTTGGTTTTGCGGCTGAACGTGGTGGTTTGAATTTCGTTTCTTGTGAACTCCAGAGTGCCATTCTCAAGAACCAGTTTCCCTTGCTCGCCCGCCACTTCCAGACGGTTGGTGCCCGGAGCCTCGCCCGTGGATGTGATGAAAACCCCGGTGGCACCATCAGGATATTCAAAATAAGCGGTCACATCATCCTCCACTTCAATGTTGTGGTAGCGACCCAACTGACAAAACCCACGCACTTTGGAAGGCATTCCAAAAATCCATTGGTAGAGATCGAGGTTGTGGGGACACTGATTCAGGAGAACCCCGCCGCCTTCGCCAGCCCACGTCGCGCGCCACCCGCTAGACGCATAATAGGCCTCCGAGCGGAACCACTCCGTGATGATCCAGTTGATCCGGCGAATTTTCCCTAGCTCTCCACCTTGAACCAACTGCCGCACCTTTTGGTAGCAGGGATCCGTGCGCTGGTTGAACATCGCACAAAAAATCAGCTTCCGGTTTTTATGGGCTGCGATCAAACGCTCACAGTCTGCCTTGTGGACGGAAAGGGGCTTCTCAACCAGCACGTGCAGACCCGCCTTGAGGGCGGCAATCCCCAACGTGGTGTGGGAAAAATGCAGTGTCGCAATCAACACAGCATCCACTTTGCCCGAGGCAATCATGCTTTCAAAATCCTTGAAAAATGGAACCCCGGGAAATAGTGCCGACTTGGTGTCATCCTCGTCACAGACGGCTGCCAACTCTGCCCCGGGAACTTTTCCCTCCAGAATGCAGCGGCCGTGGACGCTGCCCATATTGCCTAAACCAATAATGCCAAATCGGACGGAAGATTTTTTCATTTGTGTGTTTTCGCGTGACCCAACACGTGTTAGGATTTTTTCTGTGAAAGGTCAACCCCGGATTTCCATCCGCACCACTTCCGCATTGGCTGAGGCCCTTGGGCTGAGTCGCTGGACGGTATCACGGTCCCTGAATGGCGGGGGCGGTGTCTCCGAAGAAACCGTTCAGCGGGTGAAGGAGGCGGCCCGGCAGCATGGGTTTCGTCCCAGCACGCTGGCGAGGGGGCTGCGCGCGGGGCAAACCGAGGTGGTGGGAGTTTGCTTGCCGGATCCTGACGAATATTATCTCGGCGGAAAACTGGGGCACTTGTTGGCATCGGTTTTTGAGCGGGGACTGGAGCCGCTTTTGCAGGTCACGGATGGGACAACGGCCTCTGAGGAGCGAGCGCTTGGCAGGTTTGCCGCGATGCGCTGCCCGAAGGTGGTGACCTTTGCATCCCGTCTGGGAGCTAACAATCCTGCGTTCCGAGCCTTGGAGGCGTCGGGCACAAGGGCCATCCACGTGGATCCCATTGGCACGGCCGCAGGAACCCATGTGATGGCCGACCGGGTGGAAGCCATGCAGGTGGCGGTGCGACACTTGCACGAACGCGGCCACCGGAGGTTTTGCGTGGCGGGTTTGGACGAAGGGGCCGCCTACGCGGGGCAGCGTCATCAGGGTCTCCGCCATGCTGCCGGGGAGTTCGGAGTGGAAGAGGGGCGGGGGTTCGTCTATTTGGCCATATCTCCGGGCCGCAATGACTTTGATGCGGGGAAACTTCTGGCCGAAGCTTGGCTGAAACTCGGCCGAAGCAGGCCCAAGGCCATTATTGCTCTCAACGACCGCATGGCATTTGCAATGATGACCGTGCTGAAAGGCCGCGGAATCCAGGCTCCGGAAGATTTTAGGATTGTGGGTTATGACGCCACAGCATTGGGGTTATTTTGTGATCCTCCACTGACGACGATAGATCCTCGTCATGAGTTTCTTATTGAGAAGGTTGTGGAGAGCCTCTGGAGTGAAAAACCCAAAAGACCCGCTCGCATCAAGATCGCGCCGGTGCTGCTTGCCCGCGCTTCGACGGAGAGAATGGCTAGACTGATTAAACTGGTTCCTCGGACGAAACAGGGTCTGCCGGGGAATCATTCGGAGGGTTGAGGTGTTTTTCTACCTCTTCCAAAATTTGCGCAGCACCAATAAATTTGTAATCGTCTAAGACAAAGCGGGTCGATTGGCCGGGTGCTGATTCATACGCCAAGTCGGCGATGCCCTTGTTTTCCCAGCGTTTTTTGCTCACCGCTTGAACCTTGCTGATCTCAACGGTCTTGCCATTGGGAAGGGTGATCACTCCGTTTTCAAGCCGGGTGGTTTGCCGGAGAGAGCGCAAAAAATGCAAAAGCACGGCTGCGGCCGCAAATAGCGTCACCGATCCGAGGATCAACTGGGTTTGGAGATCCCCCGGAGAGTAGATTTTTTTTGGAGTGGAATCATTCCAAACCCGGTCCTTACGAACGACCTCCCACGCCGCTTTGAGTTCCGGGGTGTCCTCACCATATTTATCGCGAAGCTCAAAATAGATGACGGCTTTCACATTGTTTCGAGGATAGCCCACCATCCCGTCGAAGAGAAACCAACACCCCAGCCCTCCCACGGCCAAGGTGATGATCAGCATACGCTGTTTCCATTCTTTGCTGATGATGGCGGTTACGGAGGTGCTCACAAATGATTCGGGTTTTGAAGAAACGTAGAGGGGGGGACGCTCCGAGGCAAGTTTTCCCGCAAGACCAACCAGAGGGCCGCGGCGCTGAGGATGAGGTTCCTGAGGATTGCCAACATCATTTTCCAAGCTGATGGCGCATCATCTTCTCCGAAACACGAGCATGACACGATGATTCCTTGAGTCAGTGCCCAGGCAAGAACCGTCATAAAAACCAGCAACAGAGCCAGCGCGAGGCCTGCCCCCAGCCTGTGGGTTTTCGGAATGAGGATCAAAATTCCCACGAGGATCTCTATGATGGGAAGACCCTGAGAGATCGGCAGCAGGAGGGCCTCGGGAAGAAATGTGAAGGGGACCAATGCCACAAAAAACTGCTCACTGGCTGTCGATTTAATAATGCCCGCGTAGAGGAAAACCCCAGCCAGAATAATCCTCAGCACCCAGGCAAGGGTCTCCCGGTTTGCGTGGGTGAAGGCGTTTCCCAAACGCTTGGGAAACCAAGTCATGCCCCGGCACCCAATTTTTCCATCGAGGCAAGGACCCTCCATGCCATCTCCACATGATGAATCCGAAAAATGGACGCCCCACGTAGTGTGCCCGCAACGAGGCAGGCCGCCGTGGCCGGGTCTCGCTGCATGGGGTCCGTGATCCCCAGCACGCGGCCAATGACACTCTTTCGGGATATTGGCAAAAGCACGGGACGGCCCAAAGCTGCAAGCAACCCGGTTTCGCGGATGATGCGGAGGTTCTCGGGAGCCTGCTTTGCAAAATCGATGCCCGGGTCAAGGATGGTGGATTCCTCAGCCACGCCGGCCGCTTTGGCCATCGCAAGTTTCTCCCGAAAAAAATGCGTCAGGGTCGCAAGCACGTCATCATATCCCACATGGGTATGTTTTTCTTTGGGGGCACCTAGCGAATGCATGATCAGCAAAGCGGCACCCGTGTCTGCACAGATGAGAGCATTGGCAGGGTCGGGCAGGGCACCCATATCGTTAAGGATGTGGCCACCACACGCCATCACCGGACCAGCCACTTCCGGCCTCCAGGTGTTGACCGAAAGCAGCGGAGGATATACCTGCACAGCGTCCCTTGGCTGAACGGCGGCAACAGCTTCGTCAAATCCCTCCAGAAAAGGCAGCAGCCTCCGAATTTCCTCCTCGCAGGAAATCGGAGCGCGATTAGTGCGGGCACTCTCCGCCCCGACATCAATGATATCGGCCCCGAGCGATGTCAGCTCAGCCGCCCGGTTTAAGGCCCATACCGGGTCCAGCCTTCCATCGCCCGAGAACGAATCATCATTAATATTCAGGATGCCCATGATGAGTGGTCGTCTTGGAAAACCGATTTCCCGGCCTCTGGCAATGAGTCGCATAGGAATCCCATTCTAAAATCCTCGCATCGAAACGCGAGGTCGATTTCCTGGGGTGTGATTAAAAGCGCGTGAGATTGCCATGCAGGCCAGGGGGCATAGTCGTCTCGACCGTGCGGGCGTTGGCTGCGCTTGGGGAATCAAACTTGCAACGGGCGAGATGCACCGTTCCCCCGGACTCACTCACTTTTAATCACACCCGATTTCCTGTTCGGAAGTTCTTCCTGCTTGTTATCGGGCGAATCTTCTTCCACGTTCTAACGAAATCATGAGCTTTCTGGATACCGTCTTTGCAAAACTGAAGCGCCATCCCAAGCGGATTGTTTTCCCGGATGGGGATGATCCCCGTGTTGTCCGAGCCTGCCAGGCCTTTTACGAAAAGGATGCCGGCATCCCCGTCCTGCTTGGGAAGCGTGAAGTGATCGAGCGCGTGGCCCTCACGGAAAAGGTGGACTTGGATCATGTGGCCATCATCAACCCGGAAACGTCCGCAGAGTTGCCACTTTTCTGCGAGCGTTTGGAGAAATTAGACCGCTACAAAAAAATGGGCATCAGCGATGCGCACGGGCTGATGACCAATCCGAATTATTATGCGGCCATGATGCTTCAGTATGGTCAAGTGGATGCCTTGGTTGGCGGGGTGAGCAGCATTTCAGGATCTTTGCTTCGACCTCTCATTCGCTTGGTGAAGCCGCTTCCGCATGCTCCCTTGATCTCGGGCTGTCTCATTCTGGAATTGGAAAACTCGAAGTTTGGGGATGATGGGGTGCTGTTCCTTGCCGATTGTGGGGTGGTGCCCGACCCGGATATGCAGCAATTGGCAGCCATTGCCGTGCAGACGGCCTTGGTGGCCAGACAGGTTTTTGGCACCCGCCCACGAGTGGCCATGCTGAGCTTCTCGACCAAAGGCAGCGCCATCACTCCCTCGACGGAAAAGGTCGCCGGAGCTGTGGTGCTGGCCAGACAATTGGCCGACCAATTGGGCGCAGAAATTGCCGTGGATGGTGAGATGCAGGCTGACGCCGCCCTCGTTCCTCACCTTGCCGAACGCAAGATGGGTCCCAGTTTGGTGGCCGGTCAGGCCAATGTTCTTGTCTTTCCCGACCTGAACAGCGGAAACATTTCGGCCAAGCTGATCCAATACCTGACCAATTCGCGGGTTTACGGTCAAATCCTCCTCGGGCTTTCTCGACCAGCCGCCGATCTCTCCCGCGGCGCAACCGTTGATGATATTGTGGCCGTGGCGGCCCTTGTGGGTCTTCAGGCCATCGAATACCGGAAACTGTATCCCCCGGAAGAAACGCCACTCCCCTAAAATTCAGCAAAGAGGGGTCAACCCGGCAGGCTCTCGACAATGGTAGAATCCCCGCCGACGCGCACCACGCGCACCCGCGTCTGGGCTTCCAAGAATTCGCCGTCTGTCATCACATCGACGAGCGCAGCCCCAAACTTGGCTTTTCCGGCGGGGCGAAGCTTGGTGTAAGCAAACCCCTCATCGCCGACAGCGACCCCGGGGGCATACAAAATCTCGGAGACGGCGGAGATAGAAGGACCCGCCGCTGCCACCTTGGAAAGCACTAAGCGATGAAAAACCGGCAACTCGGGCAGATACCTTGCAACCAGCGCGGCCGCAACCACCGCAAGCGCCACACCAATCGAAAGATTGGCAATCGGGGCTGCCAAAACATCAAAAGAAAAATCCAGGGGCTGACTCGGATAATAATCAACCATCGCAAAAAACAGCGACCCCACCATGAGCGCTGTTCCAATCAGAGCCAGCACCACAATTCCGGGAAAAAACAGAACCTCCAACAGCACCAAAACCAACCCCAGAAAAAATATCCCCACCACCTCAAAGCCGGTCAGGCCCGCGATGTAATGACCCGTAAAAAACAAGAGGAAGCACAAAGCGGCAAGAACGCCAGCCACACCAAAACCGGGTGCCTTGAATTCCAACCAGGCCCCGATGATCCCACCCATCAGAAACATGGGTGCCAACATGGTGACCCATTGGGCAAGGGCTTCGAATCCGGACGGTTCGATCCTCACGATGGCGTTTACCTCAAGACCCGCCTTCTCACACAGTTCCTCCACGGTTTCTGCAATACCTTTTGCTAAAATAGGTTTGCCATCCACGACTTCAACGGCCTCCTGGGCACTCAGGGTGAGCAGCGCACCTTTGGGATTCAGCACGCGTTCCCCCACTTTCACTTCCTTGTCCATGTTCATGAACGCATCCACCAACTCGGGGTTGTGACCATTCTGGGCCGCGACACTTCGAAAATATCCGGAGTAATAGGAAACCACCTTCGCCGTCATCGTGGCCTCCATTTCCTGGCCGGAACCCATCACAGGGGCGGCGGCCCCAATGGCGCTGACGGGGGCCATGTAGATTTCCTTGGTCGAGAGTGCGATGAGCGCTCCTGCCGAGGCGGCGTTTGTGTTGATATAGCTATAAACCGGCATCGTGGCCTTCAGCAGCGCTTTATCAATTTTCTCCGTGGCGGACAGCGAGCCGCCGGGTGTGTCGATATCCAAAACCAGCGCGGCAGCCCCCGCCGCATCGGCCTGTTTGATAACACGCCTCAGAAAAAAGAACTGCGCCTCGGTGATGGCACCTTGAACGGGCACCACCACGACAGACCCCTTGACGATTTCAGGAGTCGCCGCAACGGCAGACCCGCCAACAAGGAGAGCAAAAACAGGGAGTAACCACTTCATGCCTCCAATTTCCCTTGTCGCGCCCCCTCTCGCAAGGGATTTTATACGTTCGGTGCTCTTTTCGCTGTTGGGGAGTTGGCAGTTTGGCAACTTGGGGTCAGGGCAACTTGGGGTCAGTGTGCAAGTTCTCCCTTGATAAACTTTACAGGCGCATTGCCAAGCCTGGGGCTTCAAAACCTGCCAGCTCGATTTATGGAGGATTTTCGAAACGGGCTCAGCAAATTGGCGGCTTCCCCCAATACCATCCCCGGCGTGGGTGGCCCACGCGGGGATCGGCTTCGGCATTGGTCGGAGGCATTCGGCTCTTTTCTCCTTCTACTACTGCCCGGCGATCCAGGCCTTCCACAAATCGCCTTCGCTGTTGGGGAGTTGTCGGTTTAAGCTTTCAGAGCCCATTCTCCAGCACGATCCGGTAGCGGGCTTTACCGGAGCGCAGATGATCAAGCGCTTCGTTCACTTTTGACATTGGGAACGTTTCGGTGACGGGGGCGATGGTGTGGCGGGCGCTGAACGCAAGCATGGCATCAATGGCCGTGGGGCTGCCGGTCGGCGATCCAGATACGGATTTTTGCCCTAAAATGAGGCCGAATGCTGGAACGGCCATCGGTTCAAGCACAGCACCCACGACGTGCAAACGCCCCTTCGGAGCGAGGATGCCAAGCAGGCCGGGAACGTCTTGCGGCACGTTGATGGTGGAAATAATGAGGTCGAGGTGGCCTGCGAGCCCCTTCAAAGCCCCGTCCCGTTTGGTGTTATGGACATGGTGGGCGCCGAGCTTAAGAGCTTCTGCCTCTTTGCTGTCACTTGTCGTGAAGGCATGCACTTCGCAGCCCCATTTGTTGGCAAATTGAAGGGCCATGTGTCCCAAGCCGCCGATGCCGATCACACCCACACGGGAGGTGGGAGAGATGTTGTGGATCAGGAGCGGGGCAAAGACCGTGATGCCGCCGCACAGCAGAGGACCCACTTTCGCAGCATCAAGGGCATCTGGAAGCGGGCGCACCCAGGTCCATTGCGCTCTCACGCGGTCTGCGAATCCCCCATGACGTCCCACAATCGTGGGTTGGGTGGTGGGGCAGAGTTGGTGATCGCCGGAGAGACATTCCTGACAAGAAAGACAACTGTGCGCGGACCAGCCAAGTCCCACACGCTGACCAATCTTGAGCCCCTTGGCTGCATTTCCCAGGGCGATGACCGTTCCGCTGACTTCATGTCCCGGCACAAATGGGTAAGCCGTCATTCCCCAATCATCGTCCAGCATCGAGAGATCGGAATGACACACCCCGCAATGGGTGACTTTAATTTCGACCTCCTCCGGCTTGAGTTCGCCTGGATCGAAATCAAATGGTTGGAGGGGTCCCTTGGCAGAAGTGGCGGCGTAGGCGTGAATGGCAGGCATGGTTTTGGATGTTAGCCGACAAACGATGACCGACGATACAATTGAACAGCTCAAACGCGAAGCTTGATATTCGCAATTCGTGAATTACGAATATGTTGATGCGAGAGTCTGTATGCTTGCCGCCTCTGAGATCGCGAAGCTCATTGAGAAACCAGATCATGTCCTTATCCCACAATATTGGGCTTGTCTGCCTCCTGTTTCCTTGCAGCAAAGCTGGAGGCTTTATAAAACTGCGGTATGGAAGACCTATTACTGAGTAAGGATCTTGTAGATGGAGTTACCCTGCTGGATTGCCGGATAAATCTGACCCTCTGTGTTTGAACTCACTTTCATTCAGCTCGCTTTGGCGGCGGCGGCGGCCTTGTGTATTGGTTTTGCGAAGGGGGGCTTTGGCGGGGCTGGGATGTTGGCGGTGTTGCTCATGGCGCAGGTCTATCCTGCCCGTGAATCCACGGGAGCGATTCTGCCCATGCTTATTGTGGGAGACATCATTGCGGTCTGGATTTTCCATGCCCACTCGCGGGCCGCGATTGTTCTCCGGCTCTTACCGCCGGCCATTTTGGGCATCATTTGCGGGTGGATTTTGATGCCTCGGATCGACCCGTCCACGTTTGCCCGGCTGATGGGTTGCCTCACGCTTGGCCTGTTGGTCCTGGTTGTGATCCAAAAATTTTTGCCGCGCTTGGTGCTCAAAGCTGAGCAGCGCCGGTATGGCTGGCCGTTGGGATGGTTGGCTGGCGTCACGACCATGTTGGCCAATGCCGCCGGGCCGGTCACCACGATCTATCTCCTGGCCTGTCGCCTGCCAAAATTGGAATTTGTCGGTACCGCCGCGTGGTTTTTTCTTGTGGTGAATGTGGTCAAAATTGCTTTTAGTGCGTCCCTGGGGCTCATCAGCCGGGAAAGTCTGATCCTGAACCTTGCCTTT
>Ga0105044_10013201_pt1 | contig 11222 bp, 4 predicted proteins | sample MAT01_FD_78092 | JGI IMG/M metagenome (GOLD analysis project Ga0105044, IMG submission 78092) | Freshwater microbial communities from Lake Fryxell liftoff mats and glacier meltwater in Antarctica - MAT-01 | ecosystem: Environmental > Aquatic > Freshwater > Ice > Liftoff microbial mat | place... | reverse complement strand
GGCGACGGCGTCCTGCACGAGGTCTGGACGGTCGACGACCCCCAGGCCATCAAGGCCTACCGAGACGCCCTCGCCGGCGAGGACATCTTCATCGCCGACGGGCATCACCGCTACGGGACCGGCCTGACCTACATCGATCACCTCGGCGGCGCGGCCCTCCCCGAGGATCATCCGGCCCGCCGCAGCATGATGGTCCTCGTCGGCATGTCCGATCCGGGCCTCATCATCTGGCCGACCCACCGGGTCCTCGGCGGAATGGCCGGCTATTCCATCGACGCGTTCCTCGACGCCTCCAAGGGACTCTTGGACGTCAGCCCTGCCGGCACCGACATCCATGCGCTCGAGCGGACCATGACCACCGCGGCCGCCACCAATGTCTTGGGCCTCTACGACTTCGCGTCGGGGCGCTGCTTCACCGCGACGCCCCCGCAGGCCGACCCGCTCCGCGCCCGCTTTCCGGACAAGCCGCCCGCCTGGCGCACGCTGGACGTCGCCCTCGTCCAGCACATCGTGGTCGAGCAGGTCTGCCAGCCCAGGCTCAACGCCGGCGAGCCCGTCAAGTGGGCCTTCCCGCACACCATCGACGAGGTCGTGGAGATCGGCAAGGGCTCCGAGACCGGCGCCGGCGGCGGCAAGGGCTTCAAGGCCCAGCTCGCGGTCATCGTTCGCCCGACTCCGCTCGACGCCGTCCGCGATGTCAGCCGAGCCAACCAACTCATGCCGCAGAAGTCGACCTTCTTCTACCCCAAGCTCCTGACCGGCCTCTTCATCAACCCGCTGGAGTAGCCCCGCCTACTTCCCATCGTCGCGGGGGCGCAAATCCGTCTCCCCATCCTTCGGGCTCTCTCCCCGCATGTCCGCGACCGGCCCGCCGTGTTCGGCGAGCCAACCCCGCAGCGCCGCCGCGCTGCTTGCGCCCACGCTCCGCGAGATCTCCCGCCCGTCCCGAAGCAGGATCAGCGCGGGAATCCCCGACACGTTCAGTCCGGCCGCGACCTCGCGCTGGGCATCCGCGTCGATCAGCACCGGATGAGTGTTGTCCGCGATCCAGCGAGCGACGCCCTCATCCGCGAGTCCTCCCCTCTTCAGGCTCTGGCACGACGGGCACCAGTCCGCCGTCACGAAGGCCAGAACCGGCATTCCGCTCCGTCTCGAGGCCGCGGTCGCCTCCTCGAATGTTCCCGCCGCGGCGAACGCCACGGGCGTCGGCGCGGGCCCGTCCCCCGTCACGAGCCGGATCGCCAGCAGCACCAGCACCGCCGTGATGAACATCCTCCACACCCTGCCGCGATTTCTCTTGGCCGCCATCACCATCGCCGCCTCCTCACTGAAGCCCCCTCGCGTCACCCCGCCCCATCCCCCACTGCTCGATCAGCCGCTCGATGTACCGCCACGCGTTGAGTTCCCGCCGGATCGCTCCGAGGACCCCCGCGCCCCCGGCCGCCTCGAACATCGGCAGGACCCGTGCCGCGTGCCCATCCCGCTGAGCCGCCGCCCACGCCCTCCATCGGGCCAACGCCACCGCGTCCTCCGACGCCGCGGCCGCCTCGATCGCCTCCCGCGTCTCCATCATCGTCATCAGAAAGCCATCGGGCAGAGACCGATCAACCTCCTTGGCGGGGCCTCCCATCCGAGCCAGAAGGGCGTTCGCCCGGGCTTCCGGATCGTCCAGCGTCGCCTTCGCCCTGTTCAACGAGGCGCTCCTCTCCGCCCCCTCGTCATCCCCGATCAGGTCCGGGTGGACCCCCGCGGCACGTTCGAGGTACGCTCGCTGCACCACCTCGGGTTCGAGGTCGAACCGGGCCGGAACCCCGAGAACGTCAAAGGGATCCTCCGACACGCTCAATCCCACTCCCTCTCAGACCCCTTGATCGCTCGTGTTTGACGCCGCGGCTCCCACGCCCCACCATAGGGGAGCCGCGGACCCCCTCCCGACCCTTCCCGGTCCACCCCGCGCCACCGCCGAGGACCCCGACGGCCCTCGCCGTCCCCGAAGGAGCTCGCGTGACCAGCCACATCGGGATCGTCGGCGTCAGCCCCGAAGGTGCCGCGCTCTTCTACCGCCAGGTCATGCGCCACGCGGGGCGCCTCCGCGCCCCGAACGAGCAGCCCCGAGTCACCGTGCACAACGAGCCTCTCGAGCTCTACATCAGCGCCATCCGCAAGGACGACTGGCTCACCGTCGGGCGGATGCTTCGACGTTCCGCCGAGCTGCTGGCCCGCTGCGGCGCCGAGTTCTGCATCACCCCCGACGGCGCCGTCCAGCACGGTGTCCAGCTGGCCGAGGTCGGCAGCCCGATCCCCTGGCTCCCCATGCCGGACTTGGTCGGGTCCGCGCTCGCCACCGATCGACGGACCTGCGTGGGGATCGTCGGCACGCGGCTCGTGACCCTTTCCTCGACCTACCAGACGCACCTGGGCCTGCGAGGGATCCAGGTCCTCACCCCGGATGAAACCGACATCGAGACGATCGATCAGATCATCTTCGGCGAACTCATCTACGGGCACGCGCGCCCCGAATCCCGAGCCGCCGCCCTCGCGGCGATCGCCAGCCTCGCCCGCCGCGGCTGCGACGCCGTGATCCTGGCGAGCAGCGAAGTTCCCCTGCTGGTCGGCAGCGAGAACTCCCCCCTCCCCGTCTACGACGCGGCGGAGATCCTCGCCGAGGCGTCCGTCCGTCGAACCATCCCCAAGCAGCCAACCACCCTCGCCTGACACCCCCGCTCCACAAGATAATTCGACCCCGCGCCGTCGCCGCTGCAACCGGGTCGGGGCCACGCCCGAATCGGTGAGAACCCCGCCTAGGCACCCGGTGCGCCCCGTGCGAGGCGCGCGGAGCACGACCGCCCCCGCCCCACTGGACACCCAACAACGCGTCCTGTATGCTCGCCCCAGCGACGCGCACGCCCCTAGGCAGGAGAGTGCCCCGGCGTCCGAGACCGCCCTCCCGATTCGCCCCGCAGTTCACGGAGCGCACCGAGAACGGCAGCCCCGGTCCCGCACCCCGGACGAGCACGCCGACCCTGCCCGGGGTGTCCCGGCCCCACCGCGGCCGCCCGACGCCCGCCCCGAACCCGCCCGACCCGCCGCCCCGGCGCTTTCCCCCTTGGAGCCCGACATGGATCGCAGGGACTTCCGCCCGCTCACCCCGACCTCCGTTCAGACCTCCGCCCGGGCTCGCGCGGCCGCTCGCCCCGCGGCGCTCGTCCGTCTCGTCGGTCGTGCCTTGGGTTTGAGAGGCGGCGGCTCTCCCTTAGGCACCGCGGGGGTCGAGGTCCTGGAGAGCCGGATCCTCCTCAACGGCACGTTCGACCTCCCCCTTCCACTCACGCTCGACGGCACGACGGGCGAGGGCGTCGGGGCCGTCGAATCGATCAACCCGGCCACCCCCTCCACCGACAACGACATCTACTCCTTCGTCGCCCCCGCGACCGACTTCGTCTCCATCCTCGCCGACACCTCGAACCAAGCCGGCAGCACGCTCAATACCCGCATCCGCCTCTTCAACGCCGCCCGTCAGGAGATCACCCCCGCGGGTCAGGGTCTGGGCAACAGCACCCTCACCTCGGGCCTCCAGCGCGACGGCTGGGTCGGGTTCGTCGCGACGGCGGGCCAGACCTACTTCGTCCAGGTCTCGAGCGACACAACCGGGGCGCCCGCCGGTTCGGGCGCCTATCGCGTCCGCCTCGACGCCACCACCACCACCTTCGACGTCGGGGGAGAGACCCCCCTCCCCACCGGCATCGCCCGCGAGGCGGGTTCCCCGGTCCCCGGCTCTCCCGTCCCCCCCATCACCCCCATCCTGGGTCAGTTGGGTGGCCTGGGCACCGTCGCCAACCGCATCCGGCAGGACGACATCGTCTACCGATACGATGTGCCCGCCGGTGCGCTGTGGGACAGCCTCGTCACGATCAACGCCCAGCACACCCGCTACACCGGCGTCCGCCTCGACACCCGCCTCGACGTCTACGACGGCCAGGGCAATCTCATCGCCGCCGACAGCGACGCCGGACGCATCAACGACGCGTTCACCACCATCCGCGCCCGCCCCGGCGAGACCTTCTTCATCCGCGTCCGCAGCGACGAGGTGCGCGCCTCCAACATCAGCCTCGCCACGGGGCCCTTCTTCCTCGTGGTCGACGCCATCGCCACCACCGTCAATCTCGACCCCGTCCGTCGCGTCGTCGGGGTTTCCGACGCCTTCGCGGGCTTCGGCGCCCCGAGCGTCGCCGCCGATCCTTCCATTCCCGCCCCGACCTTCCAGACCAAGGCGTACTCCTTCGTCGCCCAGGGGACCGGGCTGGCGTTCGTCACCATTCAGCCCACTGGGCTCGCCCCGGTCAATGACCCCGCCGTCCGGCTCCTGGACAAGGACGGGGCCCTCCTCGCCTTCAACGACAACGCCGTGGGCCTCTCCGCCCAGATCATCGCCCAGCTCACCGGCGGCGAGCAGTACTTCGTCGTCGTCGACGGCTTCGAGGTCAGCGGCGCGGTCCAGTACACCGTCGACATCGAGGCCAATCACACCTTCGACCCCGGCTCGGGCCTCGACGATCACGCCGATACGCCCATCCTCCCCCAGACCCCCACCCAGGCTGATCTCGACACCCGCCGCCGCCAGTTCGAGTCCGCCACGGGCCTCGTCTTCGGCAACATCTTCGCGACGTTCGACGCCGACGGCAATCTCGTCAAGGACCGCTCCGTCCGCGTCAACGCCGTCGGCACGGGCCGCATCTACGAGGCCGGCGACACCGACATCTTCCAGTTCACCGCCCCCGTCGACGTCCTCAGCGACAAGACGGGCAACAACGACGACGCCGGAACCTCCCTCTTCGTCGGTGGCGCCTTCACCCGCGCCGACGCCAGCAACCCTTGGACAACCGACTCCCGCTCCCTCGCCATCTGGGACGCCGACGACTGGTTCTTCGTCGGCCGCCAGACCGTCGACGTCGCCAGCGGCCTCGTCTTCGGCTTCAACGACAACCCCCTCACCCCGGCCACCCCCGACGCCCACATCCGCGCCATGGCCACGTGGGACCCCGACGGCCCCGGCCCACAGACCCCGGTCCTCGTCGTCGGCGGCGACTTCGAGCTCGTCGTCCCCTCCCCCTTCCCACTCCCCCCACGCCAGATCCGAAACCTCGCCGCCTGGCAGCTCAACCCCGTCACCGGCCGCGGCCGCTGGATCACCATCAACAACGCCCCCCCCACCGGCGTCGTCAACGTCACCGACGGGCCCGTCCACGCCATCGCCACCTACGACCCGCCCCCCCGCGGTGACCCCGAGTTCGACCCCAACCTCGGCGAGGTCCCCCAGCTCTTCGTCGGCGGCAGCTTCTCCGAGATCAACGGCGTCGCCGCCAACAACCTCGCGCTCTTCCCCAGCGTCTCCGGCACTTGGGAAGGCATCGGCGGCCTCGCCGACCCCGTCAACGCCCTCACCGTCTTCACCCCCGCCGATCCCGGCGACGAGCGCGCCGAGGACCTAGACGTCGGCCTCACGTTCACCCCCGACGTTCCCGAGCCTCTCCGCTCACTCGCCATCGGCGGTTCGTTCCCCGGCGGCGTCCGCCTCTGGGACGGCGCTGGCCTGAGCACCCTCTCCATCGGCGCCCCCGGCACCCCCCTCGGCAGCATCGACGGCCCCGTCTTCGCCCTCTCGACCTGGGACGCACCCGACCCCGACGGAGTGGACGGCCCCCTCGAGCCCCGCACCCTCCTCGCCATCGGCGGCTCCTTCACCCAGGCCGGAGACATCGCCGCCGGCAACGTCGTCGTATACGGCAACGACGACCCTACCCAGGACCCCGAAACCTCCCCCGTGTACACCCCCCGCCTCGTCTTCGAGGCCCTGGGCTCGGGTACCAACGGGCCCGTCTTCGCCCTCACGAACTGGAACGCTCCCGACATCGCCGACTCCGATCCCGACTCCGACGTCATCCCCGTCCTCGTCGTCGGCGGCTCCTTCTCGAACCTCGCAGGTTCCCCGGCGGGCAACATCGCCGCTTGGCGCGACGGCGTCCTCAACCTCTTCGGCGACGGCACCGACGCCGCCGTCCTCTCGCTCGTCTCCATCCCCGGCGCGACCGAGATCCAGGAGCCCGGCATCGTCGAGGAGCTCGACTCCGGCATCGACCAGGACGCCCTCTACGTCGGCGGCGACTTCACCCTCGTCTCCAACGGCGGCCCCAACCCGCCCATCACCGTCAACCGCGTCGCCCAGTACTCGGCCTTCACCGGCCCCTTCGCCAACGACGACTTCTTCTCCTGGCGCGCCATGGGCTCGGGGGTCTCCGTCAACGACGACCCCTCCGCCCCCGTCCCCTTCACCGGCGTCACCTCCGTCTTCGCCCTCGCCGTCTTCGACGACGGCAACCCCAACGAGTGGGACCGCCACGACCGCCGCGCCAACCGCATGGCCCTCACCGTCAGCCCCACCACCGGCTCCTTCATCAACGCCCTCGTCCGCGTCTACGACTCCAACTTCGCCCTCGTCTACGACTTCGACCGCCCCGGCAGCGACACCATCAGTCCTCCCTTCCCCGACCCGGCGGGCATGGTCGACGGCTCGGTCTCCGCCCCCGCCTTCAACACCGCCTTCGAGGGCATCAAGCTCTGGGGCGGCGAAACCTACTACATCGAGGTCTCCTCCACCCCCGGCGGCACCGGCCGCTACGCCCTCAGCCTCACCGTCGACGGCTTCGCCCAGGACCGCAACGGCGACGGCAACCGCGACGACGTCAACGCCCGCTACGCCGAACGCGCCGTCGACCAAGGCGCCTTCGAACGCGCCCAGGCCGTCAACACCACCCTCGCCAACGGCGACGGGGCCATCACCAACGGCGCGAACACCCCGCCCTTCGCCCGCGGCAACGACACCCGCATCCAGAAGGCTTCCCCCACCGACGGCACCGTCGCCTCCACCGGCGACATCGGCAACATCTCGACCATCAACGACACCGACCTCTACACCTTCCGCGCCGAGTTCACCGGCACCGTCGAGGTCCGCATCGCCACCACCCAGCTGAGCGACCTCTACGGCGAGGTCATCGGCCCCGACTTCCGCCCCGACGAGAAGATCTACGACTCCCGCCTCGACGCCGCCGTCCGCATCTTCCGCAACGACTTCGAGCAGATCGCCTACAACGACGACCCCGCCGTCGTCCGCGGCGAGTTCGCCGACGACGCCGCCGGCACCATCGCCGCCCGCTTCGCCCGCCGCGACCCGCGCCTCGTCTTCGAGGTCGTCCAGGGCAACACCTACTTCATCCAGGTCGAGAGCGGCGCCCTCTACATCGACGGCGCCCCCGCCGATCCCTCCGCCCGCGTCGTCGCCCCCGTCAACGCCGTCGACACCCGCTACGCCACCGGCAGCTACCAGCTCCTCATCAACCAGATGCCCAACCTCTTCGCCGACTCCGAGGCGGGGCAGCCCACGCTCGACGACCACATCGACGCCGTCGCCAACCAGGCGACCGTCCTGCCCATCAACGAAACCCTCGGCGACCCCGCCAACGGCACAGCCTCCATCCTCGGCTTCATCAACGGCACCCCCGGCAAGCCCATCGACGTCGACTCCTTCCGCTTCGCCGCCGTCAGCGACGGCTTCGTCACCATCACCCTCTCCCCCACCGCCGGCGGCCTGCTCGCGCAGATGACCGTCTTCAACGCCACTCCGGACCAGTCCTTCGTGGGCCAGGCCACCCCCACCGCCAACGGCGCCATCGCCATCACCTTCCTGACCTTCCAGGGCCAGCAGTTCCTGATCAACGTCCAGGGCCAGGGCGGCACCGAGGGCTCCTACCGCATCGACTACGCCGGCACCCCCTTCGCCGACGACCACGCCTCCTTCCCCGACCTCGTCAACGCCTCGGACCTCCAGCTCTTCGACTTCCTCGGCCAGGGCTCCATCACCGGCATCCTCGAGGGCCCCGGCGACACCGACGTCTTCCGCTTCGGCTTCGACGAGTTCGCCCGCCTCACCGCCGACGTCGTCTCCGGCGCGGCGACGCTCAACCCCCGCGTCGACGTCTACGAGGTGAGCGAGGACTTCCAGGGCCGCCCCCTCCTCCTCCGCATCGGCTTCAACGACAACCTCTCCGCCGGCGACACCAACGCCCGCTCCATCTTCTCCGTCACGCCCAACCGCACCATCGAGCCCCTCGTCGGCCCGGTACGCGACTACCCCTTCTACTACGTCGTCGTCTCCGGCTCCGACCCCGACTCGGACTTCGGCGCCTACACCCTGACCCTCACCTTCCCCCCCACCGACGACCATGCCGACGGCGACACCGACGGCGACGACCTGCTCGACACGGGCGAGTTCGACCTCGCCACCTCGATCGTGGTCGACACCACCAGCGGCGTGGGGGCCTCCACCGGCACCATCGAATCCCCCGCCGATACCGACCTCTTCCGCTTCACCGTCCCCGCGGGCGGGCCCGTCACGGTCCGCATCAGCCGCCCCGACGGCAGCCTGATCCGTCCCCGCGTCACCCTGCTCGACGCCGCGGGCAACGTCCTGGGCACCCCCGGCGTCGGCGACGACGACCTCATCACCTTCGCCGCCACCACCTCCATCACCGGCGTCCGCAACGTCACGTACTTCCTCGTCGTCGAGGGCTTCGACGGCGGCGCCACACCCAACGCCGCCTCCGACGACTTCGGCGCCTACACCGTGAGCGTCGTCGCCCAGGGCGTCGACGACCACCCCAACGATGGCGAGTTCGACCTCGCCACGCCCATCACCCTCGCCAACGACACCGGCGACGGGCAGGTCGGCTCCGTCGCCGGCGGCGACCCCTCCAACCCCCGCCTCCTCCCCGACACCGACACCGACCTCTTCACCTTCGTCGCCGGCCGCGCGGGCTCCTTCCGCGTCGTCGTCTCCCCCTTCGACACCGCCGTCGGCCGCGTCGCCCCGCGCCTGCGGATCTTCGCCGCCGACCGCGTCACCGTCCTGGCCGACATCGTCGCCACCACCCGCCTCCAGGAAGTCTCCTTCACCATCCCCGCCGCCGTCGCCGGCGACCGCTATTACCTCCTCGTCACCCCCGTCTCGGGCGTCCTCAACGCCGACCTCACGGGCGAGTACCGCGTCCTGGTCGACGGCCCCGCCGCGGGCACCCAGCCCGGCGGCCCCGACACCTCCGACATCGACTTCGCCCAGCCCGTCCGAATCCTCCTCGACGCCCGCACGGGCGACGGCCTCCGCGACGACGTCATCAACGTCTCCGGCGACCGCGACCTCTTCGTCTTCACCAGCACCGTCCGGGGCCGCATCTTCGTCCAGGTCACCACCCCCGACGGCTCCCTCCTCGACGCCTCCGTCCGCCTCCTCCGCAACGCCAACGAACTCCCCCAGTCCTCGGTCGCCTTCGACACCGACGGCATCCCCGGCGTCACCGCCAACGTCGCCTTCGACGGCGAGCCCGGCCGGGACTACTACGTCATCGTCGACGGCCTGGGCGCCTCCGTCGGCTCCTACACCGTCCGCGTCAACACCCAGCCCGTCACCAACTTCGCCTACTTCCCCGAGGGCTTCACCAACGACAACATCCGCGAGTTCCTCTCGCTCGTGAACCCCAACGCCGAGGACGCCACCTACACCGTCCGCCTCCGCTACGAGTTCGGCCAGTTCGAGACCGTCATCGCCAACGGCCTCGTCCGCGCCAACAGCCGCGACGGCCTCACCATCACCGACGGCCTTCTCTTCCGCACCCCCGGCGTCATCCCCAACGTCCCCTACGCCGTCATCGTCGAGTCCAGCCTCCCCCTCGGCGCCACCCTCGCCCGATACGACTTCGGCAGCGCCATCGGCGACAACTTCACCGAGACCCTCAGCCCCACCTGGAGCTTCCCCCGCGTCGAACGCGACCCCGCCAACGTCGCCGACTTCCTCGTCTTCTACAACCCCAGCGACTTCGAGATCGACGTCACCCTCACCGCCTACGGCGACGGCGGCACCACCGCCTCCGTCACCACCCGCTTCGCCGCCGGCCGCCGCGGCGGATTCTCCATCAACAACCTCCTCAACCTCCCCCAAGGCGTCTTCAGCGTCATCCTCACCTCCCGCGCCGCCGACGCCGCCAACCAGCCCGCCTTCGCCGGCATCGTCGCCTCCATCAGCCACTACGAGCTCGGCGGCGGCTCCGCCTTCGGCCTCCTCGGCGACGCCACCGGCGGCAGCAGCCGCGGCGCCGTCACCAACATCTCCCAAGGCGCCGGCATCGACTCCGAAGTCGTCTTCTTCAACCCCGGCAACCTCTCCGTCTCCGTCACCCTCACCGGCCGCTACATCCGCCAGGACCTCCCCCAGTTCAGCCGCAACTTCCAGGTCCCCGCCCGCGGCCGCGTCGTCATCCCCGGCGCCAACCTCGGCCTCATCTCCGGCCAGCCCGCCGGCTTCACCTACGCCTCCAGCGGCCCCGTCCACCTCGTCACCCAGCAGCAGCAACTCGGCGACGCCGACGCCACCAGCCCCGCCACCATCGCCGCCACCCGCTTCTTCTTCGGCGACGCCTTCCTCTTCGTCCCCGACGCCGGCACCAAGTACTTCGAGACCCTCTTCCTCTACAACCCCGCCGCCGTCGACACCGACATCACCGTCAAGCTCCTCTTCATCGACGGCACCTCCGCCACCTTCATCCAGCCCGTCGACGCCGGCGGCTTCGCCGAGATCCAACTCCACCGCCAGCCCGAACTCGTCGTTGATCGCACCGGCAACATCCACTTCTCCGTCGACCTCTCCGCACCCACCCCCTTCAACGCCTCCATGGTCCACTACGACCTCTTCCTCGGCGGCGGCTGGGCCACCACCGGCATCCCCTTCGGAATCACCACCCCCATCTCCCGCATCCTCTCCACCTAACCACCCCCCCCGGGATGCCGCGGGTCGGCCGTCCGCGCCAGACCCGCGAGGCCGCTGTCAGAGCCTCTGGCTCGAGCCAGAGGAGCCGGTCCTCGCACTCCCCGGCTGACGTCTTCTCCGACACGCCGTCTGGGCGCGTCCTCATCCAGTCCCCCGGGCCCGCTTTCCATCCCTGAAATCGTTCCCACCGGTCACCACTGACCGCTTCTGGCGCTACATCGCGGTCATGCGCCCATTCCCCCTTGCCAATCCAAACGGGCGTTGTACGGTATCCGCATGGAAACCAACCCAACGCCGTACACTCCCGACCCCACCACCCCCCTCTCCCCCGACGAGGCCGCCCACCTCCTCG
>Ga0105044_10013200_pt1 | contig 11222 bp, 10 predicted proteins | sample MAT01_FD_78092 | JGI IMG/M metagenome (GOLD analysis project Ga0105044, IMG submission 78092) | Freshwater microbial communities from Lake Fryxell liftoff mats and glacier meltwater in Antarctica - MAT-01 | ecosystem: Environmental > Aquatic > Freshwater > Ice > Liftoff microbial mat | place... | reverse complement strand
TTCTGTATCTTGCTCTAAATAAATTTTGGGTTGGAGAACTTGCACATCAAGACTTAGACGACGACTAATAAGTAGTTCTAAGAGATTGAAATTAGCTTCGATCGCCTCAACTTTTACTTGATCTCGGTCTTGATCAGTGGCCGGAATCAAAGTTTCTCCAAATCGAATACTAGAAATAGAAATACCTTCAACTCTACCCAAGGCCACGGGTCGATCGAGCACCTGAACTAGGGAATCTTGGATGATCGCAGCGAGATAACGATCGACAAAGATCCAGCCCCCCAAGGCAACTCCCCCTACAGTAACAACGGAGGTAAATGCCAAAATTCGCCACCACCGCCGTCGGGTTCTGGGTTGATTAGGAGTTTCTGGAGTCTCTGGGGTTTCTGGTTCTTGGTCTGGCGATCGCATACTACTCCTTTGGCTAGAAACTTTGCCCGTTAAAGGTTTGTTGGCTGGGAAGATGCTAGAAAATCTAAGAATATCTGGGAGTGTGGTAAAATCTCTTCAGCGAATTTCTACAGAATTTTTACAGAATTTCCACACATTGTAGCATCAAGGTTTATTTTGCCCTAAGTTAGTTCTTCCTTCTTGATTTTTCCTTTTCTATGTCAATTTCTCCTCAAAGTCTAGATATTGCCAACAGTTACTTAAATAACGGCAGAATTTATCAACAGCACCAATCTTTATATAGTGCGATCGTTAGCTATGAAAAGTCTCTTCAAATTAACCCAGATCAAGCAAATACATGGCATGAATTGGGGCTACTTTATTGTAATTTTGAACGCTATCAAGAAGGTATAATTTGTTACTTAGAATCATTGTTTCTAGAGATTAATCCCGAAGTTTGTCAGAGCTTAAGTCAAGCATTATTTAACATCGGTAAAATTACCCAAGCAGAAGAAGCTGCCGCTAATATTATCTCCAATCGTTTAATCGCCGATTTCTATCCCCTATCCCCAGAAGTTGATCGACAAATTCATCAATTAAATCACCTAGATACTCAATTAAATAATCATCAATCAAATCATCTAGATCATCAATCAAACTCTCAACTTTCTGAGCAACCTGATCAACAAATTTATCATCAACAAATCTACAATAGCGATCGCCTAGACCTTACTCCTCCTAAGTCTTTAGATTATGATCATCCCTACTTTATCCGGCAAAAAGTTGATTATCCGGCTGCTACTGTGACTAGAGTGCAGGGGGGGAAGATCATTGCCAGAGATTGGGCTAGTGTGATCACCACGGCTGACAATGTTTTTTTATCAGAAATTTCTACGGGTTTATCTCATTGGTTATTCCTGCTCAAGGAACAGGCTCCTCTAGCAAAAGTTCCCGGTCGAGTGGTGGCTCTGGCGAGGTGGGCGGGATTAAAATATTTTCATTGGTTAGGAGAAACTTTTTCGGCAATTCATTTATTAGGTTTGGCGGGCCTAGATTTGGGATCGATCGACTATTTTCTGGTTAATAGCCCCTTCCCCAATTATCAACAGGTAATGTTAGAAACTTTGGGAATTCAGCCCCGGCAAATTTTAACCACTGATGATTATCCCTACCTCCAAGCCGAAGAGTTAATTATTCCTTACTACGGAAATGTGGATGGATGGTTTCCCAAAATAGCGATCGAGTTTCTCCGGGATAAATTTCTCTCCACCGTAAACCAGAATAGTTACCCTACTTTTGAGAATTGCCATCTCCCCAAGAAAATCTATCTTAGTCGGGCAGCAGTGAGTTATCGCCGGGTGGTTAATGAAGCGGAGTTGCAAGAGTTTTTGAGTAGTCAAGGTTTTGTGACGATCAGACCGGAATCCCTCTCTTTTCTAGAACAGGTTGCTCTGTTTGCCCAAGCAGAAGTAATTATTGCGCCCCACGGTGCAGGCTTGGCTAATTTGGCTTTTTGTCAGCCCCGTACCCAAGTTGTAGAATTATTTACCCCCGATTATGTCTATGGTTGTTTCTGGGCGATCGCCAGTCAACGGGATTTAGATTATTATTATTTAGTTAATTCTGGGATCGATCGAGCCCCGCTCCGGCTAGATGACCTCATGCATCCTTGTTATCGAGATATTTATGTAGATATTTCCCGTCTGCAAAAATTTTTAGGGAACTGATGCTTTTTCCACAAATTTGGCTATTTTCGGCATGAGGGGTTTATCAATTAGGTTTCTTTGCCAACTATTTAGCTACAATTAGGTTCTGTTCAACTAGGGTTTTATATTCAGAACATTTGTACTAACTAATCTATTAATTATCCATTGATTAAGATTGTCAAAATTAGCAAAGATAGCTGGTACAAATAAAGAATAAGCATGGTAAAAATGGCGAGCAACGATGGTAAGGATTAAATAAAATCATGAAGGCAGCAAGAGTAATTAGATATGATGAACCTCAAACCCCTCCTCAAATACCCCATTACATACCTCCTCAGCCCCGGCGGCGGCAGCGTCTTCAAAGCAAATCCAAGACCAATCTTCACAAAACTCTTGCTGTTGAATCTTTAACTAAAATTGGGATTAATCTCTGTCTGGCGGGGGCGGCGATCGTGACTCTGCTCCAACAAATTCCTCAACAAAAACAACAGGAAATCAAGCTCCAAGAAATTAATACCGAAGTAAGTAAAGTGCAAGCTAGAGTTGACCTCCTCCAAGATAATTTCTCCCGTTATTTTGACCCCACTGCCAGCGCTGAGGTCATGCAGGAACAAACGCATCTAGTCTTGCCCAATCACCAAGAAATAGTGATCAACGAGACTACTAAAAAATAACTCTAAAAATAACTCCAAAAAATAACTAGTTCAAGCTATCTGTCAGGTTAACCTGCTCCGTGCGCTCTAGTTGCCAGAGAATTTGATTTCCCTCACGGCGGACACGGGAGACAATCCAGTTACGCCAAGGCCAGTTATCACCCCGACTAGTCACTGCACTAGCATTGATATCCATGAGGTCTGCCAATTCTGAGCTAGTAATCAGATAGCCATGATCAGCAATTTTATCAGCAATTTCTAGGGTTTCTATGAGGTTGCGGAGTTGCATAACTCGCAGTTCTCTGGGTAAATCATCATTGGGATTAACCTCTAGTTTGTCTAAGTCTGGCATATTACTGGGCCTTGAAACGAATTAAAACTTTATCACTGTCACCCTACTATACTTCAGCTAGTTGTGTCTGCTAAGGTTACTACCGATAGGCAAATAGGCAGCAAAGAAGTTATTTTTCTACTATAGTAATTGCCACAGTAGTTAAGACACCTAAATATTTGAAGAATAATGGGCTTAAGCCTATTGCCTGTTCTAACTTTTATGGCAACGACTATATTTGAGATTATTCACAATTATTCAAAATCATGGCTGATATTTCAAGTTTCCCCTCATCTTCCAAAGTAAGTCCGAAAGTAAGTCCGAAAGTAAGTCCGAAAGTAAGCCCGAAAGTAAGTGCGGAGTCGTTGCCAAAAGTTCAGATTTATACAGATGGTTCTTGCTTGGGAAATCCGGGGGCGGGGGGCTATGGAGCTTTGCTGGATTATGGCGATCGACGGCAGGAGCTATCGGGGGGCTATCGTTTGACGACTAATAATCGGATGGAAATTTTGGGGGCGATCGTGGCTCTCAGGTCTCTAGAAACTCCCTCAGTAGTTGATCTCTATACCGATTCTCAATACCTCGTAAATACCATGACTAAGGGCTGGGCAAAACGCTGGCAGGCGAATAATTGGCAACGCAACGCCAAGGACAAAGCCGAAAACCCTGATCTGTGGCAGGAACTCCTAGAGCTAGGTAAGCAACACAAAATAACTTTTCATTGGGTACGGGGACACTCTGGACATCCCGAAAATGAGTATTGCGATCGCCTTGCTGTCAAAGCTGCCAATGGACAAAATCTGCCTCCAGACTCTGGCTACAAACCCAAAAAATGAGAGATTTCCGAAAATTCACTAATAAACTTAACAAGGAATGTAACAATCTGTAACTTATTCATCTATAATTTCAATTGTAAACACTTCATCAAAGACAAAAATAACTGGAATGAAAGTTGCGATCGCCGGAGCAGGTTTAGCGGGTCTGACCTGCGCTAAGTATTTAGCAGATGCGGGACATACCCCCTTGGTATTGGAAGCACGGGATGTCCTTGGTGGCAAGGTAGCAGCCTGGAAAGATGCCGATGGTGATTGGTACGAAACAGGGCTACATATTTTCTTTGGGGCCTACCCAAATATGCTCCAGCTATTCAAAGAATTAGACATTGAAGACCGCTTGCAATGGAAAGAACATTCCATGATCTTCAACCAACCAGAAACTCCGGGAACCTATTCTCGCTTTGATTTTCCCGACCTACCTGCCCCAATTAATGGCATGATAGCCATTCTCCGCAATAATGATATGCTGACTTGGGGGGAGAAAATCACCTTTGGTTTGGGGTTAATTCCGGCCATTCTCCAAGGGCAGAACTATGTAGAAGAGATGGATAAGTATTCCTTCTCGGAGTGGCTGAAAAAGCAAAATGTCCCGCCCCGGGTCGAAAAAGAAGTATTTATTGCCATGTCTAAGGCGTTAAATTTTATTAACCCTGATGAAATCTCGGCAACGGTGATCCTCACGGCTTTGAATCGCTTTTTACAAGAAAAAAATGGCTCGAAGATGGCTTTCCTTGATGGAGCACCCACTGAGCGCCTCTGCCAACCCCTCGTGGATTACATTACGGAACGGGGAGGAGAAATCCGCCTTGAAGCACCTTTGAAGGAATTTCTCCTGAATGCGGATGGGACTGTGCGGGGTTTCCAGTTAGCCCATGGGGAAGTGGTAACTGCCGATGCCTACGTTTCTGCCATGCCTGTGGATATTTTAAAACTACTTTTACCCACGCCTTGGCGATCGCAGCCCTATTTTCAGCAGTTGGATGGCTTAGAAGGTGTTCCGGTAATTAATGTGCATTTATGGTTCGATCGCAAGCTCACGGACATTGATCATTTGTTGTTTTCTCGATCGCCCCTCTTGAGTGTCTACGCTGATATGAGCATCACTTGCAAGGAGTACGCCGACCCGGATCGATCGATGCTGGAATTAGTCTTAGCCCCTGCCAAGGAGTGGATCGGTCGCTCTGATGCGGATATTGTCGCTGCGACGATGAAGGAACTAGAGCAACTATTTCCCCAACACTTCACGGTTGAGAACCCCGCCCAACTCAGAAAATTCCACGTAGTCAAAACTCCTCGATCGGTCTACAAAGCCACACCGGGCAGGCAACAACACCGCCCGACCCAAAAAAGCCCGATCGCCAACTTTTATCTCGCCGGAGATTACACTATGCAACGCTACCTAGCAAGTATGGAAGGTGCGGTACTTTCTGGTAAACTAACAGCACAAACTATTGTTGATAGTCAGGGGATTGTAGTTGACTCCCAACCTTTAGCAGCTAGCTCTCACTAGAGTTTAGATTTGGGGAGGGTTTGGTTAGATTTCAGTTGGAGTTTGGTGAGGGTTTGACGAAGATTTAGCAAAAATCTGCATAAAATTCAACTAATGTCTAACTAATATCTAGTTACTTCTTGATAATCCTTGACCTGCCGACAATTTATGATTCATGACTAATGACTAATGCTGCAACTGCCCAAAATGCTCGATCTGCGACAGCTTGCCTCTAAAGCAGAAGCCTACGAATACTGTCGGCAAATCACTGCTAAGTACTCTAAGACTTTTTATCTTGGTTCCCTGTTAATGCCCAAAGCTAAACGGGAGGCAATTTGGGCAATTTATGTTTGGTGTCGCCGTACCGATGAGTTGGTGGACGGGCCCGATGCCCAAGCGACTACGCCAGAAACTCTTGATGCTTGGGAGCAACACCTCGAAATAATTTTTGCTGGGCGTCCCCTTGATGACCCTGATGTGGCTCTGGTAGATACCCTAGAGCGCTTTCCCCTCGATATTCAGCCTTTCCGGGATATGATCGCTGGACAGCAGATGGATCTATACCGGAGTCGTTACCAAACTTTTGAAGAATTAGAACTCTATTGTTATCGGGTGGCAGGGACTGTGGGCTTGATGTCTAGTGATATTTTGGGGGTGGACGATCGCAGTAATTCTGCTCCTTGGGATTGTGGTCAGGGGATAGATAGCCAAGAAGCAGCGATCGCCCTCGGTATTGCCAACCAGCTCACAAATATCCTCCGGGATGTGGGGGAAGATGCTCAACGGGGCAGAATTTATTTACCCCTAGAAGATTTGGCTCTGTTTGATTACACGGAGGCAGATTTATTTAAGGGGATCGTGGACGATCGATGGCGGGAGTTGATGAAGTTTCAAATTAATCGATCGCGCAAGTTTTATACCCAAGCAGAAAAAGGGATTCGCTGCCTCAGTGCTGATTCTCGGTTGCCCGTGTGGGCGGCTCTAATGCTTTATCAGGGGATTTTGGATACGATCGAGCGCAATGACTACGATGTTTTTACTAAACGAGCCTACGTTTCCAATATTAAAAAAATGCTGACTCTCCCGGTTGCCTTCCTGAGAGCGCAGGCTTTATAAAATTCTGGATAAAATTCATGAAAGCCTGCGGAGATATTAATGCGGAGATATTAATTAAGTAATCTCTGGAGCAATCTCTGGAGTAATTTCTGGAGTAATTTCTGGCATATCTGCCTTAATTTCTTGCAACAAACCTTGACAAGCATCCACCAAGAGTTCGATCACATAATCAAAGCCTTGGGGACCACCGTAGTAGGGATCCGGGACTTCTCGATCGGGGTGATTTTTGGCATAACTACACATCATCTTTACCTTAGGATGGCTAGTCGTCAGCCCCACACTCCGCAAAATATCCCGATAGTTATCTTCATCCATTGCCAGCACTAAATCAAACTTTGCTAAATCTTCCGGCTGAAATTGCCTAGCCCTGCCTTCGAGGATAATTCCTGACTTTTTAGCAGCGATCGCCATCCGTCGATCGGGTGCTGCCCCGGTATGATAACCCGCTGTCCCTGCCGAATCACAGGTAATCTTTCCATCTAACCCCGCTTCCCGAATCAAGTGGTTCATGATATTTTCGGCAGCGGGCGATCGACAAATATTTCCCAAGCAAACAAACAATAAACGCATGGTTTCCAGACCTTAAATTACCAAAAATTACCAAAAATTACCAAAACAAATCTACTAAACAAATCTATCAAGAAGTCTTCCAATGGAAAAATCCCCGCATTCTGTTTTCTAACAACCAGAAAAATACGGGGATCTAGCAATAAAGTCAAGCTCTCTCTAGCCCAAACCAGAAATATTTAATCCACTGGTAAGGGTTTCCATCTTCTCCCGCATGGTGTCAGTAGATTTGGCATAGGCATCCTGCATAGCTTCTGTCACAGTAGCCGAGAGAGCCTCCGCACCTTGAGCCAGAGCATCAGGAGAGATTTGCACACCCTTGGGTTCTTGATTTCCGCTCAGAATTACCTTGACCAAGCCATTGCTGCTTTGCCCTTCAATCTCCATTTGCTCTAGTTCTTCTTGGAGCTTCTTTGCCCCTTCCTGCACCTGTTGAGCTTTTTTGAAGGCTTCGGTTAGCTCCTTCATTTTACCTAGACCGAAGTTAAATCCTTTACCTTGTGTCATAACCTTTGATTTCTCTATACTTAAAAGTTAATTAATTCATCTTTAACTATACAGGAATTAGGATCACCGTTTCGGGAACTCTTTAGTAACTCCTTGGCAACTCTTTAGGTAAATCTTGGGTAACTCCTTTCTGAAGCTGCGAAAAATCCCCAAGAATTTTTACCTCTGGGACTAGTTTTACCCGCCATTTTATTTCTACCTGCTCTTGGATGTGGTGAATCAGCCGCCAGATATCCCCAGCTTTGGCTCGCCCACAGTTGAGAATAAAATTGGCATGACGATGAGCGACTTCTGCATCCCCAATCCGGTAGCCTTTTAAGCCTGTTTGTTCAATTAACCACGCCGCACTATAGGCCTGGGGGTTACGAAATACGCTGCCACAACTAGGGAGATGATAGGGCTGGGTAGCTTGGCGCTGGGCCCGGTGTTCGGCGGTGGTGGTCATGACTTCGGTTTTGCTATAGCCCGGTTGTAATTGGAGAGTAGCTTGAGTTACGAGTTTGGATTGCTTCTGGAGGAGAGAAGTCCGATAGCCGTAGCCTAGTTGGTCTGGGGTCAATATTGCCAAATCTCCACCTAGGGTAATTATTTGTGTATCAAAGAGAATATCTGCGGTGCAGGCTTGGTGCGCTCCGGCATTCATCACCACTGCCCCGCCGACGGTTCCGGGAATCCCCACTGCCCACTCTAGCCCCCGCCAGCCCCGTTTTGCCACCTGCCAAGCTAGTTTGGGGAGAGATACCCCTGCCCCTGCCCGGACTCTGCCTGTCTCTGGATCAAAATGGGTAGTCTTTAGATGTCTTGTGGAAATAACTAAGCCAGAAATCCCTCGATCGCTCACCAAAAGATTAGAACCTGCCCCCAAAAAATAGATTGGTAATCCAGATTCCCTTGCCCATTCCAAAATACTTTGCAACTCTTCTAAGGAATTGGGTTCCCCGTACCATTCAGCTAGGCCCCCGACTCGAAAGGAAGTAAAATCTGCTAAAGATACTTGACTTTGGAGGCGGCAGTTGGTCTCTGGGAGGTAGATGATCTCAGAAACTGGGTCTGCCAATCTGGAGAAATCGACTTTCGGGATGTCGTAGGAAAGAGTCATAACAAGGAGTTCATCACTTAGGGTTTTATAAGGGGGCAGTCTGGATTGAGCAGAATCAAGAGGGAGTAGGACTTGGTTAGGATTTAATTAGGTTTTAGGCAGATTTTCAAGATATTTTCAAGATATTTTTGAGGATCTGCTAGAAAATGAGGCAAGATTTACTTAAATTCTAGCGGGGAGCTAGCTGATAGGAATCAATTAACTGGGGGATGACAGAATTAAGATTTCCGGCTCCCAGAAAGAGGGCTAGATCTCCGGGTTGGAGATGTTCTTGGAGGAATTGACTAACTCCTTGTAGGGTCGATCGATAAAATACTTGGGGATGATGTTGGGCGATCGCCGCCGTCACTATTTCGCCAGTGATGCCGATGGTGTTAGCTTCCCCAGCACTATAGATATCAGTGACTAAGACTAGGTCTGCTTCGGTAAAGCAGCGAGAAAATTCCTCTAAAAAGGTTTGGGTACGGCTGTAGCGATGGGGCTGAAAAATTGCCACAACTCTTTCGCCGTCATGTACCCGTAATCTAGCAGAACCTAAGGTAGCAGAGATTTCGCTAGGGTGGTGAGCGTAGTCATCTACAAACCGAATTTTATTGACTTCTCCCCGGAGTTCAAATCGACGTTTTGCGCCCGTAAATTTACTAAGTCCCTTGGTGATGGTTGGCCAGTCTAAATTCAATTTTCGAGCTACGGCGATCGCTGCCAAGGTGTTACTGAGATTGTGTTTCCCCAAAACAGGAATATGTAAAGTCCCCAAAATATGTCCCCGTTCCCATACCCGTGCGGTTGTCCCATCAAACTTATAGACCACTTGATCAACGGTGTAGTCTGCCCCCCGCGCTGGGTCAAGACTGTAGGTAATGGTCGGCTGCATTTCCTTGGTAATACACTGGCAATCTAGACAAGCAATGAGGGTCTGGCACTGGCTGGCAAAAATCTTAAAGGTATTAACTACTTCTTCGAGGCTGTGGTAGTGGTCTGGGTGATCTAGCTCAATGTTGGTAATTACGCCGATCGAGGCTGCCAATTTCACCAAGGAACCATCAGATTCATCTGCCTCCGCAACTAGGTATGCCCCCTGCCCAACCCGGGCATTTCCCTGCCAAGCATCTACTTCTCCTCCCACCACGATCGTCGGGTCTAGCTCTGCTTCTAGGAGGAGATAACCAATCAGGCTACTGGTAGTTGTTTTCCCGTGAGTACCAGCCACAGCAATACTTTGATACTTTGTCATCAAGGCTGCCAACAGGTCCGATCGGTGAAAAATAGGGTAGCCCAAAGCTAGAGCGGCTTGATATTCTGAGTTGTTAGAGTTGATGGCTGTGGAACAAATTACTTGGGGAATTAATCTGGAGTGATTAAGAGAGTGATTAAGAGATTGATAAATGGATGGAGTAGTGAACTGGTCATGAAACTGATCCGTAGTTGGTTGAGCTTGTCGATCGAGGGATTCTTTTGAGGTGATATAGTCTTGATTCCCTTGTTCCGGCAATTGCTCACACGGCTGAAACTGTCCAGACTGATCTAACTGAAAAAAGTTGAGATTTTTTGGCTCTTGATCAACAAAAATATGCGCCCCTACGGATTGCAGCCGTTGTGTTATGTTTGTTACCCGTAGATCAGAACCTGAAACGGGAAGATGATGTTCAGCTAAGACATAAGCTAAAGCCGACATTCCAATACCACCTATTCCAATAAAATGAAACGGCTGACCACCAAAATTTACTAAGCGATCCATACATTAACTCCTTACAACACCACACTAGATAGAGTTCTACTGTGTTTCGGTAACATTCGGTCATGATACCAAAGATTATTTTTTAGAATACAGGAAACTGTCTAATCATCAAAGATTCCCATGTATTTACCATGTATTACTATGCTTTTCGTTATCAGTTTCCCTCAATTAGACTAAACTAAATTTCCCTCAATGGTCTGGAATGTTCTGGTAATGTCTAATATTTAGCTTTTACCAAGGTTCTCTCTAGATGGTCAGGATGGTTTGCAAGACTTTTTAATTTTGTGTGGTTTGGGAGAGTAGATAATTGGGCAAGTAATTAAGATTTGGTAAGTAATTAAGATGATCGATTCTCCAAAGGAGAGGCTATGCCAACGAGGAATTTTTGGGGGGACTTTTGATCCCGTACATTATGGACATCTGGCGATCGCTCAAGCTGCCCTAGTTGCCCAGTCCCTAGCAGAGATTATTTGGCTGCCGCAAATTTTCCCAACCCACAAGTCTGCCATAACCCCGATTCATCAACGCTGGACAATGGTGGAGTTGGCGATCGAATCCTACCCTCAATTTCGTCTGCCCACGTCTCTAGAGTCTTGGTATCAAAGTCTCGGCGAGGATTTGTCAACGCTATCAAAACCAATCTTGTTATCAGAATTAGCAAACTTATCAACGCCATCACCGACAATATCATCACAGCTAATAACGCCGACACCAGATTACGCCGTCCATCAATGGCAAAGCCTCAAAAATTTGTATCCCCATAGCAATTGGTTTTGGATTTTGGGAGCGG
>Ga0105044_10013195_pt1 | contig 11225 bp, 8 predicted proteins | sample MAT01_FD_78092 | JGI IMG/M metagenome (GOLD analysis project Ga0105044, IMG submission 78092) | Freshwater microbial communities from Lake Fryxell liftoff mats and glacier meltwater in Antarctica - MAT-01 | ecosystem: Environmental > Aquatic > Freshwater > Ice > Liftoff microbial mat | place... | reverse complement strand
TTTCCAATGTTGCGGAAACTCGATCTGACAAATAATCAACTGACGAACGCGGTCGGCGGCATCCTCTCGACATCCGAATTCACGGAACAATTGCGTGAACTGACGCTGAACCACAACGACATCGGCGTGGCCGGAATTACGGGACTGATCGCCGGTCGATGGACGAATCTTCGATCATTGTCGCTCGCGCGAAATCCGATCGGCGACAGTGGGATTCGCTGGCTGGCGGACGCGCCGATCGTCGAAGGATTACGACAACTCACGCTGAACATGATCGGGTTGACGGATACGGGATTCAAGGTGCTGGTCGCGTCACCGGGGATCGCACGACTGCGGACATTGAATCTGTACAACAATCGTGTTACGGATGTGGGACTCCGCGCCATCGCCGCATCGCCGTACCTCGATCGGCTGGAGTCGATCAGCCTGTTCGGTTGCCCGGTGACGGAAACCGGAATCGCAACGCTGGCCGAATCGCCACAGTTGCCGAGATTGTGGAAAATCGAAGTGGACCCGAGTGTGCTGACGGCCTGGATTCGCGTTCGCCTGAACCAACGATTTGAAGCCCCTTTCGACAGCGAGAGTCAGTCGTGAACCCGAAAAAACCGTTCCTCGACATGATCCGCGAATCGCCGCACGACGACACGCCGCGGCTCGTGTTCGCCGACTTCCTGGAAGAAAACAACGACGCCGAACGGGCGGAATTCATCCGCGTTCAGTGCGAACTCGCACGTCCGAAGGTGAAGCGATCCCGACGACAAGCCTTAAAACTGCGTGAGGCCGAACTGCTGAACGCTCATCGCCTGGACTGGTTAAAACCGCTCCCCGACTGGGCGCGACGCAAGGCGAAATTTGAACGCGGATTCATCAACGAAATTAACACCACCGCGTTGCGATTCATGCGCGACGTGGAGAAGGCGTTCGAGATCGAACCGATTCACCAGGCTCGAATCCGAAACGTACAGCGGAAACTCGTTCCGAAACTCGCCGAGTGCGAGCACATGTCCGCATTAACACGATTAAGCCTCGCGTCGCAGGATTTGGGCACTCACATCATCCCATTGTTCGAGTCGCCCCATTTTCCGCGATCGATCGAACTTAATCTTACAAGTAATCAATTGACAAATGAATCATTTCAATTCTGGCTCCAGGCCCCGTTGCACGATCGACTGCAATCGTTATCCCTCGGTCATAATCCGATCACGTCCGCGAGCGTAATCGACCTGTGCGAATTACCGGGGCTGACGAAATTAAAATCGCTGAATCTGCGAAGCATCGCCCTCGATTCGAGTGGGATCACCGCCATCGCACAGAACCCACGATTTGCGCAGCTCGAAGAATTAATTCTCACGAACTGCAGGATCGGGTCGGACGAGATTCGCATCCTGAGTCAGTCGCCGCACCTCCGAAAATTGCGAATCCTGGACCTCAGCGGATGTCGGCTCGGTACGGACGGAGTGATAGCCCTGGCCTCATCGCCGATCCTCGATACGGTCGAGGTGTTGGATTTGTGGAATGCGGATATGGGGGAGCGTGGCGTGATCGCACTCACATCGTCCGCCCATGTCGGATCGTTGACGCGGCTCGCATTGGGCGGGAATGCGTTCGGCGATGCGGGAATGCACGCGATCGTGAATTCGACACAATGGCCCGCTCTCCGAGCACTGTCGTTCGCCGGTTGCGATATCTCGGCGGAAGGCGCGCGAATGATCCTCGCTTCGCCCACGATGCGAAAACTCCATCGATTGTACCTGGGATGGCAGCGAGCGATCTATCCGATGCGGAAGGAGTTCCGTGAGGTGTTCGGGAGTAAGGTGAACGGCATTTAATCTCATCGGGAGCCTCCATGCGTCTCTTCGTCGTCTACCTCCTCGGACTCATGGCCCTGTTGCCGAGCAAACCGTTTTGCGATCCCGGTGCGTTCTGGCACGTCCGCGTCGGCGAACGAGTGCTCGAACACGGGTTCTTCAACGGCGATCCGTACACGTTCACATTCCCCGATGAGTTCTGGATCCCGCAACAGTGGCTCGCCGAGTGCGGGATGGCACTCGTCCACAAACTGGCGGGATTCGATGCGATTTTGTTAGCCATGTGTGTGCTGCTCGCCGGGTTCTATACCTGGATCACTCGTCGCATGATGGAAGGTGGCTTACGCTGGCCGATGGCGATGGGATTGACGTGCCTGGGAATGTTCGTGAGCAGTTTCCATTTCTTCGCCCGACCGCATTTGCTCACGCTCGTTTTACTGGGGTGGTACTTCGCTACGCTCGTCGACTATGAAGCGGAGCGAGTCACACTTCGTCGAATCCTGTGGCTCATCCCGTTGACGGCACTCTGGGCGAATTTACATGGCGGAGTATTAGCCGGAATTATGACGATGGGAATGGCATGGCTCGGCTGGTGCGTGTTCCGCGTCATCAGCACACGAACCGCCGTTATCATGCTGTTCATCGGGATCGGGTGCGGACTTATGATTCTGGTGAACCCGTATGGACTCGATTTGCCGCGAACGTGGTGGCGGATCATGGGTTCTCGGGTGATCAAAGAACAGGTGAGCGAACACCTGCCCATCAATCTCCGACGCACGCCGGATCAGGCGGTAACGATCTATTTTGTGATCTATGTGGCATTATTGCTCACGACCTGGGGAACCCGACCGCGCGTCGTGTGGTTCATTCCGATCGTGTGGTACGGATTGACGGTTCAAAGTATTCGCCAGGGTCCGCTGTTCTGTACCGTGGCGTTGTTCGCGATCGCGGATTTCCTGCCGTACTCCGGGCTACTGCGATTCCTGCGACGTTCGGGGGACACGCTCGCCCGAAAACCGGAAGAACCACCGTTGCCCGCGATATCGTGGCGTTCGTGGATCGCTCCGTGCGCGTTGGTCACGTTCATTCTCGGCCTGCAAATGTCTCATATTCGATTGCCGATTGTGGGGAGCGGGTGTGCGAAACTCGACCCGGAGATGCAGCCGATCGAACTCGTGAAACCGCTGCGCGAGTACGCGAAATCTCATCCGGTGGGTACGCCCATTTTCAATGATTCCAACTGGGGAGGATTCCTGATTTATTTCGCGCCGGAACTCCGCATCTACACCGACGATCGTTTTGAACTCTACGGCGATCCGTTTTTGCTCGACTATCTCGATCTGGTGGAGAAACATCCCGAACGGATCGAGGCATTGGCCGACAAGTACGGATTCGATTGCGCGTTCATCCGCATCGCGTCGAATCTGAAGATGGACGGCTACTTAAAATCATCGCCGCGATGGCGCGAGGTGGCGCGCACATCGACGGCGGTGATGTACTTGCGAAATGGATCGTAGTTACTTCAACTCCGGTCGCACGTTGCCGTAACTCCACGGCTGTCCGTTGAACGGCAACGGCTTCAACGGCATCGGCGCGACACCGGGTTGCAGTTTCTTCGCAAGTTCGATCCCCGCATCTCGCATCTGTGGACCCGCTTTGATGTCCAGATTACTGTACGATGTGAGTCGAGTTTCGTACCCACCGCCGTTTTCCCCAAAAGCATCCTCAGTCGGCACATAACCGACGCATCCGTTCGCCAATGAAACCGGGAACGTGAACGCGAATCCGCTCTTCGCCTTCTGATCGAGTCCGAATTGACAGAAATACTCAGCGGGCGTGGTCAGGAATACGGCGGGTCCGACCTGGATGGCCTGCACTTCTACTTCCGCCGTCGGCCACTTTTGTAATTGAGCATCGAGCATCATAATTTCCTTCGCGAACGTCCACTCCGTCGCACCGACGACTTTCGGATCCTGCTGAACGAGTGCGAGCGATTGTTTCACCTTTTCGGGTGATGGTGGACGCTTTTTAATCGTCATCACTTTCGACTGAAACGCGACGGGCGTCATCGTGCCGGTTTCCATTAACAGGAGCACTTTCAACGCTTCCGCACCGATCTTCCCGCCAACGATTTGTGCCCACTTCTCCGCTTCGGGATGACGATAAGGATTGCGATTATCGACCTGAGTGATGTCGCCGGATGCGCCATTCAGGAACACGACGACGGCATTCTTGCCGTAGTAGCCCTGAATCACTTTTTCGAGGTAATGAATGTAACTGGCGGAGATGCCACCGGGACTCGTCGTCGCGTGACATGCGAAATTCACGACACAGCCGACGAGTTCTTTTTTCTCATTCCACACACCAATCACCCCGACTTCGGGATCGACCGGACCAGCCGGTTCGACGATCTCCGGGTTTCCAACTCCCGGATGAGTGATGGCGCGACCGTCGCGCATTTTGAATCGGCGATTAAATGCGACCGTTGGTTCAAATCCTTTGCCGATGCCCGCCTTCACCGCGACTCGGCTATCGTGAGCGGAGCACACCGCATCAATGAGAGCCTTTTCGACTTTCGCGAGGTATTTCGGATCGGCACACGTCGATTGTTCATAGGCGAGCTTTTTCACGATGTCGCTGGCGTGATCGTACTCGTTCGGCATCACGCCCATGGTCGGACCCGACGAGTGCGAGTGCGATGCACCGATCAGGATGGCGTTCGGGTCCATGCCGGTCTTGTCCGCGATGGCTTTGCGGACGTTCAACGTGGTCGAATGGTGTATCGCGATCGCATCGATGCCGACGAGTGCGACTTTCGTCTTGCCGTCGTCGAAGACGGCGGCTCGGACTTTGCATGCGTCGTGGACGAACTTGTGGTATACCTTGCCGTATCCGCCGGGTGCTTCGGAGCCGATTTCGGGTGTGATGTCGCGTTCGGCGAACCCGGATTGGAACGTCTGAGCGTTCGCGATGGCAGGGAGATTAGCAAGGAGCAGGACGATGAGGAATGGTCGAAGTTTCGGCACGGTGTGATCTCCGGTGATGGTCCTGACATTGAGGAAAGAATATCAAAGTGACGGGCAGAATGCGCTGATACTCCGAAAAAAGTGATCGACATTTCGTTGGCTTCGTTCGATGCGACCCGGCACAATATCGCCACCTTCTCCGACGGGGAATTGAGGTCGGCCGGGAAAACCGGGCGAACACAAAACACGAACGAGACGTTCCGAGTGCGGGAGTGTCGGGCCGTGAAGGATCAGGATTGGATCGAAAAATATCTCGGCGAGGAAGCCGCACGGCGATTCTTCGGGTCGCCGATGGTCCGTGCGTTGCTGCCCGTCACGATCACGCCCGAAGAAGAGGACGCGATCAACGGGTGGAAGGCGGCGGCTCAGGGGATCGATTTCGTGGGTGTGCTCCCTCACCTGCCCGCACCCGAACCGTTGATGAAACAATTGGGATGGTTCATGGGGGAGGCGAGGCACCTGGTGAACCACCTGCGGCGGTCCGAACCGGTCAGTCTTCGGAAACTCCGACTGTGCGGGGTGGCGTGCTGCAACCGCCTCTCGGAATTCATCACCGACGAGCGCAGCGTTCAGTTGCTCGCCGGGGTGGAGCGATTCGCGGACGGTGAAATCCCCGAGTCCGAACTCCGCCCCCTTATTCGCGGCGCGGAGCGGGCACGAAATGGTCATCCTCGTCGGCCAGAGTACTCCTGGGATTCCAATCTGGTAGACGAAGCGGCCGCCGACCCCAATCTCACCTTCCACCTCGGCGAAGCGCGATACGCCGCTGCCGAAACCGTGCTCATGCTGACGAGCGACGACTGGCAGGCATTGTTGAGCGTCCCTACCGAACTGCTCGAGGCCGTGAGACAGGCGAAAGACGCCGTCGAAGACAGCCCCGTGGAGCGTGAGTCAGCCGAACAGGCGAAACTGCTCCGTGACATACTCGGCAACCCGTTCCGACCGCGACCGATTGACGAGAAATGGAACCGGGAACACTCGCACGCCGTTCGGCCCATCGCTCGGCGGATCTACGACGACCGCGCGTTCGATGGCCTGCCGATCCTCGCCGATGCGATGCAGGAACGCGGGTTCGCCGACGAGGCGATGCTCGCGCACCTGCGATCGGAACAGCAACACGTTCGCGGGTGTTGGGTGCTCGATCTGATTCTGGGGAAAGAGTAAGCCGTTCTGCAATGGGTCGAATAGAGTCGCCTTTCGCTCCGCGAAAGTAGCGTCCGGGGAATTTCGGAAATGGCAGATCTCTCGATGTGAACGTGTGCGTCTCCGGCTTCGCACCCCAAAGACGCTACTTTCGCGGAGCGAAAGGCGACTCTGTTGCGAATTCTGAAAGTCACCGACATTTCATTGGACCCGCTCCACGCGACACGGCACAATATCACCACATCCTCCCGCCGAGAGTCGCATTCATGCACCGGATCATGCTCGCCGTGTTTCTGACGTTCAGCATCGCGCTGAGTGTCGTGTTCAGTCAGGGACACCCGCTCGAAGTCGCGGCGTCGAAGATGAGCACAACACCCGGCTTTACGGTCTCGCTGGTCGCGGGCGAACCGAGCATTCGTCAGCCGGTCGCGATCGACTTCGACGAACGCGGACGACTGTGGTGCATGCAGTACCTCCAATACCCGAACCCCGCCGAACTCAAACGCATCAAGGTCGATCGCTTCTCACGCACGATCTACGATCGCATCCCCGAGCCACCACCCCTCGGACCGAAAGGCGCGGACCGACTCACGATTCTCGACAAGGGTAAACCGATCGACTTCGTGAATCGCTTAAACATCGCATCGGGGTTCGCGTTCGGACATGGTGGCGTATTCGTGTTGCAGGTGCCGTACCTGCTGTTCTACCCCGATCGCAATCGCGACGACGTACCCGATGACGACCCGATCGTATGTCTGAGCGGATTCGGCATGGACGATGCGCACTCCGTCGCGAACTCGCTCACGTTCGGACCGGACGGTTGGTTGTACGGGTGTCAGGGCAGCACCGTGACGGCGAACATTCGTGGCATCGAATTTCAACAGGGCATCTGGCGATATCATCCGCTCACGCATCGCTTTGAGTTGTTTTGCGAGGGCGGGGGGAATTCGTGGGGACTGGATTTCGATGCGGTCGGTAATCTGATTTACAGTACGAACGTCGGCGGATTCACGATGTTGCAGGGCGTTCAGGGCGGGTATTACTGGAAGTCGTTCGGCAAGCACGGCTAACTGCACAATCGCTTCGCGTATGGCTATTTCGATCACACTCCACACTTAAATTTCAAAGGCGGACACGTCACCGTCGGAGGGATTGTCTATCAGGGCGATTCGTTCCCGCCGTCGTTTCGCGGCTCGGTGATCGCGGCCGATTTGCTCGGTCACGGCGTCTATTGGCACACGCTGAGTCAACTCGGTTCGACGTTTACTTCGACGCACGGTGGTGAACTGCTGATGGCGAACGATAACTCGTTCGCGCCGAGCGACGTGTGCGTCGGTCCCGATGGGGCGGTCTATGTTGCAGATTTCCACGATGCGCGAACTGCTCACCCCGATCCCGACGCGGAATGGGATCGCACGAACGGTCGCATCTATCGCATTCAGGCGAAGGACGCGGAAGTGCTCGCACCGTTCGATTTGGCGAAATTGTCGTCGCGTGAATTGGTGACGATGCTCGATCATCCGAACGACTGGCACGCACGCACCGCACGACGTATCCTCGCCGAGCGACGCGATCCCGAAATGATCCTGCCATTGCAAACGCGCATCCGCGAATCAAAGTCCGAAACGCAGGCACTTCGCGCACTCTGGGGACTCGTCGCATCGGGCGGATTCGATGAGTCGTTCGGGGTTGAGTTGCTCGATTCGCCCTTCCCGCATGTGCGTCGTTGGGCGGTGCGATTACTCGGCGATGAATTACGATTGCGTGATGAGACATTGACCAAACTGGTGACGATGGGCAAATCGGAACGTCACGCGACGGTGCGTTCGCAACTCGCATCGACGGCGAAACGCATTCCGGCGAAACACGGGATCGCGTTGGTGTACGAGATGTTACAAACCCATCGAGACGACTACGATCGACACATTCCGCTGTTGATGTGGTGGGCTTTGGAGGCACACCAGATGAAGGAACCCGCGATGATCGTCGAGCGATTCGCGATATCGGAAGCGTGGAATATCCCGTTGCAACGTGGGGTGATTCTGCCGCGAGTGATCCGACGATTCGCCGCCGACGGATCGAAAGCCGGTTTCGATGCGTGTCGTCAGTTCATAATGAACAATACGCCGCAACGGGTCGGTTTCGTTTTCGGGGCGATCGATGCGGGGTGGGGTGAACAACAAAATCCCATTGCACCGCCCGACGACTTCGTGAAGGAAATCATCGACCATTGGCAAATCAATCGTGACAATCGCACGCTGTTACGTCTCGCGATGCGAACGAAAAATCGCGATGCGTTCACACACGCGCAATCGATGTTCGGGAAGCACGAATTCGCGATTCAGGCGTGGGGCGAACTCGGCGACGAATCGGGTGTTCCGTTGTTGCTGAAACAACTAGACGATGGACCGGACAACCTGAAACCCGCGATCATCGCCGCACTCCAACGGTTCGACGTTCCCGCCATCGGCGAGGCATTTGTGAAGAGGGTGCGCACGTCGCCGACACTCACGAATGCGCTGGCGAGCCGACGGACGTGGGCGAAATTGTTGCTCGAAGCGGTCGATCGGGGTGAGATTCCGTCGAAAGAGATTTCACTTGATACCATGCTAATCGTCGCATCGCACAATGATATTCATCTCAACGATATGGTGAAAAAGCATTGGGGAACGATCACCGGTGGGACGCCCGAAGAAAAACTCGCCGAGGTGCGTCGATTCTCGAACGATCTTCGTGCCGGGGCGGGTGATGTGGAACGTGGCAAAGTGTTGTTCACCAAACAATGCACGACGTGTCATCAACTGTTCGGCGAGGGACAGAAAATCGGTCCCGATCTGACGCACGCGAACCGCAAAGATTCGACGTACCTGCTGCAACAGATCGTCGATCCGAACGTGATCATTCGCAAAGAATACGCGACGTTCATCGTCGAATCGAAGGACGGTCGCGTTCTGACGGGCAACATGATCGAGTCGAACGACGAGTCGTTCACGATCGTCGATGCGCGGAACCAACGCACGCGCATCCTTCGGCGTGAAGTGGAGTCGATGCGGGAGTCGTCGGTGTCGATGATGCCGGAGAATCTATTGAAGGATCTGAAACCGCAGGAGTTGCGGGACCTGTTCGCTTACCTCATGAAGTAAGTCACCATGTATCAAACATTCACTGTCATCGCGTTGTCACTCGTCATCGCCCTTCCGTGCTCCGCGCAGGTGCGGAAGTACGACAACACGCTCAAACGCATTGAGAATCCGAAACCACTCCTCGCCGATCACCCCGAATGGGTTCAGCCGATCGTCGAGACGGTGCGCTACGAAGCCCCGATTCTGGTGAACGATGCGGACGGCGATCTGAACGTGCGGGCGTGGCGGTTTTCGTACAACGCTCGCGGGATCATCGAAATGCCGAATCGACTGAAGGCGAGTGAAACGGCGGTGATCATGGTGCATCCGTGGGGGATCGACGACGGACAGGGATGGAACACGCCCGAACCAGCCGGGGTCGCCGACTTCTGCACGCCGACGAAAAATCATCTCGCCGCCCGACACACCCGCGAAATCGTGAAGCCGTTCATCAATTCACTTCGCGGAAAGGTTGCGTTCGTGATGTACAGTCTCCCCGGTGAACTCGATCCGACGCGAAAGAAAATGTACCGATCGTTCGACTACACACCATCCACGGAAGAACGCGAAGAAGGTCGATCACAACTCAACGCGACACTCAAAGCGTTCAAATACCAGGGTGAACCGATCCCGCCGGTATTAGAACTGTCGAAAGACAAACCGGTGATCGATTACTTCCGACAGTTTCGCGGACTCGATGCGGGGCCAAAGTTCAACAATGCGGGGTTCTGGGCACTCCCGATTCCGGTCACGCGAGATGTCGATGTCGAAGCCGATGACGTGGTCATTTACGATTTGCCGGGCTATCCGCCGCTGAAACAGTTCCTTAAAAAGAACGGCGTGCGACACATTTTGCTGACGGGCTACGCGACCGATATGTGCTTCTGTAAAACGACGGCGGGCTACGACAATCTGTCGAAGGATTTTAACGTGTTCCTCGTCGGCGATGCGACGCTCGCGACATTCCCCGCCAATTCGACACCACGTTACGCAACCAACGCGGCGATCTCGTTCGCGTCGATCGATCAACTCATCACACAGGTTTCATGGGTGAGGTTTCAGAAATGAATCGACGACAATTCCTTATCGCATCCACGGCATTCGCGACCACGGCATTGACCGCCCAGGTGCCAACCGACAAAGCGTTGGTCGCTATCACACTCGATCTGGAAATGAGTCGAAACTTTCCGACATGGGAGACAACACACTGGGATTACGAAAAAGGTAATCTCAATTCCGAAACGAAGAAGTACACTGTTGAAGCGTGTCGTCGAGTGAAGAAGGCGGGCGGGGTGTTACACTGTTTCGCCGTGGGTCGAACATTGGAACAGGAATCGGTCGAATGGCTCAAAGAGATCGTTCTCGCGGGCCATCCGATCGGGAATCACACCTACGATCATGTGAACATTCTCGCGACCAAACCCGAAGAACTTCAGTTTCGATTCCAGCGTTCCCCGTGGCTAATCGGTAATAAAAAACCGCTCGAAGTCATCGACGAGAATATCAAACTCACCACGACCGCGATGAAAACGCGACTCGGCATCGAACCATCGGGTTTTCGCACACCGGGCGGATTCTCAGACGGGCTAACGAATCGAGAGGATGTGCAGAAATTGTTGCTCGCTCAGGGTTTCAAATGGGTGAGTTCCAAATATCCGAAACATGCGATGAGCGAACCGAACAATGAACCATCACTCGATGTGATCCGTTCCATCGTCGAGGCACAGGCGTCAGCGCAACCGTTCGCCTACGCCTCTGGGTTGATCGAAGTGCCGATGTCACCTGTGAGCGATATCGGCGCGTTCCGCAACGGTCGCTGGCCGCTCACATCGTTGCTCAGCGTCGTGAAACAATCATTGGAGTGGTGCATCGATCACAAGGCGTGCTTCGATTTCCTCGCTCACCCATCGTGTCTGTATGTGATGGACCCGGAGTTTAAGACGATCGATTTAATTTGTGACCTCGCCAAAAAATCGGGTGTGTCGATCGTCGGACTGGATGCGTTCGCGGACCGTGTGAAATCATAGGAGTCGTCATGAATTCGTTGTTGCTGTTACCCCTGCTCCTCGGTGCCGAACCGGGTGATGCCGCGATCACCGAATACCTTCAGAAACGCACCAAAGACC
>Ga0105044_10013193_pt1 | contig 11225 bp, 8 predicted proteins | sample MAT01_FD_78092 | JGI IMG/M metagenome (GOLD analysis project Ga0105044, IMG submission 78092) | Freshwater microbial communities from Lake Fryxell liftoff mats and glacier meltwater in Antarctica - MAT-01 | ecosystem: Environmental > Aquatic > Freshwater > Ice > Liftoff microbial mat | place... | reverse complement strand
TTGGGAAAGCCAGAAGAATATGGAAATGCTTAGAATAGGGCAAATAATTTAAAAATGCTAAAATGCCAATGATGTGAAACCACCAAGTAAATCGTTCTAAAAGCAGCAAGGAATCATTAGAGAAGGAATCAAACAAAGGCACTAGAAATCCGCTTACAGGAAACGATCCTGCTGCAATGTAATGTCCAACATTGCGAGAAGCCAAAATAGAATCGCTTGCATTCATGGTTAAAAACGCAGCCATCAGCAGCACCTCAATACCTAAAATGAGGTTTGCATCGGACCGTGGCCAACCATTCAATTCATTTTGTCTAAATCTTTTAATGTAAATTATGTTTCTTCTGATAAAAAAAGCAATTACGCCCACCAAAACCAGAAGTGCCAAAATCTCAAAACTGGCAATTAAAAAATCATAAAAACCACCTAAAAAAGCAAATAGTCTGTGAGTTCCCAACACGCCATCCAAGATAATCTCGAGAACTTCAATATTTATAATTACAAAACCAACATATACAAACAAATGGAGTAGGGCAGGAATGGGGCGCACCAGCATTTTACTTTGCCCCAAAGCTACTTTTGCCATTATTTTCCAACGTTCAGCAGGCCGATCATTTCTGTTGAGCTTTTTACCTAATTGAATGTTGCGAATTATTTTTCGAACATTCCACGTGAAAAGGCCTGCACCTGTTGCAAGTAAAATGGAGAATAAAATATTTTCAATACCCATGCTTAACTTTTGAATGGAACAAATATAAACTTCAGATGCTAATAAACCTCAGAACTTATTGCTTGTTCGATTTTTCTTTTTTTCCGAAAACCGAGAAGTGCACATATCTTTTAGGATTTGCTTTCATGTCTTCGAGCAATAAACTCAAATTTCTTGAACTTGAATCCAAGTTTCTATATAAAGAGTCGTTTGTTGTAAGCTGACCAATGCTCCCTTCTCCTTTTTCAATTTTAGTAAGAATAGTATTGAAACTGCTTACCGCAGTGCTCAAATCAGTCATTGTTTGCTTCACATTACTTTTGGCAACATCATCCGTAATTTTCTCTAAATTATTAAAAACACCGCTTATTTTTTCGTTGTTATTCTTTAAGTTTTCTGTAATAGAGCGAACATTTGTAAAAATATCTCCCATTTTCTTGCGCTCATTAGTAACTAACAAATCAAACTCATTTACAGTATGCTCGAATTTTGATAAAGAGTTATTGATGCTTTCGAAACTATTAACTAAACCATTTTGAGTTTTGCTGTTGAACACGGCATTTAAACCAACTAATACAGTATCTACTGAGTTAGCTAATTTTTCTATTTGCTTTTTGAGTGGTAAAATGGCATTTTTAATTTCATCCGTAATGCCTGTCTCTCTAAAAGAAGTCAAGGTATCACCTTTCAATGCCAAGGTTTTAGATTTACCTAACACCAGCTCCAAGGTGCGTGTTCCAAGTAAATCGCTTACAATATGCGCTTCTGTGTCTTCCGGAATTGACACATCTCTGTTGGTAACCAATATCTTTACAATCAACCTAAAAGATTGGTCAGATTCAAAAAATACTTTATCTACAATTCCAACCTGCATTCCATTTAATTGAACTCTTGCAGAAGGCATTAACTGGTCAACATCATCAAAAACAGCATAAAAAGTTCGAGATGGCGAAAAAATATTTTTCCCTTTTAAATAATTAAATCCAAAATAGAAGGAAAGAATTGCAGCTACCATTACTAAACCAACTCTTGCTTCTTTTGATAATTTTATTTTCATTCATTTATTATTTAAGGCGTAATGGCTTGAGCTTCCTGCAAACTTATACGGTTATTATTTTTAAATACGACAACAAAAGCATCAGTAAAACCCAATTTTTTCATTTCGCTTTGCAATTTTAGAGCTTCTTCTTGTTTCTCGCAATTTCCTACGGTATATTTCCACGAATTGTTCACATTATATTCCCAAACATCCGTTCTTCCTCTGAATCTTGAAGATTTTAAAGATACTCTTTCTGGCGAATTGTATACTTGTACACGATACACAATTTCGCTTACATCCATTTTAATTTTATAGCTTGGGTCTGTTGCATTTACCTGCATACTTCCATTTTGCACTTCTACTATCGTGCGTGGTTTATCTACTTCTGTAATTTCTTCCACATTCAAATGTTTCAGGGAAGTCCCATCTACCCAATGTTTGTAAGTATTGAATGCCTTTAAAATCGAATTGGCCATTTTTTGCTGCCCCAAATCGCTTTTCAGGAATTTTTCTTCTTCTGTATTTGTTAAAAAACCAGTTTCTATGAGAACCGAAGGCATCGTTGTTTTGTACAATACTAGAAATCCTGCCTGTTTTACACCTCTGTTGTTTCTATTGGCATAGGTCTTAAACTCATGTTGCAATTTATCAGCAAAATATAAGCTTTGGTCTAAAAATGCATTTTGGTATAACGAAAAAATAATATTGGCCTCTGCGCTGTTCGGGTCGAAACCATCGTATTTGCGCTCGTAATTGTCCTCTTGTAGAATTACAGCATTTTCTCTTTTTGCTACATTTAAATTATCATCCGTTTTATGCAAACCCATTACAAATGTTTCCGCTCCGTAGGCTGTTTTGGGGCCGCTATTGCAGTGAATGCAGACAAATAAATCTGCTTTATTTTCATTTGCAATTTGTGCTCTTCTATATAATTCTACAAATACGTCCGTTTTTCTGGTGTAAATTACCTTCACATCGGGAAAATGTTGTTCAATCAGTTTTCCCAACTTTAAGGAAACAGCTAAGGCCACATTTTTTTCGTGTGCCGAAGAACCATGACAACCAGGGTCGTGCCCACCATGTCCAGGATCAATGACTATTGTTCTTAACACGGAAGCTCTTTTATCTTTTTTAACAGCTTGTAATGGCGTAGAAAAATACACCGTAATAGCCGCTACTACTAAGAAGAACAGGGGAACAAATATGCTTTTTAACAATCTATTTTTCATCAGTTTTATAGTAATTTTCGGCGAAGTGGACTGAAATAAATTAGTTTTGCAGCCGTTATCACCGAATTTTACAAAACTAATCTTATCTGACATTGCGTTTCGCTTACGCGCTTCAACATTTAACAACAGTTTTATTCACAATAGTTGAGTTGGCAAATGTGTCTGCTCAAGTATTGGAAAATAACGCGTTAATGCCTGATTCCTTGCCCGATGTGCAGCAAATTTCAAAAGACACTTCTTTAAAAGATTCAAGTAAAACTGCCGTTATTCTCAAAGTAGGCCAATTACCAGCTTCTTCGGATGCATTAGATTCCAAAGTTGATTACCAAGCAAGCGACTCTATGCGATTTGACATGAAGAGTAAGAAGATTTATTTGTACGGAAAAGCTGATGTTAAATACGATAAGATTCACCTCACTGCTGATTACATAGAAATTAATTGGGGAAACAGTGTGGTACACGCCGAAGGAAGGCCTGACAGTACTGGTAAAATTATAGGAAAACCAGTTTTTGATGAAGGTTCCCAAACTTTTAATACAGAACGCATTGATTATAATTTCAAATCTAAAAAAGGAAGAATTTCTGGTGTTTTCACCAAACAAGGTGATGGTTTTTTGCATGGAGAACAAGTGAAAAAGAATGAGAAAGACGAGTTTTATGTGAAGAATGGAAAATATACCACTTGTGATTTGCCCGAACATCCGCATTTTTATATCAATGCAAGCAAAATTAAAGTCATTCCAAACGATAAAATTGTTTCTGGTCCTGCAAACTTAGTTATTGAAGATGTTCCTACTCCTTTGGTGGTTCCATTTGGACTTTTTCCAAACAGCACCTCCCGAAAATCTGGAATTCTTTTTCCTCAATATGGCGATTCTCCGGCACTTGGGTTTTTCTTAACGGACGGTGGTTACTATTTTGGAATTAACGATTACATTGACGCTTCCATTCGAGGTGACATTTATTCTCGAGGAAGTTGGGGTGTTAAAACTGGAATGTCTTATAACAACCGCTACCATTACAATGGAAATCTTGATTTAAGGTATTCTAATATTTTACAGGGAGACCCAGAATTGCTCGGCTCACGTGTAAGCAAAGATTTTTTTGTAAACTGGAAACACAGCCAAGATGCGAAAGCAAGACCCAATTCTAGATTTTCTGCAAGCGTGCAAGCAGGAACGAGCAATTACAATGCACTCAATTCTCAAAATGCGACTACTATTGTTGCAAATACTTTTCAATCGAGTATTTCTTACTACAAAACATTTGTAAAGTTACCCATTAACATCAACATCAGTGCAGGCCACAGTCAAAATACAGCAACTAAAATAGTGACTTTATCTGCTCCCGAGTTTCAGTTAAACACCAATAGACTTTTCCCTGCCAAACGCAAAAAAAGTATTGGACCCGAAAGATGGTATGAGAAAATTGGTTTTACGTACACCATGCAAAGCAGAAATAGCATTACCATTGCCGATTCATTAATTGGTCGCCCAAATTGGCAACGGAAATTTAGCAACGGTGTGCAGCATACTTTACCGATTTCTACCTCATTACAAGTGCTCAAATATTTTACACTCACACCAAGTGTTAATTTCTCGATGCGCAATTATTTTAGCTCCATCGATAAACAGTTTGATACCACTAGCAACAGTATTTTAGTTGATACGCTGAGACAATTTAAAACTTTAGCAGAATATAACTTTAACACAACGCTTTCTACGCGCGTTTATAGTTTCTTGAAATTCGGGAAGAATACCATCCGAAATGTCATGAATCCTCAAATCAGCTTTAGGTTGCAGCCCGATTTTGGTACTCAAAGGCAACTCGTTGATCCTTCAACCAACTTAGTGCTTCAACTCTGGTCGCCTTATGAGCAAGGTTTATATGGACAGCCAACCGTAGGAAGGCAAGGAACCGTAGGCTTAAATTTTAACAACAACATCGAGGGGAAATTCAAATCCAAAAGAGACACCACTGGCACAGGACTTAAGAAAGTTGTAATTTTAGATGCCTTAAATTTTGGAACTTCTTACAATTTAGCTGCAGATTCATTGAATTGGGCGCCCATTAACATTGCAGCACGTACCAAATTGTTTAAGAAGCTAGACCTTGTTTACAGCAGCAATTATGATTTTTATACCATCGACACTACCAATAATTTACGTGTCAATAAATTTCAATTCAACGAAACGGGTAAGTTGTTACGCATGTTAAATTCAAGTTTTGCATTAACTACATCCTTAACCAGCAAGAAAAAAACAGCAAAAACTACCAGTAAAGGTTCACCAGAAGAACTGGCAGCCATCAACAGAAATCCTTTCAATTACTATGATTTTGATATTCCTTGGAGGTTAAATCTGAGTTTTATTTACGGTATAACTTCAAATGGCAAAGAATTAATACGCAACCAAATTCTCAATTTTAATGGTGACGTTTCTATTACTCAAAAATGGAAATTAGGATTTAACTCGGGCTACGATTTTAAGCAAAAGGAATTTACGTTTACCAGCATTGACATTGTAAGAGATTTACATTGTTGGGAAATGCGCTTTAACTGGATTCCTTTTGGATTCCGCAAGAGTTACAGCTTTACCATTCAAGTAAAATCGGCGATGTTACAAGATTTAAAAATGAACCGTCGTAGACAATGGTTCGATTTGCAGGACCAATAATTAATTTCCTGTAAATGCAGCATTTCTTTTTCGAACAGATTTTTTAAACAATAAAAATTCCGAAAAAATACTTAAACAAAGAAATGCAACTAAAACAGAATAAAAGAGTGCTATAGAATTTACAAAGAAACTTCCAAACCGAGCTACAAACAAAAGAAATGCTGCAAAAGAAATAAATAAAATCAGAGGTAATATTCTGTATTTTAAATATTCTGATTTAGCATTTTTCCACGAATTAAAATCATTAGGAATTATTTTCTTATTTAATTTTTCACTTTTTCTTTCTAGAAATTGATTGTATAAATAATAACAAAAATAAAATACTCCAAACGAGGGAAGGGCCACTATTGCTGCCATTAAACCACCAATCGACAGCAGTAACATTCCAATTATTAATAAAATAGTGCCATTTAAAATTCTAAAAAATCGGTACAACGCAAATCCAAATTTTCCTAAATTCTTTTCTCCTGCAAAAGATTTTTCAATTAAGATTTCATACCATTTTCCTATAATTTCACCCGGACTAAAATCAAATTTGCGCAATTTTCCCCACCATTTTATTTCTTTTCCTTGCTCATTTATTAAATGAAATAAACTCGCAATATTATCTAACTCTTTAATCAAAGGAGAAACCTTAACAGAAACAGGCGGTGCAGCCCGTCTCGTTCGTCTTAATCTTTCATCTGCTAAAGGTCTTTTACGGATATTATTTATTGTGGCAACAGGTAATTTAAGCAAATAATCGCTCGCTTTTTTTGCTTCTATAAACTTCAGCGAAGCAGCCTGTTGCGCCTTAATTTCCAGAAATAAATCAGGATGAAATCGCTTTGCCATTTTTCTAAATGCAAGCCGCACTTCTTCATGACTAACAGGTAACGTCAGTTCTAATAATTGAAGTGCCTCATTTACCGTCATTTACTTAATATATTATCTCGCTTTAGGCCACAAAGATACTTCTTGGTGCAGAAATTTCTCCTATTATTTATGGGAACCTAATTCTACTCAAAAACTTTTAAATATCTAAAAACAATTACGTAGCATTCAAAGTTATATTGCTCTAAAATTTTTGAATGCTTTTTATTTTTTGGCCGCCTTATCGCGCTTTCGGCTATAGTTTCTTATGCATATTATATTTTTTAAAATTGTATAAGAAAGCTATTTGCCTCAATCACGGGCGGAGCATCAGCAAAAATTACTGGCATTTACAGCATCAAATGTATTTTCTTACCTTTCGGCACTCTCAGCAATACTATGAAGTTAAATCCCCCGCTTTCTTTACAAGAACTTAGTCAACTAATTAGTGCCGAATTTAAAGGCAATCCCAATCATTTGGTGAGTGGAATAAATGAAATTCACAAAGTAGAAAAGGGCGATTTGTCTTTTGTAGACCATCCAAAATATTACGATAAATGTCTTAATTCTGCTGCAACAACAATACTCATCAACAAAGATGTTCCCTGTCCTGAAGGCAAAGGATTAATCATAAGTGATGATCCTTTTCGGGATTATAATTTCTTGGTAGATTTCTTTCGACCATTTCAACCGGCGGAACAATTGGTAAATACCTCGGCTACAATTGGCAAAGGAACCATCATTCAGCCAGGTGCTTTTATTGGAAACAATGTTAGCATTGGCGAAGATTGTATCATTCACCCTAACGTTACCATTTACGACCATTGTGTATTAGGCGATAGAGTTATAATTCATGCTAACTCTGTAATTGGTGCCGATGCATTTTATTTTAAACGTCGTCCAGAAGGTTACGACAAAATGAAAAGTTGCGGTCGTGTAGTCATTGGAAACGACGTTGAAATTGGCGCAAGTTGCACCATAGACAAAGGCGTTACTGGCGATACTATAATTGGTAACGGTACCAAATTCGACAATCAAATTCACATTGGTCACGATACTGTTGTAGGTGAAAATTGTCTTTTTGCTGCCCAGGTTGGCGTTGCAGGTGTGGCCACAATAGAAAATAATGTTATTCTCTGGGGACAAGTTGGCGTTTCTAAAGACCTGACTATTGGCGAAGGTGCTATTGTTTTAGCTCAAAGTGGGGTTCCTAAATCCTTAGAGGCTAATAAAACGTATTTTGGCAGTCCAACAGGTGATGCACGCCAAAAAATGAAAGAATTAGCAGCATTAAAATATTTACCTGATTTGGTGTTGCGCAAGAATACAGAATTAGATAATGAGGTATGAAACAAATGTTTGCTATAAGTCTGTAAATATTTTATTGGACTAAACATCATTTAATTGATGTGTAAAATTAAATATTACCTTTGAATTCCAAAAAAAAACAATTTTCGTAAATCTTACATCATGAAATCCGTAAGAAGCAATATTAGTGCAGCCGATTTACAATTTGAGGATGAAATAAGAGGCCATCTGAATAATTGGTGTGAAGAATTTTCTGTACCATCCACTGATCAAATTATTGATGCATTTGAACATGGAGTTAAAGTTGGATTTGAAAATAAGGACAAATATGCCAAGAAGATTTTTATGAATAATATTAATCTTGCATTTAAACTTTCTGAAACATTTTATGAATGGGTTAAAGCTCAATCCATCAACAATACAAGTGCATTTTTGAAAGTTGAAAATATTGACACCTTTGAAACACTAATAATAATTGATTCTAATAAATACTTCGATAAAGAAATTCGTGCTAGTATTTATCAAAAAGCCAAAGAATTAAGAAAAGAAAATAACTCAAACACCTTCAATATTGAATTTACATTGCAACCTGAAAATGAGGAGTTAAATGTTAAATCTCTGCAAAACCATGGCTATTTTCTAAGCTACAATCCAAAAGTTAAAAAATAGGAATGTCAAAATTTCTAAGACACGCCAAACACAACAAGAAAGTTTGTGAATTTTTACATGATTCTAATCCGGATTTTGGAGATTGGGTTATAACAACCGCATATTACTCAGCAATATATTTCGTTTCACATGAATTGTTTCCAAACCAATATGAAATTAATGGAACGGTTAAACGTTACGAAAATTTTGAAGATTATTACAGAGAATTCAAACGTCACAATAGTGGAGTAGAGTTAAATCCTCATAAACTAAGATTACAGCTTGTTGAAGAATATATTCCAGAGATTTATGTGCATTACAAAACTCTTAAAGATGAGTGTTGGACTTCAAGATATGTTAATTATATCTTCGATTCTAGAGAAGTTGATACCTGTAAAGAATGTCTTCAAGAAATTGAAAGTATTTGTCTTTAAATGGCTTTTTGTTGCCAAACGCATGAATGAAATAAATTAAATTACAAATTGATAGAAGCAGTAAAACTTTCAAAAGATCAACATTACAAGAAGCAGCTATATTCATTGCTTCAGGTAACACGTGCTATCAATAGTAATTTTCCAGCATCAGATTTATTCAGCATATTCGAGTATATCTTAAAGCAACAGTTAGGCTACACAAAATTTGCTTATTGCTCCTTCGACGAAATTTGGCGCTGGTCCGTTTCTTATGGTGCTGCGCATGAAACTAGAGTTATAAAACCCGAAGTTGATTTGTTGCAATTCGATGAACTTACTTTTATTGATGAATTGTCATCTTTCAACATTCAAAATTTTAATGTCGTAATTCCTGTTTACCACAAAAAACAGGCCCTCGCATTTTTATTAATCGGCGATTTAGACGAAACATCACTGGAAATTGCCCGAGCACACGATTTAGAATTTGTAGAAACCATTAGCAATGTAATTTCTGTTGCCATAGAAAACAAAAGACTTTTCAAAGACAATGTGCAACAAGAAATGTATAAACGCGAAATGGAAATGGCAATGGAAGTGCAGAATATGTTAATTCCTTCGAGCTTACCCAACGACGAATACATCGATTTTGCTGCATTTTATCAACCACAACGACATATTGGTGGCGATTACTATGATTTTATACATGTAAACGAAAACGAGTTTATTTTCTGCGTTGCCGATGTTTCTGGAAAAGGTGTTGCTGCTGCATTGTTAATGGCAAATTTTCAAGCATACTTGCATGCATTGGTAGGAATTACCACCGACCTCAAAAAGATAATTCACGACTTAAATAACAGAGTTGCAGAAAGTGCCAAAGGAGAAAAATTTATTACCATGTTTATTGCTCGGTACAATAAATTGAGCAGGAAATTAAATTATGTAAATGCAGGGCACAATCCTCCCATTTTAACTTCACAAAATGATTCTATCTTATTAAAAGAAGGTACAACAGGATTGGGCATGTTAGAAAAGCTGTATCGCCTAGAAGAAGGAGAAGTAGAAGTAACAAAAGACTCGCGTTTAACTTGTTATACCGATGGCTTAGTAGAACAAGAAAACGAAGGTGGTAAAGATTTCGGAATAGAGCAAGTTGAATTAATTATGCACCAAAACAGAACTTGCAGCTCTCAAGATTTCAATAAAATTTTGCTCGATTCCTTAGTTACATACAAAGGCAATGAACCTTATATTGACGACATTGCATTGTTAACTTGCAGGTTTTTCTGATGTTTTAGTATTGTGATACACATCTAGCGCAACAATAATCGCAATCATGGACCAAAAGGGCGCAGATGCTTTGTCTTGATCTAAGAAGTTATTTAAAAAACCATGGAAGAAATAGGTAAATAAACCTATTAGAATTCCAATGGTTAGGAATTTCACTTCATCACTTTTTGCATTGTAATACATGCGTGTACCCGTTACAATGGTGCTAATAATTATTCCCAACATAAAGAAAGTTCCCAAAATACCTTGTTCTGCAAGTGGGCCTAAGTATTCGCTGTGCGCATTTCCCAATTTCCCAGCATTTGTGCTTACGTATGTGAGCTCATAAGAACGTTGATAAGGTGCGTATTTAAATCTGTAGGTTCCTGGTCCAAAACCAAGCAAAGGCTTTTTTTCAAACATCCGCACCGCTGAGCTCCATCTGTTTATGCGTTCTAAATTTGAGGCGTCATTTTTAATATTAGAAACCGATCGTAAATGCTCGCCTAAATCTTTAGAGGAGCTTTGTTTATTCCTTTCTATTTTCATCATAATATCATCTTTATAATAAAACAAAGTGAGTATTACAATAAAAAATCCAGCTACAATTATTTTCCAATTTATTTTAAAGAGATAAAGCAAATAAATTCCGTAAGCAGCGGATACACTCAACCATGCAGCTCTCGTGTAAGAAACAACAATCCCAATAAAAATAATAATGAAAAATGCGAAGGAATAAAGTCGATAGGAAGGCGGATAAGATTTATCAAAACTAAAAACAAACATTACAGGCAACATCATTGCTATTACAGCTCCATAAATAGTATGATCTTTAAAAAAAGGCTGCATCACCCAATAAAGCGCGTTTTTATCAATGTTGTAATTAAAAAATTGAATCACAGAATATACAATCACTATGCTCAATGGAATGGTGAACAGCCAAATCCAAAATCTAATATTTTTTGCTTCTTTAAATATTTGAGTAGCAACAAAATAGAAACTTACTACAAACCACAATCTAGCTATTGTAAATTTTATTGATACCAAAGGCATGGAGCTAGTCAGAGATGTAATGCACATCCAAATTAA
>Ga0105044_10013188_pt1 | contig 11227 bp, 4 predicted proteins | sample MAT01_FD_78092 | JGI IMG/M metagenome (GOLD analysis project Ga0105044, IMG submission 78092) | Freshwater microbial communities from Lake Fryxell liftoff mats and glacier meltwater in Antarctica - MAT-01 | ecosystem: Environmental > Aquatic > Freshwater > Ice > Liftoff microbial mat | place... | reverse complement strand
GTGTAGGGGCAAAGCAGCGGGCTCATGTATGGGTTTGATCTGCGCTGAGCCCGCTGCTTTGCCCCTACAAAAACCATGATTTCCCGCCAAAGTTGGGAGAGCCCAAAAAATTGAAATGCTAAACAAACTAAAAATGCTCTTCACGACGCCTTCCACGACTGGCTCTGGGATTGCCTCGATTTCTCCCGCGGATGCAGAGGGCAAGCTGGCGCAGCCGGGCGTGGTGATGATTGATGTGCGCGAGCCGGATGAATTTCGCAGCGGCCATGTCCAGGGCGCGAAGTTGATGCCGCTGGGGACCGTTCCCTCACGCTGGCAGGAATTGAGCGGGTATCAGGAAGTCATTGTCGTGTGCCGCAGCGGCAATCGCAGCATGGCGGCGTGCCGGCAACTCAATGCATTGGGCATTGCCCAGGTTTCCAACCTGAGCGGCGGCATGATGGCCTGGGCACATTCGAAGTTGCCCATCCAACGCTGACCTATCAGCTGTATGAGTTCAATCCACACATCACGCTGGGATTCATAGCGCATGGAACTGACGCCTGTTTCATCTGCATGCAACTCACTTCACTACAATGGCCGCATGAAAATTGAATCGGTCGACCTGTTCTATCTGTCCATGCCCGAAGTGCTGGACATCGGCGATGGCAGCCAGGATGCCCTGCTGGTGCGCGTGCGTGCCGGCGGCTACGAGGGTTGGGGCGAATGCGAGGCCGCGCCGCTGGTCTCCATTGCCAGCATGATCGCGCCCATGTCGCACAGTGCCTGCAAGCCGGTGCAGGCCTCGGTGCTGGGGCAGGCGCTCGACAACATTAGCGATATTGCCCGCATCGGCAACAAGGTGCGCGAGGACAGCTACGACCTGTTGCAGGCCGATCACACCCTGAGCGGCATCGACATGGCGCTATGGGATTTGCTGGGTAAAAAGCTGAGTGCGCCGGTGTGGCAATTGTTGGGCACTACCCAGGTCTACCCCAAGCAGCCGTATGCCTCGGTGCTATTTGGCGACACGCCGCAGGAGACCTTGCACAAGGGCCAGACGGCGCGCCAGCAGGGCTATCGCGCCGTGAAGTTTGGCTGGGGGCCGTTTGGCCGGCACGGCGTTCAAGCCGATGTGGATCAGGTGCGAGCCGCGCGCGAGGGCATTGGCGAAGACGGCGTGCTGCTGATCGACGCCGGCACCGTGTTTGGCGATGATGTGGAAGCGGCGGCGTTGCGGGTGCCTGTTTTGCAGGCGTGCAACACCACCTGGTTCGAGGAACCCTTCGTCAAAGATGCATTTGAGGCGCATCGTGATCTGGCAGCGCGTTGTGGCCCGGTCAAGCTGGCTGCCGGCGAGGGTTCGCACAATGTCTATATGGCCCGGCACATGATGGACTATGCCGAGGTCGGCTACATTCAAATTGACGCGGGCCGCATCGGCGGGATCACCGTGGCCAAGCAGGTGGCCGATGATGCCCAGAAGCGCGGTATCACCTACGTCAACCACACGTTCACCTCGCACCTCGCGCTCAGCGCCTCGCTGCAGCCGTTCGCCGGCCTGCGCGAGGATGTGATCTGCGAATATCCCACCGAGCCGAAGCAGTTGGCGCTCGACATCACAAGTAACCACGTGCAACGCGATGCCAACGGCGATGTGCCTATTCCCACCGCACCTGGGCTGGGCATGCAGATCGACCTGGCCAAGCTCAAGCCGTATCTGGTCGAGACCGAGATCAAGGTGAAGGGTGAGGTGCTGTATCGGACGCCGAGTTTGAGTTGAGGGCGCTGGTGTCGTAGACGTAAACGTGGACGTGAACGATTACGTCCACGTTTACGTTCACGTCTACGATCACAAGGCTTGCGCGGGAAACACAGGCCAGCGCACGTTCATTGCGTAAATCAGTGTACTCTACAGGAGAAGCCATGAAACGCATAAGTGATTCGACCTACGGCCGGCCCCACCCAGTCCACACATCTGTTTGGTCTAAAGGCCTGTCGTTGCTGATGTTGGCCAGCGTCGTGCTGAGCAGCTGTGCCCAAATAGGCGGTCCCAGCAACCCATCGTTGCCACCCATCGCCACCATCAACAGCCCAGTGAGCCCAGCGCCAGCGGCCAGCAGCCCACCGGCTCCGACCACCAGCAGCCAGCAGCCAGCAACCAACAGCCTCCCCCTCGATCCCCGGCATTTGCCCCAGGCATTAGAAGGCTTGGCCGAGATTAAAGATCAGCGCACGCCCAACAGCGCCACCTTCGAGCAGGACGGCAAGCTGGTCACCATGGTGTCGCTCGACCCCATGCACTATGCCGAGCCGCGCATGGAAGGCCGGCTCAATGTGATTCAACCGATATTTGATCGCCAAAAAGATAGCTTTGTGATCGAGCACAACGACATGCGGGTGAAGGTGGGCGACCAAAAACCGATCATTGCCGCCTCGTCCAACGCCACAGCGTTGAACTGGCAGACGTTGGAGTTGGGCATCGACAACGGCCAAAACTACACGACGTTGCTCAAGGCCCAACAAACCCAGGGGCAAAAAAGCGAGGACGGCCACACGCTGAATTACCCGTGGAGCGCCGGCGTCGTCGAGCAAATTGTGAGCGGAGCCGACGGCGTGGAACAGATGTTGGTGGTGAGCAAGAAGTCAGACATCTCAAGCGACGCAGCGTCGCAGATGTCTGACTTCTCAGGCATGCTCGAACTACGCGCCACACTGAAGCTGTTGCCCGGCGGCAGTTTGTGGGCCGATGGCCACATGCAAACCGGCGCGTTTAGCACAAAAGGCGCGCTGGAAGTGCGCGGCAAAGACGGCGGCGATCCCATCACGCTGCAACCCATCTGGGCCTACGAGCAGAAGAATCCGCAGCAGCGCATGGCCGGCGAATATGCCGTTGAGCCCTATTTGAAAGACACCTGGCTGGTGCGCGTGCGCACGCCGCTGGCCTGGTGGTTGGATGAAGCGCGCACGTATCCCATCGTGCTCGACCCGGCCATGAAGGTCTTGCGCACGGTCGGCAACGGCACCAATGGCATGGCCTGGGTGGTGAATGGCTACCCGGCCGGCCTCGGTGGAATTTATCCCGGCCATCCCAAGAGCGAGAGCGCCAACATGCACTTCGACCAGATGCTGCTCGGCTCGTGGTGGCACCCAAGCGAGGCCAACAACACCACGCGAACGTATGGGTATTTGCAGTTCAACGAGATCCCATGGTTATTAGCCTCGGCTCAATACTCCATCACCAAAGTGTCGCTGGAGGTGACGCCGTCGGCCACCTGGATGCCGGCCTATAAGTTTGATGAGGACGACTTTCCCGACTGGGAGTGGGAGCAAATTTCCAAAGATGCCACGCTGTTCGATCTGACGAATTGCCCGGATGCCTGCGGCGGCTTCTCGTTGCACACCCAACCGGCCGGCTTCAACTGGGGCAATCACCCCACCGGCCCGGCCATCGGCACCAAAGGGTTGACTGCACCACCGCCGAAGAAGGAGCAGCAAACCAAGACCACCACCTGGGACGTGACGACTCAGCTTCGCAAGTGGGCGACGATTGCGCCCCGGCCGGCGTGGGGGCCGATGTTTGGGCTGACCTTCGACACGGTCTGCAAAAAATATGGCTTCAACGATAGCAACGGCGGCGCGATCCCCCAGTGCATCCAGATCTACATCAAGCCCAGCGATGTGCGGTTGGTGATCGAGTATCAGCCCTTGCCGTTGGGCGTGGGGCAGGCCGTGCTCAACACGCCCGGCATTCCCAGCTTCCGCAAAGATGTGTTCGACAACGGCACGACTCAGCACGATTACACCTTGAACAACGGCGCGGGCAACTTGTGGCGCGCGGTAGTCGTGCGGCCCAACCATGCCGTCGATGCGGTTTCACATGGCCGCACCGGCTTGCGTTTGTGGGATGAGAGTGCTGCCGGTGGCCCAGCCCCACTGACCACCGACGACATCAATGCCAACGAGACCGACGACACCAATTTCATTTTCATCGACGATCACAATGCCGCCAGCGGCATCGGCGTCTCGCCGTTGCGGGCGCAGGTGCTCAACTCGATTCCCGAGACGCCCGACGGCAACGACTTCCCGACCGATGCCACCCGCAACTACCGCATTCAGTATGCCCAGGCTGCGCCGTGGAACATCAACTACGGCGTCGTTACCACCCTGCCGTTGCAGATGCAATCGAGCCAGTTGATTGCGCTGCGTGAGTTCACATTGGCGCAGGGCGACAACTTTATGATGTCGGTGATCGTGCCGCCGACCGGCACTGCGCCCATCGGCAATGCCGTGCCGGTGCTGGTGAAGCCGACCCAGGGCGTGGCGCGTAGCAGTGCCGTGCTCAGCGGCGACGGCTCGCAAAGCGGCGTGTGGCTGCCCGAGCAATTCGAAGTGAGCACCAACGGGGACAACAGCAAAGTGTTTGCCCAAAATATGCCGTTTGTGTCGGCGGGCGGCCAATGGGCTCTGGCGTTGGTCAACCGCGCTCGGCCTGTTTTTGAGGGCAACCTCAACACGGGTGCCGGCATTTCCATTGGCCTGATCAATGCCCAAGTGGTGATCCTGCGTTGTCCGTTTGGCACCATCGCTACCAAGCGTTGGGGCTGCCAGCCGGTGCTGGTTCCCGACGCCGGCACCCAGGCCAAGTTGAATGTGCTGGATCGCAACATTTACAGCGAGGGCGGCTTTGTGAACACGGCCAGCGGCTGGTGCACGACAAATGAGGGCCAGGGCACGCCCATGATCGGCCCCGCCAGCAGTGCGCGCTGGACGATTGTGGCGCAAGGCCGGCTGTGCTACGACGGCACCAAGCTTTTCACCTCCAATGATTCAGGCGTTCTGCTGGTCTATGAAAGCGCGGTGCAACCCGATGGCCGCAAGCACGGCATCGCCTCATTCTTCAGCTACGGCAGCACCAGTTGGTATCCATTGCCGGCCGACCAACCCACCGGCGTCACCCAAATTGGTGGCTCGATTGGCGGCATTATTTCGCCCCTGAACAGCGATCAGATTGCCGATGGCGTTGTGGCAGCAGACGCGCCGCAGATGGCACCGGCGGCTGTGTTTGCGCCGGATTCGGCCGATGCCGTGCTGGCCACCCAACTGCGGCCGACGACGACGACGCGGCGCACACTGGCCCCGTTCAATCCACATTGGACGCCGCAGACCACCCGCACCAGCGACTACATCGATCTGGTGACACAGAAGCACAACGCGCAGGACAACGTGAGCGTGAACGTGGTGATCGACGCGGCGTTGGGTGCGGTGAGCACGACGTGGCAGGTGCCGTGGAACATCTACCCCTACGACGGGCCAACCATCAAATACATCTTCACGCCCAGCACGGCCCAGCAAGTGGCGTATGGCGTGCCTTCGAGCCTGGCTAGCGCGTCGCTGCGCATTCTGGGCGCGAATCCGGGCCGGGTCGAAACGCTGGATTACCACGCCAACGATAACGGGCCGGTGTCGTATCAATTCCGCGAGGCGACCTCGCGCATCACCCAGCCGCCCGAACTCGGCAGCGCCAGCAAGGATGTGCAAACGGTGGTGTTGCCGCCCGGCAAGCCGCACTTGTTGCCGGCTCAGCCACCGGCCAATGAAGCCAGCACTACCTGTGGAGCCGGCACCAGTTGCATCGATCTCTACAACATGAGCTATGGCTGGGAGCAGCCGCCGGCGCTGTGGGAGTTCCCCGACGTGCATGTGGCCCAACAGGCCGGCACGGTCATGATGGCGATGGGCGGCGACAAGGTGGATGTGTTTAGCAAGGATCATCCCAACGCGCAGCAAGGCATTCAAAGTGTTGCAGCCGATGATGAGAACTCATTTAGCTTCGACTCGTTTGAAGTGGGCGTGTGGCTGAAGGAGGAGCAGTGCGATCCGGGCGGCCCCAAGGTGACCGTGATTCGCGGCGTGGGCAAAATTGCGCTGCCGATGATCGGCGATGATGGCAGTGATCCAGGGGCCGTCGGCATTGGCATGGAGTTCAAGCTGTGCGAGAACGCGCTGCGCCAGGCGCTGCTGTCGTTGGACCTGGGCGATTTCTACTTTCCAGTCGGCTCGACCGGCGTGGGGATTAATTACGTGGCCGGCGAGATTCGAGTGAATAGCACCTACAGCACCATCTCGTTCACCCTGGGCTTTGCCACGCTGGACGGCCAGACGCTGAGCAACGGCCTGGGCACCGTGCTGGTGGACACGCGCGGGTTGTTCGACCTGAAAGCCAGCGCAACGCTCATCAAGATCATCGACGCCAGTTTGCACTTGCAGGTGGCATGGAACCCGATCGACATTTTGTTGGAGGCGCAGGCCTCGTGTTGCGGCAACCTGATCGAGGGCTATTTGCGGCTGCACGGTTGGGTGGGCCAGGGCTGGCAGCACAAATACAACTGGCTGCCGGACAACAATGACTTTCACTTTGCCGGCGAGATCGAAGCGTCGCTGAACATTCGCGAGGATTCGATCAGCGAGGACTTTAGCCTGCCGCCGTTCGACATCGTGTTCGGCATTCGCGTCGCATTCGGCGAGTTCTGCTCCAACGACGCCTGCACGCAGTATGAGGCCGGCCTATCGGTGGCGATTACGGTGGCGGGCTTTGATGTGGGTGTGTTTATTGGCGAGAACGGGGCCGATTTGATTTTGGGGACGGATGACCATGTGCTGGTGGATGAGTATGCGGGCGGGAGTATGGACATGGCCGCGATGGGCGTGACAGCTAAGGGAGAAGAATCGTCGACGTCGTCGTCGACCTCGTCGTCGACGATTCCCCCCCTCGCCACAACGGATATCCAGGCCACCGACGTGTTTACGCTGGTGTGGAATCCGGGGCTTATTCAGCCGTTCTTGCAGAAGAAGAATATCGAATCACCAGTGACGAACTGGCCAAAGAAGACGGCGGCGCAGCAAGGGTGCACGGGTGTGAACACGGCCATCGTGACCTGCCCGTTCAATGTGGCGGCCTCGGCGGGGCGGGCGTTGTTCAGCACGCAGTGGCAAAACGGCGGGGTGTTGGTCGAGCTGTTGAAGCCGGACAACACCGTGATCAGCGTGACCAATGCCGCAGCCAACAACATCAGCGCAACGACGGCCAGCAAGTTTGTGGCGTTTGCGGTGAATGCGCCGGCAGCGGGCCAATGGAAGCTGCGGCTGACGGGTGTGAATCAAAATCTGCCACCGGCCACCAAGACCAATTACCGGCTGGCCTACATTGCCGATCCGCCCAAGCCGACGATGACGTGGATTGCGCCGAGCGCGCCGAATCTGGGGCCGGCCGGCAACATCGTGCAACTGCAATGGAACGCGACACGGGCGGGTGTGCCGCTGACGGCAGCGACCAAGGTCGATTTGTTTTACACGCCGGTGCTGAGCAAGCCGATTACGCCGACGGTGATGGGCGGCGATGCGATCATGCTAGCCACGCGGCAGCAGGCCAATGCGGGCGCGTTCAACTGGGACATTCGCAGCGTGTTACCGGGCGAGTATGCCGTGGGTGCGCGCATCGATGACACGCGGCGCGCCAACGGCGTGCAGGTGTTCTGGGCCGCGGGCACAGTGCTGGTGCCGGCCGATAGCACGCCACCACCGGTGCCGAATGTGCTGGGCGTGACGCCGCTGCACGATGCGGCCGTGGTGACGTGGGTGCCGGACAATGTGACGCCGGATCTATCGGGTTATTTGGTCGAATACAAGATTCCAGACTGGAACAAGGCTGCGCCGCAGTTGCCGCGCGTGCGGCGGGTGTTGCCGCGCAACTTCGATGCCGACGGCGACAAAGCCTTCATCGAGCGGGTGCGCGTGGGCGGCCTGAACGACGGCGTGGCGTATGAGATTTGCGTGCGCGCGTTCGACCTGAGCGGCAACAAGAGCGATCCGAACTGTAAGACTGGCACGCTGAAGCCGACCGGGCCGTTGAGTGCGCCGGTTCGGCCCAACACACTGGCCCAGGTCACCGGAATTAATCTGGGTGCAGGGCAGCTCAACGTCATCAATGGCATGTCGGTGCGCTGGCTCCCGCCTGTGCAAAACAATGGGTTGGCCGGCTACCTGCTGAGTTACAAGCCGGTGGGCTGTGTGATCGATCCGGGCGATCATCTGGCCGATCAGGGCGTGAGCGCGATCAATGTGGGCAATGTGTTGTCGTATACCTTGACGGGGCTACAAGTGGGCCAGCGTTATCGCTTTGGTGTTCGAGCCTATAGCGATGTGTGGTACATCAGCGCGCCGGCCTACACCGAGCGCGTCTACATCGGCACCAGCGACATTAATGCGAACGGCATGCCCGACGAGTGGGAACAGTTGTATGGCATCACCGACCCAAATGCCGACAAGGACAGCGACGGCCTGAGCAATGTGCAAGAGTGGCAAAACGGCACCTTCCCGAACAAGGCCGACAGCGACAGCGACGGCTTCTACGACAGCGACGAAGTCGAGCAGGGGACAGATGCATGCTCGTTCGCCGATCAGCCGGCCTACCACGGCAAGCCCAAGCTGGTGCTAACCGGGCCGTCGAACCTGACTCTGGTGCAGGCGGTGAACGCTACGCCGGGCCTGGTGTTCTCGAAGACGTTACACATTTTCAACTTCGGCACCGGCAACATGAACTGGACGGCCAGCGCGAGTGCGCCGTGGATGGTGCTGGACACGGCCAACGGCCAAGGCGATGGCTCGGTGCGAGTGATGGCGAACACGGCCGGGTTGCTGCCGGGCAAGTATGTGGGCAAGCTCACGATTAGTACCGCGCCGGTGGCGAGTGATGCAAGCATCATGGCCGCTGGCGCGACCGTGGCTGAGACGGCCAGCGTGGACGTGGAGTTGACAGTATTGCCGCCGGAGGAGAAGCGGATGTTGCTGCCGATGATTCGACGGTAGTGGGGAGATGGCGCTGACGGCCGACTGTTAATCGTTGGCCGTCAGCGACCATTGATTGCTCTCTGTTTTTATCGCCCTTTGTGCCCTTTACGATTGGTGGGCTTGTGAGATACAAAGCCAGTCGTAAGCTGATGGAATTCTATTTCTCCAGCAAAAAAACTGTTGTGCGTTTCGTCAATGGACCCCCGACCCCTAAAGGGGAGTCGTAGCCATCGTCAGCGACTCCCCTTTAGGGGTCGGGGGTCTCCGAGGCGGAACTCAGCCGAAGCATTTTGCTGGGTTCTCGGATGCGTTATGCCTAATTTTGACCCTGCCATTACGTAAATTGTAGAAGACATTGCAGAACATTTTCTAATCCATGATTCACACGTTCAAATGCCCCAGTTGCGGCGCGCCACTGAAATTCGACGATAGCGGCGACGAGGCCGAGGCCACCAATATGCCGTGCAGCTATTGCGGCATGAGCGCGGCCATCCCTGCATCCTTGCGGCCCACGGTGTCAACGCCCAAAGTGCCACGGCGCATTTCGTTGCAGGTCAGCAACGAGATTCAAGCGCTGGTGGGCCGCGGCAACAAGATCCAGGCCATCAAGCTGTTGCGCGAGCACACCGGCCTCGGCCTCAAAGCCAGCAAGGACGCGATTGATGCGTTTGCCGACGGCGATGTGGACGTTCTGAACCAGTTGCTCAGCGTAGGCAGCAGCCGGCCCGTGACGGCCAGGCCGCAAACAGGGGGTTGTGCCGGTGCCGTGTTCAGCATCGCGCTTGCGGCCGTGCTCATCGGCGGGGTGGCCATTTACACGATGAATCGTGCCGGCATTAATACGCCGAACGTGATTTCGGTCGGGCCGATCAACATTCCCCTGAACAACGCAGATGGCACCGACACGCCCTTCTCAAATCTCATTAACACTAACACTAACACTAACGCCCAGACCTACGACAGTCTGAACATGCAGGGCAAGGCCGAGCTGGTGACCTGGGACGATCAGGCTCAGCCGGATATCGCCGGCCTGGCCTATCACATCAAAGACAGCAAGAATGAACTGGCTTATATCGATGGGGCCAAGAACAAGGTGAACTGGCGCGTCGACGCGGACATCCAGAGCAAGTTTGTGACCTCGGCGGACACGGTGTATGTGTCCAACAAAACACGGCTGTTGGCGGTGAACCGCAGCATGGGCGTGCCGCGTTGGGAGACCAGCCTGAGCGACACGATTGCCGGCAGTTGCGACGATTGTCTGGCGCTGGCCGGCAATCGTGTGATTGCCATGAGCAATGACTCTATTTTGCAGGCGTTTGATGTGGCCACCGGCAAGCGCATGTGGAGCCTGACGCTGTCGCCGGTGGTGCCGCGCTTTTTTGTGTGGAACGACAAAGTGGTGGCGATTGATCGCGATGAAGCGGTGGTTGGATTGGGAACGCAGGTGCGGGTGGTGGACGCGACCGGCGACGTGCAAACCAAGTTCAATATCACCTGCACTACGCCGCGAACTCAGGACAGCGTCGGTGGTGAGGAATCGGCCTATCCCTATGCGGCCATGCAGTTTGATGCGGCCGCCGGCGCGCTCTACACCTGGTATGGCGGCTTTAGCTCGTGCGTGCAAAAGTGGGACCTGACCACGGGTGAAGCGGCCTGGACAACCCAGTTGGACGCCGATCCACCCGAGCAATCGGACCCGCGATTTGTGATGAGCAAAGACACCCTGTTCATGGGCGGGGCCGACCAGATCTTTGCGGTGAATACGGCCACCGGTGAGACCACCGAGATCGTCAAGGAAAACGCCGACTACGACTACATGGTGCCGATTGATGCGCGCGACGGCGTGTTGGTGGTGCAGACCACGCGCACCCGTGGCACGCGCCGGTTGGAGCTGTGGGGGATCGAGGTCGCTAGCGGCAATAAATTGTGGGACGTGAAATTTGACGAGGGCGGCATGATGGGTGGTGTGTTTGGCCGCGATGGGCTGGCCGGTTTTGTAAGACGCGGCGATGACGACGTGGCGTGGACCGCACACATTATTCCCTCGGGCGAGCTGGTGATCGTGCGGCTGGTCGGCAAGCCGGAGCTGCAACTGACCGTGGAAACGCTGAATGTGAAGGACGGCACGAGCAAGGGCCAACAGGCCATTCCCCTAAATAAAGGCGACACCTTTTTCTCCGCGCCGAGGGTCATTGGCTGGCACGGCGCGACCGTGTGGCTGCACATGGACGGCCAGTATTACGGCGTGGACACCGCCGCGGCCAGAATCACTTTTCATACGCCGTAAGATCATGCCCATATGCGAATTGGATTGATCGCCGGCGAGTATCCGCCGATGCAGGGCGGGCTGGGTGACTACACCCGCGAGATTGCGCGCGAGTTTGCGCGTGCCGGCCAC
>Ga0105044_10013187_pt1 | contig 11227 bp, 4 predicted proteins | sample MAT01_FD_78092 | JGI IMG/M metagenome (GOLD analysis project Ga0105044, IMG submission 78092) | Freshwater microbial communities from Lake Fryxell liftoff mats and glacier meltwater in Antarctica - MAT-01 | ecosystem: Environmental > Aquatic > Freshwater > Ice > Liftoff microbial mat | place... | reverse complement strand
TGTAAGCCCAGACCAAACAAGCGCATTGGTGGATTTGCCTTTAGTGAATGGGGTAACAGGCTACCATTTGGATTATAGAATAGGCTCCAGCGGCGCATGGATAAGTGCTGGCAGCAATATCCCCCCTTCGAGTTACCTGTTAAACCCGCCCTTAGTTCCCTCAACCCAGTATCAAGTACAAATTCAGGCTATATGCACCTTGGATACCAGTGTATTTTCCCCTGTAGTTACATTTACTACTGGACAGCAAATTGGGCCTTGCCTTGCCAATAAAAATGCAGGCAAGGATTTGAGTTCCCAGGCCATTTTGGAGCTTAACCACGAACTTAACGCACCGAGTGCATTTTCGTTTGCCTCCATGATCGGCTTGAATGATGGTGGCCTTGTGTTCCGATCCTTCCAAAATGAAAGCAGCAATCAAATTACGTTGTTGACCACCCAATTCAGGAACTTTCACACAATGGATGAGGATTTTGACAATTCTTTGGAAAGTTATGATCTGAATATAAAACCTAAAGACACCAACCCAGAAGGCACCCCAGCCAATATGTGGTACAACAAGTCCTTGTACACATTGTACCGCCAAACCCATGGGTTTGCCAATATTACCAGTGCCACCGAACTCCTCCAATACGGACCACAAAGCTGGAAAGAGAAAATTTATAGGGAGAGCGATTGGTCTCAATCTGGCCCTGCGGGTATCAAAAATTCATTTACGAACTACACCAAAAAGTTCATTGATGAATTCGCACCCGCCAATGGCACAGGCACTCAAATCCTGGTTTCCAATTTTCAAGTAGGCAACGAACTTTGGGATTATCCTGTAAAAGCCGATTACCATAGCCTGCTTCAAGGCGCGCACAGTGCTTTTGTGCTCAAATACGGCCTTAAATCCGATGGTGGCTGGAAAATGAAACTAGTAGCGGGCGCTTTTCAGGCCTACCGCGACAACAACTGCAGCTCCATACTTCGGGATTTTTCCAATTGTAACGGAGCGCTGGAACGCCATGATTTTATTGGCGATTATTTGGAAGTTGCCGATTGCGATTTGCTGAAAGACTTAGATGCGTTGGATTGCCACCCCTACAGCTTTTTGCCTGGCACGACGAACTGGACTCATCCAGAAAGCCCCAGTTCAGAAAGCTGGCAAATCAGAAATATGGCCGCCTGGTTGAACGCCAATAAAAATAGCGCTACAGGCGTGTTAGACAAGACCCGCCTTTGGAGCACGGAGTACGGGTTCGACAGCAATCCAACGAGCGGGGTAGGGGAGAAGACCCAATCCGCTTACCTCGTCCGTGGCTTGTTTTTACATAGCAGGTACCACTTTGAAAAAGTGTTTTTTTACAACGCTTTTGATGTGGCCCGGCCCACCGATACTTACTACAATGGCCTATACAACAGTGCCGGGTTTTGGAGATTGGGTACACACCCTGCGAATAGTGCCTGGGCATCTCCCATCGAAGCACATGGAGCCACCGCTAAACCAGTCTGGTTTGCAATGATGGATTTGAAGGAGCGTTTTGGCGAGCACGTTTTTCACAAGGTTCTGGTTGAAGATGCCGACGCGTATGTAATTTTGATCGCCAAGCCCGACAGTACGGAGCCATATCTTGTCTTTTGGTCGCCAAGGCAGACCAATGATGCCAATATTGATCAAGACATTCCCTTCGCCATAACGATCAACTGGTTGGGTGCTTTTGCTGAAGGCTACACCGTGGAAGGCAACATGGCACAATCTTTTGCGCAAAGTGTCCAATCTGGGCAGGCTTTTGAAGCACTGACAGAACCCATGTGCGGTAGCGTCAAACTTGACATCATTCGCAGAAACCCAGCCTTTGTTCGGCTGGTGAATTGCGATGCGTGTTCAAATATCACCCATCCCGGCAGCATTGTTCTGCCCATCCCCAATATGGGCAGCGCTCCATTTGACCCAGGTCTAATCTCCAGCAGTGCGGAAGCGAGTGGTGGCAGCGACGGCACGATAGAGTACCAATGGCAACAGTCTACAGACAACATCGTTTTTACGAATATTTTCGGTGCAACTGCACCAGACTACAATCCCCCAAGCATCAGCCAGACCACCTATTTTCGTCGGGCAGCCAAACGCAGTCTCTGTATGGATTATGTGCACGGGTCATCCGTAGCCATTGTTGTTGGCAATGCTTGCCCAAAAATAAGAACCTTCCAGCGCGTCGCACATGATATGCAAGGCTGCAGCCCCAATGGCGACTATTTTTACGAAATGGTGTTGGACAATGTGGCGATGAACGAACAAATTGCCCTGAATGGCTTACCGCTTAATGGTATTAATATCCCCTTGTGCATGTTGAATGGGGTGGCGCTTACGACTACGACTTTTTTGTCCAACCTGCACTTCGTTGCCAGCAATGCTTTACAGTGGCAGGTCAATGCAGGCGCAGGCAGCACTCAAACCCTTCGCCTGTACTACTGCTGGGCGGATGCATATCCCAATCCAGTGGAGCTTACCACGGCCACTTCCTTGTGCTCCGGGCTTACAACACCCTGCGCGGAAGGGTCAAACTTGACCGATCCAGGCAGTGGGGAGCGTGATGATTCCTTTTCAAGCCATTCAGAGGAGCGATTCCATTTCACGACAACGCCCAACCCCAGCACAGAACAATTGCTGTTGACGTACACAGGTGCTCCTGCTGCACAATCTATCTTACGTATCCTGACAACAAACGGCCAATGTGTATCTACCCAATTCATTGCGGCACTGGAAGACCGACAGCAATGGGAAGTGGATACCCACGATATACCTTCAGGAATATACTTTGTTTGCTTGCAGACTGGAACAGCGGTTCAATGGGTCCTTTGGGAAAGGATCTGAGGCGAGATTCTTTTATTTTTGAATGGGAGAAAAGGTGTGGAAATAAGGGCTTTGGTATACCTTCGCTTTGCGTTTATCCGAAATGGCTTTCGGATAAACGCAAAGTTTAGAAGTACTTAAACCCAGATTAAAATCCCAATGTGCCGTCCATTCAGCCCAATTATAGTGCTGCTTATGTCAGGGGCACTTCTTGCTGCACATTCCTAAAGTAAAACTTGGAGTTTTTAAGTCCAAATTTGTCTTCTAGTTATCAAAACTCAAATTTGATGCATCGGCTCGAAATGCTTTTTCTACTTTCGACCCTGACTTATTGAGGTAATGCGGCACATTTATCTCAATCTTTCTTAATACTACCTTACCCCCTTCATGAAGGACGGCTGCGTGACAGCTTGTTCTAAGTTAAAATCAAATCTATTCACTCAACTACTTCTACGCATGTTCACAATCAAGAAAACCCTTCTTTTCACCCTGCTTTTTTTGTTGGCAGGACAATTGTCTGCTACCCACATAGTTGGGGGTGGCATGACCTACGAATGCCTTGGCAATTCTGGTAACGGCATGCTTTATCGTTTCACAATGAAAGTCTATGTGGACTGCTTCAATGGCAACATAGGCTTCGATGATCCGGCCAATTTTGCCATTTATAGAGGTTCCAACCAGTTTCCTTTTGATGACTTTCAGATCGAGCTAGGATCCTTCCAAGATATCAACATCAATGAACCCGATTGTATTGACAATCTTCCGTTTATTTGTTTGCAAGAAGGTATCTATGTGTTTGATCGCGTCTTACCGATCAGCAACGAAAGCTATTTTGTTGAGTATCAGCGCTGTTGCCGTACCAATGCCATCACAAACATCATTAACCCAGCTGGGGCCGGCGCTACCTATTATGTAGAAATCACTCCAGAGGCCCAGCAACTCTGCAACAGCAGCCCTATATTCAACAACTTTCCTCCGGTAGTTATTTGCAATAACTATCCCTTAGAAGTGGATTATTCGGTCACAGACCCGGATGGCGACTTGTTGGTTTACAGCTTTTGTGCGCCAGTTTCTGGCGGTGGTCAAGGTGGTGGAGGTTGTTTTACGCCTGCACCAAACCCGCCCTGCCCCCCACCTTTTGACGAGGTTGTATTTGCTGCCCCAAACTATTCTCCAACCGAGCCAATGGGCGGTAACCCAGTCGTACAAATCAATCCCGTCACCGGGGTAATCAGCGGTACACCGCTTTTGGTCGGCCAATATGTAGTGGGTGTATGTGTAGAAGAATATCGCAACGGCCAATTGTTGTCGGTCACTCGGCGCGATTTTCAGTTCAACGTGACGCCTTGTGCACCACAGGTCAATGCACTGGTTGATTACGACGAGTTGGCCGGACCCAAACAATATATAATCAAACAGTGTGATAGCTCGACCACTGTTACGATAATCAACGAAAGCTTGCCATTGGCTAATATCCAAAGTTTCCAATGGAACTTTGACTTGAACGGCACCCCATTCCAAAACAACACAGATTTCAACCTAACGGTCAGTTTTCCTGACTTCGGTGTTTACAATGGCACTTTGGTGCTCAATGGAGGCCTCGACTGCGGCGACACCGCATTTGTCAGGGTGGAATTGTATCCACCAGCCTCTCTCGATCTCGGCCCAGACATCTTGGTCTGCAAAGACAGCATCATCGTACTCGATGCAGGATCCGGTTTCGCAGCATACCAATGGCAAGATGGTTCCAGCGGCCAAACTTTCAGTGCCACCACAACTGGACTTTATCAACTGGCTGCGACAGACGCCTGCGGCAATGTGCTCGCTGACACCGTGCAGATAACCCTCAGCCAAATTCCTGACCTTCAATTGCCGAATGTTAGTCTGTGTCCGGGTGAATCTACCACTTTGAACGTTCCGGGATTTGTGCTGTACAACTGGTCGCCAGCAATTGGACTAAGTTGCACAGACTGCTCGACGGTCACGATCCAGCCCGCCGCCAGCACAATCTATACTGTTGCGGCTGAAAACCAGGACGGATGTGCTACACAGGGCAGTTTCCAAGTCACTGTGCTGCCTACGCCAATGATTACGCGCGTCATTCAGTTTTATCCAAACCAACCCGTCACCATTGGAGGACAAACTTACACACAAGACACTACTTTCACCATCTCTGTGCCTTCTGTAGGCGGCATCACTTGCGATTCGCTGAACACCTATATTTTAGAACTTATCCCGACCACGCTTGAGCTCCAGTGTCCAGCTGATCTGACGGTCGCATTGCCCAATAATGCAACGACCGTGCCCGTGAACTACGCACAGCCCACGGCCACAACGGACTGCCCTGGAACGCCGCCCACGATCACTTTGTCGCAAGGCCTTCCATCGGGCGGAAATTTCCCTCCTGGGTTGACCACCGTGTGCTACGATGCCAGCAATACTTGCAACAATCAGGACAATTGCTGCTTCACCGTCTTGGTTACTTCGCTTGAACTACTATGTCCGGCGAACCTGACCGTCGCGCTGCCCAATAATGCAACGACCGCGGCCGTGAACTACGCACAGCCCACGGCCACAACAGACTGCCCCGGAACGCCGCCCACGATCACTTTGTCTCAAGGTTTTCCATCGGGCGGGAATTTCCCTCCTGGGTTGACCACCGTGTGCTACGATGCCAGCAACACCTGTGGGAATCAGGACAATTGCTGCTTCACCGTTTTGGTTACTTCGCTTGATTTACAATGTCCGCCGAACCTGACCGTCGCGCTGCCCAATAATGCAACGACCGCGGCCGTGAACTACGCTCAGCCAACGGCCACAACGGACTGCCCTGGAACGCCGCCCACGATCACTTTATCGCAAGGCCTTCCATCGGGCGGGAATTTCTCATCAGGCTTGAACACTGTTTGTTATACAGCCAGCAACACCTGTGGGAATCAGGACAATTGCTGCTTCACGGTCATGGTGACTACACTTAACATCAACTGCCCGGCCAACATTACCGTTCAACTGCCCGTAGCTGCCACCACGATGCCCGTGAACTACGCTGCACCAACCACAACTACCAATTGCCCAGGTGCTTTGCCTACGGTGAATCTGCTGCAAGGGGAGCTCAGTGGTGGAGCTTTTGCATCGGGAGTCAACAAAGTATGCTATGAAGGCAGCAATACTTGCGGGAACAAAGACAGTTGCTGCTTTAATATCACAGTATTAGAACCAGCTGCCCCATGCGATATCAAGAACATTGGTTGTATGAAGTACGAATTGCTCGATATTCGTTTGGATTCCATTAAGCAGCCAAGGTTCCGAATACGGGTAACCAACTTCTGTGCTTCAGAAATGGATTACGCCATGATCGAATTGCCTCATGGCATCATTGGGGTAACACCCGTAAATGGCAGCATCTACACAGCGCCCAACACGGGCAACCAATATCTGGTGCGCAACCCGAACGCATCTCCTTTCTATTCCACCCGATACCGTTCCGTGGGCACTGGCATCGCCAATGGCCAATCAGACGTGTTGGAGCAAAGACTGCCACAACAGTCCTTCCCCAACAATTACATCCACATGAACGCGAAGCTCAAAAACGGCCAGTCGTTTGAGGCTTATCTCAATACATTCTACTGTCCGGTGCAGCCTTGGGCTGGATCAAAGTTAGAAGGAGAAGGGAGTGATAGGGAGTACGGCGTGTTTGAGGCTATTGACCTCGCGATTCGTCCTAACCCAACGGATGGACTGCTTTACATTGATCTTAGCCAGTGGGAAGGCAAATCAGCGCAAGTGCAGGTGTTGAACGCTCAGGGTCAGTTGGTCTTGAATCGCCAATATGTTGCTGGAAGTGAGTGGCTTGAACTGAATTTGAATGGCGCACTGGCCAATGGGCTTTACTATCTGATGGTTCAGCCAGAAGGCGGGGAAAAAGTTGCGACCAAGTTTGTGTTGGAGCGATAGACCGAATAGTGCTTGAAAATTTAACAAAAAACCGCAAAACTGGAGAACAGGAGAATATAAAATCGAGCATTTTGGAACGGCAGAAATTTGCCCTTTTCGAAATCAATCCACGCTCAGTTTTATATTTTCCTGTTCTTTGGTTTTGCGGTTTTTTTGTTTATTCTTTTGTACCCATAATAGGACATTCGCATGTATTATTTGGCACTTGAAAATTTTTGAATCCAGTGGAAGCCATACTTTGGATCGGAATACCGAAAACAAGCACAATTTTCCCATTTAGGATCAAGCATGTTATATCGGTGTCCTCTGGAACTAATCCCGCTATCCAACAACAGGGAAATATTGGGCACCCTCGGGTCTGCAGCGCTATTTCCTGCCCCGTTTTCATTGCCCGATTTGAACGCTGGGCATTGTTTCAAAATTCGGCTTTGAGGGTTGCTGTTATCGCTCCCGGTATGAGAAAAAAAGCCTCTTTTTTTGCAATCAGTACCATGTAATTTTGCAGCAGTATAAAGGCATTCGCTGGGATACAATATCCTGACGGGTTTCATTGAATTTAATTCTTCAACCAATTCCATGCCCGCATCATAAGTGTCCTGACTTAAGCCTCCCCAATCAGCACTTTCCTTGCTTAAATATTCCTGCACCAACTTTGCATAGACTTTGGGATAAGCTCGGACAAAGTTGACCTCCAGAAGCATTTTTTTTCTCTACGTCAGATAAGTATGCAACCTCTTTACCTGTATTAATTTTATTGAAATCCACTAATTTGAAATCTATCTTCTCCGTAAACTTATATTGTATTCTTTCCTGTTCGCAGGTAACGCCCCAATAAAAACAACACTTTGTATTGGGCGGATTCAATTTTCGCTTTGTGTTTTTCCAAGAAACCGGTTGGGTTTGTTCGAGCTTCATTGATTAGGTTTACAACTTGAGATGCTAAGTCAGTCCTATCATCGCCCGCCTCCACTACAGGGCGGTATTGCGTCGTCTTTGTTTCCGTTACAATCGTTGTCCACCCCGTCGCACTTTTCAACCGCGCCCGGATACACAGCAGGGTTGTTGTCGTTGCAGTCCTCATAACTCAGGAACCCATCGCGGTCCCGGTCCTTGTAAAAATAGGTTTTGGCCAACTGAAACGCCCCCATCCCGACTTCGTCGCCGATAAGCCGACCGGGTATATCGTCAAAGGGTGCATTGGCCCCGCTCCAGATGCGTGACAGGCTTGCCTGATCGGCCGCATCCCGATAAGTGGCCCATTGCAATGAAACGTCGGCGCTGGGGCCTTTCTCCATACGCAGGAATTGGCTGTCAGCTTTTACAGTAAACTCGCCCAACCCACCCGGGAAATAGACATCGCCCGTCAGCAAACTTAGTGCCTCTGCTGCCGAATGGGAAAAGGCGGCATGCCCCGAGACAAAACCCGCAAATGGCGGGGAAACGAACGTTTTAGGTTGGTAAGGAACCCAGTTTTCGGCCAAAATCCAGCCTACACCTGCAGTTTGGGTTTTAGGGTCGGTCATCGCTGACGGACCTTTCCAGGCGTAAAATTTGATTTTGCCAAGATTCACATTTTTGGGGCCGACCAAGGGGTCACCCTTTTTCACCAACTCGATCCGACCGGGCATAAGTGAGATGCCTGCCGGATGATAAGATGGAAGTTTCGGGTCAGAGCTTTGGCCTCGGGTAGCCATATAGCGCAGGGCTGTGATGGGTCGCGCACTGTCGTACCAGCCTTTGACCCCCCAGGCTGATATGGCCGCATCGTGCAGGGCGGCGCCCAGCGTAAAGCAGGTCTTGACATCCCACTCCAAATCGCTCATGAGGCGGCCTTTGCCATTGAATTTTTTAACCAATGGAGGCTGATCGCTCATATAGTTCAACAGCACCAACCAATGGCCCGGCGGGGTTTCATCATGGGGGCCTTCTGCCCAATATTGCACCGCAGCACGGATATAATCGCCGCGAAGCGCCAGACTGGGAGCGTATGTTTCGCCAGTTCGGGGATTAATTGTATGTCCTTTGCCCGGGTCGCGCCCGGTTTCAAGCGCGTAAAAGCCAGGTAATTCCGAAAGATTTTGCGGGTAACGCTGCACATTGCCCATGCTTCTTGGCGAGACTTCCCAACGGGAGGTGTCGTCGGGGTTCAACAGTGCGGACCAAGCGGCCACCAAGGCATAATTCCACTGATAGTCCTTCGAAGTTCCGCCTCCGTTCAGCGTATCCAGGCGCGGAAAAAATTCGTTGCCGGGGTCATGATAGAGGCTGTAGTCGTGCACGCCTCGGCGAAAGGTTTTCCGGTCTTGACTTTTAAGCGCAAATGGTTTTACGCGTCCCCAATCGGAGCCTTGAAAAGTTTGAGTGCCCGTGAACCTTTTGCGGCCTTTTTCGTCCACAGAGTCTATCAGCGTGGAATAGGAGCGTCCCAGGCAATTGCATTCCAGTACAGGATACCCGTCAAGATCAATGGCACTTTTCAATTTAAGTGCTTGCCAGTGGTTGGGGTCAATTCCTTTTCCGGGGCCAGGGGCAACGACTTCCAAGGGCGGGTGCACGGGATGGTAATTGGGGTCCACATAATTGTTTCCTTCGTTGGCGCCATCCTGCGCGCCCATTTGCAAGATGCATTGCGCGATGTAACTCCCTAGGGCTGCCGGCGAGCCAGTGGTATAATCGGAAGAATAATTTCGGGGATCATACCCATGCTTTTTCATCAACTCCCGGAATCGGTTCACGGTGAGGGTGGCTTGTGGGGAATTTGCATACCTGGCCATCAAAAAGCGGTAGGCAGCAAAACTCATGGCTTCTTTGCGCGCTGCTTCTACATCCGCGGGCTTGGGCAAGCCTTTGCAGGGACAATTAAAACCATTTATGTTTTTGCCCAGTAAATAGGTGTCGGCCTCCTCGTCGTAGGCAGCCCAGGCGTCATAAATTGCCACAGAAAAATGAAAAATATTGCGGGCCTGAACATGGGGGCGGGCAAGGTCTTCTCGCATGGTTTGCAAGAGCGCCTCGTTCCATTCGCGCGCGATCGAGTGCTGTGCTGCAAGGGATTGGATAAAAATGGCGGTTATAAAAAACGCAGCGATGTGTTTTAATGGAGGGTGGTGCATGTGTGCAGGCGATCTGGATGGTGAACAAGTTGACAGGCCAAAGGTACAGCCTTGACCTGTTATCAGGCAAAGGCGTCGCTCAGGGGCATGAACTGTGAAATGTACCGAATGATTTCTTCCTCTGGAGAGGAAGCCTGTTGGTTTTGCGCAAATACGGGGGAAGGGTGCTGCGTCTTGGTCTCTGTCATGTTGTAGTGCGGTTTAAAGAGGGCAATTTTTTGGTTTTTGTGAATTTGAGGTGAATGAAAATTTGATTTACAAAATGCATCCTTAGGACGGAGCGCAGATAAACTTCCCGCAACTTCCAAAACACTCTTTATATTTGAACCTTAGAAATAAGAATCCTATACAATCTCTTTTACCTGGCCTTAATCAACAAATTATATGTCGAAAAACGTCAGAAATCTGTCGTTTCGCAAAGGATTGGACGATAATTTATTCGAGAATCTCGCGGAAGCGCATGCGGAATCGCCGGATTTGCAACCCGAGGTAATCCGTTCTGTTGCCGATAAATACCTGATCGGCAACGCCAACGTCTATGGCGCTGCCACTTTTTACGATTTTCTGAATCCGGAAAAAAGCAACAAAAAGGTGTTCTCCTGTGCCGGAAGCGCTTGTATGCTGGCAGGTACACAACACGCGCTGCATCAAACGCTCGAGCAACATTTTGAGCCTTCCGAAATCGGAGAAGTGTATTGTTTGGGCCGTTGTTACGAAAACAGCGCGTTTCACTACGACGGACTGAATTACTCGGGCAACGCGGCATCCCAACTCAACCAATTAAAGGCGGGCACGGTCAAAGCCATCGAGGATCATTACCGGGTAGGTTCGATGGGAGCTGGATTGCTTACAACCAACAGCCCCGACGCAGCAACTTGCCTGCAAACGCTGGTAAAACTGCTCGAAAGCGACCGCGATGCGTTGCTGGAAGAAGTTTCCAATTCCGGCCTCCGCGGACGGGGTGGGGCAGGGTTTCCTTTGGCCATCAAACTGGCGGGCGTCAAAAAGGAAGTTTCCGACCATAAATACATCGTCTGCAACGCCGATGAAGGAGATCCAGGTGCTTTTTCAGACCGTTACCTATTGGAGCAACGGGCGCATCTCGTAAACTTCGGCATGGCCATCAGTGGCTATATCAGTGGAGCGCAGGAGGGCGTGATCTACATCCGTGCCGAATACCCCGAGGCCATCGAGATTTGCAAAAAAGCCATTGAACCCTTCAACCGGCTTTTCCCCTACAAGAAATTGAACGGCGAAACGGTGGCGTTCAAATTGCACGTCGTAAAAGCGCAGGGTGCCTACATCTGTGGGGAAGAGACTGCCCTGT
>Ga0105044_10013186_pt1 | contig 11227 bp, 6 predicted proteins | sample MAT01_FD_78092 | JGI IMG/M metagenome (GOLD analysis project Ga0105044, IMG submission 78092) | Freshwater microbial communities from Lake Fryxell liftoff mats and glacier meltwater in Antarctica - MAT-01 | ecosystem: Environmental > Aquatic > Freshwater > Ice > Liftoff microbial mat | place... | reverse complement strand
CTGAGGCTGAGGCTGAGGCTGAGGTTAAGGTGGAAGAGGTGCGAGTGCCTGAACCAGACGAGAACCTGATGCTTTCGTTGCTCGACGACATGCACACAGCCTTAGCGGTGCCACCTTCTACAGGAGCCAAAGCCACCGTGCGCCGCATTGCCGTTGAGGTCGAGCGTATCTGCGAAAAGAGCGATCGCATTCAATCTTCGGGGCAGATCCAATCTTGGAAGATGACCTTGGCGCAGCATCGGCTGCAAAAAATCTTGGCCTACTACACACTAGGGGCACGGCGAGGCCGGGTTGAACTCCACAGCCACCTGAGCGCTATTGTCTATCGGCATATCTCTCGCAGTCGGGCGCAGCTAGGCTTCCAGGCGCGCTATACCCTGATCGAAGACTTCTTGCAGGGCTTCTACATCGAAGTGCTCAAGGCCTTTCGCAAAGAAAATTTGCTAGCCGAAAACTTTTCTCCTCGCTCTCGCCTAGAACTCTCAGAGTACATGGCGTTTAGTGAGCAATATGCCAAGCGCCGCATTAACCTGCCTGGTCGCCGTAACCAGCAGTTGATCGTGCTCCGCGCCCAAGGGTTTGCTAAGCGTCAACCCGAAGAGTCGTCGGTGGATATTGAACTGGCGGTAGAATCTGGCAAAGGAGAAGATGCAGATGCGCACAGCCGATCGCCCCTTGTAAAACAGGTGCGGGAGCAAATGGTGGCCGATGCGGTGGATCTGTCAGACTCGGTCTTGCGCGATCGCGTGGTGGGCGAACTGATGCAATACCTCGAATCGCAAGATCAGCAAGATTGCATGAACTATCTCACCCTCAAGTTGCAAGATTTGTCGGCTCCCGAAATTGATGACATCTTGGGTCTGTCTCCGCGCCAACGGGATTATCTGCAACAGCGCTTTAAGTACCATGTCGAAAAGTTTGCGCGATCGCACCGCTGGCAACTTGTTCATCAGTGGCTAGGTGCAGATCTCGACCAAAACCTAGGGATGCCCCCCCAAAAGTGGGCGGCATTCCAGGAAACCCTGCCCCCCGATCAACGCCAACTGATTCAGCTCAAGGGTAGCAATGCCTCAGATCAGGCGATCGCCAAAGACCTGCAATGCACCCCCAAGCAAGTCCACAAGCGCTGGGTCAAAGTCCTAGAGCTAGCCTGGCAGTTCCGCAACCAAGACTGATATCAATCTCCTTCAGTGACCCCAGATCTAGGCTTTAGGCTCAATCTATCTCTGACCGCCGCCGCCTTTATCCTGATGGTTTTCCAGAATCATGAACCCAGTATTCTCTTTGAGGTAAATCGCTTGGAGTAAATTGCTTGAGATAAATCGCTTGGGGTCAATCGCTTGAAGTAAACTGCGCTGAACCCCCATCTACACAATGCTTCAATAGGTGGCACCCAGCCCAACGACGCCAGTTTTTTTAGGACTCTAGCCCAGATTTAGAGGGAAATACCGCTAGTAATTTTGGCCGACTTCATCGGGGTAGCACCAAATCCATTGCTCACCGAGTTCGGCGGAACTCACGACAGGGTGGCCGGTTTCTTCGTAGTGGCGGCGGGCATGTTGGTATTTGGAAGAATCGCAGCAGAGCATAAGGCCACAGCTTTGGCAGATGCGCAGATGTACCTACTGGCTCCCTACCTTGAGGCATTCTTGGCAGCGGAAGAGAGGGAAGTTAGATTTTGGGATGAGTGTTTCGGCGGTAAGGCTGCTGAGATGGTCGCAACTCATGGTTTTTGGGAAACAATGTGGTTTGGCAAGCCGTAAGAGCGAATTAGGACAAGAATCAAGATTTTGTTATTATCCCCGATCGGCTCTGATGAAACTGTACCGGATGAGATGTCAGGGCGGCTGGGGATGTGGGAGTGTGTGGGAGAAGAATTGCGAGAAGGTGAGGGGCGATCGCTCAGGCTTGTGTGAAAATTGGGAATCATAATTTTGGAGTTGGCAGGCTGACGCATCGCCCTAGATGAACCCAATGAGCCAATCCCACCGAGCTGTTCCTGTCCTTGATCAGATTCCCAGATCCAGACTCCCAGATAAGGTATTCCTCCATGAAACCCGTTGACGGTTCAGTGAAAAGCCCCTTGGTTGATGGCAAGGTCTGGGTAGATTTCATGATCCCTCTCCTGCTTTGGGGAGCCGCGCTGGTGCTGTTTACGCTGAACTTAGGCGGCGTGCCTTTGCGCGATTGGGATGAGGGCACGGTGGCTCAGGTGGCGAGGGAAATATGGCGATCGCACATCGCTGCTGCCGCCACCGCCACCCCCGATTTGACCTGGTTATTTCCGACCCTTTGGGGCGAACCGTATCTCAATAAGCCGCCGTTGATGCACAATGTCATGGCGATCGCCTTCCACCTAGGAGGGGTGAGCGAATGGACGGCTCGCCTCCCCGGCGCGTTACTCACGGCCACCTCCGTCCCGATTTTGTATGGCATTGGCCGCGAAGTATTTGTGCAGCGATCGGCGGCTTTATTGTCGGCCTGCGTCTATTTGACCCTGCTCCCGGTGGTGCGGCTGGGGCGGCTGGCCATGCTAGATGGGGCTGTGCTGTTCTTTTTGGGGGTGTTGGTGTGGTGTGGGTTGCGATCGCGCCGAGATACGCGCTTTGCCCTAGGCATTGGGCTGGCGATCGCCTGCATCAGCCTCACCAAAGGGGTGTTGTTGGGCGGCCTATTGGGGGCGATCGCCCTCCTATTTTTGCTGTGGGATACTCCCCGCCTGTTGCGTCAACCTTCCCTGTGGCTAGGGTTAGGGCTGGGGAGCATTCCAGTCTTAGGCTGGTATGGGGCGCAGGTGTGGCACTACGGGGCTTTTTTTTGGGAGGGCAACGTGATGAACCAGTCCTTGCAGCGGATTTGGAATTCCGTGGAAAGCAATGGCGGGCCTCCGTGGTATTACCTCCTAGAACTGGTGAAATATGGGTGGCCGTGGCTCCTATTTTTGCCCTTGGCCCTACAAACCGTCTGGCAAAACCGTGAGCTGGGCTGGGCAAAGTTAGTGTTGGTCTGGGGTGGGGTCTATTTCGTCGCCATCTCGCTGATGGCCACCAAGTTGCCCTGGTACATCTTGCCGCTATACCCCGCCCTCGCCTTGGCCGTCGGTGCCCAACTGGCCGGGATGTGGAACCAAGGCATCCATATTGGGCGACGGCAATATAACCTGGGGCGCTACTCTCGCCGTTGGGTGTGGGCTTTGATGGCGCTGGCCGCACTGATGTTAACGGCCAGTGCCTACTTAGGCTTGGGTGAAACCCCTAGCGATCCCCAGTCGGCCTTGCTGCTGCTGTTTTTAGGAGTAACCTTTGGTGCAACGGCAAGCCTAGTGTGGCGGCAAAACCCTCGCTTCATTATGGTGTTGCTGTGGGGGATGTATTTGGGGTTGAACCTGTTGGTGCTATCCCCCAGTTGGGTGTGGGAGTTAGCCGAAGACTATCCTGTGCGCCCAGTGGCGGCGATCGTGCGGCGCAGCACCCCTCGGGGCGAGGTGCTCTATACCTCTGCGCCCTATCACCGCCCATCCTTAAACTTTTATAGCGATCGCTCTATCATTCCTGCACCCCCCGAACGGCTGCAACGCCTTTGGCAAGAGACCCCAGAAATCTACTTGCTGCTCGATGCAGACACCTTGCGCCAATGGCGATCGCTCAATCCTCAAATTCTAGGCACCGCCCAAGGCTGGACGTTGGTTCACAAACCACGGCAGCCCTTCCCCAACGGCGCAGAAATCGTTCAAAAGTAACATCTGCCGAGATCCTAGGCTTGATCGACACAAAATTCAACGAATTTCAGCGAACTTAAAGGGCGAATCTAGCAGCGAATCTGGCATAGAGCCGCAGCATGAACCGGGTTTTTACGGATATTTGCAGGATCGGGAAACCCTAAGGCTCAGGAAAACCGTCTGGGGAGAATGGATACACTGAAAACGGTTCACTCCGCGATTCCCACCTCCAGAACACTATGAAGCCTTATCCCACCCACCCTCTCCCAGTCTTGCGGCTCCTTTTATGGCTGTTACGCGGGTTGGGGCCTTTGCTGGCTGGGTTAGCCATCTTTGTTGCGCTACCGGCGATCGCCCAACCCAAAGACCCCAGCATCAGCCTCACCACCGGAAATTGGGCGATCGTTGCCATTTCGGTGTTCCTCGCCCTCACCCTCACCTTACACATCATGATCGGGCGATTGGGGCGACGGTTCCTGCTCCCGTTTTTACAAGCCACCATTCAACCCACAGACGAAACCCCAACGCGGCGCTGGCTCCATGCCAACTCCATTTTTCAGGTGCTGCTGATCACTGTTCGGTCTGGGTTGTGGGTCGGGGTCGGGTTATTGCTGACCCAATTCTTCCCCATTACCCAGCAGTGGAGTAACCGCATTACCCGTGCCCTGGTGGCCAGCTTCACGACGCCAGTGCTGTCATTGGGGAATAGTCGTTATTCACTCGGCGACATTATTCTGCTGGCGGGAATGTTACTGGGGTTAGTCGTACTCTCAAAAATCATCACCGATTTATTCAAAATTCGGATTTTGACCCTGGCAGGGATCAATCGGGGCGCACAAGAGGCGATCGCCATCATCGTTCGCTATACCCTCCTCGTCATCGGCACCATCGTCTTACTGCAAATTTGGGGCTTAGACATCAGCTCCCTGGCCATCCTAGCCAGTGCCCTCAGCGTAGGGATCGGGTTTGGCCTACAAGACATCGCCAAAAACGTGGGCAGTGGTCTGGTGCTCGTGTTTGAGCGCCCCATCCAAGTCGGTGACTTTGTAGAAGTGGGCAAATCCCTCGGCACCATCGAACGCATTGGGGTGCGAAGCACCGTCATCCGCACCCCTGACCAAATTTCCATCATCATGCCCAACTCTCGGTTTCTCGAAGACGAGGTCATTAACTGGAGCCACGACAACCCCGTCTCACGCCTCCACTTACCCGTCGGCGTGGCCTATTCCTCCCATGTCGAAACCGTCCGCACCACCCTCCTTGAAGCCGCCCAAAATCATCCCTATATCCTCATCCATCCCAAGCCCCAAGTGCTGTTTAAAGGGTTTGGAGACAGCAGCTTAGATTTTGAATTGTTGGTCTGGACGCGGGATCCCAGTCAACAAATTTTTCTCAAAAGTGATTTGTACTTTCGGATCGAGCGGCTATTCCGCGATCGCACCATCGAAATTCCCTTTCCCCAACAAGATCTCCACATTCGCAGTGGCACCCTGCCGGTGACACTCCCAACCGAGTTTGCTGCCGCCTTACAAAAAATTGCCACTCACCACGCCTCAGCACCTGTTCCGGCTAGCTCTCAACCCAGCAAGAACTCCACCACCGCCCCGCCCAACCCTAATCCAGACGCAACGCCTGATGGATCTGACCCTAACCCAGGGCATTCCGCCTAGAGAGCGCTGAGCAATGGCCTCGCAGGTGTGATGCCGATCACAGGTATGGGTTGAGTGAAAACACGTAGAAACGGCCCTGTTCATCACCTCTTAACTGTCTACGATCATGAATACTAACTTTAGTTTGGACTAAATGGTTCCAGTGCTGCCCAATCGGATGAGCTGAAAAATTTGCTCAACCCCTCATAGCGGCTGAACTCAGTGCATTGGAGACTACGATCTTCAAACCTAAGCCGCCGTTGGGTCAGACGGATTAGGGGATTGTTCTGACTTTTTGCCTTGAGAGGCTCTTTTTTTTACCGTCGGATAGCGAGGACGCGCAGGCGGCAGATATCCGGTAGCCCGCCCTGGAGATTTACCGCGAGGTTTGGGGGGGGTTTAGTTTGGGCTAAATGGTTTTTAGTTTGGGCTAGAAGGGCGATCGCCCTTCCACTGCTAACACCACCAAGGGCATCCCTAAAACGGCTCCACAGTCAGCATGAGAACCCTGAAACCCTAGGACTTGGGCACCCAGACCGACACCGATCCCGCTTCGCAACAAAAGTCTGCCCACCCCTCATCATTCGTAGTGATCGGCTCGGCAATATGTTCCGTCAAGTCAATATAGGTTTGATTGGGTTGACCGACTTCCATCCACTTGGTTCCAGCCTCGCCATTACTCAAAACGACGGCTATGCCACCAGGATGCTCATCATCTCCCATCCGCGTCCAGCCAATCGTGTTGGCATGATCAAAATAGTCATATTGCTCACCAAAGGCATAGGTGCGACGGGCGTAGAGGAACTTGTCAATGAGCCATTGGTGGCTATCGAGCCAAATTTCATACTCATTGCCATCGTTGCCGTGGTCTGTGTAATGCGCGCCGTAATAGTCGGCATAAAATACACAAGGATAGCCATCTTGCCGCAACAAAATTAAGGTATAGGCTAGAGGCTTGAACCAGCCTTCCACCACAGATTCTAAAGCTTGCAAGGGTTGAGAATCATGGTTGTCTACTAAGGTAACCGCTAAACCAGGTTGCTGTTGAACGAGGGTATCATCAAAAATCTGCCGCATATCATAGTCATTCCCTTGGGCGCTAGCCACACAGAAGTTGTAGTGTAGCGGCGCATCAAATAACATGACATCGCCATCTGTCAGGCTAATAAAATGATGGAGCGCCTCAATTTCATAAGACCAGTATTCGCCAACGGCAAACAGCCTACGTTTGGCATGGTCGCGACAATGTTGTAACCATTCTGGGAAAAAGCCAGCCTTGACATGCTTCACAGCATCAAAGCGAAACCCATCAACATGGGTGGTATCTAAAAACCAAGTGCCCCATTTCTTCAACTCATCCCGCACCTCGGGATGTTCCATATCGAGGTCACAGCCCATGAGGTAGTCAAAACAGCCTTTTTCGAGGTCAACTTGCTGATCAAACGCTTTATCTCTAAATAGATAAACAGCATCTTCGTCTTCGTCATAGGCGTTGTAATCGACGGCATCAAAATGCCACCAGTGCCACTCCATTGTCGAGTATTGCCCTTGTCGCCCTGGGAAGGTGAAGTGTGTCCAGGCCTTAATCGGTCGCAAGTCGCCAATAGGCTGATTGCGATCATCAGGATCAAACGGAGTGGCCTCTGTTTCTTCCGCCTCATCTGCACCTAATTTGTGGTTAAACACCACGTCGGCATAGACCTGTATTCCTAATGCTTTCGCAGCCTGAATTGCCGCCACTAATTCATCTTTGGTGCCATACTTCGTCCGCACCGAGCCTTTCTGATCAAATTCGCCTAGGTCGAACATGTCATAAACGCCATACCCCACGTCGTAGCCCCCAGCCGTGCCTTTATAGGCCGGGGGCAACCAAACAGAGGTAAAGCCAGCCTCTGCTAGATCTGGGACACGCTCTTTAAATTCATTCCACAGATTGCCATCTGGAGGGCTGTACCAATGGAAATATTGCATCATCACGCCGTTTAGCTCAGCCATGGTATTACCTCTTTTCTGGTAGTCCATAGCGTACCGTGATTTATGCCACGATCAATTTTTGCACAACATTTTTTTCTCTAAACTAATGATTCAAACGAGCGCTGGGCGATCGATCAAAGCTATTCCTACGCTAGCCCCCATTGAGGGTATTACAGAATCTATCTATGATGATCTCTGGCAAGAGAGATTATGAATAATTTATCTCTTGAGAAGAGAGAAAAATTAGCACCATATCAATGGCAAATGGAAGAGTTAGAATTACCATCTGATTGATCAGAGATTTCGGCGATCGCCAGCACAGGGTACTCTTTGCATTTATAAGCTGGGGCAAGAGGAAAAATAACGTTGAAGTCTGCTTCAAGCGTCTCACGAGTAAAATCGCTTGGGACACATGAATTATCACCAGGGGCACCCCTAGCATTACCCTAGCTTTGGGCAGCCTATTAGAAGACTGTGAAAGATCCACAACGGCGAGCAGACCTTATAAGTGCTGCAAGTATGGCAGATAGCTTGTCGAAGACCCGCAGAATAAATGCATTGATCAGGCGACCAAAACCTTGATCGAAAAGCTGTTATTGAAAAAGATTCCTTTAGTTGGAATAGCAAAGGTTAGTTTGTAGAGCCTGATCATTTTCCAAAAAACTGGAGAATTATATCGGGGCGATCTGGTGCTTTGTTCATCATTAAATCTTTAGGGCTACCCCATCGTTTTCTGCCTACGGTTTTCTAGATTAATTGAAAGAAAGCCTCTGTGAATTTAGAGAGGCTTTCAGCGGTATCAATGGGGATTCAAATGGGTGCATCCCAGTTGTGTGACCCTCACCCTAAATCCCTCTCCCTGAGGGAGAGGGACTTTGAAATCCGGCTCCCATTCTCCCTCAGGGAGAATGGGTTGGGGGATGAGGGGGCCAAATTTGCAAAGGTGGGATGTACCCATTCAAATCGATAGGCCAATGGCTTAGGCGCTTCGCAATTGAGTCCAGAGGCGATCGTAGAGTTCGGTGGCATCGCCAACGGGGGTAATGCCTTCGCATTTGGCGAGCATGGACTCTGAGGGAAACAGCTTATCGTTTTCTTTCAATTCGTTTGGCAATTCATCGAAGGCCAACTGGTTAGGGGTTGCAAACCGCAGTTGGGTGACGGCAAACGCCGAGTTTTCGGGTTCCATCATGAAATTGATCCAGGCGTAGGCGGCGTCAATGTTGGGTGCCGTTTTGGGGATCGCTAAGGTATCCGTCCACACGGAACTCCCACTATTGGGAATGATGTATTGCAGGTTGGGGTGATCAACGGGGAGGGCATTGCCCACAATGGAGTAGGTCATACAGAGCTGCAAGTCTCCTGCAATCAACCGATCTTCCCAGCCAAAGGATTCGAAGGAGGTGACATAGGGTTTAATCTCCCGCAGTTTCTCGTAGGCTTCTTGGAGTTCGGCTTCGTTGGTGGTGTTGTAGGAATAGCCGAGGGATTTTAGAACGGCTCCGAGGGTTTCGCGCACATCGTCGAGGAGGGTCATGCGGCGGGAGAGGGCGTCGCGGTTATCCCAGATATAATCCCAGTCTTCGGGGGCAGGGTCGATCACATCAGAATTGTAGATATAGCCTGTGGTGCCCCAACTAACCGGGATGCTGTGGGCATTGTCGGGGTCGTAGGGAGGGCTTTGCCAGCGATCGATCAGGTTTTCTAGCCCCACCACGCGGGCTGAGTCGATGGAGGTGAGCAACTCTAGCTCAATCATCTGCCGCACCATATAGTCGGAGGGGTAGATGATGCTGTATTGATCACCGCCGCCAGCTTGCAGCTTGGCTAACATGACCTCGTTGCCATCGTAAACATCGGCAACAACCTCGATACCAGTGCGTTCGGTGAAGCGCTCATACACTTCGTCGCTGCGGTAGTCGGCCCAGGTGTAGATGTGCAGCGGTTCGTCGGAGGCGACAGGGCTAGGAGATGCGGAGGTCGGAGAGTCGGCGGTGCTATTGGGGTCAGTACGCTGACAGTTGCTCAGGGCAACCCCCGACAGCGCCGCTAAGGAATATTGCAAAAACCGCCGCCGAGACGGATGAATGAAGGGCGATCGCCCACCCCGTGGCGAAAATCTCCGAGAACTCATACAACAACCTCCTGAAAAATTAGTTTGAAGCCTAACGCTTTGCCGTGGAAATGAGTGGAAATCAGCAGATTAGCATTTTATCCCTATTTATTTTTGACAAGAACCAAGGGGCGATCGCCCCCTCTAGCCGCGATGCCATTCTGTGTGACCACCGGGTTTATCTACCAATACAATGCCTAACCCTTTGAGGTCATCTCGAATGCGATCGGCGACGGCAAAGTCTTTGGCTTGCTTGGCGGCTTGGCGACGGGCAATCGAGTCTTGGATCTCAGCCTCTGAAGGGCCAGTGGCATTAGCCTCTAGGGGGGCAGGCGTGGCCTCTAGCCCCAGCACCTGAGCCAGCACCACTAGGGTTTGCCATTGTTGGCGCAAGATGGCTGCGTCAGTTTGCACCATGCCTTCATGGACAAAGCGATTGCCTTCCTTTTGCAAGTCTTTGGCTAACTCAAACAACACCGCCAGCGCCGAAGAAGTATTGAAATCATCATCCATCACCGTCTGAAATTGCTTGACTGCTGCGCTGTCGGGGTCAATCCGCATTTGGGCGGGGTCACCAAACTCCGTGTCTGTGGCATCTGCCCAACCCAGCTTTTGACCCACCTGGTACCCAAACAAAAGCCCCTCCTTGAGGGTCTGCCAAGCATGGGTAGCAGAGGCGATCGCCCCCTCCGTAAAGTCAATAGGCTTGCGGTAATAGGCTTGCAGCACAAACAGCCGCAACACCATCGGCTCGATCCCCGCCGCCAACATGTCGCGAATGGTGGTGAAGTTGCCTAAGGATTTTGACATCTTCTCGCCGCTGATGTTGACAAAACCGTTGTGCAACCAATAGCGGGCGAGGGGCTTGGCTAAGGCCGCTTCTGACTGGGCGATTTCGTTTTCATGGTGAGGAAAAATCAAATCTTGCCCACCCATGTGGATGTCAATGCTGTCGCCCAATTCTTCGCGCACCATCACCGAGCATTCGATATGCCAGCCGGGACGGCCTGATCCCCAAGGAGACTCCCACGAGGGTTCCCCTGGCTTGGCCGCTTTCCACAGGGCAAAGTCAAGGGGATGTTGTTTCTTGGTGTCTGGGGTGTCGCCCATGCGCCCACTCGCGCCGGCCTCCATCTGGTCGAGCTTGCGCCCAGACAATTTGCCATAGCCAGGAAAACGTTCTACGGCGTAATAAACATCCCCAGCCACCGCATAGGCATGGCCACCCGCAATCAGCAGCTCAATAAAGCGAATAATTTGTGGAATATATTGTGTAGCTTGGGGGTAGCGATTGGCTGGCAAAATATTGAGCCGCACCATATCCTCTAGATACGCCTGGATGTAGGTGGCGGTAATCGTGTCCCAAGGAATTTGGTCAGCGTGCGATCGCCGAATAATCTTGTCGTCAATATCCGTAAAATTTTGGACGTAGGTCACGGTGTAGCCCCGCCACATCAAATACCGCCGCACCATATCCCACACAATATAAGAGCGGGCATGACCCAGATGGCAGTAGTCATACACCGTGACGCCGCAGCAATATATCGTCACCCTTGGCGGATCGAGCGGCTCGAAGGGTTCTTTACGGCGAGAGAGAGAATTGTAGAGCGCTAGAGACATAGGGGCAGCGGTAACTTAGTTAGCGGCTATCAAAAAAAGCGGCTGTCAAAAAAGGAGCGGAGGGATCGAGGCGGACTGGATCGGGGGCTGACTGAATCGAAATCCAAATCTATCAGGATCTCGATCGACTGGGATCAATCGACTGGGATCAAT
>Ga0105044_10013184_pt1 | contig 11228 bp, 7 predicted proteins | sample MAT01_FD_78092 | JGI IMG/M metagenome (GOLD analysis project Ga0105044, IMG submission 78092) | Freshwater microbial communities from Lake Fryxell liftoff mats and glacier meltwater in Antarctica - MAT-01 | ecosystem: Environmental > Aquatic > Freshwater > Ice > Liftoff microbial mat | place... | reverse complement strand
TATTAAATCAAACTATTTAACTTATTTAACCTAGCAGACGACTGAACCTAGCAGACGACTGAATGGCAGACGACTGAATGGCAGACGATTGAATGGCAGAAACGCTGCCAGTGATTTCAAGCGAGATCTAAGGCCACCCCTATCTTTACTGCTTATGGCTTGCGGGATCTCCTAGGCTTGGGTGCTTAAGGTTGGCTACTGTTGTGACCTGACGGAGAGGGGGAGAGGCGATTCCAACCCCAAGCGGCGGCGGCTCCGAGGGCTTCGGCTAGGGTGCTGACGAGGCGATAGCAGGCGACAGAGCTGAGGATCACGGCAGGCGTTAGTTGAACGGGGAGGAGGGCGATCGCCGTTGCTTCAAAGACCCCAATGCCGCCCGGTGCGCCAGGCACCACTAGCCCTAGCAACCAGGCAATACTAAAGGCACTGAAGATCGGCAGAATTTGGGGGACAGAGAGGGGGGTGAAGGCTCCTACAATCCACAGGAAACCTAGCCCGCGTAAGCCCAAAAAAACGAGTTCTCCAAGGAGCGGGCGCAGGGGGTAGTGGCGGAGGCTGGGGCGATCGCCCAAGGCTCCTAAGGTGTCAGGGGTAGCTTTTTTGCGGCTCAGGCGTTGTAGCACTGGGTTGAGCAGGCGGGGATGGACGAGGCTCAGGGCGATCGCCAAACTCAGGGCTTGCCAGCCCCAACCCACCTGGCGCAACCCCAACAGCCCAATCATCAACGCAGAGGCCGCCATTAATAATGGCTCTAGCACCACACTGAAAAGGGCGATCGCCAGCCCAATGCCCTGAGCTTTGGCCGCCCAGATGCGTCCATAAAAATGCCAGACATTTCCCGGCAGATATTTGGCGATGTTGGTGGTGAGATAGGTGCGCGTTGCCCAACCCGCTGCAACGGGTTGCCCGAGGTCTTGCAAAATCCAACCCCACACCCACCCCGTCCAGATATGCGCGATTAGGGTGGTGAGAAGGGCGATCGCCAGCCACCCCCAAACTGCTGCCGTCAACCGGATGGCCGCAACTTCTTGCCAATGCACCCGAAACGTTGTCACCAAAAAAAATAAAGAGGCTCCCAAAATGACCCAGCGCAAATAGGGTTTGAGACGGTTCAAGGCAATAGGGCTCCAATGCAACAGAACTTCTAACGCAGTCGAAATGTATAGCTATAGCCACAAAGGTTAGGACAGACCAGCGTCATTCCCGTGGAAACGGGAATCCATAGGTTGCATGACTCTCAAGATGGATTCCCGCCTGCGCGGGAATGACAGGTAAATGTCCTATGGATCATGGCTACTGGATCATGGCTACGGCTATAGCAGTCAAAAAATAGAGAGATGAGCGGGATCTCACTGGTTCGACTATCGCATAATCCATTCTCCTGGCCTATCTCTTGGCCTATGGATTTACGCTATCTAGACCCAAAAGCATCCAGACACAATTATCTAGACCCGACTACCCAATTCAGAGTATCTAGTCGCAGATATCCAGGTTAAGAGCGGTAGCGGTAGACCCCATTCTCCAAGCTTCGCCTGTCTCATTCCCAACGTTTGGGTGTGATTACGTTAGGATGCGATGGATGAATGCTGATCATGAGTGCCCACTACAGAGGGGAGGGTTGCGGTGTCAACATCTCTAAAGTTAAAACCACCGGAACGGTTGAAACCGCCTGGGTTGTGGTGGCATCACCAAGAAGCTCGCTATCGCTATCGGCAGGGATTAACCTTATCGCGGCAAGGGGCGTATGGGGCGGCGATCGCCAAATTTAGCCGAGCGTTGTGCCATCACCCGCAGCCCACCGCAATATTGGTCGCCCGTGGGCTGATCCACCTGCAGCAGGGAGACCTGCCCACGGCGCTAGCTGATTTAGATCGGGCGATCGCCCTCGACCCCACACACTCTAAAGCCTATGGCAATCGGGGGTTGATTCGCGCCCAACTCGGCGATGAAGCCGGAGCGTTAGACGATTGGCAAACCGCTCTTGTCCATCGTCCGGGCTATGCCGAAGCCCGTTACAACCGTGGGTTACTGTTTGCCAACCAAAAAAACTATGCGATCGCGCTGACCGAGTTTGACCAAGCGTTAGATGCCAACCCCAACTTGGCCGAAGCCTACCTGCATCGGGGGAACGTGCGGAGTGAAATGGGCGATCGCGATGGAGCCACCAAAGATTGGCAACTCGCGCTGCTGAATGATCTCAGCCTCGACGCGGCCAAACATCGCCTGCTCGCCCTACACCGCGAATCCCAAGATCACCGCATCACCCAAAGACTCCAGCACGCACTCAATGACCACAACCACTCCCTCACCTTGCACATCGAACGCCAAGGCCCCCAACTCAACCTCTACATTCACCGGGCGCGGGGCATTGCCATCAACTATCAAAAGCTATCACAGGTACTGCAAACAGAACTGATTCGCCTTGACCTTGGTTGGGTCGAGCGCTTTCATATCATTGGGCGAATGGGCGATAGCGGCCTCGCTGATTGGGATCGCGTCTATCGTCTCTACGAAAATCAACCCTGCCCACCCGCCCACTGGCGACTCGCCCTGATCACCACATTTCTGCTTTTTCCGCCCTTTGGGATACCGGCCCTGCTGTATGCATCTCAGATCAACACACTCTATAGAAAAGGCCATTATCAAGCCGCTATCAGTGCCTCCAAAACCGTCCGGTGGATTTATTGGATCAGTGTCTGGATTGCAGGCCTCATGGCGGCGGTGGTGGTGAGCTATGGCATCTGGTTACTGCTCAAGAATAATATGGCTCCCACCAAGGCAAGCCCGCTGCCAACAACGACATCAGAGCTAATTCCCCTGCTTTTCCCAGAAACCTCAGCGCCCCCAAGAAACCAGTCTTTCTAAAAAGATGCGTAGCAAACCGGCTCATTGAGCAGTGGTCAATGGCGTTGCTGAATCAAAGTATGAGCTTCTAGCTAGAAGCTTTAGAAACTCGTTCAAAATTTTGCGGAATCACCCCGCTATTCAGCAACGTCTGGTCAATTTAGAGTCGGGTCAATTTAGAGTCGGGTCAATTTAGAAACCGCTTAAGAGACTCCTGCTGATTTTTATTAAAGTCCCCAAACCGTCTGAGTTACGCGAATAATTACGCGCATTCAGGCGGCCAACTTGACCTGGCAACTTTAATCAAGAGGCTCAGAGCCTGATGGCTCCTCCTGAATCTCTTCCCCGCATCTAATGGCCACACTTCTATGCACAACCTACAAAAAAGCAGAGAACTTTTTCGTAGATTGCTAAATTGATCGCTGAACATAGCCGCACCCACCGCTTAAGATGGCTTGCACGACAGATTTCTTGATGACCTCATTTTGGGATTGGTTTTAGGGAAATAGCTCCCACGCTTCCGTCCCATCGTCTAACGTCTTTGTCTAACGTCTTTGTCCAAGGTCTCTGTCTAATTTCTTTGTCTAATGTCTACCTACTATGAACTCAGTTCCCACCCTGCACTCGATCTCCGCTAATCCTGTTAATTCTGAGAACTTCGAACCCTACGGCCAAGTGATTGTAGCCAGCGAAGATGGGAAACCATTTAATAGTGAAGAGGCCCAACTCCAGCTCGATCAGGGCACGCCGCGATTTTATATTATGCGGTTGCGCGATCGCGGTCTCCAGTTTTCGCGAATGACGCGCCACCAACACTGCACCCAATGCTTGGGTTCCCTAGAAGGCAAAGACTGGTTACTCGCCGTTGCGCCCCCAAGCCCAACGGCTCAACCCAGGCTAGAAGATATTGTGGCTTTTCATATCCCCGGTACTTGTTTTGTGAAGCTGTCTCTAGGAACGTGGCACGCAGGGCCTTACTTTACCCATGCAAAGGTAGACTTCTACAACCTAGAACTGGCAGATACCAATATTATCGACCACGAAACCTGCAACCTCAGCGAGGTCTATGGGCTATCCCTGACGATTACAACCGTCGCCTGAGTTAAGGTCTACGGGTTAGCTAAAGCCTGAGGGCGATCGCCCCTCCCTCCCCTGTTACATAGGGTTGGCGGTTTCTGGGGGAGCCATCTCAGGAGAGGCGATCGCCCCTCCCGCTCCTGTCACCGGAGCTGTAAACGCATTGGGGAGTAAATCTGTGGTGGGCTGTGCGGCTGGCGCGGGTTCTGGGCTAAGGGGTCGCTGTAGCCATGCCTCTGCCTGGGGTTGCTGCGACATCCACACAAGACCCCCTGCTGCACTCGCCATCAAGGCCGCGTAGCCCATATAAAGGTGGAGGGGCTGCAACTCGGCATTGGTAGCCTTGATGCTTCTACTAGAGGCAGGCTGCCAAGAGGGAGAAACGAGCTTTGGCGCAAGGGCTTTGAGTGGAGCGAGTAGCTCTTGGCTGTCGAGATTTAGGATAGGAGCCAACCGCCGAATAAACCCTTGAATATAGATATCCTCAGGCAATTGATCCACCTGGCCTAGCTCTAGGGCTTTCAGCTGATGCACAGGCACCCAAGTTTTGAGGTGCAAGTGATCAATACTTAGGCCAGATGCCTGCCGGGCTTGCTGTAAGGTTTCACCGATATGTGCCAAAATTGCATCGCGCTTCTGGGCTTCTGGAGATTTGGGTGGGGTCACCACTGCGCGCCGAGGGCTGGCAGATAGGACTCTAGCAGGGCTGGCGCTGGCTCTTGCCGTGGCCGCTGCTGCCAGCGGTGTTACTTTCACCGTCGTTGGCACCGATGGGCTATTTTGAGCTTCTTCTGAGGCTTCAGAAGAGGCTCTAGAACTCACTGTGTGCAGGGTTGTTGCCCCTGGCAACTGCTGTTTCTGGAGGCTATCGAGCCGCTCTAAATCTTTAATAACTTCGGTGTTTAAGGTCTCTGCCGGGGGCGTTACCCATGGGGTAGGGGTTGAGGTTCTGCTAATGGGTGTGGGGTGAGATGAGGGGTGGCGGGCTGGCGGCGCAGCCAAAGGTGAGGGCGTTTGGATGGCCTCGGCATGGGTTGGGCGATCGCCCCTATATTGCCGAATAACGCGGCGCATAGCCAACCGAATAGCCTCTCGCCCTACGGCTCGCAAGACCGCCTGCGGCAGATGGGCTGCGGTGGCCTTCGGTTCCTGCCCCAAGTGCGCCAAGGCTTGCTGGTAAACAGGGCTGCGAAGCAGTTCAGCTTCCACTTGGGCAAACAACGCCTGTAGGGTTTCGCGGGTTGTAGCCAGAGTGTTGGCGCGATTGTGTACAGGAAATGTAGCTGGGGTGGCAACCATAGGGCTAGAACCTCATGATGGGTAGGCAATCGCAAGGATACATGTACAGAGTAATTTCACGGTCTATACACAATCTTTACGACTTAAATTAGGTCTTCTACCACCAATAGCTTGCTCCGGAAAGACTTTATAGGCTAAAAAACAAATCGGTCAAAATTTTGCTCAGGCGCGGGTTGTGGTTTGAAAAGAGGAGTTTTTCAGAAATTTGCATCATTGCTAAGGTCATGGAGGCTGCAAACACACAATGACAAGAGAGGGGGGGCGATCGCCCCCCCTCTCTCTCGTCAGCGTCAAGCATCAAGACCATTCGCGCCGATAACGCAATGCAATAAGGCAAAAAACTTATTTACAGAGTATTCACGAACTTCAGGCGCAGATTTTGGTCAAATAAGCATTTTGAGAAACCGCGTACTGAAGCTAGGAAGGCCGTAAAGAACAGAGGCGTTGAATCTTGATGGTAAAACCTGACATTTCTAGTATTAGATTGACCCCAATGTACTACTTTAATACACTGCTTATTGCCCACAGACGCATTAGGTAAATCGCTTTTTTCAAACGTAAAATATGCAGTCTAAGAAATAGCTCAACCTTTCAATTTAAGTCAGTGTTCAACACTTTTGCCTAAAAGAATGATCGAGCTGATAATCTAATCACCTAGCATCAATTGAGCTATTCCAACTACTCCGCAACGGGTGCATCCAAGTTGTGTGAACCTCACCCTAAATCCCTCTCTCTGAGGGAGAGGGACTTTGAAATCCGGCTCCCCTTCTCCCTCGGGGAGAAGGGGTTGGGGGATGAGGGAGCCAAATTTGTAAAGGTGGGATGCACCCCTCCGCAACTTCTTAGGATCGCTTCATAATCTACTAAGAAGCGCATTTCTAGGGAATCCCAAAACTCCAAAGAGAAAAAGCTTCCTCTCAGTTACTGCAGTTTGAGAACTGCCATAAACGCTGCTTGAGGAACATCGACTGTACCAATAGACTTAAGGCGTTTCTTACCTTTGGCTTGTTTTTGAAGCAACTTTTTCTTACGGGAAATATCGCCGCCATAGCACTTGGCTAACACGTCTTTTCGTAAGGCTGGAATATTTTCACTGGCAATGACGCGGCTGCCAATACAAGCCTGGATAGGGATCTTGAATTGGTGTCGAGGAATGAGTTCCTTGAGTTTTTCCACTAGGGCTTTACCAACGTAATACGCCTTATCCCGATGCACGATGGTTGCAAGGGGATCAACCGATTCACCATTGATCAAAACATCTAGCTTAACCAGAGGATTTTCTCGATATCCAATAACTTGATATTCCATGCTGGCATAACCGCGCGATCGCGATTTCATCTGATCAAAAAAATCTGTGACAACCTCTGCTAGGGGTAGCTCATAGGTTAAGGTTGTGCGCCCCTGCGCCAAATATTTCATATCTTTAAAGACACCTCGGCGGCCTTGGCTCAGTTCCATTAACGCCCCTACAAATTCTTCAGGAGCAATCATGTCTACTTTGACATAAGGTTCCTCCAACCGTTCTCGTTGTTGGGCATCGGGTAGGTGGCTGGGGTTGTCGATCAACAACACCTCTCCCGTGGTCGTTGTCACCTGATAAACAACAGACGGTGCTGTGATAATCAGGTCGAGGTTATACTCTCGTTCCAGTCGTTCTTGGACAATTTCCATGTGCAGTAGCCCTAAGAAGCCGCATCGGAAGCCAAAACCCATAGCGCTGGAGGTTTCTGGCTCGTATTGGAGGGCAGCATCATTAAGTCGTAACTTTTCGAGAGCTTCTCGCAAGTCTTCAAACTGCTCAGAGTCTGTGGGGAAGAGACCACAAAACACCATGGGTTTAGCTTCGGCGTACCCAGGCAGTACTGCACTAGCCGGGTTTTTAGCGAGGGTGATCGTGTCACCCACCCGGGCATCTTCAACGGTTTTGATAGAGGCAGAAAAGTAACCAACTTCTCCAGCATGGAGAGTATTTACTGGAACTTGGCTAGGAGAGAGAACCCCTAGCTCGTCGATTTCATATTCTTTGCCAGACACCATGAGCCGGACGCGATCGCCCTTTTGGATCACGCCATCCATCACACGGAAATAAACCACAACGCCACGATAGGGATCGTAGTAGCTGTCAAAAATGAGCGCCCGCAACGGTTGGTCTACCGTATCCTGAGGGGGTGGCACTAAGTGGACGATAGATTCCAGGATTTCGCGAATTCCGATGCCTTCCTTTGCAGAGGCGAGAATAGCACCGCTGCAATCTAACCCCACAATTTCCTCGATTTCTTGTTTAACGCGCTCTGGATCTGCCCCTGGTAAATCGATCTTGTTGAGCACAGGGATAATTTCGAGGTCATGTTCTAACGCCAAATAGACGTTGGCTAAGGTTTGAGCCTCAACCCCTTGAGAAGCATCGACCACCAGCAATGCCCCTTCGCAGGCTGCTAAGGATCGAGAAACTTCGTAGGAAAAATCTACGTGGCCAGGGGTGTCAATCAGATTGATGACATAATCTTCACCATCTTCGCCTCGATAGTTCATCCGGGCGGCTTGGAGTTTGATGGTGATCCCGCGTTCTCGCTCCAGATCCATATTGTCGAGGAATTGCGCCTTAATGTCGCGATCGCTCACGGTGCCTGTGAACTGCAACAGCCGATCGGCCAGGGTTGATTTACCGTGGTCAATGTGGGCAATGATGGAGAAATTGCGGATGCGAGAGACAGGTACGTCAGTCATAAAAGGGAAAAATCTAAGCCCAACGAGAAAAACGCTTACAGAATGGCCAGTTGCCCTAGAAGCTTTGAGTTCATCTAAGAATCCTGACTTAAAATATTGTAATGCTTTCAACAGAAACAAGCAGTTGTTAGCACCCAGATTCCCTGAAGCAGGGCATTGCCAGTCTCTTGCGCCCGACTCTTGCGCCCTACTGTAGGATGACTAGGGCGAGGAGTGAGTGGGTGCAAAACCCGTTCTACGCCATTGCGATTTGCCGATCCCCCCTTATGATGGGGTGAATTAGCTAATAAATCAGTCTGGAATACGTTAGCGGTATTACCTAGATTAATTTACCTAAATTAATTTAAGCCTCAGGCTCAGGTTTCATAATGCTAGCTTAGTCGCTGTCTCCATAGGTCTAGGGGCTAGCTAGCGCTGGAAGTAACCGTTTTTGAGGCAGTGGGGCGCTTGCGTCTCATCCCCCTTGTTTAAGGGTTGCTGAATACCTTTTTATTTTAATCTTCCTTTTATTTTGAAAAATGTAATCCTTATAGATACGGGATAAATTCAGGGTTTGCTAGGCGATACGGTAACTACGTGGTGTTCTTTGAGCAGGTTTTCAGGAGGTTAGGGCTATGAGTGAATCTACGGTGCAATCGGGTGGGATACCAGCCAACGCTTCGGTTGAACCCGCTGAGGTAACCGATAAGGTGCAGATTTCGGTCAATATTGATGCAAGCCTGCTTGACCAAATTAATCATTTAACATCCGATCCAAGCAAGGTCATTGAGGTGGCTGTGCGGCAATGGCTGCGGGGCGGCAATCGGCGAGATGATGATTTGACGCGATCGCTCCAACGAAACCCACCGGTTCCTCCCCGTGGGGAATGGAATGACTAGCCTGAGGTCTGAGCTACCGCTTTTTCTAGTATTGCTGAGTTTCTAGTGTTGCTGAGTCAAAAAATAAACCGCTGACTGAAACCCCTGAATACTCACCCAGAGTTTTGCAAAATCATACGGCTATTCGTTACTCCCCTTTTTCCTTGAGCTTGCACCTTGGAATCTACTTGGAATCTAAATAATGACAAATTTGCGTGATTGATCTGTTTGCATTCAGTATGGGAAACGAGTAAAACCAAGGGGGGGTTGATGGAGACGGCTACCTGGGAGGCGGCCTTAGCCTTCGTAAATCTCTATAATAGGTTTGCCGTTTGCCCCGTAGTCTTGGCCATTTCCTAACTAATCACTGCTTGCTCGCTGGCGTACTCTGATGCCACCTTCCAACGAATCTCTCTCTCAAACCCATCCTACCGCTGAGGCGATAGCTGCTTTGTCGATGGCTAGCCCTAGAGCCACGATAGACCCTGCCCAGATCGTTGCCCTAGTTGATGAGGCCGGGGTTTATCACTCGTTTAATTGCCAAGGGAGTCAGTGGGTCGGGGCGTTTGAGTCATTTTGGGGGAAGCCGCTAGCAGAGGCTCAGCAAGGCTTTGTGCCCATGGCGATCGCCCCTTTCCTAGAGCGTCTCCGCCAATGCCTGCGAACCCTGATTCCCCAGCAGTTTTCCTATCCATTTCGCTGCGGTGATCAATTATTGCTAGTTGACCTCACCCTCAGCCCTATATTGGTGCCCAATGAAAACCCAGCACAGGTGTTGTTGTTGGCAACCCCACAGCAGGTTTGCACCTTAACCCAGGCTTGCGAAATAATTGAGCATCTGCCATCGCCACCCCTTGGCCAAGGTGCGCCCTCTTCTAGCCGCTATGAAAAACTACTGTCTCAAATTGCTTGGAATACAAGACGCACGCTAGATCTAGATACGATCTTGCACCAAACAGTGCTGGGGTTAGGGCGATCGCTCAATCTAGAGCGCTGCTTAATCTGTCTGTATACCCCCGGCAATGCTGTGGTGCGAGTCGTTGCCGAGCAGCCTAAAACCACCCTCACCTCTTCTGTCGGAAATGAGTTAGAACTAGCCAAAGACCGTTATTTGGCTCAAGCCCTAGAAACCTTAGAACCGATTCAGGTGCCCCCACAGCAACTGCAAGCCGCGATCACCTCGCTGTTGGTGGTCGCCACCTGTTATCAAGGGAAACCCAACGGTCTCATTCTCATGTACGGTTCTGCGGAGTCTCCTTCGCTCAATGCCTCTGAAATTAGCCTCATCCGAGAATTGGCTGACCAAGTAGGCACCGGGGTTGGGCATGCGACGCTGTTTGCAGAGAGCCGCAAGCTAGCAACCGATTTGCAGCAAGCCAACGACAACTTAATTCAACAGCGCCAAGAACTGGAAGACGCCCGCCACCAAGCTGAAGAGGCATCGCGGCTGAAAAGTGAGTTTTTGGCCAATACCTCTCATGAGCTGAGAACCCCTCTAAATGGCATGATTGGTTTCCTCAAATTGGTGTTAGACGGCATGACCGATAACGAGGAGGAGCAGGAAGAATTTTTGTCCGAAGCGTATCGCTCTGCGGTACATCTATTGAGTCTCATCAACGATATTTTGGATATTGCCAAAATTGAAGCGGGCAAAATGCTCCTGGTTGTGAACCCGGTGCAGCTAGATGATTTACTGTCGGATGTTGATAAGTTCATTCGCACCCAGGCAGAGCAGAAGCAGCTATCGTTTGAGATCCGCACCCCTGCGACGCGGGATCCGGTTGTGATCCTGGGTAACTATCAACGGCTGTTGCAGGTGATGTTGAATTTGGTGGGCAATGCCATTAAGTTTACCCACGAAGGCGGGGTGACGATTTCGGCGGAAGTCATTCCCAAAAAATTGGCCGATCTCAACCCTGAGAAAACTAAAGGCATTGTCAAAATTAGCGTGGCGGATACTGGAATTGGTGTGTCGCTTGACAAGCAAGACAAACTCTTTCAATCCTTTAGCCAAGTGGATGGTTCGCGCACAAGACAATATGGCGGCACAGGGCTGGGGCTCGCCATTTCCCAAAAATTGGTCGAAGCAATGGATGGGGTGGTTAATTTCTACAGCATGGGGGAAGGCCTAGGTGCAACCGTTGCGTTTACGGTGCCTTTATACCAAGAGCCTGTGATGCTAGCCGATCAGATTGCTGAGGATGATGGTGGCCTGCCGCTGGAGCCCTCTTAGTTCAGGCGCTACCGCTACCCAAATGATATCTGAACTGAGAAAAGAGGGCGATCGCCCTCTTTTTTGTAAGCGTATTCCAGTCTGTGAGGACGTTCCAGAAAAGCCATGACCCTCAAAAATCAGGGCAATTCACCTGACTTAACCCCAAAAAATTCTTAGAAGCAGGCAGGGGCATTACTTGAGTTTGGACT
>Ga0105044_10013180_pt1 | contig 11229 bp, 5 predicted proteins | sample MAT01_FD_78092 | JGI IMG/M metagenome (GOLD analysis project Ga0105044, IMG submission 78092) | Freshwater microbial communities from Lake Fryxell liftoff mats and glacier meltwater in Antarctica - MAT-01 | ecosystem: Environmental > Aquatic > Freshwater > Ice > Liftoff microbial mat | place... | reverse complement strand
TTCAGCAAGCCACTTACCGAGCAGCATTGTGATACCGACACACAAAATGAAAACCAAACAACGCTTCCGGCGAAACCCGGTCGCCTTTTTGGCGACGGCTTCCATCCTTCTCACAAGCCCGGCACACGCCGAATCTGCGCCGCTTCAGCATCCCTATTTGTTTCTAAAAGGGAGCAACCGGGAGGCCATCCGCGCCAAATTTAACGACCCGCGCTTTGCGGATTATAAGTCCATCATCCTGGCGGAGGCGGAAAAACTGATGACCTTTAATGCCGGTGCACCGGAGGACATCGGCCCGAAGCTGCGCGCCTTCAAGCTGAATGCAAGACAAAAGCAACCTGTCCTCAACATCCTGCCCTGGGCCTGGTTCCTGACCGGGGACGCCGCCTACAAGGACATGTTTCTGGCGGTCATGCAGAATGACTTCGATCAAATTGAAAAAGGGGTCCTGATCTTCGATCCCTATAAATTCGTCTCGGAGTTTACCATGGTTCAATTTGCCGTTCACGCTGCGGCAGCCTACGACCTGCTCTACCCGGAGCTCACTCTGGAGCAGCGGGAGTCTTTTGAAAAGTATCTGGACCAATCCCTGGCTCTTTATCAGAACAAGACGAAGGCCTCTTATGGATGGGGAAACAATATCGGGGCCGTCTATTTCGCATCGACGGCCATCGTCGCCCTGTCGCGACTGGACGGAAATCCAAACGCCCGGGCGATTCTCGACGAGTGCAGGATCAAGTTAAAGGAGATCTTCTACAAGATTAGCATCGATCCCTTTGAAGACGGGGGATATCCGGAAGGCCCGCTCTACCGGAATTTCGCGATGCTCTGGACCCTCGCTTTGATCGACACGTATGAACGCGTGACAGGACGCACCGACCACGGACTCCTTGATGCGCCTTTTTTCAAAAACAGCTTTCGGTATATTGAGTCCATGCTGGGGGGTAATGGTGCCTGGATCACCTTTAATGACAGCCAACCGCAGTGGTATGGCGCCCCGGGTTGTGCCTGGCTGGGGGCTCGATACGACCAGCCGCTCATGCGCTGGATGGCCGACTATCTGGTGAAAAATCACAACTCGGAACCGGTCAATTTGCGGAGCAGGGGATTGCAGCCGACCTACTGGGTCATGGCTTTTCTTTGGCGCGATGACAAACCCGCGCCGAAGGAATTCCCGGGGCTCCCGACTCTCTCGATCCTTTTGAGCCTGAACACCGGAGTTATTCGAAGTGAAGGCACCCTGAAGCCGGGGCTTCTGGTGGGAGTTCGCGGTCGTGGGCCCAAAGAAGTCGGCCATGCCCAGTCGGACGTCGGCAGCTTTGTTCTCTATGCGCGGGGGGAAAACTTTCTCATTGACCCCGGGTATTTTCATTCCGAGCCGGTCAAGCACAGCCTGCCGATCATTGATGGTGTAGTGGCTCATGAGAAGAACAGGGACGGAGCTCCGCTGACCGGTGAGGAGCATGGCGACCTGCGATCTCTGTCAGTGGATTCGAGCGTGGTTTACAAGAACCGTTCGGTCCGGCGGAACTTTGCCATGCTTGGTGACAAGGCCGTCGTCGTGCTTGATGACATTGACGGCGGCGAGGTGATGTCGTTGTTGCAGCTCGGCTTCGGTGCGCAGATCCAACCCGACATGAAGTCCGTGATCGTCAAAGGTAAGAATAATTCGCTTTTTATCGGTGCTTACGGACCACCTCTTGGCCTCGAAATGGAGGGGCCGATCGATTTTGAGAAGTCCTGGATCTATAAACGCATGGCGGATGCCGGCGAGATTTCCTGGAACAAGCTCAAGGGCAGCTACAAAGCGGATGCCGGAAAGCCGCTCGTTTGGGTGTTTGTTCCGATGGCCACTGGTGGCCCGGCGCCGAAGGTGGAAGTGGATCACCAGCCCGACCTGGTGACGGTGCGCATTGGCGGGGAGAAGCCAATTAAGTTTTCCAAAACCGCAGGGGGATGGAGACCTGCGACATAAGCCGACCCCTATCACCATGAAAATATCTGTACTTTCTGGTCGGCTTATCGGTATCGCCCTTCTCTTGTTGCTCCATGTCGTGGCTTCTCTTCAGGCCGATGTGCGTCTGCCGAAACTTTTTGGCGATCACATGGTCTTGCAGGAAGGGATGCCCATTCCGGTCTGGGGTTGGGCGGATCCGGGAGAGCAGGTGGATGTTTCAATGGGTGCTGAAAAGGCATCGGTGACGACATCGCCCGAGGGAAAGTGGAGCGTCAGGCTGGGAACGATGAAGTCGGATGGACAACCGCTGGTGTTTCGGGTGAGAGGGAAAAACACGGTGGAGTTTAAAGACGTTCTGATCGGGGAGGTCTGGCTGTGTTCCGGTCAGTCAAAAATGGAGTTTGGCCTGACGCGGGCACACAACGGAGGGCCCGAAATTCTACAGGCGAATCACCCCCTCATCCGGCTGTTCACCGTGCCGCGAACGGCCTCACCGCATGCCTTGGCGGATGTCAGTCCAGCACCCGGCGCGAATCCACTCATGAGTGCCTGGCAAGTTTGCATCCCGGAGACGGTGAAGAAAAACGGAGCCTGGGGCGGATTTCCGGCAGTGGCTTACTTTTTTGCCAAAGAGATCCAGCAACAAACCGGCAAGCCCGTTGGGTTGATCAACGCCGCCTGGGGCGCGACCGCCGCTCAGGTTTGGATGAGTCCTGCGGCCCTATCCAAAGATCCACGGTTGGCAGCTCATTTGCAGAAATATCAAACCATCACAGAGGCTAAGAATTCCATTTATCCGTGGAGTCTGTCGATTCTGGAGGAGCGCACCAAAACCTGGAACGAGAGCCGGACGAATCCTGAGCTGAAAGCGCGGGAAGCGGCATGGAAGTCGGAGGTCGAAGCGGCCAAGGCGTCCGGCACGCAAGCTCTACCTCCACTTGTCGGATTGAGAAAACCGGAAGCTCCGAATTTGAGTGCTGCGGCCGGGCTGCTTTTTCAAGGGATGATCGCACCGTTGAAGCCTTACGCGATTCGGGGGGTGATCTGGTATCAGGGCGAGGCCAACGACGGGAATGGCGCGGAGTATGCCCATCTTTTCCCTGCGCTGATTGCCGATTGGCGGCAGCAATGGGGGCAGGGAGATTTTCCGTTTCTTTATGTCCAACTGGCACGGTTTCTTTCGCCCAAAACGGGATCTGCTCCGGGTGTCGAACGCTGGGCACGGGTGCGCGAAGCACAACGACTGGCCCTCTCTGTCCCGAACACGGCCATGGCCGTTGCGCTGGATTTGGGAGAGTCGCATGAAATCCACCCGACGAACAAGGAGGAGGTGGGTCGCAGATTGGCTTTGGCTGCCCGTCATGTGGCCTATCAGGAGGATGTGGTTTATTCCGGGCCAGCCTATGAATCCATGAAGGTGCAGGGCGCAAAAATTCTGGTTCAATTCACGCATACCGGCGGCGGTCTGGTTTTGGGATCTCCCTGGTTTTCCCAGCCGGACGGGGTTCCGGAGGCCAAAGAAAAGTTATTGGGATTCGAGGTGGCGGGATCCGATGGCAAGTGGATTGCGGCCCAGGCCGGGATTGAGGGGAATTCCGTGAGCGTATGGTCGGATACTATGTCTGCGCCGGTCCAAGTCCGCTACGGATGGGCCAACGACCCGGTGTGTAATCTTTTTAACAAAGAGGGACTGCCTGCCTCGGCTTTCACCTCCCAGGCCTTTCCGTAAGATTTTATGAACTCCACTCCTCCGCTCCCTGCAACCATCGCTTACGAAGACCCTGACTACTGGAGTTGGTGCCCATCCATTGTCCAAGGGGAAGACGGAAAATGGCATCTCTTCGCCTCGCGCTGGCCCAAGAGCATTCCCTTTCATCCCGGCTGGCTGCTTTGCAGCGAAATTATTCGTGCGGAATCCGACCGGCTTGAGGGGCCGTATGAATTCGCCGAAGTCGTGATACAGGGGCGGGGAGCTGATTGGTGGGATGGGCGCAGTGTTCACAATCCTTCCCTCCGACGGGATGGGAACCGGTGGGTGCTCTTTTACATGGGCTCGACTCATCCCTTTGAAGATCCAGAACCCCATCAGAGCCTTCCGGGGAGCGACCCGCGAGTGGTCGTGGCGCGCTGGCATGAGCGGGTGGGGGTGGCGGTTGCGGAAAAACTGACCGGACCGTGGATGCGCCCCGATCGCCCCACCCTCGAAACTCGCCCGGGTTGTTTCGACAGTTGGATCACCTCGAATCCAACGGCTTGTCCATCCGAGGATGGTTCCTGGTTTATGGTCTATAAAGCCCGCGCCACGGTGGGGTCTTTAAGCAAACCAACCCACGGGGAAATGACCTTGGGAATTGCCCGGGCGGCAAGACCGGAGGGGCCCTGGGTGCGGGAAGAATCCCCGATCATGCAGGCCGAGGGATTGGGCGGGATTGAAGACCCCTTTGTGTGGCGCAGTCAACGCGGCAATGAACTTCTCTTCAAAGACATGAAGGACAGTTTCACCGGCTGCCTTCACGCCTTGGTGCGGGCCTGGTCGCCGGACGGGCGAAGCTGGAAGCTCGATGAAACCCCCCTTTTCTCCGACCGACGGGTGCTTTGGCCGGATGGCCGCGTGGAGCAGTTGGGTTCCCTGGAGCGCCCCAGCCTGGTTTTTCAGAACGGAAAAGCAACCCATCTTGTGGCAGCGGCGGCAGATGGGCCGGGTTGGTTTCAGGGAATATCGAAAACTTTCATCGTCGCGGCCAAATTGCCCGATCCATATGAGCCTCCCGCCAAGGCCGCAAAGACCGCCAGGAAATCAGAATAATGAAAAACAAAGATCTCACTTTCCGGTTGACCCCGCTTCGCAACGCCATCGTTGCCATCGGATGTGTATTATTCTTTTTAACATCCTCTCTGCGGGCCGGGCGGGCTCTCGGGGAATTATTCCTGGACGACCCAAAGGAGTGGAGCTTCGCCGATTCCCCGCAGACCATGGATCTCACCGGTGTTGCGCCCGGCAGTAACAAGGGTTTGGAATGGCAGAAGGGTCGCGGCCTCAGGTTTGTGTCCGAGGGGATGGGATTGGCCTGGAAAAAAACAGAAGTTGGAACTGCGGACTTTGCCTTCACCTCGGAGATCGAAATCGAGTCAGGCACCAATGTACGCAGCCGGGCCGGTTTTTTTGTGGGACTCTGCAGTTCGGATCCCGCCAGGATGGAATCCGGCAAGGACATGGCCGTGCTTTTCGCCGTGCACCAAGCCGGGGTGGCTCCAACGGTACGCTGTCCCAACGTGGATTACATCAACCGACAGCGAAAAACGGCGGAGGCCGCGGGCCAGGCAATCGGCGCACAAACCGTTTATCCCTACATGCCGAATGCGTGGGCGCTCTCCTCCAATCTGCCGCCGTTCAGCACGCTGATGGACAAGGATCCTTCTCCAAGGAACGTGCTTAGCGGACACATCTTCGATCATTACCAGACGTTGGACTGGCGGAACAAATCACTGGCCGGAACACGCTTGAAGTTGGAGATTCGCCGGACGGAAAAAACCCTGCGTTTCCTTGTTTTCGATCCCGGCCTGCCGCAGGGATCCGCTGCTGTTTTGGATAAGAGCTGGGACCTGCCGGAAAAGCTGGCTGGGGTACGTCTGGAATATCTTGTCGCCGGAACCATTCTCAACCCCGGCGACTACAAGGATCTAACGCGCCTCGATGCGGGCAAACCCCGTTTGGCCGGATGGATCCGATCTCTGCAGATCTATAATCCCTCCGAGACTTCGCTTCCGAAAGTCACGTCGGCGACCGGGCCACAAGGTTTGCTGGAGGCCGGCGGCGGGGTGGAGGTGCATGGGGAAAATATTCCGCCGGGATCCAAGCTTTTGGCAGGTGGCAAGCTCATTGAATTGGCTGCGGGACCGGGCACTCTGAGCGGCAGGCTTCCCTTGGATCTTGGAGAGAATCACCGTCTGCCCGCAAGCATTGTAACCCCCTCCCGGCTCGCTGCGGATATTCCCGGCGGACTGGCCATCGGGAGATTCGTGAGCGATGTGCAACCGCGCGGACTGAGCCCGGCGGGCGGAGATCTGGTCATGATCCTGGGCGGCGGCCTGGGCCGTGAAACAAAGGTGCTCATGGACGGCAAACCCGCGGAGGTGGTGCGTGTTGCACCCAATTCCGGCATCGAAGTGAAAACACCTCCGGGAAAACTGGGCCGGGCTGCCGTCCGTATCGAACATGCGGGGGTCGCTCTGCCCGGTGAATTCACCGTTGCCTACGCCGCTCATCCCTCCCTCATCTACAAAAGCCAGGCGGAACTCAATGGGTGGAAAAAGCAGTTTGCGGATCCGCAGTTTGCGGACTACCGGGAAGCCATTCTGGGCTCGGCGGAACGTGCGCTGCGTACGCCGGTGGACAGGGGCAATGGACGCGCCACTGCGAATCCGATAACCGTTCTGCTTTGGTCGTATTTGCTGACCGCAGAGCCACGCTACCGCGAAGGATTGTTCAAGTGGTTGGAGGCCGTGCTCTCGCGACGCGGCGTGGATGATTACTCATTCATGGAGACGGGTGCCGTGGCGGTGGTCTACGATTCCCTGTTTGCAGAACTTACCGCAGAGCAAAAACAACGCTTCGAGGCCTATCTGACCAGTGCCCTTGAGGATCACGTCAAGCAGCGCGGCGGCTACTTCCTGGAACAAACCTTCAACTCCCAGGTGACGATGAACGCCTCCGCAGGCATCGCCGCATTGGCCATGCGCGGCGTAGCCCCTGATAAACTGGTGGATGGCACGCTCATCTATGTTCAGAAAAAAATGAAGGATTGGGCCGGCGAAATGGTCACGCCCGACGGGGCTTACCGTGAGGGCACCCTTTACTGGTACTCCATTCCTTATTTTCTGATGTTCGCAAAATCGCTGGAAACCGCCACCGGCAGCGACGGGGGATTGATGCAATTGGCCGGTCTGGACAGGTTCCAGAACTTCATTGCCGTCATCATCGGAGGCGACGATTCTATGGTGACTTTCGGCGACACGCAGCCTTGGCTGGCAGGCATCGCGCAAGCCGCCGGGATTGGCTCAAAATACCACCAGCCTTTCCTGCTCGGAGTGGCCGACCGGATTGCCCGCGAGAACGCCCGTGCCGAACGTGTGATGGCACCGGCGTTTCTTCCCATAGGAAGAGATGCCGTGAGGATTCCGGAGGATATTCTCAAAGCCTCCCTCAAGGATCCCTCCCGGGTATGGCCGGTGGTTTCCGATCGCGGTTCCATTCTGCCCTACGGCTTCCTCTGGCGCGGAACCGAGCCCCCTGCGGCCCACCTGAACTTGCCAACACTCGCGACGTTGGACGTGGTCCAGTGGGGCGTCATGCGCTCCTCCTCGCGCGATCCGAAGTTGGTGATTCAAACCAAAGGGCGCGGGACTGGATTGCTGCAATTCCACGAAATCCATCAGGATGCGGGGAGTTTCCTATTACAGTCCAATGGAGAATCCTTTCTGATTGATCCCGGCTATTTCCCGCAAAACTCTTTTGACGGTTATACCGCCCTCAACCATACCGTGCCGGTCATTGATGACGTGGCGCCCGCTGGCGGGCGTGGGGGCGGGCGCAGCGGTCCCGAGCTGGCTTCCCTCATTCACGATGCCTGGGAGAAGAACGGGCAGCGGGGCCTGACCACGGATTCCACCCTGCCATACAGCGTGACCGCACAAAAAACCGTCGCACTCAAAAGCAAGGACGGGAAAAAGATGACGTTCCCCATTGGGCCCGAACCAAGGCGCGTGCGGCGGGTTTTCGCGATGAACGGCGGGGAAGGGGTGGTGATACTGGATGATATCGTCCCCGGAACAGGCGCCGCAGGAGAGGTGATGAGCCGGTTCCAAACCGGGCATGCGACCACTTGGGATCCCGAAAAGAAACAGGCGCTGATCACCGGGCTCACGTCCAGCCTCCGCATCGTTTTGGATGGACCGGAGATGAAGGTGGGAATCCGGGGTCCCAATGATTTCATGAATTCGTGGATTTTCGCCCCCTACGCCAAGGCCGGATTTTTTTCGTGGCAAACCATTGAGGCTGCCTACAAGGCGGATGAGAGTCGTCCGTTGGTGGCCGTGATGCAGCCGGTTCTTGCCGGGCAGGAGCCGGCAACCATAAGTCGCGGCAAAGATGAGATCATTGTCACATTCCAATCAGGCAGCAAACTCCGCTTCCAGAAAAGCGCGGAGGGCTGGAAATCCTCTCAGCACGAATCTGATTCCCGCTAACCTGTGAGAAGCTGTATGCAAATCCAGATTCAATCTGGTACTTTTATCTTTTATTTCGTTTATCACGCGTTCTTGCCTTCTCTCGGCCGTCCTGACATCGCTTCCACCACGAAAGGAAAGAGACCATTCAGCCGACCTCAACAGACCCTTGCATGTTCCGCCCGAACAGCGGTTTGTTCTCAATCCACGGCATAGTGTCGTCATGCCCGGCCGCCTGCTCCTCGCTTAGCGGAAATGGGGAAATGGGGTCAGGCGAGAATGGCGCTAACTTCAGAGTTCCTGATCTCGTCCGTAACGACTGTCCGGCATAGTTTTGATAAATCCAGGTCAATTTATAGACCATTCGGGCTCCGGTTTGGGGGTGTTGAAAGGCGGCTTTTGTGAGGTCGGCCAGCAATGAGCTGATGGCTTTGCCATGGGAAGCAATTGCGCAGGGCGCTCGGCTTCCGGCAAGGAGCCAATGGTCGCCATCTTTTCCAGCTTCTTGCGTAAAGTTCGCACCTCAGGCACGCGATCCAGCCCGACGACTTTTCCCAGTTCTCCCGCGGGCACATGCCGAAGCCCTTCCGGGCGGCGAATCCGGCCCAAGGCCATGAACCCCAGCAGCACCAGAATGTGCATGGTGCTGTAAAACCCGCTGGGAAGGCAAAGGTGCCGCTCCAAGCCACTCAGGAGGCCATTCCCGCATAAGCAGGGAAGCCCAACGAGCAGGCTTCCCATCGCGACGTCCTGACAGGGCTCGAAGCGCATCGAAAACATTGGTTAGGCGAGGCGCACGACGGCGACTTGGGAGGGTTCCAGCCGGATTGAGTCGAAAACTGGGCGGTCGGTGATCAGGTCGTGGCCGGGGGCAACGAGGGGAACCTCCAGGCTCTTCTCATCGTGATTGATGTAGAAATGCAGAGTGCGTTCCGCGTTCCGACGCTCGACCACTTCGAGGAGCGGAGTGGTGCTGAGCGGTTCGGGCAGGAGTCGCGCGGTGGCACGATGTTCGGCGACAGCTTCGATCAGCGGCTCGGTGAAGTAGCTGCCGACATAATAAACCCAGCCCTTGCCGTGGCGGCGACGGGTGATGCCGACGCTGCCTTTGAGATGTCGGGAGTCCCACGTGCCGACGACTTCCGTGCCTTCATCGGGCAGCATTTGTTCATACCAGATGTCGGTGGTGACGGTGGTGTCGCCGATACGCAGAGTGAGCGGGCGGAGGGCGGCGCGGTTTTGGTGCCCGTATTCCTCGACGGTCGCTCCGACGAGTGGCCGCAGGGCGCCGGGCAAGGTTTCGGCGACGACATTGTTGTTCATGTCTTTCGAGCCGGTGCGTGCGCCGATCACGAGCACGCCGCCCTCCTCGACCCAAGCCGACCACGCCGGAATCCATGTCGGATCGAGCAGTGCGAAGTGCGTGACGAAAAACGTGGAGACGCCCGCGAGGGAATCCGCAGGATGGATACAACCCACCGCGTGTCCGGCGCGGAAGAAATAGCCGTGGACCTTTTCGACGATCTGCCGGGGTGCGGGCAGCCCGAGCGGAAGTGCGGCGTGGGCCGATTGGTTTTCGGAGTGTGCGCCACAGACCGCGATGCGCACGGTGACGGACGTGCCGAGCACGGCCGGGCCGACGCGACGAAGTTGAGCGCCGAGTTGCGCGGCCTCGCGATAGCGGCGGCGAGGAACGTTGTCGTGGTCGAGGACGCCGCTCCAGTATTCCTCCGCGCCGAAGCGGGAGGTGCGCTCGCGGAAGAGCAATCTGCCATCGGCACCGCGGGCGATGTTGACCCAAGCAAATTTGCTCATCTCGCCGGGCTCGGGCGTATCGAGCAGGTAGTTGTTCTGTCCGCCCGCTCCGGATTGCTGCTCCAAGACGACGAAGTTGCCGGAATAGGCGCGCACATAGTCGGTGTTGAACGCCTGATTGGCGGAGCGCTTGGTCGGATCGAATTCAAAGAGCGGGTAGGAATCGTAGCTGAGGAAATCGAGGTCGCGGGTGAAGTCGCCCGCGTAATCGATGTGGCTGAAGCAACCGTTGTGGGTGATCCACCAGTTCTGGTTTGCGGCACGCAGGATGGTCGTCTGGTCGCGCTGAAACGCGATGACGCCGTGGGAGAGAAAACGGTAATAGTCGAGGTTCTGTGCGGGGTTGCAATGGGTGGGCAGCCCGGCGCGCGGGGTGGGCACGTCCTCGAAGGCGTCGAAGGTCAGGGCCCAAAAGGCGGTGCCCCACGTGCGGTTCAATAAACCGATGTCACCGTGAAAACGCGTGCGCAGAAAATCGACCCACGCTGCTTGCGCGGCGGGCGAGTGATCCTCGCTGAAGTGGCAATGAAACTCGTTGTCGGTCTGCCAGCCGATGACGTGAGGATTTCCCGCGTAATGCTCCGCGAGGGCCTGGGTGATCCGGCGGCTGTGGGCGCGATAGACCGGGCTGAAGTGGCTCGCATGCTGACGGGAGCCGTGCTGCATGGTCACACCCTCGGCATTGATCCGCAGAACCTCGGGATAACGCAGCGTGAGCCAGCGCGGGGGCGCGGCCGTGGGCGTGCTAAAAATCGTGCTAATGCCCACCTCGGCAAAACGCGCGATGGTTTCGTCGAAAAGCGAAAAATCGAAACGTCCTTCCTCGGCTTCGAGGCGATCCCATGCGAACTCGCCGATGCGAATGACATTCCAACCGGCGGCTTGGAAAAGCGCGGGATCACTGGCGCGGATGGCGGCATCCCAATGCTCGGGATAATAGGGCGAACCGTAGAGAAAGTCAGGTAGTTGCGTCGGGCGGCTGTGGGTGAGCGGGCGGGTGTTCATGTGATCGGTGCTATCCTAACTTCCCTTTGGCCTGGCCGAAAAGGCTGATAAACACAGGATGCGCGAAAATTTTCGGCCTACATCTGCGTTTCGTCAGTCGGTTGCGCCCACTTGGGTGGGGTGGCAAAGAGAGGAAGGAGATCGAGTTTGGAGAGGATTACGGTGAGGCTTTGGGGGTCAGAAATGGGGTCAGGCGAGAATGGCACCAAGTTAAGCCACCTTTGGGG
>Ga0105044_10013176_pt1 | contig 11230 bp, 6 predicted proteins | sample MAT01_FD_78092 | JGI IMG/M metagenome (GOLD analysis project Ga0105044, IMG submission 78092) | Freshwater microbial communities from Lake Fryxell liftoff mats and glacier meltwater in Antarctica - MAT-01 | ecosystem: Environmental > Aquatic > Freshwater > Ice > Liftoff microbial mat | place... | reverse complement strand
GACTTTTTCCTGTGCCTGGGTGATGGCACAAATGCTCATGGCGAGTACAAGGAATGCAACTGCGGACGGACCACGAGGGGACATGTTAACTCCTCGACTGACGGGCCGGGCTGACCGGCGGAAAGATGGAAGGGACACAAACAAAACGGGCGATGGCAGGACATCCAGCGGAGAGACCGGCTCAAACCTATTAAATAGTATCGGACAATCTACAAGCGAATGCAATCTAAAAGTTGTCCGTAAGGCGACCGACAGAAAATCTTCCAGGGGAGCCCTTCACCTGGCGGTCGCATAACAATCTTTTACAACCTGGGACATTTCGGGACATTTTGGGACACCTCCAGGTGAGGGCGACCATTCGGCAAGAGAAAATCAACCTCGCCAAGGAGCAGGGTGAAACATCTGCTACCTCCCCCTGATGTAGATAGTGTACACAATGCCACTATATTGGTCAAGGGCCTTTGTTACGAAATCGTGATATTTCTTCGGGCGAACCGGCAGGGCTTCATTCTCCCGTTGGGGCGGCACGATTCCGATCTTGCCGATGAAAAACCCGGCAAGATCGGAATCGTGCCGCCACTTTGGGGCTACTCCGGTTTTCTGCCAAAGAGTTCCCGCTGTTTTTTCTCCAGGTCGCGGATTTTGCTTTCGGCCTGACGGGTCTGATCGAGGCGAAGCAGTACATCGCCGGGACTCAGGATTTCCTTGATGCGGGCTTCCGATTTGCCCGGCGCGCGACCTGGCACCGGGTTTCGGTCGAAGACTTCCACGTAATATTCAACACGATCGCCGATCTCGAGTTTCGCAAGTTTCCCCTCCTCGGTGATTTTCGTGAGTTCGGCGGTTTGAAAATCGAACCGGCCACCACCGGTTAGATAGTCGGGGGTTGTCTCGCGATCCGGCGACGGGACCGGGTGAAACTCGACCTGTTGCCCGAACTGGACGTTTATAAAGGTTCCGTAGTTCGGATCGAACGGACCCGACTTCGCATCCGCATCGATCGTTCTCAGCGGCAATGTGACCCAAGTACCCCGTTCGTTGATCCGATACCTCAGCTGTGCCTTGCTGACCCCCTGAGGCGAACGGCAGGTGTAAGCGATCGGAATCTGCCCGCCGAGTGGAATTGGCAGCCCTTCGATGATGTCTTCCTCCGATGGCTTGATGCCCGGTTCGGAATATCGCTCGGGTAGCAGCCGAACGATCGGCGGCTCGTCCGGAGCTATCTGAATGCCTCGACGAGGCGGCGTGGAGTTCGAGAAGCCGTTCACATCCTTGACGTCGATGTGATAGGCGATCAAGTCGCTTGTCAGGTCGAACTCGGCCTCGGCGGGATACTCGGTTTCACCGGTCGGCAGAACTTCTTCGTTGCCCGGGAACATGTGTACGCTTCTCTGCAAATACTCGCTGGTGCCGTCTTTCGTTCGGGCAATCAAGGTGAGCCTGGCTTCGGAGATCGGCTTCTGCACGGCAATGCGAACGCGTGCCATCGAGTTTGCCAAGCCGGTGATCTCGCCTTGCGACTGATAGGTTTCGTAAGGCTTGCCATCGGGACGGTTGCCGAGAAACTTGGGCAAGCGAACCCAGGCATCGGTGCGCGTGACGACCGGCCGGGGGACAAACTTGACGTCTCTCGCCTCACGTGTTCGACCATCGCCAACCCAGGCGCGATGAGTGAAGTTCACCGAGGAATGAGGGATCTTCGCGGCAAAGACTGTGTGGTCTTCGTCTAGTCTTCGAGCGAAGGTCAGCGGGTATTGATCTGTAGGCAAATCTTCCGGTTTGATCCGCACGGTTCCGACGGCTCCCTCGTCTATTCGGCCAGAGACAATGTACTCGACCGTGACCTCATCCCCGGAAGGCCAGAGCACGTGGGTGTTGTGATGAACTTGGTTGAAGCGAGGGATTTCTGTGGAGGCAAGCAACTGCCGCTTCAGTAGAACGCCAAGCAAACTTGGACCGTAGAAGAGGATCATGCCGGCAGCCAGCAGCATCGGCACGCCGACCAGTCCGGCTGCCCATTTCAGCCGGCGAAAATCGGCGAAGCGGCCAAACGCGTGCTTACTCGAAAGTTCTTCCGACTCGCGGGCAACTGCCTCGATTAACTCGGGGGACATGCCGCCAGTCTCTTCTTTGCGCGCGAACTGAATGGAGGTCACGAGCCGATGGCCGAATTCTGGAATCCCTTCTTCGACTCGTTTCGCCAGTCGGATGATGGAAGGCCCCTTGAGCCAAGGACGGACTAGCCAGAACCAACCCGTGATTCCGAGAACAATCGCTTCGACGCCGGTCAGGATGGCGCGAAGAGTGTAGGGCGTCTCCCGCGATTTATCCACGCGCCAGTCGATAAACGTACAGAGCGCGAGGACGGCGAAAGCCACGGTCAGCCAACGAGTGAGGCCCCATAGGACGTGGAACAACATCTCTCGGCCGCGGAGGGCGGAGAGTTTGGCCAGACCGATTTTAGGTAGTGTCGCCTGCATCTTGTTCTTGGTACGGGCCATTCGTTCGAGCCGTTGGCTCGAACGCTAAACGAATGAATAAACCTTGAAACTCACTCAACTCATATTGCTAAACTTCCGCATCACCCACTCGACGGTGAACATTACCACCACTATCAGCAGTACCGGCCAGTAGGTCCAGAGCAGCGTTTCTTTTCGCTGGCTAAAGGTCATCTTTTGCGGCTGAATGTCGTTGGCTAGCTTGTGCAGGTCTTCCTCGCGGTAGAACTTGCCGCCCGATTGTTCGGCGAGTTTGCGCAAGCCTTCCTCGTTCATCGGGCCCGGAGACATTTCGTGTTCCGGCGGCAGAGTTACTCGATAATCGAGCACGGCCGCTTCTTCGCCGCTCTCGACCTTGAGGGCATAGCGGCCGACGCGATCGTTTGGCACCGTGGCCACATATTCGCCCGGCTGATTCGCGACGGCTTCAAACACAACGGTCCGGAATTTCTCCTCATTCGGCGGGGCATCCAGGCGTTCGAGTTGTGCCGTCACCCGCTCCTTGGTCAATGGCCGATATTCCGGAGTGAACAGGCGGGCATACACCTGCGAGGTCTTGCCGAGGACCGCTTCGCCGCCCGCGATGGCCATCTGGCCGGACTTACTCCCGAGCGTGTATGGCAGGCCGATCGCGTACACAACCTGACCCCAATAGCGGGCGAAATACTTGTCCGCCTCGTTGAATCGCCAGCGCCAGGTTTCCTCGACGCCCGAGAAAAGCACCAGCCCCTTGCCGTAATAATGAATGGCCAGCAGCGGCATCGGCTTATCGTCGACGATTTTCTCGCGCGGATGGTCCATGAGCGACACGGCTGCCGGTCGCAATTTCGTGACCGGATAGTGCCAGTAGAAACCGGGAAACTCGTTCCACGCCTGCTGATTCTCGATCGGGTCATCGGCGAAACTCAAGATTGAACTGCGTTTGCCAAAGTCGCTCAGGACTGGTTTGAATTCCGTGGGACGACGAGCATCGTCGATTGGAAACTTCACCGAAGGCACCTCGACGGGAAGCACATCCGCTAACGGCGTACCGAGCCAGGATGATGGAGCATGGAGGCGGCCGGCGATCAGTACCAGGCCGCCGCCTTCCGTGACGAAGTCCTTGATCCAGTTCTGCTGTTCCGGGGTGAAGTAGTTCGCCTCCACATCGCCGATGATGAGCATGTCGAAGGCGAACAGATCCTTGCGTTGATCCGGGAAGTTCGAGAGAAATGGTGCCCCGGACTCCATCGCCTTGCGGTCGCCATTGATGACGAGGAACGTCGGGTCCACCCGGCGATCGCGTTTGAACGCTTGGAGCATGAACTTGAATTCCCAGCGCGGGTTGCTCTCGATGTAGAGCATCTTCACCTTACGGTCGGCCACGCGGACCATCTTGGCAAAGCGATCCTCCAGCACATCGGCACCCTGATTGATCTTCACGGAAGCGACGATTTCCTTTTTACCGGCAGCCGCATCTTCCTTCGTGGGGGTGAATGACAGTGTCTCGGTCACATCCTGGCCTTCCTTCACAGTCACACGCTTGGTGGCCACGACCTTTCCGCCGAGCGTGAGGTTCAACTCGACCTCCCCGTCCTTGATTCCTTGAGCCCGAAATCGGAACGGCACGCTGACGGTATCTTCAACGAACAGCGTGTTCTGAATGGCGGCATCTTTCAATTGCAGAAACCCCGCTGTCGAACCGCCCACGCCATAGATGTGAATTGGAACTTTGAGCCGGGCCGCCTCGAGGGCGAGGTCGTCCCACTGGGTCTTGCTGCCGTTATCCCGGCCGTCAGTTGCCAAAAAAATCGCGGCGGGAAGCTCGTTCTCGTCCCGCTGAAGCAGATCGTTCAGGCTGTCGGTAATCTCGCTCCGGAGATCTTCGGCGTTCAAGGCTTGCAGCCAGGGCAGATCCTTGTCGGCGAAGCCACGCATTTTCGAACCGAACAGGAACGGCTGAACCGGTCCCTTGCTACGCAGTTTGCCCGAAAGATCGAGGCGTTTGTTCTCGAAGGCGGCCTTGACCATGTCGATCCGGGAAGGGCGATTGCCGGACAGGCCCTCGGCCGATGCCGGTGCGCCGCCGCCGTGATCGGGAGGTAGCTTGTCCATCGCGATGGCGATGCGAACTTTATCAGTTGTCGTCAGGCGCGGATCCTTGTTCGACATGCTTTGGCTGTTATCAACCAACAACACGATGGGCCGCGGCTTATCGGTCTTCACGTCGCGAACCGCAACCGGCTTGCACAACAGGAAGACGATCGAGCAGAGAACGAGTGCTCGCAAACCGGCCAAAACAAGTCGCCGAGTCCGCGTGATTTTCATTGATTCCGTGAAATAGAACGCGACGGCCATGCCAGCGATGGCAACCATCAGCAAGATGGCCAGCCAGAACGGGAACGACCCGCGAAGCACGATCTCAGGAAACCAACTCGCGAACATCATCAACCTCTGTAGGGATGAAGGATGAACGATGAAGGATGCGACTTATTCATCCTTTATCGTTCATCCTTTCGTTTACCACGCCTTGCCGCAGAACCACGCCCAGGCCGTCTCGCCCACGGAGAATAACAACAGAATCAACAAGAACGTCACCGTCCACTCGTTCCGATTGCGGACCGATTCCGCCTTTGCGGTGGCTTCCGCTCCCGAGGACAGATGCTCCGGCTTGAAGCCGAGCAACTCATCAATCTGCTGGTCGGGCAGCGGATCCATCGTTTCACTTTCGCGGAGGTCCGGGGCCACCGCGAATCGGGTTCCCGTTAAGGCCCCTTCTTCAGTAATCGTGTAAATCCCGGCCTTACCCGTGTCGGTTACCGTGAGGGCCAATTGCTCGCTCGCACCACCTTGGGCCTTGCCTAAGCGCGATTTGGTACCGTCGGGTCGCGTCAATTCGAATGACTTGTTCAAATCCTTCGGCGTGAAGCGGAGCGTTTCGCCTGCGACCTTGTTCAGGCCCGTCGCGGAGCGTTCGATCAGGTGAGTGATCGAACCATGAATGAACGGCTGGAAGGTGAGGTTCGTTGCAAAGAAGCCCCAATCCTTATCGACCGCGGTCGTGAGCAGAAGAACCTCGCCATCGCCCACCTGCTTGCCGACCAGGGCCGGCCGGCCGTCGTTATATCGCATCAGTACGCGGCCCGAATTTTTGAGTTCCTCAGCTTTCGGTTCGATCACGCTCGTGCCCTTCAGGACGAAGGCATCGCGCAATTGCAAGAACGGATCGTTCGCGGAGAGTTTGAACCTGGCCAGGAACGACTTTTCGTCGATGGTATTCGGATCCGGGAATATTAGTTTGTCCGCAGGTGCCGCAAAGGAATCGCCGATTTCGATCGGCAACAAGCCGGAACCTGTCGGCCCAAGCACCCGGTTGTAAACCTCGCGTTGGACATTCGGCCCGCTGGTGATGAGCAAGCCGTGACCCTCCTTGACGAATTCGCCCAGCCGTAGCAAGAAATCGGCAGGAACGGATCCAGGGCCACCGAGAGGGGCATTCACCAGGATACACACTTCCTTGTCGTTCAATTGCCCCGGGGAAGCGTCGGCCGCTTTGACGATGGTCGGCTTCACATGATACTGCAGCTTGAATTCTTCGGGCACCGGCAACAAGGCGTGTCCGAGGAAGAAGCTGCCGGCCTTTTCCGGCTCGCGGTCGTTCGGTGAACCATCGACGATCAGGATGCGAACTTTCTCGCGGACCAGGATCACCTTGTCGAGTTTATTGTCGTCGTCGAGTTGATCGCTCTTCACCTCGGCGGTTAGAACACGCCAGCCCGGCTGATCGATCTTGCCCGTGAGTGTGACAGGCTTGGTCTCGCCCGGTCCGAGTTTTTCGATTGGCTGAGCATCCTTGTCGAGCGGTTGGCCATCGATTTTCAGCGTGACTGTGAGACCAGTGACCGACTCCGTGCTCGTGTTCTTGACGATAACGGTGAACGGCATCCGCGCGCCAGTGTGCGGGATATCCGACTGGGGCTTGAGATCGAGGATGGCCACGTTGCGGATCGGCTGATTGCCGCAACGAACGAGAAAGAGCGTTCCCTGGCCCTTGATTTCCTCGCATCGGCCACGGATCGCGGACGACTGGCGTTCCCAGCCGCCGCGTTGCATGTCGCTGAAGAGGTAGACTTCTTTCGCAGCCCCTTCGGCCCGACTCAACGCCGCGACCGCTTCCGACAGGCCGCCGAGAAAGTCCGTCGATTGCTGAACGGCTTGCAAGTTCTGAATCAGCAATCGTGCCTGATCGAGATTTCGCGGCGACTTCGGACCGGCGGCCACGGCTCGATCGGTACACGTCACGACTTGCACCGTTGAATTAGGCGGCAGATCGTCAATGACCCGAAGGGCGGCCTCCTTGGCGATGTCGAGCCTGGTCTTAGCTCCTTCGCGAGCATTCATGCTGTAGGACAGGTCGATGATGAAAATCGCATCAACGGCTTCCCCGCGTTTGCCAGACGTGCTACTCGAACAGGTAATCGGCCGCGCCAGAGCCATGGCCAGCAGAATCATCAAAAGGATGCGAAGCAGAAGGAGGATGATTTCCTGGAACTTGAGCCGCCGGCTCGTCTGCTCGATGGCGAGGCGAAGAAACTTCATCGCGCCCCATTCGACGGAGCGATAACGCGCGCGATAGAAGAAGTGCAGGATGAGCGGAATGCTCCCTGCCGCGGCACCGAACAACATGAATGGGGCTAGAAAGCCCATCTAAAGTATCCCGGTAAATAACCAACGAGGCACGACCAATTTGGCACGACGCTCCGCGTCGTGAGAGGCAGGTTCACTGGGAGAGTATATGGTCCCGGCTCCACAAGGGTCACGACGCGGTGCGCCGTTCCACATTCTTGCACTCGACGTATCTTCTGGACTCGGTGTCCAAAGGCAATGTTTTTCCACAGTTTATGATCGGCCTGGTCGGGTTCAACCACGCGAGTCTCGGCCTAGCCACGCGATCTGGTAACGGTGTTGTACCCGAGAGCTTATTCGTGCGGTCCGCTTTAATTCCAAACGCTCTTTGACCATGCCCGGTGGAGCTTCGAGTTCCGTGTAGCCAAGGCAGAACAAGCAAAGACTCTGAGAGGGCACTCCGGGACCGATGAGCGATCTGCCCTGGAAATGCGTCGCTAACTATTAATCCAACCGTCGGATGAATCAATAGACCGGGTCAAATTAAGCTGATTTTGGGCCGCGTTTCGGTTTTTTCTTTTGCGTCCGCTGGTAGAGGCCCGCTCGCTTTTCCGCTTCCGACTTCGGAACCTGAACGAGCTTGCTGGCCAACTCCCGGAAGGCGTTGAACTGTGAAGAGGCGGTTCGATTGGAGTCTTTCATTCCGATAGTGTACGCCTTCAGGCCGGTTGAAGCTTGCTTGCACGGAATAAACCCTTCGCGAAATCCGCCTTGACACCTCCAAAGGTTGCGGTATTCCCACTCCCTCATTAGGGGGAACACAATGAGCGGACGAGCTTTTACCTTGGTTGCGTGCATTACCTGTGCAGTGTGGTCGGCCGGCTGTTGCTGTACATCATCCAGGCCACCTGCCCCGGCTTATGAGCCTCCAACTACGGGAATGCAACCGAACCGAATCCAACCCACCGGAATCGGCAACGCGGCTGAGAAACCAGCCGAGCGTCTGAACGGAAAAATTGGGCCTTAAGAACTTCTTCCAATAAGCCGCAATCTGCCCCTTCGGTGTTCCATCCCGCAAGTAGCGTCGAGTTATCGGCGTGCCTTGTTCACGCATTATTTGTGGCGGCGAAGAAGCACCGTGGGGGTGATTTCACCAACTCATCAATTCTAGCCGAGTGTATCTTCACTTGAACGGTCTCGCTTTGCGGTTGCTCGACTCCTCGAACATCGCCAATCGAGTTCGACCCGCCTCCCAGTTAAAGCTCCCATGCATTCTGAATGATCGGGAAGTAACTTTCGATATCGTTTAATGCTGCGGATCGAAGCTCTGGGCTTGCGATCTTCCCTCACATATCCCGAGGAAATACAACAACACTTGTACACCCTACCTGGAGACGACACATGAATAAACTGCTACTCACTCTGACGATCGTGCTGACGGGTGCTTGCATCAGCATCGCCGATGACACGGAAAAGGATTTGAAAAAGCTGGCCGGCACGTGGGAGCCGGTCTCCACCACGGAGGACGGCAAAGACAAATCGGCCGACGAGCTAAAGGGCGAGAAAGTCGTCATTGACGAGAAGGGCAATTGGGAGGTGTTCAAGGACGGCAACAGTCTCCTCAAAGGCTCCGTGAAGCTCGATCCGTCCAAGAAGCCGAAGGCGGCCGACTGGTCGGTCGAGGGGGCCGACATCGTTGCCAAGGGCATCTACGAGTTGGACGGGGACAAGTTCAAACATTGCTTCTCTCTCATGGAACGACCGACGGAGTTCGGCTCGAAGGAAGGCAGCGGCATTACCAACATCGTCTTCAAAAAGGCCAAGAAGTAAGCCCGGGAAATGCGACGAACAGGGAGCGTGAAGAGCGGAGCAATTCGTCTATCGTTCATCGCGTTTCCCCTTGAAGGCAGCCTGCAGTTGGCCGATCTCTTCCGTGTTCAGGGCACGACGGTAGAGTCGGACATCGGACATCGCCCCGTTGAAGAAATTGCCGGCACCAGCTCCGATGAACATCGGTTCGTCAGTGGTCAGGTCGAACTTTGCCGGGTCGAACCGAGTTGACTCGGCAACGACCTTGCCATCGACGTGGAGCCGCAGTGTCCCGCCTTGCTTAACGGCCGTGATGTGATGCCAGCCGGAAGCCAGTTCGCGATCGTGGGTGATGCACGGCCCTGCTTCGAGCGAGTGAACGTGTCCCGACGGGAGCGTGCTACAGAAGAGCTTCCCCTTGTACTGGGCCATGGTCCACGCACGGCGATATTTCACATCCGGCGTCTTGTCGAGTTGAGCCGTCTTCGTCCACGTCTGCCCGCCGTCATATCGATAGACCTCCGCCAGGGGGAGGGTGCCGGCATACAACTGGCCGTTGTGAACCAGCATGCCCATCACTTCCAATTCGTTCCCGAGCCGGCCGAGGTCTTCCCACTTGTCCTCATTCAGTCGGAATACCTTGCCACTTGGCCAAGTGCCAACGCAGAGCCGGCCGCGATGGATGGCGAACGAATAGGTCTGGGTGTTGTCGCCAAGTTGGCCGAAGTCTTTCCACGCCGTTCCGTCATAGCGGTAAACGCGTCCCCCGTCGTAACTCGTCGCCCAGAGGTAGCCGTTGAATAAGCCGAGCGACTCGACTCGCTTGCCGTCTGGGACTGCGAGCGCGGTCCACTTGCCGTCGGCCTCGTAGCGGAAGAAACCGGCCGGCTTGAACAGCGACGAAGCATAAAGCCGGCCTTTGAAGACAACCATTCCACCGACCGCCTCGGTGTTCGGCAATCTGCCGACTTCCGTCCAGAGTTTCTCGCCCTCGAACCGGTAGATGCCGCCGCCGAGGTTCGGATTGTCGGATTCCGGCAACGCGGACCCCGCGAAGCGGTACTTTGAGGATGCCGCGTAAAGTTTCCCCTCGAATACAGCCAAGGAAGAGATCGCATTGCATTTATCGGGGGCACCGCAATCGACCCAATTGGCCAGCCCGTCGTAGCGGTAAATGCGTCCGACTTCGTTCTTACCGTTGCTTGCTGTTCCTGCAAAAAGGTTGCCATCGTGAACCGCCAGCGCGAAAGCCAGTACCGTGTTCCCGGGGCGGCCTTCATCAGTCCATTTCGGCTCGCTTCCCGCGTCAATGCCGAACTGAAGCTGGCGAGTATTGGCCTGAGAAGTCGTCACTCCCGTGTTGTTCCGCAGCGAGAGGTTGAAGCCGACTCGCTTCTTCGCGTCATAAAGAGTGACAAGGTCCCCCAGATCGTCGTCGAGTTTCTCCGAAGTGTGGGCCCAGAGAGCGATGGAAAAATCACCGGTGCCAAGACGCAGGGCAGGTGAGGTCTTCACCTTGAGGGAACTGCCTACTTCAAAGCGAGCGGCCGGGATCTTTCCGTCAGGGCCCTTTGCTGCAAACAGCACGCAGTGGTTGAACGTATCGAGGCGATTGGCGGAAGAGTCCTTCGCGTCGCCGGCGAGTTTCCAGTGGCCAACCGGCTCCCGGTCATCGGCCCGAACTACAGCCGCGACCAAGCCCGTGAGTACAACAATGATCGCCAAGGCAAAGAACAATCTTTTCCCCAGCATGACAAAACCTGACATTTTCTGCCACCTTCCGTACCAGTATGAGACGAGTTTGTAGTCGCAAGTGCTTCGCTATCAATATTTTTTGACCCGAGCTACTTTGCTGTTCGCCAATCTGCCACAGTCGAGCGATTGCCACACCCTTGTCAGTCCCCTCCGTCAATCGTCTTTGGCCAGCTGAAACAGTTGCGGCCATTCCTCCGAGATCACTCGTGGGTCAATTCGCCACTTAACCTGTATTGCAGAGAGCGACAAAAGGTAACTCGACTTTGGTATTTTTTTCAGAATGTTCTAAACCACGGTACAAATCAGACAATCGAGGCCGAAGCGCTTGTTGATGATGAAATATACCAGAGCGGCTAAAAATATGAAGAGTTTACGCACACCGTATACTGCGGGTTGAAGTCTCGCCTTTCGTCGAAAAAAACCGGCTAAAGCCGGGACTCCAACCCGTCAATTCGACTGTGACATAGTACGAGCCAACACGTTTCTGCAGCGAACTCGCCAAGATGATTGCCATGGAATCCGGGATTAATTTGATTCCCTCGCCGACATACTGAACCTTCTTG
>Ga0105044_10013174_pt1 | contig 11230 bp, 10 predicted proteins | sample MAT01_FD_78092 | JGI IMG/M metagenome (GOLD analysis project Ga0105044, IMG submission 78092) | Freshwater microbial communities from Lake Fryxell liftoff mats and glacier meltwater in Antarctica - MAT-01 | ecosystem: Environmental > Aquatic > Freshwater > Ice > Liftoff microbial mat | place... | reverse complement strand
TTCGAGATCCGAACGTACCACTCCATAGGTCGTCAGCAGCAGGTCGTACTCGCTTTCCTGTTTGCTTTCCGGCAATTTCCGGTTGGAGCCATGATACACATGAGGCCGCAAATCGGGAGCGAACCGGGCAATTTCTTTTTGCCAGTTGGTAATGAGCGTCGTAGGCAGCACCACCAGGGCTTTCTGTTTTTTGAACCGGCCTTCCTGCTTAAATTTAAGCAGTAACGCAATCACTTGCAGGGTTTTACCCAAACCCATATCGTCGGCCAGCAGGCTTCCCATACCGAGGGCCGTGTTCTTGATAAGCCAGTCGTAGCCACGTTGCTGATAAGGGCGTAACTCGGCCCGGAGGTTGGCGGGCAAGGCCTGATTCTGAGTGTTGGTGAATTGCTTGATGATTTCCCGAACGTCTTCCGAGATTCCCAATCGTCCCCCTTTGTACTCCTCCGAGAGAGCCGCCCGGAGTAAATCGGTTCCGGTCAACTCCGGCGGATTTCCGAGTTGTTTGTAAAGTTTCGTAAGATCGTTCGGGTCGATCAGTACGTACTGATCCTTGATCTTGACCAGCCCCGTTGAGTTGCTCACCAACTGCTGAAACTCCTTCATACTCACCATTTCATCACCAAGGGCCACCTGCCAGTCGAAGGTAAGCATATCATCCAAACGCATGAATGAGTTGTTGGCCGTGACCTGTGCTTTGGCCCGCAGCCGACCACCCGCCGACGGTTTCACCCAATGCCGGAGCGATTTGGGTAGCAAAAGCGCAATGCCCAGCAACTGCATACGCGGCAGCGTTTCGAGTAGCACCTTCACAAAGTCGTCGGGCTTGTAATATAGGGCAGCAGGGCCGTCGGTTTTGGTGAGTTGAGCCAGATCGGGAAAGTGCCGCGAGAGTACCAGTAAATCCTGCAAAACGGCCATGCGCATCCCCGTGTACTGCTTTTCGTGCAGGATTTCCGGCAACGGAATCGGTGGCGCAACCGAGGGTCGGGCCGACGCTTCGGCTGGGGTTGTTTTCCGGGTGTTGCGAGCCGATTTTTTGGGCGCTTGAGCGGGTGGTGCTTGCTTAGTGGCTTCGTTGTCTCGAATCAGCAGACTAACTCTAAACTCATCACTTTGCTCAGAGTCTTCGACGGCCAAAATTGGCACGAACCGCTTGTGGCTCAGGAAGAAATCGTTGAGCCAGAGTTGCATAGCCAGGGGCATTTCGCGCTTACCAAAGCCCTCAAATCGTACTGTTTCGACCCCAAAAAAGAGCCGGTCAGCATCTTCGAGTGGCCATCGTTCCCAGAGTTCTATGGTGGAGTTATGAATGGTTGGGCGCATGAGTAGCGAGCAGAGTGTCAGTACCTGTTCGCGACCCGGCAGTGCCAACCACTCTTTTTGCCAGCGCACCGTGAGTAGCAAAGGCGGCAGCTGTGCGGCCAGCAAATCGGTTTGCTGACGGACGGCTTCGTTGAGCGTCGCGGGAATCCATCGGACTCGGTAATGCTCCTCGGCAGACCCTACGCGCAGGAGTTGAGGAACTATGGCCCCGCGTCGGAGCATAGCCATCGAAAACTGATTGACCAAATACATGGCTCGTACCGAATCGCTCATTTCGGCAAAATCGGCCTCGGTGAGCGTGTCGAGCCAGGTAGTTAGGTCGTTCAGTGTGAAATCGGGCAGGGAGCGTTGATCGCCATGCTCACTGAAGATGCCAATTTTTTTGACATCCATGATCTCGTCTAGTTGTAACTCAATACTGTCACTGGGGTCGGGCGTACTGATTTTTTCAGCCGCGACAGGCTTGGAAGACCGCCCATTCGCATAGCTTGCCCGCTTAAGAGGCTTGGCAACCAGCGGTTTACTAAACAAAGTGTATGCTTTACGAAGCGATTTTAGAAAATCGCTTTTGGTAAACGTCGTGTTGGGCTGAAGCAGACCAAGAAGCGGTTCGGCGAGCAGCGGAATGGTTGCAAAGTTAAGTTTAGCGCGGGCATCGTCGTCGGGCTTCCAGTCTTCCTCGTCGGGCAGGTCGTCAGTACCGAGGTCTTTAAACAACAGCACCGTTTCCATGCCCCCACTCATTATTTCCGACTGGGTACTTTTGAGTTCTTCCAGGATATCCAGCCCCTTAAACTGAAAGACCAGAAACGGGTTTCGGTCAATCTCGTTGGCAATCACATACACCACGGCGGCAAGGTGCTTGCAGGGTACGGCATAGTCGGGGCAGGAGCACCCCATGCCGAGGTCATCGAAGGTGCGAGGAAACAGCCTGATGTTCCGTGTTTGGGCAAAATCGACCAGCTCCCGAGGGAGTTGACGGTTCAGGAGTTGGGCCAGAATGGCCGGGTTATCCTGAATTTCGGTGAGCAGCCATTTCTTTTCCTGATCGGTAAAGAGCGGCACCAACAGCTTTACTTTGTAGGGACGGGGTTTCGACCCTTTAACCTGTGCACTGATTTGATTACCGTCGATTTTCAGCCCCTGTACAGCCCCTTTGTTGGCATAGGTTTTGCCGCGTGGGAGCCGGTTCGATTCGTCAATTTGGGTCAGGGCATTGAGCCACTGCTGACCCCACCAGGTTTTGCCGTAGCTAATGCGTTCGGCCATAGGATGCGTCGGAAAGTGTTAGGACAATAGAGACTTAACGAAAATCAGGCACAAAAATTCACGCTACGCCGTATAATCCATTGTTCAAGCCACCTTCCGCATGAGCATTTCGAGCGGCCCATGCCGAAACCAGCGGCTCCAGAGGATACTAAACCCAACACTTAGGGCATAAAACCCAACAGCAAACAGCAACACCAGCTCCGGCGATTCGGGCGTTTGGGCGTTTATAACGCTCAAGTACGGATGCCCCGTCAGCCAGGCAAACAACACGAAACCAAGCGTGAGATGAACCACATAATGGGTTAAAGTCATTTGGACAGTAACTGATAGCATTCGCACGATGCGAAGATGGGCAAAATGGTCGCCGATGGTCAGACAAATTACGATCAGGATGACAGCAAAAGCCGCCTTACTGAGCATGAACGGCAGAAATGGGGGCAGATAATCGGCGGTAATGTAGAACGTGAGATCCTGGCCAAACGCCCCCTTTTCGGCTACAGCCTGTAGGATTTCGACAAGTACCAGAACAGCCTCGCTGAGGCCAAGTGCCCAATACCGGGTGCGTTTCTGCTGCCAATTGAGCCGCCCAAGCCACATTCCCAGCATGAAGTAGGCTAACCACGGAAAAATGGGGTTCCAGCCATTGTAAAACGTGTTACGCAGAAAGCCGCTTACTGTCCAGAAATCAGTGTAAGTGAGGGTGTTGAAATTCCATCCCGTCTCAAACGGAATAAGCTCCCACAACACGTGAAACCCCACAATACTGGCAATGGCGATGAGCCAGTACACCCGTTTAGGTACAAACAACACCAAAGCTGCGATGTGTTGTTCGGCGGGGCTGTAGTCGGGCCGGTTGGTCATGAGTGACACCCCCACGCCCGCCAGAATAACGAAGGAGGTACTGGAGTTTCCATTGAACAGATTCAGAAACCAACCCAGCCCGGTTGTGGCTTTGTGAGACCCAAAAACCGTGTTGAAATTGACGACGAACATACCCAGGATGGCATAAGCCTGGGCGAGATCAAAACCGATAATGCGATGATTCATAGCGAGTCAAGGGATAATGAAGCGCAAAATTGCCATCACTATCCGACTGCTCCTTTGACTTACATCACAATCGGCCCGAGGGGGTTTCCGCTTGGCCCTAATCCGGTTCAGGGTCTCGCGCGACACGCCGGGGTAAGAGGCTATAATCGTCAGCGACGCTTGCCAGCCGCGTTGCGTGGAAGGCATTGACCCGCAAAAATTTCTGAAGAACCGTATTTTCGCCTACTCGTTGCCGGACTTAGAAAACGTAAATACCTGACGTTGTGCTTCGGTGGCCTTACACACCTCGTTAAACTGTTCAATTGACTCAAATTTTAACTGTTCCAGAATTTTGTATTCGTAGAACACGGTGAAGGTGTCGTTTTTGAACGGCCAGGGTTCCACTGAAATCGCCATATCGGGGGTGTAATACGTCTGGTTCATAACACCGTCGGGGCTTTGCGATACGTCCATTTTTCGCCCTTCGGGCTGAATTTTATCTAAACAAATCAGCAACGAGAAAGCATCACACCATTCAACAAATCGGTACAGACGGTCGGCATATCGTTGATTTATGGCTAAATTTTTCAAGATGGTTGCGCGATAATTCTCCTGCTCTGTCAAGAATTTATCAAGCCCTTTGTCCGTTTTTCGTTTTTCGCTATCGTACAGAAATCTCATGTGGAGCGACGTGAGCAACGCATTTAGCTGGCTTTTTGAGCTGGCAATTTCCATCACGTTCAATAGCTGGGTCAAATCCGTTTTTGTACTGTCGTCTTTAACTCGAAAATCACGGGGGGCACCGGCTTCGGTCAGGTTTTTCTTAAACAGTGTTTCATGGGTTCCGTCGTCGTGTTCGGCAATGGCGATAATCGCCGGAACAATAATGTCGTTGGGCAGATCAATGTCGTACTGATAAGCCAACATTGAGGCCAACAGCCCGTGCGAGCGTTGGGTAATGACTTGCCAGCCTTTTTGATGAGAAGAAACAATCATAACGGAGCTTTTTGACTAGTAACTAAGCAGGTATACTGTTGTTCAGGATTGCTCTTTTAGAACACTCCAAACAACAGTATGCCTGTGAATTACCCCCCGCGCTACGTGCTAATACAACTGATTGAACGGCGGCTTAAACGTATCCTGCCCCCACGCCCAGCCAGTCCGCAACGGCTTGGCCAACGCTTTGACTCACATCACAATCGGCCCGACGGGACTCTCCGTTTGGCCCGAATCCGGCTCAGGGTCTCGCGCGACACGCCCAAATACGAGGCTATGATCGTTAGCGACAGGCGTTGCATCCAGTGTGGGCGCGTGGTCATTAGAAGCTCATAACGCTGGGTAGCATCGAGCGTACGGAATTGCCGCATACGTTCCTCCTGCCAAATGGCGTAGTACTCCGTAAGCATTAGGTCGAGTTCAACCAGCACGGGGTATTGTGTTTTGAGCATCTGGAACCCCCGGTAGTCGGTTCGGGAGGCTGTTACTGGTTCCAGTACCTCAATAAACTCCAGACTGGGGGTTTGGGTTGAATAGCTGGTCATCGACAGGGCCAGATCGTCGGGAAAGTAAATTTCGGTGGTAAGTTCCTGGCCATCAATGAGGTAATACTTACGAGCCAGCCCCCTTTCGATCCAGTAACTATACCGGCACACCTCGTCCTGCCGAAGCAGGTAGTCTCCTTTAGCGTAATTCTGCCGGGTGGTCACCTCACCGAGGGCTTGCTGAACATCAGCAGGGAGCGCATCGAGCAGTCGCTCCATTCGCCCAACGTACTTAGCCAGCATTGCTCACAACCGCCGTAAATTCAATCTCAATAAGGTACTCCGGGGCAATCAGCGCACTCACTTCGTAGATGCCGGTTGTCGGTTTAATGTCACCGAAAAAGGCTCCGTGGGCTTTCGCAATCTCTTCCCAGCGGCTAACGTCGGTGGTGAACATGCGAGTTCGGACCACGTCGCTCATAGAAGCGCCCGCGCCGACCAACACATCGGCAATGCGGGTCAGAATATTGTGGGTTTGGGCGTAGATGTCGTCTTTCTTAACGGTTTCACCGTCTACAATAGCTACCGTGCCCGATACTTCGATCAGGTTGCCAATTCGGACGGCCCGGCAATAACCCATTTTGTCTTCCCAGGGGGAGCCTGATAGTATGTTTTGTCGTTTCATAGAATGCGATAAGGTCATTGTTCAGTGTCGCACGATCAATTTGATCAGCTCCAAAGGTATGGGTTTCCCAGATTGGCACCCGCTTCGGCGTCCCGTGATTTTAAACTCACCCATTAATACGGATAGTGCTAAATTTGTTTGTGGACCGCTAGATAGAGGTTTGAAAGTAATAAAAGTATTTTGCCACTATGTTGCACTTTTAGAAGATAGTAAGAATAGTATATATTTTGAGTAGTGCGCTTCAGTTAAATAATAGGCAAAATGCCAAATTTGCCAATAATAAATTGTCTAATTTACTAAATATCAGAAGTAAATTTTAATTTAATGATAAATTACAGTACGTTTAAAGCAATGCCTGAAACGTATATTTTTGTACTAAAGCCTCCAGTCTCCTTTAAGTAGCACTATTTGTGACATCCTTTGACCTAACTCATGCCCTTCCCAGTCAAACTATTCTGGGCCGGGGCATCAAGCATATCGGTATTGGAAAATACGGCAGCAAACCACTGCCACCTGATTTGCTGGCTGAATGTCGACAGGCCTTACTCGACCCCACTTCGCATCCGCTTCAAAAAGGAGCGTTTGTGGGCGCTTTACTGGCCAAAGGGCCTACCCCCGAAGAGCATAGCCTGGAGGACACGATTGGGAAAGGGGCTTTTTCACATCCCACGTTCCTAATCAATAAACTCTGCGATGACCTGGACCCAGGTTTATTACCGTTAGCCACCAAACTCGTGCGAGGGCACAATCTGTCGATAAGCGAAGCCGAGCGATTGGGCGACTATCTGTTCGGAATGGGGACTTGCGAAATGTTTCGGGGGCTGGCGGCCAGTATCATGCGCGTGCGCCACGAAACCAACGACGAATACCAGGGGTTGATGCGGGCGGCCGAACGTACGTTCACGCCCGGTTTTCGAGTAAATACGACCCAGAGTGACCGTCCGCTCGTGCAATTAGCTGAACCGTTCGATGGCGTCGAGCACAGTTATTTGATCACTCCGTTGCTGGCAAACTGGTTTCAACGACGAAACTACGGTGCGCTGTCGATGGTGGGGCGGTCGGGTGGGCCGAAATTTACGCTCAATGCCCATGATCTATATATGCACCTCGGTTGCCAGTTTATGCAGGGCCGCCACGAACTCACTGACCCGCTCATGCCATACGGCTGGGTACTGGATCAGAAAGCGCTCTCACCTGCGCTGAACCAGTGGGTCGACCGGCGACGAGTATTATTAAAACGTCCGTTTCTGGCTACGCTGGAAAAAGTGCTGAATCCGTGTGGTGCGCGGGTGCTGGTCACGTCGGTATTTCATATTACGTACCAGATGAAAATGGCCGAACTGGCCCTAATGGCTGGTTTTGATGCGGTTGTTGTACTCAAACGCGGCCTCGAAGGATCGTTGGCCCCCGCCCCCAGCCGGTCGAGTGGGGTATTGTGTGCGGTTAGAACGGAAAAAGGTCACTTGTTTTTTCAGAACTTCGACGTTGAACGAGCCGATTTCGCTTCGTTTCGTACCGATTCTGAACCGGATATACTAAACCCGACATCGGCTGATAATGCGGCCCTTATCCGCAAATTTATGGCTCAAAAAGTAACAGACGACGAGGTTTTCGACAACCGGATTCGCTATGCTTTTGCGCTCATGGATCGTGGTATGGAATGGATTGAAGGACAGATAAAACTATAAGCTGTGTATGAACCCCATTTTCCGTAGTGCCATTCTGTACAATCCCGGCGAATTGCCCGATGCTGCCGGTATTCTAGAAACCGTTGGCCGCTTACTAGCCGAGCAGTTGCCAAATGCCGAACAGGTAACGACCCACAGTGTAACGAATAAGCAGAACGTACTGGAAGAAACACTAACCCGACTAGCCGACGAAGACCAGGTTTCGCTACTCGTAACGATTGGTGGTATTGGTCCTACGGGGTATATGCCTGATGTAACGCAGGCCGTTTGTAACAAACTGTTTCCCGGTTTTGGCACTATTCTACGCCAAACGGCTTTACGCACCAACCCGGCTGCGATACTCTGGCGCAACACGGCGGGGCTTCGTCACCAAACGCTGATTGTAAACCTGCCCGACTCTTTTGACGCTATTCTGATAGGCTTTCCGTTGTTGTTTCCGGCAATTCCCAATGCAATACGGTTAGCAGGAGGGAAGATTAACCAACTAGGCGATAAATAGGAATATTTAAGCCCCGGCTCAGTTTACGGATCATTGGTAAGGTTAAGTCGCGTTTATTATTCAGTACTTTGGAAACCTGCGTCTTATCGCCAATGTAAGGAATCAGATCGGCTTGGCGAAGTCCAAGTTGTTGCATTTTCGACTTGACAACACTAATAGGATCTGATGCCGCCATTGGATGATTAACAGCTTCATATACCTCTATTAACGTGGCTAAGACATCCAATTCATTACCAGCTTCAGAGTTTGGTACAGGTGATGATTGCAAAAGTTCATAAACGCGTTCCAAGGCGTCGTCGTATTGAGATTCTGTTCTGACAACATTCATAAAGACTCAAGTTTTGCGTTTGAAGGCAATCGTTTTAACATCAATCTTATCATATTCTGCATGACGGCCTATCCATAGAACAAACACGAGTTGGAAGGCATAATCAATATGGCAGACTAACCGATAATCGTTGCCTTTTATGTTAAAAACTACCCGGTTGGAATCAATTATATTGGCGCTTGCAAAAGTCTGTTTTACATCGTTGGGCGACTGCCATATCTGAACGGTCACAGTATCATACCAATCCAGCAATGGTTGCTCTGCCAGGGCGTTTGTTGCCCAAAAATCCCGTAACGTGCGTTTGGCGATAATTCTCATAGTGAACGGACAAAATAGCGAAGAAGTTGCCAATTTGGCAACTTCTTCGCTATTTCTAAACCCACAACTCTCTTGACGCTATTCTGATAGGCTTTCCGTTGTTGTTTCCGGCAATTCCCAATGCAATACGGTTAGCGGGGTAGTGTTGGTATAGAGCTAATCACGGCGTCTCTTCGGCCCGACCGCTTAGGAGTTGAAACAACTGACTACCATCGCCGTAGAAAACATCACTAATGAGCCAATGGCCATCTTCGTTGTCGAGCAGATAAGTGAACTCTTTCTTTTCGCCAAAGTTGAAAAACGTCACCAGCACCTCGGCCTGATCGTCGCTGACCTCGGCGGGATGAACTACGAAGTCCTGAATATCCATATCCTGAGCATTGTAAAGCGGATCGGCCTCCATAAAGGCAATTTCGCCAGTTTTGGCTACGATCACGGCATCATCCCAAATCAGGTCCGCCATTTCTTCTACAAAAAACTTGTTGACCAGTGCCCGGTCTGTAGCTTGAAAAAAAGGGCTTTTCTTGGCATTATGAGCTTTATATAAAGCGCGGATAATATCCTCAGGCGTTTCGATAACCGACTGATTTACAGAAGAGGTCTGTACAATGGGTACAGTAGCGCCTGTGGTTGGCGTGGTGCTATCGTCTTTAGATTGGGTTTGGTAACAGCCTGACAAGCCAATAAAGCTTATCAGGACTGTCAGTGTGTATAGATGATACATGAGCGGGCGTTTTTAACTCCCTGAAATGTAGCACTTTTTACGAATTATGCATTCACCATCTTCATCACAGCATAAAACACGAAGGACACCCCGAGGTTTTCTCCGGGTGTCCCTTTCATAAAAATAATAGGCTCGATACTTAAAGACTCAACTCTGCATAATCGAGCATGGCCGTTTGAATTACCTCGTGAGCTTCGTTGCGGCCGTACACATTCGTGATTTCGGTGTGCGCTTTTTCGCCAGGTAAGTTCTTGTATGTCAGGAAGTAGTGTTGTAGCCGTTTCATGACTGCCACAGGTAGGTCGTCCAGTTCAGTGAAGTGACCAAACATAGCGTCGCCTTTCAGTACGGCAATAATCTTGTCATCGGCTTCACCCTTGTCGATAAGCCGGAATCCCCCAATCGGGATAGCTTGCAGGATGATGTCGCCGTGGGTAATTTCGCGTTCCGTCAGTACACAAATATCAATGGGGTCACCATCGCCTTTTTCAACGATTTTCCCCGCCTTCTCAGAAGCAAGTTGAGCGATCCGTTCTCCGCAGTATGTTTGGGGAACAAATCCGTACAGGGCCGGAATTACGTTAGAATATTGCTGAGGTCGGTCAATTTTGAGGTAGCCCGTTTCTTTGTCGATCTCGTATTTTACCGTGTCGGTTGGGACAATTTCAATGAAGGCCGTAACAATTTCCGGGGCCTGTTTGCCCACTGGGATACCGTGCCATGGGTGCGCTTTAAAGCTCTGTTTCATGCGTAGAATAAACTTTTACACTTTTGTTATAAACGTTTCCGGTTGAGTATTTGTCTTTGGTTATAGAATGCAAATTTTGTATTTTTAGGGGAAAATGACGTTTACGTCGTCTATGCACAGAAAAATCTACCCTCGGCATTTCATTTTTTTTCTGGCTTTGGCCGGATCAGCCACATTCTCTACTGCACTGGTTGCCGAACCGCCAACCAGCAATCGGTCAGGAACTGGGCTTCGCCCCTCCGTTGGCAAAGTATTCAGCCGCATCAATGCGGACGTACTAAAAAACGGACGGGCTTACGAAACCCTTTCCGACGCCAGCCAGCGGATTGGGCATCGACTCACGGGCAGCAATAACGGTGCTCGGGCCGAACAATACGCCTATGACTTGCTCCGGTCGTATGGGTTTAAAGACGTTCGTTACGAAGCCTTCGAGGTAGAGTCGTGGATGCGTGACACCGTGACGCTAGCCGTGGTACCCAACAAAAGTGACAATTTCCGCGACATAAAAGTAGTATCGTTGGCTCATTCGCCAGTTGATGCCCATGTGCGGGGCGAAATCATTGATGTAGGCAATGGGCTGGAGGGCGATTTTGCCGCAGCAAAAGATAAAATCAAGGGCAAAATCGCGCTTATCAATATTGGCTTGAGCAATGCAAAAGGAGCAAGAAACCTGCATCGCTCCGAAAAGACCGCTCTGGCAATTCAGTATGGGGCTATTGGCGTGATTATGGTGAACTTGGTGCCGGGCAATGTATTGCTAACGGGTACCGCTTCTGTTACGGGCAAGCTCATTCCGATTCCAGCGGTCTGCATCGCTTACGAAAGCGGGGTGTCTTTGCGGCAATGGCTGGCCGAAGAACACAAAGACCAGCTCCACGCGGTGATTGAGATGACGAACATAAGCCGCAAAATCAAGGCGCGCAATGTGATTGCTACTATTACCGGCAGTGAGCTCCCGAATGAGAAAGTCGTGATCGGCGGTCATCTGGATTCGTGGGACCTGGCAACGGGAGCCATCGACAATGGTATCGGTTCATTTTCGGTGCTCGACATTGCCCGGACGTTCCGCAAGCTGAAACTAAAGCCCAAGCGGACGGTCGAATTTGTGATGTTCATGGGAGAGGAACAAGGCCTGCTT
>Ga0105044_10013173_pt1 | contig 11232 bp, 9 predicted proteins | sample MAT01_FD_78092 | JGI IMG/M metagenome (GOLD analysis project Ga0105044, IMG submission 78092) | Freshwater microbial communities from Lake Fryxell liftoff mats and glacier meltwater in Antarctica - MAT-01 | ecosystem: Environmental > Aquatic > Freshwater > Ice > Liftoff microbial mat | place... | reverse complement strand
TCATGCACGGCGAGCAGGGCGCGCTGATCTGCACCGCCAAGATCGTCGAGACGGTGCCGTGGTACGACGCCAAGTTGTATGCCAGCACCCAGGTGGTGGACGAAGCCCGCCACGTCGAGGTGTTCGCCCGTTACCTGGAAGAGAAGCTGGGCGGCGAGTTCCAGGTCAATGCTCACCTGCGAATGCTGCTCGACGACATCGTCAACGACAGCCGTTGGGACATGACGTACCTGGGCATGCAGGTCATGGTCGAGGGGCTCGCACTGGCGGCCTTCGGCTTCATGCACCAATTCACCAATGAGCCTCTGCTGAAGAAGTTGCTGCGCTATGTGATGAGCGACGAGGCCCGCCATGTGGCTTTCGGAGTGCTCAGCCTCAAGGAGTGCTACGACGAAATGACCGACGCCGAGATGAAGGACCGCCAAGAGTTCGCCTTCGAGGCAGCGATTCGTATGCGCGACCGTTTCATGCAGCAAGAGGTGTGGGAACGCATGGGCGTCGACGTCCGCAAAGTGATCCCGTTGGTCCTGGCCGACCCCACCCGCGCCGTGTTCCAGAGCATGCTGTTCAGCAAGATTGTCCCCAACTGCAAGAAGCTGGGGCTGCTCGACCGCAACGACAAGTGGCTGCGCCATCGCTTCGAGGAGATGGGCGTCATCCAGTTCGAGGACTGGGCTGACACCGGCGAAGAGTTCACCGCCTTCGAACTCACCGAGGCCGACAAGATGGCACCCGCCGCCGGCCAGTAGATCGACAGGTGGCTTGTATACAAGTAAGATACAAGTTATGGCCGTTGTCGATTGGAATCCAGACCAGTATCGCAAGTTCGCCGCCGAGCGGGCGCAGCCCTTTCACGACCTCGTGAGTTTGGTGCAACCCGCCGATTTTCGCCGGGCGGTGGACTTGGGTTGCGGCCCAGGCGAGCTGACGGCTGCTGCAGCGGCGACTCTGCGCACACGGGAGATGGTCGGCATCGACAACTCGCCGGCGATGATCACCGCCGCAGCCGCCCACGCCAGCGATGGCGTTCGTTTCCTGGAAGGTGACATCAGCGAGTGGACCGCTGTCGGCGACGTCGACCTCGTGCTCGCAAGTGCCAGTCTGCAGTGGATTCCCGACCACGCAGCCGTGCTGGCGGGGTGGTCGGTGGCCTTGGCCGCTGGCGGTCAACTTGCTGTTCAAGTGCCCGCCAATGCCTACATGCCATCGCATCGCGTGGCAGACGAGCTGGCCCACACGCCGCGCTATCTCGACGCGTTCGACGGTGAACCGCCCCCGGACCCTGTGGCCGAGAACGTGCTCGAGCCCGAGCAGTACTCGCAGCTGCTCTTCGACCTCGGGTTCGAGTCGCAGCTCGTTCGCTTGCAGGTCTACCCGCACGTGTTGCCCAGCAGTCGCGCAGTGGTGCAGTGGGTGCGGGGCACGACGCTCACTCGATTTCAGAAGCGGCTGTCAGCCGAGACGTTCGACGAGTTCGTTGCGGACTACGAGGCGGCGCTGATTGCTGCGGTGGGGGATCGGTCGCCGTTCTTCTTTCCGTTCCGTCGGATTTTGCTATGGGCCCGACTTCCATCGTGACGCGACCCTCTTGGTCACCAGAACATCGCTGGCAGACCGAGCACTCGTGGGTCGGTCCACTACGCTGCGGCCTGTAGGTCGCACCCGCTGGCACGGACGTGCCAGCGAGGGTGAAAGGTGAAACGAATATGCGTACCGGTGTGATGAGCGGCAGCTACCACGATGTGCGGATGGACCTGCACGAAGACCTCATCCTCACTCGAAGCAGCGACCGAGCAGCAGAAGGCAGTGTCTGATGGCCCGATTTGGTCGCGTTCTCTCTGCAATGGTCACCCCGTTCGACGACAACGGGGCGCTGGATCTCGACGAAGCTCGTCGTCTTGCGCGTTGGCTGCAGGGCCATGGGCACGACGGCCTGGTCATTGCGGGCACCACCGGCGAGTCCCCGGTATTGTCCGACGGTGAGAAGCTGAGCCTGTTCGCTGCCGTCATCGAGGCGGTCACCATTCCGGTCATTGCTGGAACCGGCACCAACGACACCGCGCACTCGGTGCATCTGACCAAGGAGGCCACCGCGCTCGGGGCCGCCGGCATCCTCGCGTTGTGCCCGTATTACAACCGTCCATCGCAGGCAGGCATCGAGGCGCATGTTCGGGCCATGGCAACCTCCACGCGCCTGCCCCTGATGGTCTACGACATTCCGGTGCGCACCGGTCGCAAGATCGCAACGGCGACGCTGCTGCGTCTCTTCGAGGTCGACAACATCGTTGCCGTGAAGGACGCTGCGGGGAACCCCGGCGAGACGGCAGTTCTCATTGCACACGCGCCGGAGAATGTGGACGTCTACAGCGGTGACGATTCACTGACGCTGCCATTGCTGGCCAGCGGAATTGTGGGCGTGGTCGGCGTAGCCACGCACTGGACCGCACCTGACCACCAGGAGATGTTCGACCTGTGGGAGAAGGGCGACACCGTCGGTGCCCGGCTCATCAACGCTCGCCTGATGGAGAGTTTTGCGTTCGAGACCGGCGACGACGCGCCGAACCCGATTCCCACCAAGGCGATGATGCGTCATCTCGGCTTCAAAGTCGGCCAGGCCCGGTTGCCGATGGGCCCGGCACCCGAGTTCGTCGAGACTCGAGCACCCCAAGTGTGGGCGAACCTGCAAAGGTGGCGCGATGCGTTCCCCCAACGTCCCACTTCCTGATCAATCGAAGGTCGCCTGATGCCTCAGCCGGTTCGTGTTGTCTTCCTCGGCGGCCTCGGCGAGATTGGCCGCAACTGTATGGCCATCGAGCAGATCGTCGACGATGGCACCAAGGGCGGTGACCGTCGCATCCTCCTGATCGACTGCGGGCTGATGTTCCCCGACGCCGACATGCACGGCATCGACCTGGTGCTGCCCGACTTCACCTACCTGCGTGAGAACGCCGACCGCATCGAGGCAGTGGTCGCGACGCACGGCCACGAAGACCATGTCGGTGCGCTGCAGTACCTGCTTCGTGAGCTGAGCTTTCCGATCTACGGCTCGGCCGTGGCACTTGGGCTTGCCCGCAACCGCATCGAGGAGGCTGGTCTCCTCGGCCGTACCGAACTGATTCCGGTGAAGGACGGCGAGCGGCTGATGATCGGCCCGTTCGATGTCGAATTCATTCCGGTCACTCACTCGGTTCCCCATGCCCATGCCATTGCCGTGCACACCCCGCAGGGCGTGATTCTGCACTCGGGCGACTTCAAGATCGACCTCACGCCGGTCGACGGCCGGCGTACCGACCTCGCCCGGCTGGGCCAGATCGCGGCAACCGAGGGCATTCGCCTGTTGATGGCCGATAGCACCAACGCCGAGGAGCACGGGCACTCGCCCAGCGAGTCCGGTGTCGGGGCGGTTTTGCGTGCGGTGTTCGCAGGGCAGAAGGGCCGTCGCATCATCACGGCCAGCTTCGCCAGCCATCTCCACCGCATTCAGCAGATCGCCGACGCGGCCATCGACGGTGGCCGGGTGGTGGCCACGCTCGGGCTCAGCATGAAGAAGAACGTGCGTATGGGTCGCGACCTGGGCGTGCTGCACATTCCCGACGCGTCATTGGTCGACATCGATGACATCGGCAAGTACCCGCCGGGCCAAGTGTGCATCATTTCCACCGGTTCACAGGGCGAGCCGATGTCGGCCTTGGCGTTGCTCGCTCGCGGTGCCAGTAAGTGGGTGAAGGCCGGTGACCACGACACCGTCGTCCTGTCCAGCCATGCCATCCCCGGCAACGAGAGCAATGTCAATCGGGTCATTGACGACCTGCTGCGCGCCGGCGTGGAGGTTGTGCACAGTGGCATTGCCGACGTGCATGCCACGGGCCATGCGCAGGCCGACGAGCTGAAGACCTACATGTCGCTCACGAAGCCCGAGTGGATGGTGCCGATTCACGGTGAGTATCGCCACATGGTGGCCAACGCCAAGCTGGCAGTGCTGATGGGCGTGGCCAAGGATCACGTCCTCACCTGTGAGGACGGCGACGTGCTCGAGCTCAGTGACACGGGTTTGGCCAAAGTCGGTCGTGTGCCTGCTGGCTATCTGTACGTGGACGGCATCGTCGGCGACGTCGGCCAGGGTGTGCTGCGCGACCGCAGAGTGCTCGCCGAGGAAGGTGTGGTGGTGGTCATCGTGACAGTCGACATCGGCACCGGCAAGGTGCTCACGGGGCCGGAGATCATCACCCGCGGCTGGGTCTACGCTCCAGAGGCGGAAGACCTTCTGGACGAGGCCTGCGACAGGGTTGCCGCAGTGGTCGAGCAGTCACTGGCCAGCGGCGTACGCGACGTGGAGTCGTTGGAGCGAGACGTTCGCCGCGCGGCCGGCAAATTCGTGCACGAGCGCACGAAGCGCCGCCCGATGATCGTCCCCGTTGTGATGGAGACGTAGGCGTGGCACACGTGGCGATTTTCGGAGCAACCGGCACACACTCGCTGGATCGGTCGAAGTGACGCGCAAGTGCAGCAGCGGCCTGGTGCTGTGAGGAAAAACCGCGTCACTTCTACGATCTTGTTGACAGTCGCAGTGCTGGGCGCATGCTCGGACGATTCTGCTGCTCCTACCGACACGGGGGCTGTCCCAGCCACGGTCGCGGCGCAGGCGTCTGCCGAGGAGTTACCGCTACTCGATCAGATCGCACCGTCCATTGCGGCCCTCGAGGGTCAGCTGGGTGGGCCGCAGGACTACTTCGAGATCAATGCGACTTCACGGTTGGTGAACCTGTTCGTCGCCCTCAACAACGCAACGGTCGCACAGCCGTGGCTGTACTTGGGTGGCGCGCTCACCTCGACCGAAGGCCAGCCTGCAAGTGGGGGCACGTTTGCAGCGCCGTCAGTGGACTTCGATCCGGATGTCATCCTCACTCGAGTGCTCGCCGAGCTTCCGGGGATCTCCATCCAGAGCTTCTACATCCAGGGCGATGGGCAGGGGAGTGTCCTGTATGGCGTGCTCGTCACTTCCGACAAGGGCGGCGCTCTGGACGTTGTGTTGGGTGCCGACGGAAGCGTCAAGTCCGTCGATCCCGTCAACTGAGCCCGGCCGCGGACCGTGGTGAAGCATGTGATGCGCGTACTGTCGCGCGCCCCCTTGGTACCGTGAGAGCAATGGGTACATGGGGTCAGCCGAACCAGCGCTCGAAATCGTCCGTGCCCGCACGGGGCAACACGTCGCGCTCGGGTGGTGGTTCCGGCTCGAAGTCGACGGCGAAGGCGGCACCGCAGCCCACGTCTCGGCGCGATCAGGCGTCCGCAGAGATGCGAGAGGCAGTTTCCGGTCGTGAGGACGAGTTCATCGGCATCGGGTTCATCGTGGTCGGCGTGCTGCTGGGGCTCGGCATCTACTTCAACCTTGCCGGCCCGCTCGGGCGCGGCGTCGAGACACTGATTGGTTGGTTCACGGGTCTCGGGCGCTTCATCGTGCCAATCGCCCTTGTCGGCGTCGGAATTGCGCTGGTCCGCAAGGGCCGCAGCGGTAATCGCTTCCGTCTGGGCATCGGTTGGGGCTTGGCGTCGCTGTCGGTTTTAGGTCTGCTGCATGTGGTGCGCGGCCCGGGAAAGATCATGAGCGGGTTCGACACGCTGGGTCGTGCGGGTGGCTGGATGGGCGCCGTGGTGGGCGAGCCGTTGAGCAGCCTGGCCGGTGATGCTGGTGCCATCGTGATCCTCGCTGCAGTATTCGTTGGGGCTGTGTTGCTGCTCACCGGAAGCTCCTTGCGCACGCTCTCGGGCCAAACTGCGCACGGGGTGGCGGTGGTCGCGGCACCTATCGGACGCAAGGTCAAGCAGGTGTTTGGCGACATGGCCACGCTGAAGAGCGACCGTCAGGTCGCCGGTGAGCCGACAGGTGAGCTGCCCGCACCTCAGCTCTACAACTTCGCCGATGACGACGAATGGAGCGAGGACGCAACGAAGCCGAAGCGTCTTCGGTCGCCGCGCGGCGCACCCCAGCTATCAAGCGGCCCCGGCGAGCAGGAAGTACTCGATCTCGGCCCTGGTGCTCAGGCCGGGCAGTGGTTGCTGCCGCCGCTCAGCTATCTGCCGCGAAGCGCGGCGCAGACCATCAACAAGGCCGAGGTCGAGGCCCGCGGTCGCACGCTGGTCGAGTCGCTGGCCTCGCACGGGGTGGAAACGAAACTGGTCGGCCAAACGGTCGGTCCTACCGTCACCCGATACGAACTCGAGCTCGGCGCGGGCGTCAAGGTTGCCCGCATCACCAGCCTCAACCGCGACATTGCCTATGCGATGGCAGCCACCGATGTTCGTATTTTGGCGCCCATTCCCGGTCGCTCGGCAATAGGTGTCGAGGTGCCCAACCACACCCGCCAGTTGGTCAGCCTGGGCGACATCATGACGGCACCCGAGGCAAAGACTTCCAGCCATCCACTCGACGTTGCAATTGGCAAAGACATCGCCGGTCGGGCCGTGTTTCTCAACCTGTCCACCACGCCGCACATGCTCATCGCCGGAACCACCGGCGCCGGTAAGTCCAGCGGAATCAACAGCATTCTCACCTCGCTGCTCATGCGCACCACACCTGAGCAGGTTCGCCTCATTCTGATCGACCCAAAGCAGGTCGAGATGGGGCAGTACACCAGGCTGCCGCACCTACTGACGCAACCGGTCACCAACCCGAAGAAGGCGGCGAACGCGCTCAGCTGGGCGTGCAAGGAGATGGACCGTCGCTACGACGTGCTCTCCGAGGTCGGCTTTCGCGACATCACGGGTTACAACGCCGCGTACGACCGAGGCGAGCTGGCCGCCGACCTCCATCGCGACCCCGACTCACCCACTTCGTACGAGCGCATGCCCTACATCGTCGTGGTGGTCGACGAACTCAACGACTTGATGATGGTCGCTGCAAGGGATGTCGAGGAAAGCATCACGCGCATCGCGCAGAAGGCACGCGCCGTGGGCATCCACCTCATCGTCGCCACGCAGCGGCCATCGGTCAACGTCATCACCGGCGTCATCAAGGCCAACATTCCGGCCCGTATGGCGTATGCGGTCAACAGCCTCACCGACAGCCGAGTCATCCTCGACCAGCCGGGCGCTGAGAAGCTGGTGGGTAAGGGCGACATGTTGCTGCTGCCCGGCAACAGCAACGTCAGCCAGCGCATCCAGGGCTGCTTCGTCAGCGAGGAAGAGGTCCGCAAGGTGGTCGCACACTGGCGTCGCCAGGCACCCGACGTGGTCTACGTCGCCGGCGTCGAGGGCGACGAAAGCCATGGCCGGCTGGGAGGCGGCGACTTCGGCGGAAATGGTGCCGACGACGACGAAGACGAAGTGTTGATGCGCCAAGCCATGGAGCTGGTGGTGCGTAGCCAACTGGGCAGCACGTCCATGCTGCAGCGCAAGCTGAAAGTCGGGTTCGCCCGCGCTGGCCGCATCATGGACCTGCTCGAGCAGCGCGGCGTGGTTGGCCCCAGCGAAGGCTCGAAGGCTCGCTCGGTGATGATGACCGTCGAAGAGTTCGAACTTCTGCAAGAGGCCCATCGCAACCGCTGAGCCGGCGGCTGCCCTGCTAGATCGAGGTGGCCCAGGCTGCGGCGATGCGCATCATTGCGTCCTGAAGTGCAGGTTGCGGGGCCATCGATTGGCAGGAGTTGGCGTACGACGCCCGCACCGCATACGTGGTGCCGGCCTTTTCGAACACGAGGTCGGCCTGCGGGAAGATGTCGTTGCCGGGGGAGAAGTACGCACGCTCTCCGACGCCATCGAGCTGGCTGATCGTGAAGCCGAGATCGGTGTCCTGTTGCATTCGGGCGTCCAGGGCAGCCATCGAAGGTGTCATCGAGAAGTACGCCGTCCCAGCCGCAGTAGTCATGCCGAGCGTGCACGAGTTGCTGCTCGGGGCCGAATCACCAGCGGTCGCGCCGGGGAACAGCGCCGCCAGATCGTCGGCCGACGCGAAGTCGCAGACTGGAGCAACGCTGCCACTACCGCCGTCCAAGGCGGTTTGCGTGATGGGTGCCGCAATGTCACCTCCGGCAGCGGGGGAGGTGGAGGTGGTGCCGCCGTCGCTGCCGCAGGCAGCGAGCAGCAAGACCATGATGGGGATGGTTCGGCGGCTCGGGCTCATGAAGTTCATCGTTGCCCTTCTCGGACCCTCTGTCGTGAGTGCCCTGTACTCAATCGCGCCAAGTTGCCACTCAATTTCCCGAGGAGGTAGTGACAGGCTGAGCGGGAGCGCTGAATGGGCGAGCAGGCTCATCGGCGTCGCGCGACTCCCACCACCGACGAGCCGGCCCCGGTGGCCACCGACGCCCCGGTAGCGCACGCAGGCAACGACGACGTCCGGCTGCTGGCCGCAGTGTGCCCTCTGGCACACTGCCGCGATGAGCGAATTCACCGAGATCACATCTGGCCTGCGCTTCCCGGAAGGGCCGATCGCGATGCCTGATGGCAGTGTGATCCTGGTGGAGATGTTCGGGCCGCGCATCACGCGCGTCCGTCCCGATGGCACCAAGGAAACGGTGGCCGAGATTGTCGGCGGGCCAAATGGCGCCGCCATCGGCCCCGATGGAGCGCTGTACCTGTGCAACAACGGCGGCTGCTTCAACCCGGTCGAGTTCGGCGGTTTGCTGCTGCCGGGCGCCTTCGACCCCGACCGCTACGTCGGCGGTCGTATCCAGCGCGTCGACCTCACCACGGGCGAGGTCACCGATCTCTACACCGAGTGCGACGGACATCCGTTGCGTGCCCCCAACGACCTCGTCTTCGACGCGCATGGTGGCTTCTGGTTCACCGACCACGGCATCCGAGACCACCGTCCGCGCACCAGCGATCTCACCGGCATCTACTACGCCAAGGCCGACGGCAGCTTCATCAGTGAGCAGGTGTTTCCGGTGGAGGAGCCCAATGGCATCGGCCTCTCGCCCGACGGCAACACGGTGTACTGGGCCGAAACCCACAACGGTCGCGTGACGCGGCGCACAATTGCGTCGCCCGGCGTGCTTGCCCCGGCCGTTCCGTTCGACACGTCCACCTGTCTGGCTGGCTTGTCCGGCTACCAGTTGCTTGATTCGCTGGCAGTCGATGGTGCGGGCAACGTGTGCGTCGCGACGCTGATCAATGGGGGCATCACCGTCATCTCACCCTCCGATGGCAGCACACGGCACATCGCCACCGACGATCTGCTGACCACCAACATCTGTTTCGGTGACAACGACGGCAGTGGCGAGTATCGGGATGCGTACATCACCTGCAGCGGCACTGGTCGCCTCCTGCACATGCGGTGGCCGTCGAATGGTCTCCGCCTGAACTACCTCTAGCCTGTCGTCCATGGCCCAGCGCTTCTACGTCGAGACATTGGGCTGCCCCAAGAATCAGGTGGACAGCGACAAGCTGATCGGCACTCTGCTGGCTGACGGGATGACCGCAACCGACGATCCGTCGAAGGCCGACTTGGTGGTGGTCAACACCTGCGCGTTCATCGATGAGGCCCGCAAGGAGAGCATCGACACGATCCTTGCGTTGGAAGACCGACGAAAGGTTGGTGGCCGGCTGGTGGTCACCGGCTGCATGGCCGAGCGCTACGGCAGCGAGCTTGCCGATGCACTTCCCGAGGTCGACCAGGTCGCAGGCTTTGGCGTGCCGGTCAACATCATGAGGAAGGACACGGCGAAGAAGAAGAGCATCGCCGTGTCGTCGGCTCCGATTCCCCTGCTCGATCTGCTCAACCTGCCACGGCCGAAGTCGTCCAGCCCGTGGGCATACGTGAAGATTGCCGAGGGCTGCGACCGTAGCTGCGGCTTCTGTGCCATTCCGTCGTTCCGTGGCCCGCAACGCAGTCGCGACATCTCGTCCATCCTCGACGAGGTCGAGCAGTTGGAAGCGCAGGAGATCGTGTTGGTCGCACAAGACCTGGCCAGCTACGGCAAGGACCGGCCCGACGAGTTGGGCGCCGGTTCCATCGTGCCGCTGGTGCGGGCCGTCAGTGCGCAGGCCGCGTGGACCCGCTTGCTGTACCTGTACCCCAGCGATCTCAGCGACGATCTCATCGACGCCATCTGCGACACGGGTGTGCCGTACTTCGACCTGTCGCTGCAGCACGTCAGCAAGCCGCTGCTGCGCCGCATGCGCCGCTGGGGTGATGGTCAGCGTTTCCTGCGGCGCATCACCGACATTCGTGAGCGCGAACCGCAGGCGGCGTTCCGCAGCAACTTCATCGTCGGCTACCCGGGCGAGACGGAAGAAGACCACGACCAGTTGCTGTCGTTCGTCGAGGAAGCTCAGCTCGACTGGTGCGGCTTCTTTGCCTACAGCCCTGAGGAGGGCACGTACGCGATGAATCTCGACGGTGCCGTTGACAAGACGCTGATGCACGAGCGGCTCGCCGAGCTGCGCGAAATGCAGGACGACATCACGGCTCGCCGCCGCGACGATCTGATTGGTGAGACCGTGCGAGTGCTGGTGGATTCGCCCGGGGAGGCCCGCAGCACCCGTGAGGCTCCCGAGATCGATGGCGTCATCGAGGTGTCGGACCACCTGGCAGTTGGTCAGTTCCATGACGTTCGTATCGTCGGCGCGATGGGTCCGGATCTCGTGGCAGAATCGCTCTGATGCCTGTCGATCCATCCGCCGTCAAGACCTGGGCCAACCTGGTCACGGTCGCGCGGGTGCTGATTGCACCGCTGATGTTGGTGCTCATCCCGGACAATCCGGGTGGCACGTGGGCAGCGTTCGCGCTCTGGTTCGTGCTGTGCTCCAGCGACGGCATCGATGGCTACCTTGCCCGCCGTCACGGAGCCACCAACCTCGGTGCCTTCCTGGACCCACTGGCCGACAAGATTCTCGTACTTGCTGCGATGGCCATTCTGGTCTCCAACGACACGTTCTGGATCGTGCCGGTCGCTATCACCGTTGCGCGCGAACTGGCGATCAGCCTGTACCGCACATTCGTCGGTGCCAGGGGTGTCAGCGTCCCGGCCAGCAAGATCGCCAAGTGGAAGACGTTCGTGCAGCAGTTGGCCGTTGGTTTCGCGATCCTGCCACCGACAGCGCTGGATGCCAAGTGGCTCTGGAACGGTCTGCTGTGGACGTCTGTTGCGCTGGCCCTGATCAGCGGCGGCCAATACGTCTACCGAGCAATGAAGTCCCAGCCGCTGCCCGTCAACGAGTCCGGCGCCGACCTTTCCCTGTGAGCTGCCATGCGTTGTGACGTCGTCGCCATCGGTACCGAGCTGCTGCTCG
>Ga0105044_10013170_pt1 | contig 11232 bp, 9 predicted proteins | sample MAT01_FD_78092 | JGI IMG/M metagenome (GOLD analysis project Ga0105044, IMG submission 78092) | Freshwater microbial communities from Lake Fryxell liftoff mats and glacier meltwater in Antarctica - MAT-01 | ecosystem: Environmental > Aquatic > Freshwater > Ice > Liftoff microbial mat | place... | reverse complement strand
TCGTGCGGTGCTCGGGAGATGAGGCCCGCTTTTTCCATCCGCGAAAGCGTGGACGTGATCGTATTCGGATCGCTCGCCATGAGGTCCGTCAGTGCCCGCTGCGTCAGCCCCTGCGGGTCGCCCTCGCTCAGCCAGCGCAGGATCGAAAACTGGTCCGGCGTCACCCCCAGATGCGCGATGCGCTGGCGGAATGACTGGTTCAGCCCGTACCACGCGCGGCGCAGCAGGACCGGCAGGCGTTTCGGTGCGGCGGGGGTGGGGGATGCGATCGGCTCGGACATGCGAGCGCGGAGGATGCAATCGCCCCGCCCTCGAATCCAACTCCGAACTTCGTCAAAGCGCGCTCACTTCTTCCCCGCCGCCTGCTGCGCGTCGTAGGCGGCTTAGAACTCGGCGGCGGGTTTTTGGAGTGCGGCGGCAGAGCGCAGTGAGCCTTAGCGAACGCAGCGGCGACGCCGCTTTCGGAAGGGCGCGGAACGCCGCGGCCGGCCACGCGAAAACACGCATCCCCGGTGCACCGACCCCGTCGCTCCGCTCCTGCCAAAGCGGCGTCGGCGCTCCGCTCTGCCGCCGCACTCCATGAAGCGCGATTTGATACGTGTAAGTATCTTTTGACTTCGCCCGCATCCGTTCTTAAGAAGCTCACGCACTTCCCCTCGGTGTCACCGCTTCACCCTCTCCCGCCCATGAAACTCCGACTCGTCTCCGCGCTCGCTTGCACCCTCGCCCTCACCATTCCGCTGCACGGTGCGCCGAAAGAAAAGCCCGCGAAAGCGGGAGCCGCCGCGGCCAGCGTGCAGGGTTGGCTGGATTGGCGCGGGCCGTTGCAGACGGGGGTTTCGCTGGAGACTGGGCTGCCGGAGAAGGTGGACGCGAAGGCGGCGCTGTGGACGGTGGATTTTCCGGGGCAGTCTTCGCCGGTCATCGCGAATGGGCGGCTTTACATCATGGGCTACGAGGGGGAGGGCGCGGAGTTGCAGGAAGGGGTGGCGTGTTTCGACGCGGAGACGGGGAAGCTGCTGTGGAAAAAGCTGTTCAGCGATTTTCTGAGCGACGTGATTTACCTGCGCTACTCGACGTCCAGCCCGACGGTGGATGCGGAGACGGGCAATATCTACACGCAGGGCAGCCAGGGTCTGCTGACGTGCTTCAACCCGGAGGGCAAGGTGCTGTGGCAGCACTCAATGATGGAGGAATTTGGCCGGCTGACTTTCCCGAACTCGCGCACGGCGTCGCCGCTGCTCGATCAGGAACTCGTCATCACCCGCGGCATCACGTCGTCGTGGGGCGCGCATGGGCCGGCGGGAGATCGCTTTTACGCTTTTGACAAAAAGACGGGCGAACTCGTGTGGTCGAGCGCGCCGGGCGATCGGCCGCAGGACAATACTTTCTGCCATGCGTGGCTCGGCTTTCACGAAGGCAAGCGCGTGCTCTACTCCGCGGGCGGCGACTCGACGCTGCTCGCGCTCAATGCCCGCACGGGCGAACCGCTCTGGCGCACGCCGGTGGCAAAGGCGGGCGCGAAGGGGGGCATCAATGCGGCGGTGATCGAGTATCAGGGGAAGATCATCGTCGTGCACGAGAGCGAGAATCTCGACACGACGGAGGTGGGGCGGATGGCGGCTTTCAAGATCCCGACGGGGGTGAAGCCACCGACGGCGCAGACGCCGCAGGTTTTCGCGACGAAGGAGCTGGAGCAGTGGCGCAATCCGGTCGGCTCGCTGGCGAGTTCGCCGGTGCTCGTGGGCGACCGCATTTTCGAGATCAGCGGGACGGGCGATCTCTACGCGATGAATGCCGGCGACGGCAAAGTGCTGTGGAAGAAAAAACTCGCCATCGAGCAGCGCCAAAGCTCGCCCTTTTACGCCGATGGGAAACTCTACGCGGCGATGTATATCGCCGCGGCGCAGGCGCCCACCGATGGCCAGCCGGCGGAAGGCAATGACGGCGGCAACGGCGAGCTTTTCGTCCTCAAGCCGGGCGACAAGGACGCCGAGGTGCTGAGCCGGACGGTGCTGGAGGGAAAGTGCTTTGGGTCGCCCATCGGCTACAACGGCAAGCTCTATGTGCAGACCGATCGGAAGCTGTATTGCTTCGGAAAAAAGGGCGCGAACAAGGGCCTCGCCCCGACCGTTGCGGCGGAAAAATGGCCCGCGCCCGGTGAGAAAAAGCAGCTCCAGATCATCCCGTACGAGGTGTTGCTCAAGCCCGGCGCCACGCAGTCCTTCCGCATCCGTGCGCTGGATGCGAATGGCTTCACCGTCGAGGAGAGCGTCGATCTGAAGTCCGTGAAATGGGAGTCCTTCATCCCGCCGACGGCGCTCGTGAAAGTGACGATGAAAGGAGCGTTCAACCCCGAGGGCCAGCTCGTCGCCGAGGCCGTTTCCGCCGGGCAGTGGAAGGCGAGCATGGGGGAGCTGACTGGCTTCATTAAAGGCCGGGTGGTCAGCGCGCTGCCGATCAACCAGGACTTCGAGGCCTTTGAACTCAAGGAAACGACCGGCCCCGGCATCGGCAAGGAGCCGCCCGCGCTCATCGCGCCCGCGCCGGACAAACCCGCACCGGCGCCTGGCCCGACGAATTGGAACGTGGTGGAGGAGCCCACGCCTTTCGCCTATCCGCCGCTCTGGTGGAACAGCGCACGCTTCCGCTTCGAGGTCCGCCAAGCTCCCGGAGAAGGCGCGACGAAGGCGTTCTGCAAGACCGTCGATCACAAACTGTTTCAACGCGGCCAGGTCTTCATCGGCTCGCCGGACATGAGTAACTACACCATCGAGGCCGACGTGCTCAGCGAAGGCAATAAGCGGAAGATGAGCGAAATCGGCGTGATCAATCAGCGCTACATCGTGGTTCTTAAAGGCAACTCGCAGGAGCTGGAAGTGAACTCGAACCAGGAACGCCTCAAGGTTTCCGTGCCTTTCAAATGGAGCCCGAACGCGTGGTATCGCGTGAAGGCGCGCGTCGATCTCGCCCCCGACGGCACTGGCACGGTCCGCGCGAAGGCGTGGAAGAAAGGTGAGGATGAGCCCGCCGCGTGGGCCCTCGAAGTCCCGCACAAGCTCGCGCATGCCCACGGTTCGCCCGGCCTCTTCGGCTTCTCCCCGCAGGAGCAGCGCGCATGGGTGGATAATATCGCCGTGACGCCGAATCAGTAGGCCCCGCGCGGGGGCGAAGCTGGATCGCGCTCAAAACGGACCGGACGGCTGGTTGCGGTTTTGCGCCCGAAGGCTCAAGCGCCCGCCGCGGTCGAAAGGGGCTCCGTAACGGGAAGGGGATTTTCACCTGCTTCACCCACGAGCTGTGGAGATGCGGGGATGGAGGATGTGGGCCGGTGGATGAGAAGCTCGATCTTGCCGTCGAAATCCTCGACGAGGGCGGAGAGGCTCTCGACCCAGTCGCCGCTGTTGTAATACGCGGTGTGGCCGATCATGCGGATGATGGGGGAGTGGATGTGGCCGCAGACGACGCCGTCCACCTGATCCTGGAGGGCATAGTGGACGATGGCTTTTTCAAACTCGCCGATGAAGCTGACGGCGTTCTTCACGCTCTTTTTCACGTAGGCGCTGAGCGACCAGTAGCCGAGGCCGAGCAGGCGGCGCGTGGCGTTGACCGGGGTGTTCAGCTTGAGGAGGAGCTGGTAGCCGACGTCGCCGACGTAGGCGAGCCACTTCATGTTTTGCACCACGGTGTCGAGCTCGTGGCCGTGGATGACGAGGAGGCGGCGGCCATCGGCGGTGGTGTGGATGTCGCGGGGCATGATCTCGACGGCGCCGAAATGGCCGAAGAAGCCGGCGACGAATTCGTCGTGGTTGCCCGGGATGTAGATGACGCGGGTGCCTTTGCGCCCTGCGCGGAGCAGCTTTTGGATGATGTCGTTGTGGGCCTGGGGCCAGTAAATTCCGCGCCGGAGCTGCCAGACGTCGATGAGATCGCCGACGACGTAGAGGGTGTCGAACTCATGGTCGCGCAGAAAGTCCAGGAGGGCCTCGGCCTGGCTCCCGCGGGTGCCGAGGTGGACATCGGAGATCCAGCCGGTGCGGTAGTGTTTCATGCTCCAGTAAGACCGTGCAGCATCTGGAAAGGCAAAGTCTCTTCCGCTCTTGATGCAAAATTCACCTTCTTGTCACATTCGCGCCACCGCGTCGCATTCATCCTGCTAGATGGTGCGGGGATGAAAGCAGAAGTTTGGAATATGGCTGATGGCCGGAAGATGGGGACAGCCGCGCCCAAACGGCGCCGGAAGTCGGTCGGGGCGATTTTACGCGCGGCCTACCGGCGCTTTGCGAGTGACCCGGCGACCCGGCGGGCGGTCAGGCGCTGCCTGCCATAAGGGCTGGTCGGGAAAAGCGCGAGGGTGCGAGCGGTGGGCGGGCTTGTAAAAGTCACAAATCCCCGCTTGACGCTGGCGGCCCCGTTCAGGGAAAAGCTAGCCCCCCCTTCCTGTTGTGAAAACCGAGCCCAAAGCCAAACCCGCGTCCGATCTCCCGCTCCCCACCGTGGCCGAGGAACTGGCGTTTTTGCGCAAGACCTTTCGCGATCTGGTGGCGGCTTACGGCGCGGAGGTGGAGGGGGAGATCGCGCATGTTCAGGCGCTGGTCAGTGCGGAGGCGGCGTCGAAGAAAAAGCTGCCCGCGAGCCGGATGAATGCTCTCCGCGACATGCTGATGCTCCTGCGCTCGCTGGAGGTGAAGCCGGCGAAGGGGCGGCGCAGGGATTTGAAAAAGGTCGAGAACGTGGTCGGGGAGCTGACTGAAATAGCCGATCGCTGGGAGTAGTTCGCCGACGTGCAATCTGCGGGAGCTGTGCATTTTTCCCGAGCCATTGCGGACGCTACAGCCCGGCGGTGCCGGAGCATCCGGCGGTCTTCGTGAGCTGCGCGGTGAAGGGTTTCTCGACGACATCTACGCGACGCGGTGAAGCCGGCGCAATTGGGGGAGTGTGATCCGGCACTTCGTCGATCTGGCGCGTCTTTGCGATTGGCAAAAAGGAGCTGCGGCATAGTCTCCGCGCTCCTATGAAATCTTTCAAAATCGCAGTGCTGCCGGGCGATGGCATCGGACCGGAAGTGATGGCTGAAGCGCGGCGGGTGCTGGCCGTGATCGAGGCAAAATTCGCGCTCCACTTTGAGCTGAACGAGGCGCGGGTGGGTGGGATCGCGATCGATATGGACGGCGAGGCGCTGCCGGCGGAGACGCTGCGGATTTGCGGGGAGGCGGACGCCATTCTGTTTGGCTCGGTGGGTGGACCGAAGTGGGAATCGTTGCCGCCGAACCGGCAGCCGGAGAGGGCAGCGCTGCTGCCACTGCGAAAACACTTCGGGCTGTTTGCGAATCTGCGGCCGGCGGTGTGTTTCCCAAAGCTGACGCATGCGTCGCCGGTGAAGGAGGAGTTGATCGCGGGCGGCTTCGATGTGCTATGCGTGCGGGAGTTGACGGGCGGGCTGTACTTTGGCCAGCCGAAGGGCATCTCCGAAGTGGATGGCGAGCCGGTGGCAGTGGACACGATGGTTTACAAAAGGAGCGAGATCGAACGCATCGCGCATGTGGCTTTCCAGGCGGCGCTGACGCGGGGAAAGCGGGTGACTTCCATCGACAAGGCGAACGTGCTGGAGAATGGCGTGCTGTGGCGGAGGACGGTGACGGAAATCGCGGCACAGTATCCCGCGGTGACGCTGAATCACCTCTACGTGGACAACGCCGCGATGCAGCTCATCAAGAATCCGCGGGGCTTCGATGTCGTGCTGGCGGAGAATCTTTTCGGCGACATCCTGAGCGACGAGATGGCGATGATCACGGGTTCGCTGGGGATGCTGCCGAGCGCGTCGCTGGGAGTGAAGGAGACGGCGACGGGACGCTTCGGCCTTTTCGAGCCGAGTGGCGGGACGGCGCCGGACATTGCGGGGAAGGGGATCGCGAATCCGATCGCGCAGATTCTTTCGGCGGCAATGATGCTGCGCTATTCGCTGGGCGAGCCCGCGGCTGCGGAGGCGATCGAGAAGGCCGTGCGCCGGGTGATCGACGACGGACTGCGCACGGGGGACATCTTCAGCGACGGCACGCAGCGCGTCGGCACCCGGGAGATGGGCGAGGCGATCGCGGCGGCGATTTAGCGCGGCAGGCGGCTACTGCTCGTTCCAAGAAAACATGCTGCGCATGGCCGCCTCGTGGGTGGTTTTGAAGTCGGCGGCGCGGGCGGTGACAATGACGGCGAGCCGCTCGCGTGCGTTCCACTCGACGATGGCGACGGAGGTGGTAAAGCGGCGGCCTTGCGAGGCGTAGGAGTAGGTGAACTGGCGGCTGGGCCGCGGCCCGATGGTGAAGACATTTTCGACCTCCCCCTCGAGAGCGGGCTTGGCGGCGTCTTGGGGCAACTGGGTGCGGCACCATTTCTCGACGTCCTCAGTGACACCGGGCTCCGGCGGCTTGGTCGGACGGACGCGGAGTTGCATGACCGCATCCGGAAGCTCGGCGGGGTAAAGGCTGAGCGCGTCGCCGCCACCGCTGATGCGCCATTTTGCGGGCGGTTGAAACGCGATCTTTTTCCCGGCATCGCTGAAGAGGACGATCGGAATCTTGAAACCTTCCAGGTCGCGGAAACTGGCCGCAGGGGTCAGATCGAGCGCTTTCGCGGCCAGCGGCGCGAGGAAAAGGGCGAGGGAGATGAGGCGGGATTTCATGTTCAGCGTTGGACCCAGCGGCCGCGCTCGTAAGTGCGGGCGACGCGGAAGCCGGGCGGGTTGTTGTCTTGCAGGAGGGTGTCGTAGTACCAGCGGCGGTTGGGTGGCGAGTAGCTCGCGGAACTCCACGGGCCGGTCGCTTGGGCGCTGTCGAACAAGAGGGCGAGGGCGCCGTAGATCGTGAGATAGTCACCGCCCCAGTTTTCATGGAAACGGGTGAAATTTTCGATCCCGCCGCTGTAGGAGCCCGAGCTTCCGGTGGGGACATTGCCGGCGACGATGGCCGTATTGATGGTTGTGTTCGACGCGAGGCGGCTGCTGGTACCGGAGGTCGAGTTGGCGTCGTTCCAGGCGTTCGAAAGGATGTTCACGGCATCCCCGACGACGGCGGAGGGAACGCGGTTGTAGCCGGTGACGTAAGGATTGGGGTTGTCGGTGGGAGGGGTGTAGGACGTGGCGGTATTGGAGGGTGGCTGAGAGGAGGTCGTGGTCCCGGTGTTGTAGTCGCCCTGGATGTAGGCGGTGTTTGGGGTGACGACGGTGAAACCTTTCGCGATCCCCGTGCTGCCTTCGCCGGGGAGTTTTGCGCCATTGGTCAGCTTCACGCCGCGGCGGCTGCTGCTGGTCACCGAACTGCTGGTTCCGGTGGATGAGTTCACAATGTTGGTAGTCACGCTGGTGCCCACGCTCGTGTCCTGGACATAAAAGAGCAGACCGTCGCCGCCGCCCACGGTGTCGGTGATCGTGGAGGCATTGTAGGCGGTTCGCACCGCGCCCACATCCACCGTGACCACGCGCACATTGTCGCCTTCCCGGACGTCGCGGAGCGCCCGGTTTTTCGTGAGCGCGCCATTGATGGCCAGATACTCCGCGGAGGACGTGGCCAGCGCAGTCGAGCTGGTCCCTTTATAGATTGAAACGGTGTTCGTGCTGTTCACGTAGATCCGGTAGTCGGCGTTTTTGGAGAGCCGCTCACTGGTCGCCGAGTCGAGTTGAAGGGGATCGGGATTGGCGGCAGTGACGGGGTTTTGCTCCTCGATGATCTCGCGGTAGCCATCGTTGTTGTCGTTGCCGTCGGAATTGGTGTCGTTGCTGTTTGGGTGGTCGAGGAAGACGGCGTCGAGACTGGCGACGGGCGTGTCGAAGAGTTTTTGCTGCGCGCCGTAGTGCGGCGGGTTGCTGGTGTCCCAGTTGTCGGCGAATCCATTGTTGTCGATGGTGGGATCATTGCCGAGGCGGGAATCGAGCGGGTGATAGTCGATCGTTTGCGTGCCGGTGAAAGTAACTTCCTTCGTGTAGTGCAAGGAATCGTGGGCAGTGAAAAGATTGCCGCCGATGTAGGAGGTGCCGCTGACATACATCGGCGGGCCGGGGTGAAACTCGATGTTCGGCTGCGTGCCGAAGAAGAAGTTGTCGAACAGGTTGCGGCCCGCGCGGACGAAAGTGCGGCGGAGCGTGACCGTCCTGATTCCAGTCGAAGTGGCGAAGTCCACATTCACGGTGGCTAGATAGTGAAGGCGGACGCGCAGGGTGGAACTCGTCCCATTTTCCGGCACCGGACGTCCTCCGGCATCCGTGGTTGGCGCGAGCAGCGGCGTGCAGGCGATGACGTTCCATGCTCCGAGCGTGACGCCGGGCGGCAGTGGCAGGGTGCCGGTGGTGGGTGCGGCGAGCGTGGCGACGAGGGAAGCATTGGAGAGTCCGCTCGCCCGGTCGGTCGCGTTGGTCACGCTGATCATCGCATTCCGCCATTGGTCAAAAAGACTCTCCATCACGCCGTCGCCATAGGTTAGGGCTGCGGCCCGGTTGGCGGTGCGCTTGGTCACTGCGACCTGCGTATTGGTCATGGAGAAGACCGCTGCGACGAGCGCCGCGACGATGGTCATCGTGAAAAGGACGGCGAGCAGACCGCTTCCAGCGGCGGAGAGTTTGGTCGTGGTTTTCATATCAGTAGGCGTCGGTCCCGGAGACCGGGGGTGGGATGGTGAGCGGCGGAATGATCGTCTGAAGCGTGGCGGTGCCATTGGTAAAGCGGCGGCCCGTGTAGTTCGGGTCGTAGGTTTCCAGCGAGATGCGGAGCGCGAGGTTATCGACCTGCGCGGTGCTCGTGGAAAAGAGGAGAGCAAAGGGCTGAGGAGAGGTAATTTTGTCCCGGATGACTTTGAACGTGCTCTTGCCCGCGCCGGTAAAATTCTGATGAAAGCGCAACTGACCATTGAATGCGCTGAACGCGACTTCGCGGTAAAAATAGCCGGTGGTCACGTTTCCAGCGGCGGTGATTGTGAAACCAAGGCCACCGGTGGCATCCACCGTGACCGTGCCTTGGGTGCTGCCCAGGGTCGGTGCGACAGTGACGGCGGTGATCGCATATTCGCGTGCGATCAGGGGCAGCACGACTTTGTCACCGATCTGCGGGCTGTATGGCAACTGGCCGCCGACGCCGAAATCGAAGGTCAGGCTGGTCGAGGCCGCAGTCGTATTCGCCGTTATCCGATAGGGGCCGCCGCCTAGCTGCCGGTAGCGCACCCCATTGGCGCGCGTGCTGACAAACTTCTGCGAGAGAGGTTCCTGATCGGCCGTGACCGTCGGAGTGGCATCGGTGTAGGTGGTACCGTTGAAGGTGAAGAGGCGGAAGGGCGACGCGGCTTCGTGCAGATCCTCGAGCATTTGCAGTTCGGCAATGCGCACGGCTTCATGGCTGTGATTGGTCGCAAAGTTGCGCGAGATCAGGCGCACAGCCGTCTGGCTGAACGTCAGCATCGCCACGGTGACGCCCGCGAAGACACCCATGGAGATGAGCAATTCGACAAGGGTGAAAGCGGAATGGGTTGGACGTCTCATGGCAGGAAAGGATCCGGGCTAGATGCTGTCGGTCGCCCGCAAGGTCGTGAGGCTGATCGAATGAGGCCGATTGCGGTAGGTGAAGGTCACCGTCACCACTGCGCGCAGCGTGCGCGTGGTGAGGTCGGTGATCTGCGTCGTGCGGATGGCGGTCATCTGCGTATCGAGCGTGGTGAAAGCGCTGCTCAGGCCGGTCGCGGAATTGAAGGAATCGTTGTTCAACGGCACCGCGCTTTCCGTTGTGGTGCCGGCCGTGAGCACTGCGGGCCGGGTGCCGATAGCCTGCCAGGGAGTCGTTTGCACGGTGTCGATTCGCTGCTGGACCGCGGCCAGGCCCAGCGTGCGCAGACGCGCGCTCGTGGCCCAGCGGTTGACTTGAGTAAGAGCGACGAGCGAACCGGCAATCAACACGGCGAGCAGCCCACCGGCGATCACCACCTCGGCGAGGGTGAACCCACTATTGTGGCGGCACGGGCGGATCGGAGAGTTGTCGGCTGGAGCGGAATCCATAGTTTCCATCGAGCAGGACTTCTGCCATCGCGTCCGGACTCGGTGAAAAGTTTCGCGAACCGAATCGGGCGAACTGGTTACGAAATCCCGCGTTTCTGCGGTACGGGCACTGCTATTCACCAACCGGATGAGATCCTCAAAAATAATCCGCTCGGCGTGTGCCAGGGGATTTGCCCTTGTCGAGGTGATGACCGCGGCGGTGCTCGTCGGTCTCGTCGCGGTGAGTTCTGTGCAGGCCTTCGGAGTTCTCAATCGCAATGCCGCCGGCAACCGGATCATCACCAATGCACGGGTCATCGTGCAGCGGAATATCGACACCGCGCTTTCGGTGACCTGCGGCAAGAGTGCCATTCCTGCCATTCTCGCGACCACGCCCACGGCTGGGACGGTTTATGATGATGACGGCGGGGCTGCGAATATCGTCACCGTGGTGCTTGCGGGCACGGGCGGCGTTCAGTTGGTCCAAGGCACCCTCACGCGGATCGTTACCTCCGTGACCAATACAGACGCCGCGGACATCCGGCAGATCACCTTCCGCCTGAACTACACTTTCCGGGCGCGGGCGTATGCCTATTCGCTGACCACGATGCGAGCCATCGATGACTAAGATGACGTATCGACGTCCGCTTCATGCGGCTTTCACCCTCACGGAAATGATGGTTGCGCTCGGGGTGGGCGTGGTGGTCTCCCTGCTGGCCTATGCCTACCTGCGGACGAGCACGTTGCTCGTCGCGAAGAACATTTCGATGAACCTCTCGAATAACGATCTTCGCGGATCGATCGATCAGATGGGAGATCGCGTCCAGGGCGCGGTGAACGTCCCCGTGCTCATCAATACCGCGGGGGCCGTCACCGCTGCACCGTCCGCCGGCGTCTATTACGATCGCTTGCTCGGCGACCCGTATATCGTCACGCATCCCGGCGGCAACGGATTAACCGCGGCCGCGACCAGCGTCACCGTAACGCGATCGACGGACGTCTATGCCTCCCCCCCCATTCCGCAGGCCGGTGACGTGCTGGTGATCGACGGTGCTCCCACGACCTTGCGGCCCCGCGTTTCCTTCGTCACAACCTTCGCGGCAGGTGCGAATCTGCAAGGCATCACCATTACTCTGACGGCGGCACTGGGGGCCGCGATCGATTGGAATTCCGCGCAACCGAAGACCTCTAAACTGATCCGTCGTGAGGCTCTGATCGTGATGCCC
>Ga0105044_10013169_pt1 | contig 11232 bp, 10 predicted proteins | sample MAT01_FD_78092 | JGI IMG/M metagenome (GOLD analysis project Ga0105044, IMG submission 78092) | Freshwater microbial communities from Lake Fryxell liftoff mats and glacier meltwater in Antarctica - MAT-01 | ecosystem: Environmental > Aquatic > Freshwater > Ice > Liftoff microbial mat | place... | reverse complement strand
TGGAGTCGGTAAGACCACCACCGCGGTAAACCTCGCGGCCTCACTTGCCGTCGCTGAACAGCGCACGCTGCTGATCGATGCCGATCCGCAGGGTAATTCCACCAGCGGCTGCGGAATCTCTCGCGACGACTTCACCGTGGATTGCTACGATGTCCTGATGGGCGGTGCCTCTGTTGATCAGGCCCTCATCCGCAATGTCCACTTTCGGCACCTCGATGTCCTCCCCACGACGCCCGAACTCTCGGGCGCTGAAGTCGAGCTCGTCGATACCGAAAACCGCGACACCCGCATGCGCGACGCCCTCGCGCCCATCCGCGATCGCTACGACTTCATCCTGATCGATTGCCCCCCGTCGCTCGGGCTGATCACGCTGAACATGCTCGTGGCCGCCGACGCCATCCTCATACCCCTCCAGTGCGAGTACTACGCCCTCGAGGGACTCTCGCAGCTGCTCGGGACCGTGCAGCGCGTACAAGACTCGCTCAATCCAGAGCTTGAGGTCGACAGTTTGCTACTCACCATGTTCGACGCCCGGCTCAATCTCTCGAGACAGGTGGCCGCTGACGCGCGCGGACACTTCGGCGACAAAGTATTCACCACGGTCATCCCACGAAACATCCGCTTGGCCGAAGCCCCCAGCTTTGGAAAGCCAATCGTGGTATATGACGTATCCTCCGTCGGCGCCCAAGCCTACATGGCCGTCGCCCGCGAGCTCATTGATCGCACGGCGGCCGCATCGAAATCGGACGAAGGCGCGTAACTTTACTCGCACCAAGCACTTACGTAGCATCTTATGACGCCAGAACCCCCTCGCCGCCTCGGACGCGGACTCGACGCCCTCCTCGCGCGTCGCGACGCCTCGATAGACTCGCCCAAAGCCGCCGCGGGCTCAGCTTCCGCACACTCGTCCGGTACACCCGAATATGCGCGCGAAGAATCCCCGCTGCGCACACTCAAGCTTTCGCAGATCCGCGCCAATCCCTACCAGCCACGTCAGGAATTCCGGCCCGAAGAACTCGCTGATCTTGAAGCGAGCCTGCGCGTGAATGGCCTGCTCCAGCCGATCACCGTGCGCCCCGCCCCCAACGGCACCGGCTACGAACTGATCGCCGGCGAGCGCCGCTTCCGCGCAGCCACTCGACTGGGCTGGACCGAGATTCCCGCGCTCGTCAAGCCGGTCGACGACAAAACGCTGCTCGTCCTGGCGATGATCGAAAATCTCCAGCGCGCCGACCTCGACCCCATAGAAGAGGCCGACGGCTACCAACGGCTCGCCGACGAATTCCAGCTCACTAATCAGGAAGTCGCCGACGTCATCGGAAAAGATCGCTCCACCGTCGCCAACGCCCTCCGACTCCGACAACTCCCCGCATCGGTGCGCCGGATGTTGCAGGAGAAGCAGCTCACCGCTGGACACGCCCGCGCCCTGCTCCCCCTCGCCACCGAACGCGCCATCGTGGACATGGCACGTGCTATTGTCGATGGGGGACTCTCCGTCCGCGAAGTCGAACGACGCGTACAGGCCGGGCGCCCCAAGCCACCAGCCGCTGGCAAGAAACCGGCTGACAGCGAAGCCACCGTTCCCGCCGGCGCCTCCGCCGCCACCGTTCGACAGATCGAAGAACGACTCCGACGGAAACTCCAGACGGGCGTGTCTATTCAGCTATTAGCCAAAGACAAAGGCGAAGTCCGTATCGCGTTTTTCTCCAACGATGACCTGGAGCGATTGCTCGACCTCTTGGGCGTTTCTCTCGATTGATCAGCATGCGGTATTTACACGTCACCAAAGCGCCACTATACAATCATCACGGCGCCTAAACATCCGAAAATATTCCATATATGCCCAACAGTCGATTCACCCGCGTCGCCGTCGGCTCCGTGGTCGCGCTTCTCGCCGCCTGCGGTGGAGACACGGCCGCCAACACCGCCGATTCCACTGCTGCCAGGAAGATGCGGGTGGCGCTACTGACCCCTGGACCAATCTCGGACAAGTCGTGGAACGGTATTGCCCACGAAGGGCTCCTCGCCATTCGTGATTCGCTCGGCGCAGAAACGTCGCATATCCAGACCAAGACACCAGCCGAGTTCGATGAGAATTTCCGGCAATATGGCGCGCAGGGCTACGACCTCGTGATCGGCAACGGCTTTGAATATCAGGAAGCCGCTACGCGGGTCGCGCCCAGCTATCCGAAAACGAACTACGCCATCACGTCTGGTCGGGTAACGGCGCCGAACGTGGCTGGTCTCGCGTTCGCCTTCGAAGAATCGTCGTATCAGGCGGGCATGATCGCCGGCACGATGACCAAAACGAACAAGATCGGACTGATCGCTGGTACTGAGCTGCCGCCGGTGAAGACCAGCTTTCTCGCCTTCGAGCGCGGCGCCAAGTCGGTCAATTCGAAGGTCAGCGTGATCACATCGTACATCGGGAACTGGGACGATGTGAGCGCCGGCAAGGAACAGGCGCTCGCCCAGATCGCGCGGGGCGTCGACATCATTTTTCAGAACGCCGATGCCGCCGGACTCGGCGTGTTTCAGGCCGCACGAGAGAAGAAGATTCTCGCCTTCGGCACCAACGCCGATCAGAACAGCGTCGCCCCTGACGTGATCGTCGCCAGCGTCGTCATTGATTTGCCGAAGGCGTTTCTGATGGTCGCGCGCGAGGTGCAGGCGGGCACGTTCACGGGGCGCGTGATCAGCCTTGGCGTGAAGGACGATGTGGTGCGCCTCGTCATTAACCCGGCCATGAGGGATCGCGTACCGGCGGCAGCGATCGCCGCCAGCGATTCTGTGGGCGCGATGCTCAAGGCCGGGACCTTCACCGGGCTCACCGACCTGCTGCAGGGCACGGATAGCGCGAAGCCCCTGCCACCGGCTGTGCCGGCGGCCAAGTAAATCATGTCGACGCCAGCCACAGATCGTATGCTCGCGTCGGCCAGCGGGGACGGCGGCACCCTGCCATCCGTCCCGCTGCGGGACATCGTGGCGGCGCTCGACGCCGAACTGCGCACCAACGAGATCCCCGATTATCCGGGCGCAGTGAACGGTCTGCAGGTGGCGAACCCCGGTGCGGTGCACAAGGTGGCCGTGGCCGTCGATGCGTCGCGGGCGGCGATCGCGGAAGCAGTCATCTCCGGCGCCGACTTGCTGATCGTGCATCACGGCCTGTTCTGGAGTGGGGTGCAACCACTCGTCGGCGTGCCGTACGAGAAGTATCGCTCCATGCTCGCCAGCGGCTTGGCCGTGTATGCGTCGCATCTGCCGCTGGACCTGCACGCCGACCACGGTAATAACGTGCGACTGGCGCAGGCGCTCGGGCTGACGGCCGACGGTGGCTTCGCTCGCTTCAAGACGGTCGACATCGGTGTGACCGGAAGCGCCAACGAGCCCACCGATGAACTGGTGAATCGCGTGCAGGCCTTTTCGGCTCGCTACGGTGGCAGCGTACGGACGTCGATTGCGGCGCAGGGACGACGCACGCATCGGTGGGCGATCTGCACCGGTGGCGGCGCCACATCGGAGACACTGCGCGAGGCGCGTGAGCGCGGCGTCGATACGCTCATCGTCGGTGAGGGGCCGCATCATACGACGGTCGATGCGATCGAGCACGACCTGTGCGTCGTATACGCCGGGCACTACGCCACGGAAACGCTTGGCGTTCAGGCGCTCGGCGCCTTTCTCGAAACGCGCTTCGGGCTGCCCTGGACCTTCCTGCACCTCCCAACGGGATCGTGACGACCGTTCCGACGGGAGCAGTGCTGCTCTCGCTCGACGGGTTCACGCACGCGTTCGGCCGCGTGCGCGCGTTGGATGGCGCGTCGCTACAAGTCCGTGCCGGCAGCGTGCATGCGCTGCTGGGTGAGAATGGTGCGGGCAAGACCACGCTCATGCGCGTAGTATTCGGGTTGTTGCGCGCACAGCAGGGCGTGATGCAGTGGCGCGGCTCGCCGATCACGATGCGGTCACCGTCGGAAGCACTCGCCCTCGGCATCGGGATGGTGCACCAGCATTTCACCCTGGTGCCCACGATGACCGTGGCGGAGAACATCGCGCTCGGCGGACATGGTGCATTCGATCCGCACCGGGCCGCCGACCGCGTGCGCGATGTGGCCGGCACCGCAGGACTGGTGCTGGACCCCCACGCGCGGGTGCAGGATCTTCCTGTTGGTGCGCAACAGCGCTGCGAAATCGTGAAGGCGCTCGCGCGAGATGTGACGTTGCTCATTCTCGATGAGCCGACCGCAGTGCTGGCCCCTGCCGAAGCGGCCGAGTTACTGCGCTGGATTCGCAGATACGCTGATGCCGGCAACGCGGTGGTGTTGATCACGCACAAGTTGCGCGATGCGCTCGCGGTCGCCGATGACATTACCGTGCTGCACCGCGGGCGTACCGTGCTGACCACTGCTGCACGCGACACCGATCAGGCGAGCGTGGCCGACGCGATGCTTGGTGGTGCGCGTGCGCTGTCGGCGAGCGACACGGACGTGGTGAACGTCGTGGTGAACGACCGCGCCCGTGCGGTATCCGGACCACCGGTACTCGCACTCGACGCCGTCACGGTTCGTGATGCCAACGGCGTGGATCGCGTGCGGTCGGCCACGCTGCAGGTGCGCGCCGGTGAGATCGTCGGCATCGGCGCCGTGGAAGGGGCGGGACAGCATGAACTCTTGCGCGTGCTGTCAGGACGCCTGTCGCCCACATCGGGCAGCCGCACCATTCCCGAGAGTGTCGGGTTCGTACCGGAAGACCGGCATCGTGATGCCCTGCTGCTGGACGCGCCGCTCTTCGAGAACACGGCGCTGCAGGGAGCTGGTGCTCGTCATGGCGTGATCGACTGGAACGACTTCCGTGCGCGCACGGCGGCCTTGCTGCAGCGATTCGATGTGCGCGCCTCGGGTGCCGAGGTGCGCGCGCGAACCCTCTCCGGCGGCAACCAGCAGAAGCTCGTGTTGGGACGTGAGCTCGAGGCGGCGCGCGAGGCACTGGTCGTCGAGAATCCGTCGCGCGGGCTCGACTTCGTGGCCACCAATGCGGTGCATCAGGCGTTGCGCGCGGCGCGCGACGCCGGGATGGCAGTGGTGCTTTACAGCAGTGATCTCGACGAAGTGGTGCTATTGGCCGACCGCGTGTTCGCGATGCACGACGGCATTCTCATCGAGAGTGTGAAAGATCGCGACGTGCTGGGACGCGCCATGCTGGGCGGTGATATCGGTGATGCCGGTGTCGCGTTGGGAGCAGACGCATGACGGCGTTGCGCGCGTTCGCCGCCACGACAGTGCGAGTCGTGGTGCTGCTAGCCATCGCGCTCGCGATGCTGGCCGCGCTGTTGATCGCTACCGGACACGACGTCGTTCCCGCTTTGTCGGCGATGGTGCGCGGTGCATTCGGGTCGTACTACGCGATCACGTCGGCCACGATCGTACGCATGGTGCCGTTGGCACTGGCGGGTCTCGCCGTGTCGGTGGCGTTCCGCGCGGGTATTCTCAACATCGGCGCCGAGGGACAGCTGCTGGTTGGTGCGGCCGCGGCCACGGCGATCAGCGGCACACTCGTAGGTGTGCCATGGTCGATCGGCATTCCCGTGATGTTGCTGGCGGGCGCGATAGCCGGTGGCGCATGGGCCGCGATCGCTGGGGCGTTGCGTTTGCGATTCGGCGTGCTGGAAGTGATCAGCACGATCATGCTGAATTTCGTCGCGCAGTATCTCACGGGATGGCTGGTGCGCGGTCCGCTGCAGGAACCGACGCAGGTGAATCCGCAATCGGCGACGCTCGTACCCGAGCTCCAAATGCCCGTGTTGCTCGAGGGCACGCGTCTGCACGCTGGCGTCCTGTTGGTCGTGGTCGTTGCGATCGGGGTGTGGTGGTGGCTGCGTAGCACGGCGAGTGGGTTCCGGTTGCGCGCGGTGGGTGCCACGCCGACGGCCGCGGCCAGTGCTGGTGGTATCGATGTGCCGCGCACGATGTTCGGGGCGTTTCTCGTGAGCGGCCTGCTGGCGGGGTTGGCGGGCTCAGTGGAATACACGGGCATTACGTACGCGCTGTACGAAAACTTCTCGCCGGGCTACGGCTACACCGCAATTGCGGTCGCGTTGTTGGCGCGTTTGCATCCGCTGGGCGTGCTGGCCACGGCGCTGCTGTTCGGCGCACTCCAGGCCGGCGCGAACGCCATGCAGCGCGATGCCGGCGTGCCGAGTGTGGTGGTGTCGGTGGTGGAGGCGCTGCTGATTCTGCTGGTGATGGCGGCCGACCGCTGGCGTCCCTCACGCGCGGACGAGACGGGCACATGATGCAAGAGGTGACTATCGGTGTGAGCACCGTCGATGTGGGCGCACTGGCTGTTGGTGCGGCCCTGCTGGAGGCCACGGTGCGCACTGCCACGCCGCTGGCTTATGCGGCTTTGGGCGAGAGTGTGAGCGAGCGGGCGGGTGTGATCAACATCGGGCTCGAGGGCTCGATCATCGCGGGGGCGCTCAGCGCAACGATCGCGGCCGGCGCGATGGGCGTGGGAGGTGGGTTTGCGGCCGGTGCGGCGGCGGGGCTACTGGTGGCGGCGCTGTTCGCGCTGTTCGCGGTGGGGCTGCGCGCCGACCAGATCATCACCGGCACCGCCATCACGCTCTTTGCGCTCGGGCTCACGGGCACGGTATATCGAACCGTGTACGGCTCGGGTGGGGTGGCGCTGACCACACCGACGGCGGCGACGCACGCCCTGCCGATCATTTCCACGTTGCCGTTGATCGGCCGCGCCTTCTTCGCGCAGCCCCTCGTGACCTACGCGCTGTACGTCATCGCGCCGCTGTTGGCGTGGTGGATGCAGCGAACCCATGCCGGGCTGGCGTTGCGGGCGGTCGGCGAATATCCCGAAGCGGCGATCGCGGCGGGTATCTCGCCTCGGCGCACACAGCTACTGGCCGTGCTCTTTGCCGGTGCGATGGCCGGTTTGGCTGGTGCCACCTTGGTGCTGGCGCAGGCGGGGACCTTCGTGGAAGGGATGTCAGCCGGACGCGGCTTTATCGCCATTGCCATCGTGGTGTTGGGACGGTGGCGTCCACTTGGCGTGGCGGCGGCCGCCCTGTTGTTCGGCGCGGCGACGTCGCTGCAGACGCTTTTTCAGTCGATGGGCTGGACGGGTATTCCGTACCAGCTATTCCTGGCGGCGCCGTATCTGCTCACACTGTTGGTGCTAGCGATCACCGCAAAACGGGGGCCTCGACGTTTGGTATGAAGTGTGCAAATCCTTCGGTGTACACACTCGACGAAGGGGAGATACATGACGATCCAGAGAACCGGCCGCGTGAACACGCGCCTACTGTTGCTCGCGATTACGGCCAGCTCGACCGTAACTGGTTGTGCGAGTTTGAATCAGAAGGAGAAGGGAGCCGTGATCGGCGCTACGGCCGGCGGCGTGGCCGGCGGCGTGATCGGCCGCAACAACGGCTCGACAGCCAAGGGCGCGATTCTTGGTGCCGCCGTAGGCGGTGCGATCGGCGCGATCATCGGCAACCAGATGGACCAGCAAGCCAAGAAGATCGAACAGCAGGTTGCCGGCGCCACCGTGGAGCGCGTGGGTGAAGGAATCCAGGTCACCTTCGCGAGCGGCCTCCTGTTCGATTTCGACAGCGACAAAATTCGCGGTGAAGCCGCCAGCAATCTGCGGAGTCTCTCGCAGAGCCTCACCGAGTACCCGAAGTCCGACTTGCTGATTGTCGGACACACCGACGCCGTTGGCGACGACCGCTACAATCAGACATTGTCCGAACGTCGCGCCCGTGCGACCGCGGACTATCTCGTGTCACAAGGCGTGCCACGCGAGCGCTTGCGTACGTCGGGGCGCGGGGAAGTGGAACCCCTCGCCAATGTCGATGACGAAAAGAACCGTCGGGTAGAAGTCGCGATCTACGCCAGCGATGCGTACAAGGCGGAGCTGAAGAAAAACGAATAGCCTCGAGCTGAGAGCGCAACTGCAAACTCCTCAGGGAGCAGGGGGGAGGGTTTCAGGGAGGAGGAAGCAGTGGAACGGCGCGCTTTTCCTGCTTCCTGCTTCCTGAAACCCTCCCCCCTGCTCCCTAACGAGTTCGCAGTCGATTTCTCACTATGAACTTGCAGCTCTAAAACCGATAAACCGCTGCGACTCCGGTAATCGACGGCATGCGGTCACGCGGCACCATCACCACTTCGCCACCCATGCGCAGTACGATCTCGGCGAGATCGTCGAGAATGTCATCCACATGCGGATCTTCCAGCGCACCGTATGATACATGCCCCGTGTTCCGATCCACACGACCCGGCACGACGCGATCGTCGTCGACCAGTAGCGCACGCACACGTCCGCCAAGTCCGGCCATGGCGACATCGGAGATGACATCGGATGCGAGCGCGCGCGGTACCGCTGCGCCGAATTCATCTATGTAGCCCTGCAACCGTGCTGTATACCGCGGCTCGACGAGCTCCCACGCTTTCTGGCGCAGTTCCTCGGGGGAGAACGCGTCCGGATTCCCGGCTATCGCATCGGGCAGCAGCAGCGCATTGTGGCTCACGCTGCGAAAGACCGCGTGATGTTCAGGCAGCGAGGCCAATACTATCGGCAGGCCCGAGTGCTTCGTATGATGCTCGATGATCGCCCGGTCCACCAAGCGGAAGAATCGCTCGGTGTCCTTGTCGATTTCATCTTTGCGTGAACCCGAACCCGCGTGCATCGCGATATGCGCACCGCCATGTCCGATTTGACCGACAGGATTCAACGACGTGTGCTCCTCGGTCAACTCATCACCCAATGCGTCGGTGAGTGTGCGGGGAACGCCCGCATGCAACGCGATCTCATCGACCGCGTCGCGGTTGCCCTGAAACAGGCGTACATGCTCACGCGTGATCGCGAGCAACTGGAAACGGTCCGCCGACTGAAAGACACGCAGCAGTGGTTTGATATGAAACGAGTCGGCCACGCTGGCGCGCTCCGGCACCACGCGCTGAAGCTTGTACACTTTGTAGAAGTCTGCGTGCAAGAATACCGCGAGCCCATCGAGCTGATTCGACCAGAATCGTTCACTATCTTCCAGCTCGTGCAACGGAGCGGTGAATGCCTCCAGCTCGGCGGCGCCCATCAATTCGGACAACGATGATTCGGCTTGCCGCACCAGATTACGGAAGCGCACCACGTCCTGGTGCGACTCAGAGAAGCGTCGGCCGGTGGGAAGGTAGATCGAAACGCACGGGCCGGTCCGATCCAGCAGCAATTCAGGGAAATGCTCGACGGTTGGCGTCGTCACCGTCATAGTGACATCCCCTCGTCGACGGCGAGGCGGTCGAAGGGATCGATGCCTTTGGGAGGTCGCAGCTTGGCCAGCCGCCTGTCGAGCACGCGAACGAGCTTGACGCGCGCACCGTGGAACGCCGCCGAGAGCGTGCCCGCCGCGTGACTCACTGCCATCGGGTCCTGGCCGGACAACCGCGCCTCGAGCGTGCATTCCTTGTCGGACGCGCCGGACTTTACGGCGTTCGTATCACGGAAGTGGACTTCGATCCGGGTGATCTGGCTCGAAAAGCGGGCCAGCGAACGAAGCAGATCGCTCTCGACCTCACGCATCGCCTCGTCCCGGCCGTCCACATGATTGTCCGTATTCAGCTGAATGAGCATATCCTCTCGCTGTCAGGGTGAAGCCATCGAGGAGTGCACACCTTGTGCCGAACCAGCGGGTCTGCCGCGTCAGACGTAGACTCTTAAGCCAACATTCGCGTTATCTCCCGAACTCCCCCCAGAGAGTCCACCGTATGCCCATTTCGATCACCCTGCGCACTGCCGCCATCGGATTGCTCGCCGCGCCAGCACTGCTAAGCGCGCAAAGCCGCAAACCAGTGACCGATGAGTCCGCGGTGATGACCAGTGCGAAGGCCGTGCACTCGGCCGTGCTCTCCATCGACACGCACGTGGACATCGCGCCGAGCAATTTCACCGCGTCCGGGCCGAACTACACGCAGAAGCTGCCGCGCACCCAAGTCGATCTCGCCAAGATGGAAGACGGCGGACTCATCGGTGCTTTTCTGGTCGTGTACGTCGGACAATCGGCCAAGCTCGACGACGCCAGCTTCGCCAGCGCCAACGCACAGGCATTGGAGAAGTTCGACGCCATTCACCGGCTCACCGAACAGCTTGCGCCGTCACGGGCCGAACTCGCGTACACGGCGGCTGATGCCCGTCGCATTCACGCCGCCGGCAAACGTGTGATCTTCATCGGCATCGAGAACGGCTTTCCGATCGGCGCCGACCTCACGAACGTGCAGAAGTTCTTCGATCGCGGCGGCCGGTACATGTCGCTGGCGCACAACGGACACAGCCAGCTCTCCGATTCGAACACCGGTGAGCGCGATGGCGTGTGGCTGCACAACGGCCTCAGCCCGCTTGGCCGGCAGGTCATCGTAGAGATGAACCGCCTCGGTATGATGATCGACGTGTCGCACCCATCCAAGCAGTCGATGCTGCAGACGATTGCGATCTCGAAGGCGCCGATCATCGCGTCGCACTCGGGCGTGCGCGCGATCTGTAATAACAGCCGGAACATGGACGACGAGCAGCTCATGGCGCTCGAGAAGAACGGCGGCGTGATCCAGCTCGTGGCGTTCAACAGCTACGTGAAGTGCGATCCCACACGCGATCTGCCGCGAGAGCAGGCGCGTGCCGCGGCGATGACGGACCTGCGCACGGAGTTCGGCATCACGGCCACCGATCGTCGTGAGCAGCAAACGCAGATCCAGGCGCTCGCCGACGGGAAGCGCAATGCGTACCTCGCCCAACAGGAAGACATCACGGCGCGCCGCTATCCGTCGGACCCGCCGGCGAACGTGAAGGACTTCGTGAATCACATCGACTACGTGGTGAAGCTCATCGGCATCGACCACGTGGGGATCAGCTCAGACTTCGACGGCGGCGGCGGCGTGGACGGCTGGCGCAATGCGTCGGAATCGCTGAACGTCACGGCCGAACTCATACGCCGCGGCTATTCGAAAGACGAGATCGCGAAGATCTGGGGAGGGAATTTGTTGCGGGTGATGGCGGCGGTGGAAAGCGTGGCCGCGAGATCGAAGCGCTGAACTGGCCGTCACGTGAGTCTCGAGTGGCGAGTTCTGAGTGCTACACTCCCGACTCGACACTCGAACTCGCCACTCGAGACTCACAGCGAACGGCTACACCGCCTCTGATAATGACGTAAAGTTGAAATCCCGTGCCTTGATCGAG
>Ga0105044_10013168_pt1 | contig 11233 bp, 7 predicted proteins | sample MAT01_FD_78092 | JGI IMG/M metagenome (GOLD analysis project Ga0105044, IMG submission 78092) | Freshwater microbial communities from Lake Fryxell liftoff mats and glacier meltwater in Antarctica - MAT-01 | ecosystem: Environmental > Aquatic > Freshwater > Ice > Liftoff microbial mat | place... | reverse complement strand
CGGCTCGCCGAGAAGAGGAAGGGGTTCGACACGAGGGCGCCGGTGACCCAGCCTCCCGCGGCGAACGCCTCGGCCAAAGTCGGCGTGGCACACACGAGCGCTTGAAAATCGCCTTGCGCATCGTCGTGATCCGCGCCGAACGCGGACTCGCGGCGCGCCGAGACCCCGACGCGGTGACGTGCGGGCTCGAGCCCGGTGAACAAGGTGCCGTACGCGGGCAACGTCCACGGCGACGTCGATATCGCGCGCTCGAACATGGTCCCGCGCGCCACGAGTGCGTCGAGGTTGGGCGACGTCGCGCGCGCGTAGCCGTGGAAACCCAAGTGGTCGGCTCGCAACGTATCGATCGAGATCACGAGCACGTTCCGCCGGTCCGGCTGCACGGCGACCACGCGCGGAACCGCATGCAGCGGGCGCGCGTCGGCGGGCCTCGGCGCGTCGCCCACCCAGCGCACGACGGCGACGAGCTCGGCCTTTTCGCCCGGGGCGATGCGGATCTGCGCGTTCACGTGCCGCCAGGACTGGGCCGCTTCCTCGAGGTCCGACTCGCCCGCGGCGAGGAGTTCGTCGCGACCCCGCGCGCGCAAGCGCAGCTCGTGCGCGACGCGTCCGAGCGGGCCCGCGCCCAGTCGGACCTCCACCGCGAAGGCGCCCGAGACCTCGAGCAGGCCGCTCGCCGTGATCGGGAAGGACAGCGCTTCACCGAACGTCCCGCGCACTCCGTCGCGCGACTCCTGGACGATCGCGACGCGGTCCTCGTCCCACGGCGGTCGGGGCTCGAGATCCTTGCGCTGGAGCCTCCGCTCGCGGTCGATGTGCACCCGGAGGCGCTCGGCGGCGGGGGCCGGCCGCGCGTCCGGCCCGCAAGCGGCCAGCGACGCGAGCAGGATCAGCGCGAGCGGCCGGGTCCGCGCCGCGCTCGGCCGGGGAGGGGATGCCTCGTGCGGACCGTGATATCGGAGGCGATCCATCGCGCAATCGGAGGTGGCGATCGGTCTCCCCTGCGGAGGTCCGTTCGACAATCCAGGATGCCTCCCGTGTGCGCGACGCGCAACGGGGGAACGCAGGCCTTGTCAACTCTTTGCACACGCGGCGCGGCCTGATCGCGCGCCGCTCGCGGATCCTGCCGACCACGCGCCGCCACGAGGATCCGAGGGTGTGCAGGCTCGATCGCTTCTCGCGCGCTCAGTCGTTCGGTCCGCGGATCTCGAGCACGATCCCGGCGGGTAGCTCCAGGTCGGGCAGATCCCTCTCGAGGTCGCGCAAGAGCTTGCGCAGTTCGCGCCGGGCCCGCGCGTCGAGCGGCGCGTCGACCTCGATCACCGTTCGCGTCGCGCCGTCGCGCTCGATCGAGCGCACGGTGAGGTCGAGATCCGCGGACAGTTCGCGGCGCAGCACGTGGAGCACGGGGGCAGCGTCGTAGCCCGGGCGCAGCTCGATCTCGGCATGGACGCGCGGGTCGGTCCGCGGCTCGGAGTTCGACGGGTCCTCGTCCGGGGGAAGATCGCCTTCGTAGCGCAGTTCCAGGCGCTCGAACGGTCCGTTGCGCGCGAACTCGGCCGGCACGTTGACCAGCACGACAGCGAGCGTGGCGATGGCTCCGAGGCCCGCGATCGCGAGCAGCGCGCAGCCGATCGCGCAGCCCGCCGGTCCGTTGATGCGCGAGCGGCCGGGGTCGGCGACGCCGCGAGTCGCGAACCACACAGCGAACGCGAGGATCGCGCACAGGAGCAGGAAGGCGAGGACGGCGAAACCGAAGATGGGCATGCGTGTGACGGCGATCATGGGGACGTTCCTCGAGCGGGGGAGAGCGCCGCTACGTCCCCCGGGCAGCGTCATTCTGGCTCGGATCGCTGCGCGCCCTCGGAGTCGGGGCCCGGAGTCCGTAGAGTATTCGCCCTCGAAGCCCGGCGTCGAGCGCGCCGGGCTCGAGAGAACACCTCATGGAACGCCTCTCCAGCTACGTCCTCGGCCGCTGGCATCCCGCCGCCGGCGAACTCCAGCTCCTCGTCGATCCGACCTCGGAAGCGCCTCTGGCGCAGGCCGGTTCGGGCGGCATCGACTTCCGCGCGGTGCTCGCGTACGCGCGCGAACGCGGCGGGCCGGCGTTGCGCAAGATGACGTTCGCCGAGCGCGGCAAGCTCCTCGCCGCGATCGCCGGCGCGATCCACGAGAAGCGCGACGAGCTCATCGAGGTCTCGATCCAGAGCGGCGGCACGACGCGCGGCGACGCGAAGTTCGACATCGACGGCGCGATCGGGACGCTGACGTACTACGCCGGTCTGGCCGAGAAACTCGGCGCGCAGACCTACCTGCTCGACGGTGCCGGCGTGCAGCTCGGACGCACGCCGCGCTTCTCGGGACAGCACGTGCTCGTCCCGCGCCAGGGCGTCGCCGTGCACGTGAACGCGTTCAACTTCCCGGCCTGGGGGATGATGGAAAAGGCCGCCTGCGCGCTGCTCGCCGGCGTCCCCGCCGTCGAGAAGCCGGGCACGCCCACGGCGCTGCTCGCGTGGCGCATCGCGCAGATCGTCGCCCTGAAAGCCGGCCTCCCGGAGGGCGCGTACCAGGTCGTCGTCGGTTCGCTGGGCGACGCGCTCGATCACATGGGGCCGCAGGACGTGCTGGCGTTCACCGGCAGTTCCACGACGGGCGCGAAGTTGCGCGGACATCCGAACGTCGTGCGCCACAACGTGCGCATCAACGTCGAGGCCGACTCGCTGAACGCGGCCGTGCTCGCGCCCGACGTCGACCCGAGTTCGGAGACGTTCGGTCTGTTCCTGAACAACGTCGTGCTCGACATGACGCAAAAAACCGGACAGAAGTGCACGGCGGTGCGGCGCATCCTCGTGCCGAGCGACAAGATCGCGCTCGTGCGCGACGAGCTCGTGGCCGCGCTCGCGCGCATCGTCGTCGGCGATCCGGCCGACAAGGCGACGCGCATGGGGCCGCTGGCCTCGAAGTCGCAGCTCGACGAGGTGCGCGCCGGCATCGAGCGCCTGGCGAAGTCCGGCACGATCGCCTGCGGCGGTTCGAAGCCGATCCGCGAGAAGGGCTACTTCGTCGCGCCGACGTTGATCGTCGCGGACGACGGCCGCCATCCGTCCTTCCACGCCGAGGAAGTGTTCGGTCCGGTCGCCGTGCTGCTCCCGTACTCGGGCGATGCGCTCGAAGCAGCCGCCATCGTCAACCTGGGCGGCGGCGGGCTCGTGTGCAGCGCCTACTCGAACGACGGAGCCTGGAACCAGGCCTTCGCGCTAGAAGCCGCGCCGTGGCACGGACGCGTGTGGCTCGCCTGCGACAAGCTCGCCGACCAGGCGCTCCCCCCCGGCATGGTGCTACCGCAGATGGTGCACGGCGGCCCGGGCCGAGCCGGCGGCGGCGAGGAACTGGGCGCCGAGCGCGGGCTCGCGTTCTACCAGCAGCGCACGGCGCTGCAGGGTTTCCAGGGTCATCTCCAGGCGTACGGAGTCAGGTGAATTCGTGCAGGGTTCGCCCGACGGCGACGCGCGGTAGCGCGTCGCCGTCGGGCGAACCCTGCACGAATTCACCTGACTCCGTACGCGTTCCCGACCTCGCGTGCGTCCCACCACGCGAGCCAACGTTTTGCGTCGAGTGGCATCTCGACGCCGCTGATCCGTCGCATCGCGCGGCACAGCGCGCGGCGCTGGTCCGCGACGCTGACGATCGAAGTCCCGCCCACGCGCACGTCGAGCACGGACCCGTCCGCGACCACATCGACGATCGGGTCGGCGATCGACGCCCCCTGCGCGATCTCGGGATGGAAGTCCTTCACGTACGCGACCTGATTCGTGATCGAGATGTGCGCGCGCGTGCCGCCCGGATGGCCGCCCGATTGCAGTGCCGCGAGCCGCGCCGCGAGCGCGGGCAGTGCCGCCGCGTGGCCGATCTCGCCCAGCGCTGCCGCCGCGCTCGTGCGCAAGCGCGCGTCCTCGAGCGCGAGCGCTGCCGCGACGCGCAACGCGAGCGTCTCGTCGCGCGTGTCGCGCAGCGCGCGCGCGGCTTCGACGCGTACCAGCTCGGACGGGTCGACGACCGCGCGACGCACGAGCGCGTCCGCTTGCGCGTGCGGATCGATGCGTCGCAACGCGAAAGCCGCGAACGCGCGCACGCTCGAAGTCGGTGACGCGAGCCCGCGCGCGAGCTCCTTCAGCGCGGCCTCACGCGGTGCGGCCGCGAGCCGCACGGCCGCCAGCTCGCGGTGCGCCGGCTTCGCGCGCGCGCCGAACAGTACGAGTCGCGTCTCGTTCGAGCGGTCCGCCGCGGCCTTCAGCGACAGCGCGATCGGCGCCCGCGCGACGAACGCGCGCGCCGCGGCTTGGTCCGGATCGCGGGTCAGCACCGCGTCGATCTCGGCCAGGCTCTCGTCCAGGAAGCCCTCGGCGAAGGCGGCGTGCGCGACCTCGACGCGCGCCGGATCGCCGGGCGCGCTCGACTTCTGGAGCTCGGCGAGGCGCTGCTCGACCGCGCGCTGCGGCGTCGCGCGCAACACGTCGCCGACCGGGATCCGGATCCACTCCCCGCCGCGGTGGACCGCGTAGCCGCCCTCTTCCACGCGCACTTGCGCACGCAGGACGCGGCCGTCGGCGAGGTGGAGGACGAGGCGGCGATCCGGACCGTGAGGGTTCTCGCCCGAGACGAGGCCGATGGCGAGCAGGCAGGCAGCGAGGCTCATGGGGGATCCTCCAGGCACGTCCCATTCCAACATGCACCGTCGTGCGGCGGACAGAGCTCGAGCCGCAGCGGTCCCTCGGCGCCGGTCGAGCGCCAGGGGATTCCGCGCCGTTCGATCTCGCCTGCGACCGGCGGGCGAGCCGGCCCGCTGACCCACATCTCGCGCGGCCGCAAGGCGTCGAGGAGCAGGCCCACGCGCTCGATCTCGGAACCGTGGTGCGGCGCCAGGAACAGGCGCACCGGCGCGCTCGGCGGCAGCGAGTCGAGCCAGGCGCGCAGGCCCTCGGCCTCCGCGTCGCCGGCCAGCAGTAAGACCGCGCCAAACCACACGACCCGCAACGTCCGCGAGCCTTCGTTACCCGCGACGTCCAGGCCGCGCTCGAGCCAGGCCTCGACTCCCGGACACGACCCTTGCAGAGCGGGCAGCGAAATTCGACCCGCGGGCGTGTCCAGCCGCGGGACCGTGTGCGGCAGCCGCTCACTCACGTGTGCGGGAAGCGCACCGGCGTAGGCCGCGACGTCGAAGCGCGAGACGAGCCAAGGGAGCGCGCCGTCGTGGTCGCGGTCGGGATGGCTCAGCACGACGCCGATGCGCCCCGCGTCGAACGCGCGCAGCGCCGGGCCGAGGGCGGCGCGCGCGACCTCGGCGCGGTCGCGCGAACCGGCGTCGAAGATCCACGTGCCGAGCCCGGGCGCGCGCACGATGCAACACGTGCCATGACCCACGTCGAGCGCGTGGACTTCGAGCGTGCGCGGCGCCGTCGTCCAGGGCACGAGCAAGAGCGCGAACACGAGCGCGGCCGCGCGCGCGCAAGCGGGGCGTCCTGCGCTCGAACGTGTGACCAGCGCCGTGAACGCCAGCGCCACGGCCGCGAAGACGAGTCCGAAGGGCCGCGGCGGCATCGCGTCGGGCGTGCCCGGCAAGGCGTCGAAGGCACGCAAAGCGCCGAGGATCGCCTGCGCGGGCAGCACGAGGACGAAGTCGGGGACGAGCTCTGGCGTGATCGCCGCGATCCATCCGGCGAAGAGGAGCAGCGCCGCGGGCAGTGCGATCGCGAGCGTCGCGAAGACGCCGAGCGGCGCCCATTCGCCGAGCCTCCACCACACGAAGGGCAACGTCGCGCCGACCGCGGCGATCGAGGCCGCGATCGCGCTCGTGACTCCGACCTGCAACCGCACGCGGCACGCGCGCACGAAGGGCGAACGCGGTCGGCCGAGCGCGTCCACCGCGCTCGGAAGAGGGAGCTGCAGCAGGCGCCGGAGCGGCGCGGTCCCGATCACGAGCCCGAGCGTCGCCGCGTACGAGAGCTGCACCGAGAGCTCGGCCCCCGCGCGCGGGTTCAGCGCGCACTCGACGAGCAATGCCAAGGACCACAGCGCCAGCCCGTCCGCGCGCCGCGCGAGGCGCACGAGCCGCGAACCGCGCGACGAATCGACCCGCGCCAGGGCGCGCGCACGCACGAGCGGCGCCGCGCGCGCCAGCACGAACGCGAGCGCCGCGCGCGCGACGGGCGGCCCCGACCCGGCGATCGGCACGTACACGGCCAGCGCGAGCGCGCGTGCCGCTTCGCGCGCCCAGCGTGCTCGCCGTGCTCCCAAGCCGCGCGCCAAGAAGCCCACGCAGGCCACGAACGGCACGAGGAGCACGCTGGCGACGAGGACGACCTGCACGCCGCTGACGGCCAGCGCGTGGAACGTGCCCGTGCGCACGAAGAGGTCCGGCAGCGTCGGATCCAGGCCGCCCAGGTCGCCCAGGACGAGCGCCGCGGCGATCCCGCTCGCTTCGCGGTCCTCGATGCGTTCGAGGCGTGCGCGCAAGGCCGCGCGCCAGCGCTCGATCGGGCGCGCGAGCACGCTCCCGACGTCGGTCGGCGGTGGTCGCAGGCGCACGATCTCGTCCGGGAGCAGAGCGACACGCGGCGCATCCCAGCGCGGACGCGGCGGCGCGACGGGTCCGCGCGCGCGCTCGGCCGCCAGCGCGCCGCCTTGGATCACGATCTCCTCGCCCGCGTCCACGAGGCCCTCGTCGATCTCGATGTCGAGCCGTCCGGGCGCGAGCGTGCCGCGCACGGACCCGTCGAGAGCGCGCCGCGGCTCGAACCGTCCGCGGTTCTCGGCCGGCGCGAGGGCTTCGTCGCGCGCGCGCTGCCCGCCCAGCGCGAGGAGGAGCACGCAAGCGACGATCGCGCGGGCGCGGACATCGCCGAACGCCGCGGCGACCGCGGCTCCGAGTCCGGCCAGCACGGCCCAGCGCCAGGCCGCGGGCTGGACCTCCGGCACCTCGGACCCGATCCAACTGCCGATGGCCAAGGCCAGGACGGCGGCCAGCAACGGGCGGCGGAACAACCGCTCGGTCGGGGACGGAGTCGAACACGGGGCGGGCGGACGGGTCTCCACTTCCCGGTGACGCGCGGCGCGGCCGCCGGTCGCAGGAAACCTCGGGACTTTCCCGCGCGGCCTCGCGAGCGCATCCTCTGCGCGCCCCGCGCATGTCCGACGCCATCCTGTTCCCCGGCAGCTTCGACCCCGTCACGCTCGGGCACCTCGACCTCGTCGAGCGCTCGCTCCGCTTGAGCAGCCGCGTGGTCGTCGGGGTCGCGATCCACTCCGACAAGAAGACGCTGTTCACGGTCGAGGAACGCACCGCGTTGATCGAGCGCGCGACCGCGCACCTCGACGGCGTCGAGATCGTGCGCATCGACGGGCTCGTCGTGGACGCGGCGCGCCGATTGGACATCCGCGTGCTGGTGCGCGGCGTGCGCGGCGGCGCGGACTTCGACTTCGAGGTCGCGATGGGGCGGATGAACGCCGAGCTCTCCCCCGGGCTCGAGACGATCCTCCTGGCGCCCGCGCCGCGCTTCGCCCACATTTCGAGCACGCTCGTGCGCCAGATCGCCATCGCGGGCGGCGACGCGAGCCCGTTCGTGCCTCCGGCGGTCGCCGAGGCGCTCCAGAAGTTTCGGAAGCAGCACCCATGACGCGCCAGAAGATCTCGACGCCGCACGCGCCTGCCGCGATCGGTCCCTACAGCCAGGCGATCGTCGCCGGTGGTTTCGTGCACTGCTCGGGCCAGATCGCGCTGCACCCCGAGAGGGCTGAGCTCGTCGGCCAGGACGTGACCGAGCAGGCCGAGCGCGTCCTCGAGAACTTGAAGGGCGTGCTCGCCGCGGCCGGCAGCGACTTCTCGAAGGTCGTGAAATGCACGGTTTTCTTGGTGAAGATGAGCGATTTCGCGGCCGTGAACGCCGTGTACGGCCGCTACTTCACGAGCGACGCGCCGCCCGCGCGCTCGACGGTCGCGGTGGCCGAGCTGCCGCGCGGAGCGCTGGTCGAGATCGATTGCGTGGCGCTCGTCGGATGAAGCGCGCGTGAGCGACGGGCCCGCACTGCGCGTGGATCCCGCGGCCGGCGCGCCGACTCCGCGCGGGAAGGTGGCCTGGTGGATCGCGCTCGCCGTCGTCGCGCTCCTCGCGGGCTGGCTGCGGATGCACGACATCCGCTCGTTCCGCATCGGGCCCGACGACGGGTCGTACTTGCACTCGGCGCGCGTGCACGAGCTCGTGCGCGGCGGCGATCCGGTCCAGTGGGTGCGCGACGACATCGCCTGGGCGCGCGAGCTCGCCCGGCTCTACGACCAGCCCAAGGAGACGTACCAGCACAGCTACTTGCACCAGCTGACGGCGCGCTGGCTGTACCGCATGGGCGCGGAAGCGGTCGCGTCGCTCCGGTACTCGAGCGCGCTCCTCGGGACGCTCACCGTCCTCATCGTCGCGTGGTTCGCGCGGCGCTTGCTGCCCGACCGGCGCTGGCTCGCCGTGCTCGCGGCGGCGTCCGTCGCCGTGTCGCCGCTGCACGCGTTCCTGTCGCGCACCGGCTGGGGCCAGGCGGGCTTCACCTGCTGGTACCTCGCGTTCCTCGTCTGCGCGCACCGCGCGTTGATCGCGCGCCCCGAACCGAGCGCTCGCGCGCTGCGCCTCGCGGCGCTCGGGATGATCGCGACGTCGGTGCTCGCGTACGGCTGGCACGAGGGCGTCGTGCCCTACGTCGCCGGGACGGCGCTCGTCGCGCTCGCCGCGCCTTGGATCCGAGGCGAGCGCTGGAGCGCGCGCGCCGTCCTCACGTCGCGCCGCACGTGGACTTACCTGGCCGGAGCGTCCGTCGTCGGCGCGTTCACGGTCGCGCTCTTCTTCAGCGATTTCGCGCGCGAATACTGGCTGACCGCGCAAGGCCGCGCGCCGAAGGACATGCCCTGGCTCGAGATCAAGGGGCGCACGCTCGCGAACATCTTCGTCGAGCAGCGCCTCGACCTCATGCTGACGTGGCCCACGATCCTGCTCGCGCTGCTCGGCGCCGCGTGGCTGCGACGCACGAATCGCAGCGCTTTCCGCTGGCTCTCCGCGAACGCGATCGCCGCGCCGCTCCTGCTCTTCCTCGCGTTCGGCGACGCGTTCCTCGTGCGCGCGTACCTGCCGAGCCTCGTCCTCCTGCTCGTGCTGTCCGCATGCGGCGTCGTGTGGCTCACCGAGCGCTTCGGCCACGCCGCGGGAGCCCTCGTCGGATCGGGAGTGCTCGCGCTGATCGCGGCGACGACGTGGCAGACTTTGTTCGGCGCGCACCTCGGGCCGGTGTTCGTCCAGAAGCTCTACGACCAGACCAATCAGCTCGACCACCGCCACGTGGACGAGCCGCTGTACGACCTGCTCGTGCGCGAGCGCCAGCCGAGCGAGCTCGTCGGCGTGTTCGCCGACAAGGCCTGCATCTACAAGTTGCAGGACCGCGGGATCACAGCTCGGGAGGACTACATGGAAGGTCGTCCGATCGAGACGTGGCCCGTGTGGATCGTCGGCGTGGTGGCCGAGTTCGAGAAGTCGCGCTTCTTCGAAAAGCACGGCGGGCCGTACGTGCTGCGCGCGAAGGACGCGGTCGGGAGGCACGCGCTGTATCAGCGCGTGACGCGCTGAGTTCCGGGGGAGGGAGCCGCGCCGCCGGCTCGGAACGGTGCGCTCGGGATGCGCCGCGGTTCGCGGAACACGCGCTCGAGGCTCGCGGACCTCGGCGCCTTCCGGCATCGTGAACGGCTCATGCGCACCCTCCTCCTCGCCTACGCCGCCTCGGGGGCGATCAGCCTCGGTTACCAGGTGGTTTGGCTGCGCCACTTCGTCGATCGCTTCGGGTCGAGCACGTTCACGTTCGTCCTGGTGATCTCGTGCTTCATCGTCGGGCTCGGCGCGGGCGCGCTCGCCAGCCGACGCCTCGCGGACTCGCTGCAGAAGCGGTTGCGCGGAGCGGACGAACTCGTCCTCTACGGCTGGCTCGAGCTCTTGATCCCGGCGTGCGTCGCGTTCTTGTTCCTCGAGCGGCTCGTTCCGGCGGACGTGGTCGGGAGCTTTCCCTACGCGCTCTCGGACGGCATCTACGAGCCGACCCTGGCACTGCATCTCGCGCGCGTGCCGCTCGCCGTCGCGAGCGTGTTCGTGCCCTGCTTCTTCATGGGCGCGACGTATCCGCTCTTGTGCCGCGCCTTCGCGGATCAGGCGGGATTTCCGGCGCGGCTCTACGCCTGGAACACGCTCGGCGCCTGCACGGGAGTCCTCGCTTCCGAGATGTTGCTCCTGCGGTTCCTGGGCACGCACACGACGCTGTGGGTCCTGCTCGTGGCGAACCTCGTGCTGGGCGCGTACTTCGTCGTGCGCGGAAGCGCGCTGCTCGAGCGCGCGCGTCGTGAGCCGCGGCCGCGCGCCGCAGCGCCCGTCGCCGAACCGAAGTCTGCCGCGAGCGCGATCGCGCCGACGCTCTCGTTGGGCGTCTTGGTCGCGGGATCGATCGTGTCGGGCTTCCTCAGCGGAGCGCTCGAGGCGGACGCGTTCCGGCGCGTCCACTTCATCCAGATCAGCAACAGCGCGGCCATGGCGTTCGTCTCGTTCTGGGCGATCGCGGCCATCTTCCTGGCGAGCACGCTCGTGCACCGCCGACCCGGGTGGCGTCTCGGGCACATGAAGATCGCGCTGTTCGTGGGCCTGGCGCTGCATCTCTTGCTGGCGAACGTGCTGCTCCTGCCGCTGCAGGAGAAGGTCGTCGAGCTCGCATCGGGCGCGGCCGGGCGCTTCGCGTTCGATCCGGACGGCATCGCGCAGAACCTGGGCCTCGTGTTCGCGGCGACCGGGTGGCTCGTGTTCGCGCCGTACTTCTGCACCGCGCTCCTCCTGCCCTACCTGTGCAACGTCGCGCAAGCACAGGGGCGGCACCTGGGCGTCCTCTACGGGCTCAACATGCTGGCGTTCCTGCTCGGCATGGTCGTGTACTCGTGGGTCGCGCCGCTCGTGAACTTCTTCTACGCGTTCAAGCTGTGCGCGGCGGCATTCTTCGTGCTGGCGCTTTTCGTGGCGTCGATGAAGGCGTCCGAGCGATTGCGTGCCTGGCGCGTGGGCTTCGTCAGCGTGGGGCTCGCGGCCGCGGCGTGGCTGACCCCCGCTCACTTCGATCACGACTACTTTTCCCCGCAGAACCCGCTGGCAGGCGCCCAGATCCGCGCTCTGCG
>Ga0105044_10013167_pt1 | contig 11235 bp, 8 predicted proteins | sample MAT01_FD_78092 | JGI IMG/M metagenome (GOLD analysis project Ga0105044, IMG submission 78092) | Freshwater microbial communities from Lake Fryxell liftoff mats and glacier meltwater in Antarctica - MAT-01 | ecosystem: Environmental > Aquatic > Freshwater > Ice > Liftoff microbial mat | place... | reverse complement strand
TGCCGGGCCGGTGGAACGTGCCTAGCTACGATTCATGAATATGGTCCTGGTTGCCCTCGTCGCGCTCGCCATGCTGGCCACGGTTAGCGTGCTGTTTGCCGGCCTGCTGGGGATGGCGCGCAGCCCCGGCGACGGCGCGCGGTCGAACCGGCTCATGCGCTATCGCATCGGCTTCCAGTTCCTTGCCCTGGTGCTGTTCGGACTGCTGATGCTGGTGACGCGAGCCTAGCGCCGGGGCGACGTTTGACAGCGCAGTGAGCCCGCTTCTATATCCGGCCGGTCAATTTCGCGGGTGCGAACGCGCCGCCGGACAGCTTGCCAGCCGGTCGGCGCGGACGGACCGCATAGCCAGGAAACGGCACGTCAGCCCATGAAAATCCTCGTCCCCGTCAAGCGCGTGGTCGACTACAACGTCAAGGTACGGGTGAAATCCGATGGCACCGGCGTGGAAACCGCCGGCGTGAAGATGTCGATGAATCCCTTCGACGAGATCGCCATCGAGGAGGCGGTCCGCCTGAAGGAAAAGGGCCTGGCCAGCGAGATCATCGCGGTCTCCCTCGGCCTCGCCGCCTGCCAGGAGACGATCCGCACCGCGCTGGCCATGGGCGCCGACCGCGGCATCCTGGTGGAAACCGACGTCGATCTGCAGCCGCTGGCGGTGGCCAAGATGCTGAAGGCCATCGCCGACAAGGAACAACCCAAGCTGGTGATCCTGGGCAAGCAGGCGATCGACGACGACATGAGCGCCACCGGCCCGATGCTCGCCGCCCTGCTGGGCTGGCCCCAGGGCACCTTCGCCAGCAAGGTGACAATCGAGGGCGACAGCATAACCGTGGTGCGCGAGGTCGATGGCGGGCTTGAGACCGTGGTAATCAGCTTGCCGGCCATCATCACCACCGATCTGCGCCTGAACGAGCCGCGCTACGCCTCGCTGCCGAACATCATGAAGGCGCGCAAGAAGCCGATCGACGTGATGAAGCCCGCCGACCTGGGCGTGGACCCGGCACCGCGGCTGATCGTGGTGAAGGTCGAGGAGCCGGCGAAGCGCCAGGCCGGCCGCAAGGTCGCCTCGGTGGCCGAACTGGTGGACAAGCTGCGCAACGAAGCCAAGGTGATTTGACCATGACCGCACTCGTTCTGATCGACCACGAAGGCGGCGCGCTCAAGCAGCCCTCGCGTTCCGCCGTCGCCGCCGCCATCAAGCTGGGCGAAGTCCATGTGCTGATCGCCGGCTCCGGCGTGCAGGCCGCCGCCGATGCCGCCGCCAAGCTGCCCGGCGTCAGCAAGGTGATCCTGGCCGACGCACCCGCCTATGCCAACGCACTGGCCGAGCCGCTGGCCGCATTGCTGATCGCGCTCGCCCCCGGCTACTCGCACCTGATGGCCGCAACCACGGCGAACGGCAAGAACGTGATGCCGCGCGTGGCCGCCCTGCTCGACAGCCAGCCGATCAGCGATATCGCCGACGTGATCGACGCCGACACCTTCGTGCGCCCGATCTATGCCGGCAACGCCATGGCGACGGTGAAAAGCAGCGACGCCAAGAAGGTGATCACGGTGCGCGCCGCCAGCTTCGACCCGGTGGCCAACGAGGGCGGCCATGCCACCATCGAGGCCGCACCGGCGGTGGACGTGCCGACCAGCTCGCGCTGGGTTTCGGCCGAACTGTCCAAAAGCGAGCGGCCGGAACTGACCGCGGCACGCGTGGTGGTGTCGGGCGGGCGCGGCATGCAGAACGGCGACAACTTCAAGCTGCTCGACCCGATCGCCGACAAGCTGGGTGCGGCGGTGGGTGCCAGCCGCGCCGCCGTCGATGCCGGCTTCGTGCCGAACGACTACCAGGTGGGGCAAACCGGCAAGATCGTGGCGCCGGAGCTGTACATCGCCATCGGTATCTCGGGCGCGATCCAGCATCTGGCCGGCATGAAGGACAGCAAGGTGATCGTGGCGATCAACAAGGACGAGGAGGCGCCAATCTTCCAGGTGGCCGATTACGGCCTGGTCGCCGACCTGTTCGTCGCCCTGCCGGAGCTGGCGGCGGAGCTGGAGCGCGGCTGATGAACATCCAGGCGCTGGCTGCCACGGCCGACCGCATGGCAGCCAGCGCCGAGGCGCCGGCCATCGGCCGCGTGGGGGTGATCGGCGCCGGGCAGATGGGCAACGGCATCGCCCATGTCTGCGCGCTCGCCGGCCTGCCGGTGGTGCTGCTGGATGTGAAGGCCGAAGCGCTTGAGAAAGCGATGGCGGTGATGCTCCGCAACCTCGACCGCCAGGTGAACCGCACGCTGATCTCCGAGCTCGACAAGCTGGAGGCGCTGGCGCGCATCACCACCAGCACCGATTATGCCGCGTTCGGCGCGTGCGACCTGGTGATCGAGGCGGCGACGGAAAAAGAGGATGTGAAGCGGGCGATCTACAAGGTTCTGGTGCCGCATCTGAAGCCGTCGGCGATAGTGGCGAGCAACACGTCGTCCATTTCAATTACGCGACTGGGTGCGAGCACCGACCGCGCCGAAAAATTCATCGGCATGCACTTCATGAACCCGGTGCCGGTGATGAAGCTGGTGGAGGTGATCCGCGGCATCGCCACCGACGAACCGACCTTCCAGGCGATCCAGGCGCTGGCGCGCACGCTGAACAAAACGACCGCGGTGTCGGAGGATTTCCCGGCCTTCATCGTGAACCGCATCCTGGTGCCGATGATCAACGAGGCGGTGTACGCGCTCTACGAAGGCGTCGGCTCGATCGTGGCGATCGACACGGCGATGAAGCTTGGCGCCAACCACCCGATGGGGCCGCTGGAACTGGCGGATTTCATCGGCCTCGACACCTGCCTGTCGATCATGCAGGTGCTGTATGAGGGGCTGTCGGACAGCAAGTACCGGCCCTGCCCGCTGCTGGTGAAGTATGTCGAGGCAGGCTGGCTGGGGCGCAAATCCGGCCGTGGCTTCTACGACTACAGCCAAAATCCGCCCCGCCCTACGCGCTAAACGACAAGGCGCTGCCATGACCCGCCCCGTGCTGATCGGCATTGGCGGGAACGTCGTGAGCGCGCTGGTGGAACAGTTGGGCGCGGTGCCAGGCCTGGCCGAAAAGGTCGAACTGCATCTATCGCCGGAAATGGCCGGCGGGCGGCCACGCGCGTCGGCCGAGGTGCTGGCGCGCGCCGTGGTGGTGCTCGACGAGGCGGGCGCGATGGACGCGGGCGAGCGCGCCGCACTGCCGGCCGGCGCTGCCGTGATCACCCTGCCGCGCATGGAATTCGCCAGCCTGTGGCCGTTGATGACCGAGCATCCGGCGCGCGCCGGGCTGCCCGCGGTCGCAGCACCGTTCGGCGACCGGATCGCACTGCTGGCGCTGCGTGCGCCGGGCGATCGGCGGGCCGCCTACGATGCTGTAGCACTTGGTGGGCTTGTGCAGTTCGACCGGATGCATGGTTTCGAGGCGCGGGAGATGTTCCAGCGCGAGGCCGGGTGCGACATCCGCATCGCCGCCATGGTGCTGGCGCGCTTCCGGCGGGAGCGCTTGTTCCACAGCGCGCGGCATCCCGCGGCCCCGCTACTCGCCCACGTCATGGCGCAACTGCTCGGCCACCCCGCGGTGGCGGCGCTGGCAAATGGCACGTTCGACGCACAGCTGCTGGCGGTCACACCGGGGCTGGAAAGGGTTTTCGCCGACGCACAGGCGCCGGTGCATCCGGCAGTCGCGGCGCATTTCGGGCTGCAATGGTGGTCGCCTTCGCTGGCCTATCGCCAGGGCGAAGCCGAGCGCGATTTCTCCGGCTGGGTCGACTGGCACCTGCGCGACGCCGCCCCGACAGCCAATGCCGTGGCAGCGCAGGAGACGGTCATCCTGCACCAGGCGGCCGACGTGGTGCGCGTGGTGCCGTTCTTCGCCACCACCATCGACCCCGGCGTGGCGCGCCATGGCGCGGCATTGCTGAGCGAACACAGCGGGCGCTACACCGCCGCCGCGTGCCGGATGGCGCGGCTGGCCGAGGCGGTGGTGCTCGGCCATACCGCAACGCTGCGGCAACACGGCGCCTCCACGGCACGACGGATCGACACACCGTGCTTCCTGGGGTTCGGGCCGGGCTGGGCGGAGGATCCGCATGGCATGACCGGGCTATTGCCGCGGCTGGTCGCCTTCGCCCGGCTGCGACGCGGCGAGCCCGCGCTGGTGTTGTTGCTGCCCGATACACTGGCCCAGGCGCCCTGGCTGGACGAGATGCTGGCACTGCTTGGCATCGGCACCGCAACCGTGGTCTGGCTGGCCGACGCCCCGGCCACCTGCGCCGCGCTGGTAGTGATAACGGGGCTCGACGCCGAGGCGGTCTCACCAGCAACGCACGGCGCGGCACTGGCGCTGGCGGCGCTGGTGCCATTATCGCCGCCAGGGCCGGTGGCATTGCCGCGATTGCTCTATTTGCGCTCGGTCATCACGACCGGGCACCTGGTCAACGAGCCCGCAGTGGCCGCCACCCTCGCGGCGCACGGCTTCACCCTGGTCAATGCCGACCACACGCCGCTTGCCGCGCGCATCGCCCTGCTGCGCGGCGCGCGGGCGGTGGTGGCACCGCAAGGACCGGTGCTGGCGGAACTGGCCTTTTGCCCAGCGGGGGCGACGGTGCTGGAGCTGGTCGGCCCGGCCAACCCGGTGGCGCAATTCTGGTCGCTCGCCTCCTGTGCCGGGCTGCGCTACGGCTACCTGGTCGGCGACGCGGTGGGCACGCCAAAATGGGGCGGCGACTACACAGCGCCGGTGCCAATGCTGGCCCACGCCGCCGGGATGATGGCCGCGGAGTAGCCGTTCCGCCTGGCCCGCCCGGGGTGACGAGAGGGCAAAGCCCAGGCGGTGCCTTCCCTCAAAGGCCAACCACCAGACCGCTCGGAACCCCGGTCACCCGGCCGCGACGTGTAGCACTCCTGCAGCGCCCGCCATTCGGTTGAGTTCGGCGATATCGCCCGACAGGATCGCCTCCATCTTCGCCAATTCACCAGCCACGTTGACGAGCAATTCGCGCGACACCGCCGCGGCCTGTTGCGTCGGCTCGCGGTCAGAGATGGCAACCGTGTTGATCAGGTCGACAAGCGTGTCGTTCAGCCCAGCCGGGTTGCGCAACCCGTCGCGCGGCGACTGGCGGTACACATCCACCAGCACGCCCTCGATGGCCGCCAGCGCGGCACTGATGGCGCGGGCCTTGGCGGCCACGTCGCCGGCACCGAAATCCGCCAACTGCTTGCGCGTGCGGCGCAGCCGTCCGACCGCCTTGTTCAGCAGGTCGAGCGACTGCGTCAGCTCCATCACCAGGTCGAACTGCGCCCGATGCTGCGCCACGGTGGTGGACAGGCGCGGGTCCTTCACAATGGTGAAGCTCTGCGCCTGGCTGGCGCCACCGGCCGACAAATCGACTGTGTAGTTGCCGGGGATGGCCAGCGGCCCCGCCGTGTTGTCGGGGTCAGAGACCAGTGCCTGGGGCTTCGGCAGCGCGAAGCTGTTGTCCATCTTCGCCGGGCCGGGATAGCGCATGTCCCACACGTAGCGGTTCAGGCCGGGCGTCGTGGTCGGGCGCTTGCCCCCCGGCACCGCACTGTCGTCGCTGGCATAGCCGACGATCTCCGCACCCGCGGCGTCGCGGAAGGTCAGCTTCACCGGTCCGCCATGGTCAGCAGCCAGCCAGTACCAAACGATGGTGCCATAGGGCGGATTCTCGCCGATATCCAGGTGCTCGCGAATCTTCGTGCCCTCGGGGGTCTCGTAGTGCACGATGGCCCCGCCGATGCCGAACACCAGCTGGAACGACACCGGCCCCTTGGCCCCGCCCAGCGCGCCATGGTGCATGCGCGTGCGCACCGTCGGGCGCGGCGGCAACAACGCCGCGGCGCTGCCGGCAGCCGGCAAGGCGCGCAGGCTGGTCAGGTCATCCAGGATCCAGAAGGCCCGGCCATGGGTGCCGGCCACCAGGTCGCTGTCCTTGATCTTGAGGTCGTACACCGGCACCACCGGCAATCCCCCCGGCAGGCGCGCCCAGGTGGCACCGTCGTCCAGCGTGAAGAAAACCCCGGTCTCGGTGCCGACGAACAGCAGGCCCTTGCGCACCGGATCGGCGCGCACCACGCGGGTGATCTCGCCATCGGGGAAATTGCCGTTGATCGACGCCCAGTTCCGCCCGCCATCGCTGGAGCGATACAAATACGGCTTGTAGTCCGACAGCTTGTAGCGCGTGGCCGCCACATACACCGTATCGGCATCATGCGGCGACGGCTCGACGCAGCCGACATAGGCCAGTTCCGGCAGGCTTGGCGGCGTCACGTTCGACCAGGTGTTGGCCCCGGCGCGCATCACATGCACCAGCCCGTCATCCGTCGACGCCCAGACCTCGCCCTTGCGGTGCGGGCTTTCCACCACGCTGGCGGTGGTGGCGTGCACCTCGGCACCCGCACTTTCCCGCGTGATGTCGCCGCCGGAATGGCCCTGCCGCGCCTTGTCGTTCAACGACAGGTCGGGTGAGATCGGGTCCCAGGACTGGCCCTCGTTGGTCGAGCGAAACACCACGTTGCCGCCGGCATAGAGCATGTTCGGATCGTGCGGCGAAAAGGCGATCGGGAAGGTCCAGGCGAAGCGGTACTTCAGGTCGCGCGGCGCCACGCCGGTCGATTCCTCCGGCCACACATTCACCAGCGAAATCTGGTCGGTCTTGTAGTCATAGCGCTGCAACGCGCCCGCACCACCCGGGCTCGACCCGACCGCGCCGCAGAACACCACGTCGTTGTCGTCGGGCTTCACCGCAATGAAGCCGCTTTCGCCGGTGCCGGGATAGGTGCAGTCACCCAGCGAGATGGCGCCCCACACCGCCATGTTCGGCACCGCGATCGAGGTGTTGTCCTGCTGCGTGCCATACACGCGGTACGGAAACCGCGTGTCGGTGTCGATGCGATAGAACTGGCCGGTCGGCTGGTTATAGATCGTCGACCAGGTGTAGCCGCCGTTGAACGACACCTGGGCACCGCCATCGTTGCCCTCGATCATGCGCCGGCTGTCGTGCGGGTCGATCCACAGATCGTGGTTATCGCCGTGCGAGGTGTTGATCTCGGTGAAGGCCGTGCCGCCATCGGTGGATTTCCACACCGCGAGGTTGGTCACATACACCGTGTCGCCGTGGCTCGGGTCGGCGAACACATGCGTGTAGTACCACGGACGGTGCATCAGGTCGCGGCTGGCCTGCGTCTGCACCCAGGTGGCGCCGTGGTCGTCGGAGCGGTACAGACCGCATTTCTCGCCCTCCGCCTCCACCAGCGCCCACACCCGCCCGCTGCGCGCCGGCGAAACGGCCACGCCGATCTTGCCCAGCGGTCCCGTCGGCAGGCCCTGGTTGCGTGAAATCTCGGTCCAGGTGTCGCCGCCATCGGTGGTCTTGAACAGCCCACAGCCCGGCCCGCCCGAGGAGATGTTCCAGAAATTGCGCCGCGTCTGCCAGATAGTGGCGTAGATCACGCGCGGGTTGTTCGGGTCCATCGCCATATCCACCGCACCGCTGTCCTCGTTGCGGTACAGGATCTTCGCCCAGTTCTTGCCGCCATCGGTGGTGCGATACACGCCGCGCGCCGCGTTCGGCCCGAAGATGTCGCCCAGCGCAGCGATATAAACGATGTCGGGGTTGGTCGGATGGATCAGCACCCGGCCGATATGCTTGGTGTCCTTCAGGCCCATATTGGCCCACGTCCTGCCGGCATCGGTGCTCTTGTAGACGCCGTCGCCATAGGACACATCGAGCCGGATCGTCGTCTCGCCCATGCCAGCATAAACCACGTTGGAATCCGACCGCGCCACCGCGATGGCACCAACGGAAGCAGTGGCCAGGAACCCGTCGGACACGCAGCGCCAGTGGTTGCCGCCATCGCCGGTCTTCCAGATGCCACCGGCGCAGGCGCCAAAATAGAACGTCATCGGATTGTTGAAGTCACCCGCCACCGCCACCACCCGCCCGCCGCGCGACGGGCCGATGGAGCGCCACTTGAGGCCGGGCAGCGAAGCGGCGGGCGAGATGTCGTTCATTGCGTTTCTCCAGCGTGGCGCGATCGCCAAGACTGCGGCGGTTCCGCCCGGCTGGCAACGGGGGCATGGCTTGACCGGAAGGGATCGGCGGCGGAGGCTTCGCCCATGCCCAGCACTGCCCCCGCCTCTCCTCAACGCCTGTGGGCCGCACTGCTGGCAGCCACCCTGCTGAACCTGCCGCTCGGCTCGGTCTATTCCTTCAGCGTGTTCCTCCGCCCGATCGAACTGGAACTGGCGATCCCGCGCTCTGCCCTGTCGCTGGTGTTCGGCATGGCAACCGTGGGGTTCACCATCGGCTCGGTGGGTGCGGCCCTGCTGTTCCGCCTCGCCCCCGCCCCAGTGCTGATCTTCGCCAGCGCCATGACCGCAGCCACCGGCATCGCGCTGGCGGCCACGGCGGGCGGCATGACGCAGTTGCTATTTGGCTATGGCGTGGTGTTCGGCACCGGCGGGGGCGTCGCCTACATCGTGTTGCAGCAGGGCGTGAACATGCTGGTGCGGCAGCGGCGCGGGCTGATCAACGGCTACATCGTCAGCCTCTATCCGCTCGGCGCGATGATCGCCACGCCAGCCTTCCACTGGTGCAACGAAGCCTTCGGCTGGCGCACCACCCTCGCCGGCCTGGCCGCGGTGCTGCTGGCAGCGGGCGCGGCAGCGGCCCTCCTGGCGCATCACGGCGGAGCCCGGCTGGCGCCACCCTCCGGCAGCGCGCCGGTGCAGCCCGCCAAGCTGGGCCTGACATTTGCCAAACTATCAGGCACCTTCTTCCTCGCCGCCGCGGCCGGGCTGATGGTGCTGAGTCAGGCGCGCGAGATCATCGCCGCCTATGGCGGCGCGGCCGCCCTGGCGGTGGGCGCCACCACCGGCATCACCGGCGCGATCGCGCTGGCCCGGGTCAGCGGCGGCTGGCTGGTCGATCGCTTCGCGGTGCCGCACGTCATGTGCGCGGCCCATGCGCTGGCCCTATGCGGCGGGCTGCTGGTCACGCTGTTCCCCGCCCCGCTCACCGCCGTGCTGGGGCTGGGCATGGTCGGCATGGGCTACGGCTTCATCTCGGGTGCCACAGTCGGCGGCGTCGGCATCTACTGGCCACCCGCTGATTTCGGCCGCGTCGCCGGGCGCACCTACATCGCCTGGTGCCTGGCCGCCATCAGCCTGCCAGTGCTGGCCGGATACCTGTTCGACCTCACCCGCGGATACGGCGCCGCCATGATGATCGCCGGCTGCGGCAACCTGCTGGGCATGGCAACCGCGCTGACATTGCCGCGGCGGGGATGGCGGTGAAGGCAGGCAAGGCCAGGGGCTTTGCCCCTGGACCCCACCAGGGACCTGAGGTCCCTGGACCCTCATTCATGAAGCGCCTTCGGCTAGAGGGGTCTGGGGCCGCCGGCCCCAGCGGGTCCAGGGCAGAGCCCTACCCTTGCTTGCCCATGGGTCATCCCAAACAGTGATTGGTATAAATCACTATTCCGCAGCGTCGGCGAACTGCGCTTCGTGCAGCCCGCGATACACCCCGCCGCGGGCCAGCAATTCACCATGCGTGCCCTGCTCCGCAATGCCCCGTTCGGTCACCACCACAATGCGATCGGCATTGCGGATGGTCGCCAGGCGATGCGCGATCACCAGCGTCGTCCGCCCCTGCGCAAGCTCCGCCAACGACTGCTGGATCGCCAGCTCAGTGGCGGTATCAAGCGCGCTGGTCGCCTCATCCAGGATCAGGATCGGCGGGTTCTTGAGGAAAATCCGCGCAATCGCCAGGCGCTGCTTCTGCCCGCCCGACAGCTTCACCCCGCGCTCCCCCACCGGCGTATCCAGCCCCTGCGGCAGCGCGGCGATCACCTCGCCCAGCCGCGCACGCTGCGCCGCCTGCATGATATCGGCCTCGCTGGCGCCCAACCGTCCATAGGCGATGTTGTCGCGAATGGTGCCGGCGAAAAGGAACACATCCTGCTGCACAATGCCGATCTGCCGGCGCAAACTAGCCAGCGTCATGTCGCGAATATCGATGCCGTCTATCGTGATGCGCCCCTGCAACACCTCATAGAACCGCGGCAACAAGGCGCAGATCGTGGTCTTGCCGGCGCCCGACGGCCCCACCAGCGCCACCGTCTCACCCGCCGTCACCGCCAGGTCCAGCCCGCGCAAAACCGGCCGCGCGGCGTCATAGCCAAACGTCACCCCCTCATAGCGCACCGCCCCGCGCAGCGCCGTCACCTCGCGCGCGCCCGGCCGGTCGGCAATATCGGGCGTGGTGGCCAGCAGGTTCAAATAGCTGCGAAACCCCGCGATGCCCTTGGGATAGGTCTCGATCACCGCGCTGATCTTCTCCAGCGGCCGATAGAACACCGCAACCAGCAGCAAAAAGGCGACGAAATCGCCCACCGACATCTGCCCCTTCACAATCAGCCAGGCGCCGGCAAGCATCACCACCACCTGCACCGCGCGCATCGCCACGTAGTTCAGCGTGATGCCCGCCGCCATGGTGCGATAGGCATCCAGCTTCACCCGGCGATACTTGTCGTTATCCGCTGCGAACATCCGCCGCTCGTGGTCTTCGTTGGCGAAGGCCTGCACCACGCGAATGCCGCCCACAGCCTCCTCGATGCGCGCGTTGAAGGCATGCACGCGGCCGAACTGCGCCTGCCAGTTCGCCGTCATGCGCCCGCCATAACGCGCCACCACAAACGCCGCACACGGCACAATGGTCGCCGCGATCAACGCCAGTTGAAGGTTCACCACCGCCATCAGCGTGAACGCCCCGGCAAAGGTCAGCACCGCAATCAACAAATCCTCCGGCCCGTGATGGGCCACCTCGCCGATCTCCTCCAGGTCCTTGGTGATGCGCCCAACCAGATGCCCGGTCTTCTGGTTGTCATAGAACGACAGCGATAATTTCTGCAGATGGTCAAAAGCCCGGCGCCGCAACTCGGTCTCGATCGCAATGCCCAGCACATGGCCATAATACGTCACGATCGCCATCAGCCCGGAATTCAGCAGATACACCACGAACAACCCGGCCACCGCCACTGTGATGACGTATTAATCCTGCTGCGGCAGCAACTGGTCGATCACCGCGCGCACCGCCATCGGGAACATCAGCTCCAGCACGCCGGACAACGCAGCGCAGCCGAAATCGAGCGCCAGCAAGCGCCGGTGCGGGCGGTAATAGCGGAGGAACTG
>Ga0105044_10013165_pt1 | contig 11237 bp, 9 predicted proteins | sample MAT01_FD_78092 | JGI IMG/M metagenome (GOLD analysis project Ga0105044, IMG submission 78092) | Freshwater microbial communities from Lake Fryxell liftoff mats and glacier meltwater in Antarctica - MAT-01 | ecosystem: Environmental > Aquatic > Freshwater > Ice > Liftoff microbial mat | place... | reverse complement strand
CACCCAAGCGCGCAGAGCGGGCGGCCGCAAAAGCGGAGTGTCGTGGTCGATGTTGACGAAGCGGGCCGGCATCCTCCATCAACCCGCCAACCAAGCTGAACTTTGGAAGTCCGACAGGCGGCTAGGCGGCGATCTCGAAACCCCGCACCGCCAGCGGCGGAATGGGGAGGACGGTGACGCCTTTAATGTGGCTCTTGAGTTCGCTCTCGATGATGTCGTTGAGGAAAGCATGGACCTCGGCCGATTCGCCGCTGCATTGCAACTCCACGCGGCCGTCGGGGAGATTGCGGACCCAGCCGGTGACCTCGAAGCCGCGGGCGATCTGCTTCACCGTGAAGCGGAAGCCGACGCCCTGCACGCGGCCTTCGTAGAAAACCTGGCGCGCCATCATTCCGGCAGCGCGATGGAACGCAGGGCATCGGCGGCGGTTTCGGGCCAGACGGTGTTCAGCCAGCAGCCGGTGGCCAGTTCCACGCCGCCGCGGAAATAGAGCCGCGGGAGGATTTCGATGTGCCAGCGGAAGTCGCTCTCGATGGTCGTCCAGTGGTCGGGCCGCGAGGTCCGCGTGGGCGCGGTGAAGAGCATGAGATTGTAGGGCGCATGATTGAGTGCGCAGTTGAGTTTGCGCAGCGCCGTCTTGAGCGCGTCGGCGAGCTGGACGGTTTCCTGATCGGTCAGGCCGTGGAAATCGGCGCACTGGCGCTTTGGGTAGATGGCCAGCTCGAAGGGGGCGCGGGAGGCGTACGGGCAGAAGACGGTGAAGCCGTTGTTTTCATACACGAGCCGCGTGGCGGTGCGGACTTCCTCGCGGAGGATGTCGTCGAAGATCGAGCGCTTCTTTGTCTCGAAAAAGGCGCGCGCGACACCGAGCTTTCGCAGGAGCAGCGGCGGAACGACGGCCATCGCCACGAGCTGGCTGACGCTGTGCGCCACGCGCGCGCCGGCGGGGATGCCGACGTTTTTGACGATCGCAAACGAGCGCATCCGCGTGTCGCGCATGAGGTCGAGCATCCGCACTTTCCATGCGGTGATGATTTTCTCGATGTCCACGAGCGGCAGTTCCTCGAGCGCGGCGGAGCCGGGGTCTTCGATGATGACTTCGTGCGCGCCGACGCCGTCCATGCGGTCGTAAAAGCCGTCGCTGCGCCGGGTGGGGTCGCCCTCGACGCGGACGATGGGGGCGCGATTCGGCACGACGCGCACCTGCCAGGCTTCGCCCTGCGCCCGCGCGGTGTGGAGGGCGTGCGCGGCGAATTGCTCGTGACCGGCGGTGAAGGGGCTCGGGGATTTCGTCTCAGGCAGCACGGAGCCGAACGCGGGCGGAATCGGGCGCGATTCGGAAAAAATCGTCCACGCTTCGGTGAGGGGATCGAGGCGCATTTCGGTTCTGTCCATAAGCGTGGACGGAGGATTTACGGCTGCGGAGAAGCGCGCAAGCCGGGACTTGCGCGGCAGTCTATCCTTGCCGGGTGGAGCACGCGACCCGCCGAGGACACGGTGTGCGTGCGGCGTGCGAAGTCCTCCAGCGAGAGGCGGATCAACCCCGTTCTTTGCGGCGGGTCGCCGCAAAGAGCACGCGGGTCGCGTGCTCCACCCGGCCCATCAGAACTTCGCGCTCAGCGCGTCGGCCCACTCGGCGGTTGCAGCATCGATGAGGATGACCTCGTGCGCGTCCGTCTGGCGCAGGCGCACGACGCGGGGTGCGTCGGCTTCGTAGCTGCGCTCGGCGGTGCGCTGCGTTTTCGGCGCGTGGCGTTTTTCGAGGAGCTTCCGCTCGGCGTCAAAAAACTCCGCGGCCTCCTGCGCATTGGCCCAAATCGTTTTCCAGACGAGCGACTGGCCGCCGGAGAAATAGAGGTAGCGGTCGCCGCGCCAGCCGGCCGCCGCCCGTTCGCCGGTCGCGGCGTCCAGCCATTCGGCGAAAAGAATCCGCATCCCCATTTCGCCCACGCAGTTGTCGGCGACCGGCTGCGCGCCTTTCACGGCTACGTCCGCCCATTCGATGACCACCGGCTCCTCGCGCGGGATCGCGAGGAATTTCTGCGGATGCAGAATCTGCGCGGTCGAACTGGGCGGCTGGTCGTAGGCCTTCGACACGGCCTCGTAGCCGCCCTGCCCAAAGAGCACTGCGCAAAATTCCTGCCCGCGCAGATACGGGAAGACGAGCATCTCGCGCAAGTAGCGCGGCGCGGTTTCGAGCTGCTTCATGTTCTGGGTGAAGGACGAAACGACGCTGTCCTTCACCATCTGCTTCGAGAGATTTTTGAGCATGTATTCGCTCATCACGAGCGTCGCCTCGCCTTCCACCAGCGCGCTCGCGGCGGCGGCGCGGTCGTCGTTGGTTTTGATTTCGAGCGGCAGGCGCGCCAGGCCGAAATGCTGATCCTGCAAGGCGTGCGTCAGCTCGTGCGCGAGGACCACGCGGTTCTGCGCGTTTTCGAGCGAGGCGTCCTCGTACATGAAGAGCTTGTGCGCGTGCTGGTCGTAAAACGCGGCGACCTGCTCGCCGAGGAGGTCGATGTATTTTTCGCGCAGCGGATAGCCCGCCGGCAGCAGCCCGACCGCCGCCATCGCCTCGGTCATGTCCTTGAACTCCTGCTCGGAAAATACCTCGGCGAGCTTGCCGGCGATGGTCTGCTTGATCTCCTTGCGATTGAGCACCTGGTAATCGACCGGCGACTTGAACTCGAGCCCGCGGATCGCCACCACCTCCCGCTCGATCGCCTCGCGCAAGACCTTGTTTGCCGCGAGCGCCCTGGCCCGTTTGCCGGTGGCGAGGATTTCGCGCAGCCGGTCATTCTCCGCCGCGAGCTTTCGCGCCGCTTCATCGGAAAACGGCGCGCTTTTCGCCTCCGCACCAGTCCTCTCCGGGTCGAGCGCCATCACCGCCGCCGCCAGCCGCGCATTTTCCTCCACGAGCAGCTTGAACTTTCGCGCCGCCACCGGCTCCTCCCGCTCGCAACCCGCGACGAGCAGAACGGCGGCGAGCAGAGGCGAAATGCGGGAGGTAAAAAGCATGCGGGCTGGCGAAGCTAAAGATGCGCCAACGCCGGGGCAATCCCAGTTGGGGAGCAGAAGCGCTACGGCGTCTTGGTGCGCTGAATGTATTCGGGATAACGGCTCTGCAGGATGTTCAGCAGCTTCTTCACCTTCTCCTCATCGCCGATGGCCCGGTAGGCCTGGATGGCTTTGGAGAGTGAGCGCGGAGTGATTTCCTGATGGTCGATGCCCGTCGCGTAAACCGTTTCGTAGAGCTTCGCGGCTTCCTCCTGTTTGCCCCGCGCCGTCTGGATGTCGCCGGCGCTGATGCGGCCCTCGCCATTGATCTCGCCCTCGGGCTGGAGCGTGAGCGCCTCGTCCACGGATTTCTGCGCGGCGTCGAAGGCCTTCAGCGAGATCTGCGATTTCGCGAGCGTGAGCAGGCCGGTGGCGCGCAGCGTCGGCTGTTTCACGGACTTGAGGTAGCTTTGGATCGACTCGGTGGCCTCCTGGTATTTCTCGAGGTCGTGCTGGCTGCGTCCGAGGAGGAGAAAATCGTCGGGCGCGACCTCGTCGCGCGGCGTGAGCATCTGCAAATACTTCTCGGCCGATTCAAAGGCCCCGCCCTTGAAAAGCTCGGTGCCCAGCCAGCGCAGAATCTCCGCGGGCACCTTGGTCTTGCCTTCCTTGGAGTAAAAATCGACCTCGCGCGCCACGGCGACTTTGTCTTCCAGATAGTACTGCGCGAGGAGCAGGCGGATGCTCGCTTTCTCGCCGAACTGCTCCTTGTCGAGCTTTCGCGCCTCTTCCAGATAGGGCGCGGCCTCCTTGTAGTTCTTCACCTCGAAAGCCGCCCAGCCGAGCCAGTAGTTGGCCTGCGGTCGGGCCAGGGTTTTCGGGTAGTCCTTTAGCAGAAGCTTGAAAGTCTCAGCCATCCCCGCGTTGTCGCCCTGCTGGCCGAGGATCAGGGCCTTTTGCTGGAGCGCCATCTCGCGCTCCCGGGCCTGGGGAAACTTCTTGATGATGTCGCTGTAGTCCGCGAGCGCCGCGCCGAGATTTTTCTGCGACTGCCAGGCGAGCCCGCGCTGGATGAGGGCGCCGGGGACGAGCTTGTGCGTGGGGTAGCCGTCGATGAAGGCGGTGAAGGCCTTCGTCGCCTGATCGACGGCGCGCAGTTCCATCTGGCACCAGCCGAGCTTGAAGAGCGCCTCGGCTTTCATGGTGGCGCTGAGCTGGCGGGAAAGCTCGAGCGTGGAGTAGATCGGCGCGGCGTTGGCGTAGTCCTGCTTTTTGAAAAAGACCTCGGCTTTCATGAGCAGGATCTGGTCGCGCTTTTCGGCCTCGGGATTCGCGGCGAGGTACTGGTCGATGGCGGGCAAAAGCTGCGGATCGTCAGCGGAGTAGAACATCTTCAGCCGCTCGTATTGCGCCTCCTTGGCATAGACCGAGTTGGGAAATTCCTTGATGACCTGATCGTAGAATTTCATCGCCTCGGCGGTGTTGCCGAGCTGGCGGGTGGAGTTCGCCACGAGCAGCAGCAGCTCCGGCCGGATGTCGGCGGAGAACTGCGCGCCTGGCTGATTGTAGGTCTCGATGACCTGCTTGTATTTGCCGGTATCGAAGGCGATGCGCAGCACCCCCAGTTGCGCGATCTCCTTCCAGCGCGGAAGGCCGGGCATGCCGAGCGCCTTTTTGAAAGCCGCATCCGCCTGCGCGGTCTGCGGAGGCTCCGCTTCGAGTGACCACAGGCCGGTGCGAACCGTGGCCTCCATTTTCAGATCTGGATTTTCTGCCTTGGCCGCGAGCATCTGGACCTGTTTGAGCGCCTCGGCCGTGCGGCCGGCATCCTTGAGCAGCAGGGCGAATGAGAGGCGGCTGGCGTCTTGAAAGGGGTTGTTTTCGTTCGTCGCCACGAGATCCTCGTAGGCGATCCGGGCGTCCATTTTCTGTCCGAGTGCCTCGAGCGCGCGCCCGGCGAAAAACTTCGCCGAGTTGGCGACCGCGGGATCTTTGAGTCGCACGGAGGCCTTGCGGTAGAGAGCGAGGGCGTCGCGGAACTGTTTGTCCGCGTAGTAGATTTCCGCCAGCCGGTAGGCTGCGGGGCCGATGAATTCGCCGTTCTGGAACTGCGCAAGGAGCGTTTCGTAGGCGTTGCGCGCGGCGTTCATGGTGCCGTTGCGCCGGTAGGATTCGCCGAGGCGGAAAAGCGCTTCGGGCCGCTGCGCGCTGTTCGGATAAAGACCGACGAATTTCTCGTACTCCGGCGCGGCCAGATCGAACATTTTTTTCCCGTAATAGCCGTTGGCCACGTCGATCTGAAGCTGTTCCGCCGAGCGCGGCGTGCCCGCAGGGCCGAGCCGGATCGTGCCGGGATCCTCGGGCTCCGGGACGCTGGGTGGGGCCATCGGTTTCGGCGGCGCGACGACGCCACCGGTCTTCGGCTTCACCGGCAGCGGCGTCGCCACCGGCCGCTCCACGGGCTCGGCACGCGGCACCGGTCTCTCCACCGGCTCGGCGCGCGGGATGGGCTTCCCGTTTTCATCCAGCGTGAAGGGCTTGAGGATTTGCGATCGCGGTTCCTGCGCCCGCAGCCGCGGCCCCGCGAGGCCCAGCGCGACCAGACTCAAACCCACGAGCGCCCGGTGCTTCATTCCACTTTCCGCGTGGCAAACGCGACGTTCCAGATGTTCGCCTCGCGGCACAGATCGAGCACCGCGGAGATGTAGCGGTATTCGGCGTGCTCGTCGCCGCGCACAATGATCGAGTAGTCGGGAAAAAGCCCCGAGAGCTCCTTCAGCCGGGTGAGCAGTTCTGGCCGTGGGACGGTCTTGTTATTCCAGACGACCGTCCCGTCCGTCCGCACGTTCAGCACCGTCTGATTCACCACGGAAGCGGACTCCTGCGCGTTCTGCGCCGAGGGCACGCGCACTTTCAGATCCAGCTCTTTTTTCGCAAAGCTCCAGGTGACGATGAAAAAGCAGAGAAGGACGAGGAGGATGTCCACCATCGGCGCGATCTGAAAGCCGATGACGTGGGGCTCGGCGCGTTTGCGGAGCTTCATGCGGCCGGATTAAAACTCCTCGTCCGCCGCCACGCGCGAGGTTTCGCGCTTCTTGTTATAGTTCAGCGCGATGAGGCCGAGGATGTGCGCCGAGGCGATTTCCAGATCCGAGATCAGGCTCTGCACGCGGTTGCGAAAGAGAGAGTAGAAAAACATCGCCGCGATGCCGAGCACGAGGCCGCTCGCGGTCGCGATGAGTGCTTCCGAGACGCCATTGGCGAGCAGCAGGTCGCGCGAGGTGGCCGTCTGCCCGCTGCCCAGGAGGCCGAAGGAACGGATGATGCCCATCACCGTTCCGAGCAGACCGATCATCGGCGAAAGCATGCCGATATCCGCGAGGTACACCGTGCGATGCTGGAGCGATGCCGCCTGACTGGCCGCTTCCGTTTCCGCGATCTCGCGCACTACGTCGTAGGTGGCGGTGGGGTTTTTCGTCGCGAAATCCAGCGTTCGCTGCACCACCCGCGCCACCGCTTCGCTATGCCGGCTCGAGATGGCGAGCAGGCCGAGGTAGTCGCGCTTTTTCAAAAGCACGTCCGCCGTGTTCATGTACTGCGGCGTGAGGATCGCACTTCGGCGCAGGGTGAAAAGATAGACGAGCACGAGCATCACCGTGACCACCGAGAGGAAGCCCAGCGGGATCATGGCCCACCCGCCGTCCTGGATCAGCTTCCACAGCGTGACGGGGGTCACGCCGCCGTCGATCGGGGGTGCCGCGGCGCTCGCGCGCCCGGCGGGAATCGTCATCATCTCATCCGCCGCAGGCGCGGGCGCGGACGCCGGATCCTTCGCGCCGCGGTCGTTGATCGCCGTCACTGCGTTTTCCTTCTTCGTCGGCGGGGTCGTCTGCGCGAGGAGCACAGCCGGGTTCGACTCGGGAGCGGGGGTCTCCTGCCCGTGGAGCGTCGCCGCCCCGAGCATTGCGGCCAGGAAAAGAACTTGGAATTTCATGAATGACGAGTGCGCATAGTAGCTTCCGATGCCCGCCTTGCAACCTCCGCGTCACACCTTGCCAGCGGAGCAATCAACGCCGCCGCCCGCGCACCATTTTCTCCCGTGACAGGGCGGCGGGCGCGTGGCAATTCTGCCGCCCTTATGAAAACGTTTCTCCTTTCCCTCATCACCACCACCGCCGCCCTCTCCCTCGCCGCCGCGCCAGCCGCGCGCGCCGCGGATGAGAAGGCGGTGAAAGAAGTGGCCGTCATCAAGACGGCGGAGGGAGAGATGGTCGTCGAGTTTTGGCTGGAGACAGCACCGCAGACCGTCGCGAATTTTACCAAGCTGGCGAAGAGCGGCTTCTACGACGGCACCGCGTTTCACCGGATCATCAAGGGCTTCATGATCCAGGGCGGCGATCCGCTCTCCAAGGACGCGAGCCAGGAAGCGCGCTGGGGCACCGGGAGTTCGCCCGAAAATGTGAAGGCGGAATTCAGCGAGCGGAAACACGAACTCGGCGTGATCTCGATGGCCCGCACCGCGAACCCCGATTCCGCGAGTTGCCAGTTTTTCATCTGCCTCGGACCGACGCCGCAACTCGACGGCAAATACGCGTGCTTCGGCAAGCTGATCAAAGGCGAGGACGTGCTGAAAAAGCTCGGCGATACGCCGGTCGCAGCGGGCGGCGGCGGTGAGCCGAGCAAGCCGACGGCGCGCGTGGGCGTGGAGAGCGTGAAGATCGTGGCCGCCGACTCGATCAAGTAAGAAAGCGCCTCCCCGGTTGGCGCGGTGATTTCGCGGATTGATTTCCGCGCCGCGCGCCACACAATTTTTCCCAACCAGCGCTCCGCCGGTGCGAGGCGCGGCGCATCCCCATCTCCGCATGCCGACTAACGCCCACAAAGTCACCCTCGGTCTCGTCCAGATGCGCTGCTCCCCGGAGCCGGGCGAGAACCTCGCGAAGGCGCTCGCGAAAACCACCGAGGCCGCGGACCGCGGCGCGCAGATTGTGTGTCTGCAGGAGCTCTTCACCTCGCAGTACTTTTGCCAGGTCGAGGATCACAAATACTTCCGGCTCGCTGAGGAAGTCCCCGGACCGAGCACCGAGGCCTTGGGTGAACTGGCGAAAAAGCGCGGCATCGTCATCATCGCATCGCTTTTTGAAAAGCGGAGCGCGGGGCTTTACCACAACACGGCGGCGATCATTGATGCCGACGGCACCTACCTCGGCAAATACCGGAAGATGCACATCCCGGACGATCCGCTCTTCTACGAGAAATTTTATTTCACTCCGGGCGACCTCGGCTTCCGCGCCTGGCAGACGCGGTATGCGAAGATCGGCGTCTGTGTGTGCTGGGACCAGTGGTATCCCGAGTCCGCGCGGCTGACCGCGCTGGCCGGCGCGGAGATTCTTTTTTACCCCACGGCCATCGGCTGGCACCCCGGCGAAAAGGCGGAGCACGGCGCGCGGCAGCATGATGCGTGGGAAACCATCCAGCGCTCCCACGCCATCGCCAATGGCTGCTACGTCGCCGTGCCGAATCGCGTCGGGCACGAAGCGCCGGACGGCGGCGCCGGCATCGAGTTTTGGGGTCAAAGTTTCGTCGTCGATCCCGCCGGGCAGATCGTCGCGAAGGCTGGGGCGGCCGGGGAGGAAATCCTCATCGTCGAAGCCGACCTCGACGCGCTCGACACTCAGCGCACGCACTGGCCCTTTTTCCGCGACCGCCGAATCGACGCCTACGGCGACCTCCAAAAGCGATTCATCGACTAAGCGGGAAAATCCGAAATCCGAAACTCGAAATCCGAAACAAGTCCGAAACTTTTGAAATGAGAAAAACCGATGTTCTCTGCGGTGCCTTCCCAGCCGTTTTAACCATTGCCCGCATTTCGAATTTGTTTCGGATTTCGGATTTCGGATTTCGGATTTTCCACCGCCATGTCTGACCCGGGCACCATCACTCCCACCCCGGCCGCGCTGGGCTACCGGATGCCCGCCGAGTGGGAGCCCCACGAGGCCACCTGGCTCTCGTGGCCGCGGCCGGACGGAATCAGCTTCCCGGATTGCTACGACCGCATCGTCCCCACGCTCGCAGCGATGGTGGATGCGCTGGCGGGTTCGGAGAAAGTGAACATCAACGTCTGCGACGCGGATCACGAGACGCTCGTCCGCGGCCACCTCTCCAAAGCCAAGGCGGCGAGCGAGCACGTCACCTTTTTCCACATCCCCACGAATGAGCCGTGGTGCCGTGATCACGGCCCGATCTACCTCACGCGCGACTCGGAGCCGCGCCTCGCGATTGTCGATTGGGACTACAACGCGTGGGGCTGGAAATACCCGCCGTTTGATTTCGACGACGTCGTGCCGAAGCGCATCGCCGAGGTGCAGGGCCTGCCGATCTATTTTCCGAAGATGGTGCTCGAGGGCGGCTCCATCGACGTCAATGGCACAGGCTCGCTCCTGACGACGAAGTCCTGCCTCCTCAACCCGAACCGAAATCCTGACCTCACCCAAAAGGACATCGAGGAGCGGCTCCGCGATTTCCTCGGCGTGACCCAGATCCTCTGGCTCGGCGACGGCATCGAGGGCGACGACACCGACGGCCATGTCGATGACCTCACGCGTTTCGTCAGCCGCACTTCTGTCGTCACCGTGGTCGAGGAAGACGAAAACGACAGCAACCACGAACCGCTCCGGGCAAATCTCGAATCCCTCCGCGCGATGGACGCCGAGAACGGCACGCCGCTCGCGGTCCACACCCTGCCCATGCCGCACAAGATCGTGCGCGACGGCCAGCGCCTCCCGGCGAGCTATGCGAATTTTTACATCGGCAACAAAGTCGTGCTCCTCCCCGTCTTCGCCGATACCCATGACAAATGGGCCTGCGCGGTCTTGGAGGAGGCCTTTCCAAAACGGAAAATCGTCCCCATCGACTGCCGCGAACTCATCTGGGGACTCGGCGCCTTCCACTGCCTCACGCAGCAGCAGCCGCGCATCGGCGCGTAGCGCCTGGCCGCGGATTGGGGGATTGCTGGATGCTGGGATCGGTGGATGAATAGGGACGCGCAAACTGCTTTCGACAGCCTCCCCTGATCCATTCATCCACCGATCCACGCCCGTCCCCGCCATGTTCTCCCGCATCCTCCTTCCAGTTGCTTTCGCCGCCCTCGTCGCACCCGCCTTCGCCGCCCCGCTCGATCCGCTCGATCCGCTCTTCGCCACGGAGAATCTGTGGACGATGAAGCAGAACGACTTCATGGCCGCCGCCCGCCGGCTTGGCTACGAGTGGACCTCGAGCGCCCGTGACTCCGCGCGCGCCGCCCGGGGGGATCTCACGCTTTACGGCATGCCCGCAGTGGAAAGCGTCGCGCGCTTCGACGGCGGGACGCTCAAGGAAATCACCGTCACGCTCTATGCGCGCGGCGATTCAGGGGATTGGACGGAGGCGAAATTCGACGCGCTGGTGCGCAGTTCGGCAGACGCCATTTCCAAAGTCGCCGGCGTGAAATTCACCGCGCGCGGCAAGGATCCGGCGAGTGCCGTGAAGGCCGACGGCCTGCTCTGGCAGGCGGACAAAGCGCGCTACCTGCTCGAATTCAGCAAGACCAAAGAGGTCAGGTCGCGCGACATCCCTTTTCGCGCGGAGTTCGTCCGGCTCGGAATTACTGGTCCGGAAAAAAAGCTCAGCCTCCTCGCCAGCGCGACCAATCTCCAGCGCGCGAAATTCAACGGCCTGATGCATGTGAAAAAGGACACGGCCACCGGCGACGTGTGGATCGCCGATGTCCCCATGGTCGATCAGGGGCAGAAGGGATACTGCGTCGTCGCCACGACCGAACGGGTGATGCGCTACTACGGCACGGCCGTCGATGCCAACGAACTCGCGCAGGTCGCCAACACCGAGACCGATGGCGGAACCAGCACCGCCGACATGCTCGCCGCACTGAAAAAACTCGGCGCGCGGCTCAAAGTGCGCGTGCGCGACGTTCAGCCGGGCGATACGGTCACGGAACTCCTCAGGCTCATCGCCGACTACAATCGCGCGGCGAAACGAGCCGGCGTGGCGGAGATTCCCGATCCCGGCCGCATGATCGACGTCGGTGCCGTTTATCGCGCGATGAATGGCGACGTGCTCAAGGAAGTGCGGACGAAAAACAAATCCGACCTCAACCGTTTCCAGCGCCAGGTGCAGGTGCACATCGATCAGGGCGTCCCACTGCTTTGGACTGTCATGCTCGGCTTGACCAAAGAGCCCGGCAT